>Ga0184637_10000253_pt1 | contig 39311 bp, 34 predicted proteins | sample PLM3_127_b2_FD_133143 | JGI IMG/M metagenome (GOLD analysis project Ga0184637, IMG submission 133143) | Groundwater sediment microbial communities from an aquifer in East River, Colorado, USA - PLM3_127_b2 | ecosystem: Environmental > Terrestrial > Soil > Riparian zone | place: USA: East River... | reverse complement strand
GATCCGAGCGCGACCCGGAGAGCGCTCGACGTTCCCGAAGGCGCGCGGTTGCTCGTTCTCGCCACGCGCTGGTCCGCGGTCTCTCCGGTGTTCGAGGAGCTCGTCCGCGCGATCGAGGGCCTTTGCGGCGTGTTTCTTTTCGTGAAGCCCCACCAGGCGGTATCCCAGGCGCCTTATGAAGAGGTCGCCCTGCGCCTCTCCGCCGAACGCACCCGCATTCTCCCCGTGGAGAAGAACCTTCTCGAGCTCCTCTTTGCCTCGGATGGATTGATAACGGTAGACTCCCTTGCTTCCTCGGAAGCGCTCGTCCTGGGGCGGCCGGTCCTGGTGCTGAACCTCCCCGGCAACCTCGGTCCTCTGGTGGACCGGGGGGTGGCTCTCGGCGTCCGGCGAGGGGAGTCGATTGCGAAAGCGCTCGAAACCCTGCTCTTCGACTCAGAGACCGCGCGCGCGCTCGAGGCCAAGCGCAAGGAGTACATCCGGGAGTTCGCTTTCGGAGCCGACGGCCGCTCGACGGAGCGGATCGTGGAGTGCATTCTGAACGAAGGCAAGAGCGGCAACTCATGAGCACGATTTCGATCGCCGGCCGCGAAGTGGGCGGGAACGCTCCTGCCTTCGTTCTCGCCGAAGTGGCCTCGGCCCACCAGGGGGAGGCCATCCAGGCGCTCGCCCTCGCGAAGCAAGCGCAGGCGGCTGGGGCCGACGGCGTCAAATTCCAGCTCTTCCGCGCGGGAGACCTCATTGCCCCGAACGACCCGAGGTACTCGACGTTCGAGCAAATCGAGCTATCGCTTTCGGACTGGGACCAGGTCCTGACCGAGAGCCGGTCCCTCGGACTCGCCCTCTTCGCCGAGCTCTTCGACCGCGAGAGCCTGGAGCTCGCCGAGCGGCACGAGCTCGCCGCCTACAAGATCCACTCGACCGACCTCGAGAACCCGGAATTCATCCGTGCGGTCGCGGCGACGGGCAAGCCCCTTCTCCTCGCGACCGGGGGCTCGGGCCTGGGTGCGGTCGAGTCCGCGATCGAGGTCGCGCGCACCGAAGGGAACGACCGGCTCATGCTCCTCCATGGCGTCCAGAACTTCCCGACGCGCATCGAGGACTCCCACCTCCGCTTCATCGCCACCCTGAAGAGCACCTTCGGACTCCCCGTCGGCTTTCTCGATCACGTCGACGGCGGCTCGCCCATGGCCATAGCGCTTCCCGCGCTCGCCGTCGCGTTCGGGGCCGACCTGGTCGAGAAGCACATTACCCTGGACCGAACGGCCAAGGGTTTTGACTACGAGTCCGCACTCGAGAAAAACACCTTCGCATCGATGGTGGAGCTGATCCGCGACTCGGAGAAAGCCTTCGGGAGCCCGAAGCTCCCTTCGGGCGCGAGCGCTTCCCGCTACCACCGCATCATGCGCCGCGCGATCTTGAGCCGCGTCGAGCTCAAGAAGGGAGAGCCTCTGACGAGGGACAAGCTCGCGTTTCTCCGCTGCGAGACGGGCCTTCCTCCCTACGACGTTCCGCGCCTTCTGGGGAGAAAACCCCGAAGGCACGTGGCACCCTGGGAGCCGCTCTCGGAGGACCTCTTTGAATAGCTCGGTCCTCATCGTCGTCTCCGCAAGGATGCGGTCGTTGCGGTGCCCGGGAAAAGCCTTGGCACCTCTTGCGGGAAAGCCCCTTCTCGAGCACTTGCTCGAGCGAGTTTCGTCTCTCGGCGGCCCGTCGCGGGTAGTTCTCGCGACCTCGGTCGATCCCGCGAACGACGTTCTCGTGGATCTGGCGGAGGGGCTCGGTATCGCCGCCTTCCGGGGGGACGAAGACGACGTTCTCGGCCGCCATCTCGAGGTCGCGCGGCGGTGGAACGTCGAGCACGTCGTCCGCGTCACTGGCGACAACCCCTTGACCGATCTTCCCGTCATCGAAAGCCTCTCCCGCAGGCAGCTCGAGCTCGACGCGGACTACACCTACGTCCCCGGGGACGCGCTCTTGATGGGCATTCTCTCCGAGGTGATCTCGAGACGGGCGCTCGAGACGAGCCACAGGGACGGAGAGGACAAGCACCGCTCCGAGCTCGTCACCCTCTACATCAAGGAGCACCCGGAGAGGTTCAAAATCGTGCGCGCCGAGCTTCCCTTGGAGCTCTATCGGCCGGAGTACCGTCTCACGGTGGACGAGCCGGAGGACGTGGTGCTCATGGAGCGCATCTTCGATAGACTCTATCGACCGGGAAGAATCTTCCAGACGATCGAAGCCATCCGCCTTCTCGATTCCAAGCCCGAGCTCGCCTCGATCAACGCGCACATCCAGGCGAGCAAGGTGAACGTGAGGTCGGTTGCCCTCGACGACAGAAGTCCATGAAACCAGTAAACTTCGGAGGACGGCTCATCGGCGACGGCCATCCCGCGTTCGTCATCGCCGAGGCCGGCGTGAACCATAACGGCGACCTCGACCTCGGCCGCGCGCTCATTCGAGAGGCCGCCGCCGCCGGGGCCGATGCCATCAAGTTCCAGAGCTACAAGGCGGGGAAGATCTCGACGAAGACCGCGCCCCGCTACTGGGTCGAGGCCGACGATCCGAAGGGAAGCCAGTTCGACACCTTCAAGAAGCTCGACTCCTTCGGCCCGGAAGAGCACCGGGAGCTGTTCCGCTATGCGAAAGAGCGGGCGATCCTGTGCTTCTCCGCCCCCTTCGACGACGAGGCCGTCGACATGCTCGACGAGCTCGGGGCCCCGGGGTTCAAGATCGCCTCCGCCGACCTCACAGATTATCCGCTCCTCGAGAAAGCGGCTTCCAAGGGCAAGCCCGTCATCCTCTCGACCGGTCTCGCCACCATCGCCGAGATCGGAGAAGCGGTCGAAGTGGTCCGCCGGACGGGGAACGACCAGCTCGTCCTCCTCCACTGCACCCTCCAATACCCTTGCGCTCCCGAGAACGCGAACTTGAGAATGATGCTCCACATGAAGGCGGCCTTCCCCGACGTTCCTGTCGGGCTCTCCGACCACACGATCGGCATCGCCGTTCCCCAGGCGGCGGTGGCGCTCGGCGCGGTCGCCGTCGAAAAGCACTACACCGTGGACAAGACGCTCCCCGGAAGCCCGGACCACTACCTCTCGGTCGACCCGCGCGATCTGAAGGAGATGATCGAGGGAATCCGCACCATCGAAAAAGCGATGGGGCTTTCCCTGAAGGGTCCGGTCGAGGCCGAATCCCAGGCCTACAAGTTCGCGCGCCGGAGCATCGTCTCGAAGAAACCCATTCCGCGAGGGACCCCGATCACCCGGGACATGCTGACGTTCAAGCGTCCCGGCACAGGAATCTACCCCAAGCACGTGGAGGTCGTCGTGGGGCGCACGGCGAAAGTGGACATCCCCGAGGACATCGTCCTCGAGTGGAGCATGATCTGATGCGGATTATTTTCGTGGTTCCCGCACGGGGCGGCGATCACGAGGTTCCCTACCTCAACATCAAGAAGCTCGGAGCGCATCCGCTCATCGGGCATACGCTCTCTGAAGCCAAGAAGAGCCGCTACCTCGATCGTCTCATCGTCTCGACCGACCACCCCAAGGTGAAGGAAGTGGCGGAAGGGTACGGGGCGGAGGTCCCTTTTCTACGTCCCGAGGAGCTCGCGTCCGATTCCGCGGAGCTCAAGGCGATCGTCCGGCACGCGGTGGCGTTTCTCGAAGCGAGGGACGGGATCCGGTTCGACGTCGTGGTGACGCTCCAGGCGACGTCCCCCTTCCGAAGCGCGCGGCTGATCGACGAGGCGATCCAGACACTGCTCGACGACGAGAAGCTCGACTCGGTCATCTCCCTGAAAGAGATTCGGTCGCTGACCTGGCGAATGAGGAGCGGGACGCTCGAGCCGGTGTTCGAAAAGGCGGGACGCCGCAGCGAGCTCGAGCCCCTGTACCAGGAGGACGGAGCGATACGAGTCCAGAGGCGCGCCGTTCTCGATTCCGAGGACCGGCTCGGGAAACGCGTGGGGTACGTTCTCATGGACAAGATGTCGTCCCTCACCGTCCACGACATCTACGATTTCTGGCTGGCGGAGAGGCTCGAGAACATGCCGCGGGTGCTCTTTCGCGTCGACGGGGGAGGTGAGATGGGCATGGGGCACGTCTATCGGAGCCTGGCGGCGGCGGAAGCGCTCGTCAAGCTCAGACCCACCGCGGACATCTGTTTTCTGATGCGCGCCGACCGGCCCGAGGGAGCGCAGTACGTCTCGCGAAAGGGATATCAGGTGAGGGTTCTCTCCGGAGGCGAGGCAAGCGCGCTTCCGGCAATCCGGGATTACTCGCCGAACCTCATCGTGAACGACCTCCCGTCCGTCAACGACGCGTATCTGCGATCGCTCGCGAAGCTCGGGGCGTCCACAGTGAACTTCGTCGACTCCCTCGCGGACATCGAGAAGCCGCAAGAGGTGGCCGCGGTCATCATCGCCGCGCTCGCGGACGAGCAGGTGGAGCTCGAGGACTATTACGCCGGCCCGGCCTTCGCCATCCTGCGCGAGGCGTTTCAGAAACAAAGCGCCGACGTCGCCGAGCGGGGACGACGCGTCGTGCTCTCCTTCGGGGGAAGCGATCCCCAGAAGCTCACCTTGAAGGCGCTCTCCGCGCTCTCGCCGCTCGCGCTCTCGGTTTCCGATCTTTCGGTCACCGCGGTGCTGGGGCTGGCCTTCAGTCATCGAGCGGAGCTCGACGAGCTCCTGAAGCGCCTTCCCTACCGGCCGCGGATCCTGAGCCACGTGGAGCACATGGCCGATATCCTGGTGGAAGCGGACCTCGTTCTCTGCTCCGGAGGGATGACGGTCTTCGAGATCGCCGCTCTCGGGCGACCCGGTCTGGTGCTCTGTCAGAACGCGAAAGAAGAAGCACGGATGCGGAGGTTCGCGCGCGATGGAAGCATCCAGCACCTCGGTCTCGGAACGGAAGTCGGCGAGGACGTCATCGGGGAAGGAGTTTCCCGGCTATTGGGCGACCGCGACGCCCGCCGGACGATGAGCGAGGCGGGGACGAAACTCGTCGATGCGCGCGGCGCAAACCGTGTGGCGAACGTCATGAAAGAAGCGGGTCAGCGGGGCCCGGCGAACGGAGGCCGTAGAGAATGAAAGTCCTCATTACGGGAGGCGCGGGGTTCATCGGATCCCACATGGCGGAATCACTCCTCGAGCGCGGCGACGAGGTCTACGTTCTCGACGACCTCTCTACCGGGAGCATCGACAACATCGAGCACCTCAAGGGGGCCAAGGGGTTCCGCTACACCATCGATACGGTGATGAACGAGCCCTCGACCGCCGAGCAGGTGGACCGGGTCGACGTCGTGGTGCACCTCGCGGCGGCGGTGGGAGTGCGGCTCATCGTGGAAAGCCCGGTGCACACCATCGAGACCAACGTCCACGGAACCGAGACCGTGCTGAAGCTCGCGAACAAGAAGAAAAAGCGGGTGCTTCTGGCGTCGACCTCCGAGGTATACGGCAAGAGTGTCGAGTTCCCGTTTCGAGAGGATTCGGATCTGGTCATGGGGCCGACGACCAAAGGGCGATGGAGTTACGCCTGCTCGAAGGCCATCGATGAGTTTCTCGCCCTCGCCTATTACAAGGAGAAGAAGCTGCCGGTAACCGTGGTGCGTTTGTTCAATACGGTCGGCCCAAGGCAGACCGGGCGGTACGGGATGGTGATCCCGAATTTCGTGCGGCAGGCTCTCGCGGGCTCGCCCATCACCGTTCACGGCGACGGGAGCCAGAGACGGTGCTTCACCGACGTCTCCGACGTGGTGCGGGCGCTCCTGGGCCTCATCGACAACGTCGGCGCCGTCGGCCAAGTCTTCAACGTCGGCTCGCAGCAAGAGATCTCGATCCTCGACCTCGCGAAGAGGATAAAGGAAAAGACGAAGAGCGCGTCTGAGATCGTCCTCGTTCCCTACGAGAAAGCCTACGAAGAAGGCTTCGAGGATATGCAGAGACGCATTCCCGACACCAGCAAGATCGAGAAGCTCATAGGCTACAAGCCTACGGTGAGCCTCGATAAGATTCTCGAGCGCGTGATCGAGCATCTCTCGACGAGTTGATGCCTTGCGTTCGAGACTTTCGAGACTGGGGGTGGCTTCCCGCCATTCTCCTTCTGGCTGCGGCCCTGAGGCTCTACGGCATCGGGCACGGGCTTCCGTTCGTCTACAACCCCGACGAAGCCAACATCATGGCCCGGGCGCTCTCGGTGGCTCGAAGTCTCGACCCCGAGTACTACCTCTATCCGAGCTTTTTTTTCTACTTCCTGTTTGCGGTGATGGGCGGCCTCTTCGTCGCCGGGAGGATCCTCGGCCGCTACGACGATCTCTCCGCGTTCGAAGCGCGGTTCTTCGAGGACCCGACGGATTTCTACCTCGCGGGGCGGCTCGCGGTCGTCCTCCTGGCTCTCGCGACGATCGTTCTCATCGAGCGGCTGGTGTCGCAACACTTCGGGAAGATCGCCGGCCGGGCGGCCGCGTTCTTCACCGCCGTCGCCTACTTCCACGCGCGCGACTCCCATTACCTGAAGCACGACGTGCCCGCGGCCTTTGTGGTAACCGCTTTTCTCTGGGCCGCGGACCGGGCGACGGCGCGACGAAACCTCTCGAGCTATCTCCTCGCGGGAACGATCCTCGGGATCGCGTTCGCCACGCACTACTATCTGATCTTCCTGGCTCCCGCTTTCGTCTTGTGTCACATGGCGCGCCGAGGGCGCGAGGACTTCTCGCGCGTCGTGGCCGCGGGCGCGGCATCCGCGACGGTGTTCTTCCTGCTTTCGCCCTTCGTCATCTTGCACTTTCCGACGGCCCTCGAGCACCTGCGGGCGAACCGGCAAGTGGTCGTCGATCGGAGCTTCTCCGCGGGATCCGGGCTCTTTCCGAGCCTCGGCCTCTATCTGGAGTTTGCCCTCGAGCAGGGTCTGGGATACGTCCTTTCGGCGCTCGTTCTCACCGGGTTCTTCTTGCTTTTTCGCAGGCACTGGCGAAGCCTCGCGCTCTGGGGGGCGTTCCCTTTGATGTTCCTCGCGTTCATCTCATACACCTTCTTCGCGGGGCGGTACCTGAACCCCATCCTTCCTTGTCTCGCGGCAGCGGCGGGTGTCGCGGTTTCGGCGGTCGGAGACCGGTTCGGCGCGGTCGCCGCGACGCTCGTAGCCCTCGGCGCCGGAGTCCAGCCTCTATACCGCGCGGTTCAAGTAGATCGGCTCTTCGCTTCCGAGGACACGCGCACTCTCGCCCGCGATTGGGCTCTTCAAAATCTCCCCCCGGGGTCGACGGTTGCGCTTCAGTCCTACTCGGCGCCCCTGCCGCAGTCGAAGGAGAGCTTCCGAGAGAGTCTCGAAGCAAACGAGGCCGTCTCCGAGCTCGACCGGAGAGGCAAGTACGCGCAGCTCCTCCGCGTCTCTCAAGGGGAGGGGAAATCCTTTCGCCTCATCTTTCTCGGGAAGGGAGACGAGCTCAATCGGATCTACGTGAGCTACGACCGACTGCTCTCCGGTCTCGAGCCCCTGCGCGCGCTCGGGGTCGCGACCGTTCTCCTCCGCCATCCGCCGATCCCGCCGCCGCCGGAGGTCGAGGCGCTTTTCGCGCGGGTCAGGGCTGAAGGGAGGCTTTTGACTACGGTCTCGCCATTCCGCGGCGCTCCCACGACACCCTACCTCGACAACGAAGACTGGCCACCGAGCGGAGCGCTCACTCACAAAGGACCGCTCATCGAAGTATGGTCTCTCGACGTTCGCTGATCGTAGCCGCGGCGGTGGGGGCTTTCGCCTTCGCGGCGGCGTCCTCCATCTATCGGAGAGGCGGAGCCGTCCTCATCGACTTCGAGCGAGGCTACGAGGGTGCCTTCGTCGACGGATTTCATCCGAGGGAGAGGGCGGAAGGGAAGTACTTCCGCTGGACGGACGACGCCTCGTACGTGGAGCTCCGGCACCTGGCGCAGAAGGGGACGATCGGAGTCGAAGCGCGCTTGAGGACGATTCGGCCGGCGGGAACGCCTCTTCCGAGCCTCGCTTTCACCGCGAACGGAGTGACGGTCCACCGCACGGTGGCGCTTCCGGGTGTCGTGACCTATCACTTCCAGTTCCCCTCGACCTCGACACGCCTCAGGCTCGGGATCGAATCGGAGACGTTCGAGGCTGCCGGCGGCCGCAAACTCGGGGTGCAGGTGCTCGGCATACGCCTGAAGCTCCCGGACGAGCTCCCTTCCTTCGAGGAGCCCGCCCTCTGGATGTCCCTTTCCGCGATTCTCCTCCTCGCCGCGTGTCTCGCCTCCGGTCTTTCGTTTCCGATCGCAGTTCTGGCGGCGGCCGTGCTCACCGTCCCTCTGGTGTATCTCCTGGGCCTCGACGCCGTTCGCTTTTCGGCCTACCCCGAAAACGCCGCCGTACTCGCCCTGTCGACTCTCGCGGCCGCGGTGCTTCTCCGGGCGATCTTGAACCGCCTCGGATGGCTCCACCCGAGCGAGCGGTCCCTCGCGACCGCGCTCCTCGCCCTTCTCCTCCTGGTAAAGATGAGCGCGCTCTCCTATCCCTTGATGCTCAGCTCTGACGCCGATTTCCAGGCGAACCGGATGCACGAGTTTCTTCAGGGGAACTGGCACCCGACGTCGGTGACCCAGCACGAACCTCCGTTCCGCATTCCGTATCCCGTCGCCCTCTTCGCGGTAGCTTCGCCCCTCGTGAAAGCAGGCGTCGATCTCGTTCCCGCACTCGAGATCGCGACCGGCCTCTTCGACGTGCTGGTCTCGGCGCTTCTGATGTTCCTCGGATGGCGATGTCTCGACGATTTCCGGGCGGGCGCCGTCGCCGCCGTCCTCTACCAGCTAGTCCCGATGAACGCCCTTTCGTTCTCGGCCGGGAACTTCACGAACCTCTTCGCGGTCGCGATACTCGCGTGCGCCTTCACGTTCCTGTTCGCGGGCTCTCCATGGGGCGCGGGGGTTTCGACGCTGCTGGCGCTCACCGCCCACTTCGGAATGCTCCTCGAGGGCGCAGTTCTCTGGCCTGTCTGGCTCGTCCTTCTGTGGTTGGCACCGAAGCCGGTGAAAGACCGGCGGACCCTCGTGACCGCCGCGGTTGTCGGCGCTTTCCTCCTTGCCGGCCTCTACTACCTCGGCTACCTCGAGCTCTTCACGAGCCAGTACGGGCGCGCGGTCGAAGGCGAAAGCACCGGGGGAATCGTTGCTCTTCTGGGCGAGCAGATCGGCTTCGTGTTTCTCGCGACGGCCGCTCTGGGAAGCGTATCGTTCCTCCGCCAGCCTCTCGCCGTCGGATGGCTTTTGACGACGCTCTTGTTCTTGGCCGTCGACCTCTGGACGGGGCTCGAGATTCGCTACTGGCTCCAGGCGCTTCCGCTTCTGGCGCTCTTCTCGGGAGCGTATCTGTCTCGCGCTTTTAGCCGGAGCGCTTTCGGGAAAGCAGCCGCGATCGCCGCCCTCGTCTTCATGAGCTTCATTGGGATGCGCACGCTCTTCGAGTGCATGGTCTCCCGCTACCACTGAGGGACGTCGTTGGGCCACTCCTGGATCGAGATCGACGAGCGGCGTCTTCACGAGAACGTGCGGCTCTTCCGGAGGATCCTCGGAAGCGAGACGAAGCTCATGGCCGTTGTGAAGGCGAACGCCTACGGCCACGGCGCGCGGCTCATACTCCCTCTACTGAGGAACGGTGTCGATTGGTTCGGTGTGGACTCGCTCGAGGAGGCCGAAGAGCTCTCGTCTCTCGGAGTCTCGGAGCCAGTCCTTATTATGGGCATAACCGAGCCCGCGGACGCCGAGCGAGTCGTCTCCGGAGGTTTCCGTCAGGTTCTGTTTCGCCGCGATGTGGCGGAAGCTCTCTCGAAGGCGGCGAAGAGGCAGGCGAAGCCTGCCCGCGTTCACCTGAAGGTCGAAACGGGACTGAACCGCCTCGGGGTCGAGCCTCGGGACGTCGCGGGTCTGGTCGAGGATCTCGACGGCCTTTCCATCGAAGGCGTCTATACCCACTTCGCGGACGTCGAGGATCCCGAATCCACGTTCTACCAGAGACAGATCGAAAAACTCCGAGAGGCGGTCACGCCGTTCAAAGGCTCTCTCTTGGTGCACGCGTTCCCGACCGCGGGGGCACTCCTCCATCCCGAGAACTCACTCGGAATCGCCCGCGTCGGGATCGGGCTCTACGGAATCTGGCCGTCGCCTTCGACTCGTCGCGCGGCGGAAACGACGGGCGCGCTCTCCCCGGTTCTTACCTGGAAGAGCCGTCTGGCCCAGGTGAAGACCGTGCCCGCGGGCGGGACCGTCGGTTACGACGTGACCTATCGCGCCAAAACCGAAAGGCGAATCGCGGTCGTGCCCGCGGGCTACGCCGACGGCTACGATCGGAGGCACACGAGCCGGGGCCGCGTGCTCGTCCGCGGCAACAGCGCTCCGGTCGTGGGCCGGGTCGCGATGAACATGTTCATGGTGGACGTTACCGGAACGAACGCGCGCGAGGGTGACGAGGTCGTTCTCATCGGCGAGCAAGGTGAGGAGCGGATCACCGCCGAAGAGGTCGCGGAATCGATCGGCACCATCGCCTACGAGGTCCTCGCCCGGCTGAGCCCGAGGCTACCGCGGCGTCTCCGCGAGCCTGAGGACGAAGGGGACGTCGGCGGGGGCCCAGTCGAGAGAAGGTAGGTCCGCGAGAGAGACCCAGCGGATTTCATCGCACTCGATGGGCCGGGGCTCCCCCTCGAGGAGGTCGCACCGGTAGAAGAGGAGAAGGACGCTCTTCTCGGGATACCGGTGGAAGACGACTTCGAGGATTTCTCGAGGGCGGACTCGGACGCCGATCTCCTCGGCGAGCTCCCGAACGAGACAGTCTTCCGGCGATTCGTCGGGCTCGAGCTTTCCCCCCGGGAACTCCCAGTGACCCTCGAGGTGAGAGCCGCTCTTTCTCCTGGCGGCTAGGATCCGGCCCGCGCGCTCGAGGACACCCGCGGCGACCAGTACCGTGTCTCTCGCACTCGGTTTCGCTACAATGCCGCGAGGCTTCATTGTTCCAGCGTCAAACCCAGGGCTCGGTACTCTGTCCCTCTTGCGGCACTCTGGTCGGCGTCAACGACGCGCAGTGCCTCCAGTGCGGCCGCCGCAATCCGGGGATGTTCGGATTCGCAGCGGCCATCCGCGCTCTCGGCCGCGATTTCGGATTTGTAAAGCTCGTCATCGGAGGCTCGGTCGGTCTCTATATCGCCACCCTCCTCATCGACCCCGAGGGCATTCGGAACAGCGGATTGCTGAGCTTCATGAGTCCGAGCGTAGACGCCATTCTCATCTTCGGGGCGAGCGGTCAAATCCCCGTCTTCCAGCTCGAGCGGTGGTGGACTCTGCTGAGCGCGGGTTGGCTCCACGGGGGCCTGCTCCATCTGTTGTTCAATATGAACGCGGTACGATTCTTCGCTCCGGCCACGGCGGAGCTGTACGGCGCCGGCCGGACGATCATCATCTACACCGTCTCATCGATAACGGGCTTTCTCTTCAGCAGTGTCGTCTATCATGTGAGTCTCTGGAACCCTCTAGCGGGACTCCTTTCGATTCTCGGTCTCAACGGCGCTCACCTCACGCTCGGCGCGTCCGCGCCCATCTCCGGCCTGCTCGGTGCGCTTCTCTACTACGGCCATCGAACCGGCAGCCGCGCCATACGCGAGCAGATCCTGGGGTATGCGCTGGGATTCGCCGTCATGGGTCTTCTGATGCGCGGCATCGTCGACAACCAGGCCCACCTGGGCGGATTCGTCGGAGGTTACCTGACGGCACGGTTTCTGGATCCGTTGACACCGGAGCGAGGGGACCACCTTCTCGTCGCCGTGATCTGCATCGCCCTGACCGCTCTCTCCGTCATCGTTTCGATCGTTACCGCACTCCCGCACTACGGGACCTAACCCCAACTCTTCTTCCCCTCGTGGGCGCCATTCCCCGTAAGGCCGAGGTCGACGATCGCCGCAATGACCACCACCACGAGGTAGATCCCGGTCACCGTCTCGTTGGTGTTCACCGCCCAGGCATACGCCAGTGTGGTGAAGGGCATGAAGAGAAAGCCGAGGAACGGCCAGAAGTTCGTCTCGTACGCGCGGCCGAGGTAGTTGCTGAAGAGGAAGACGACGAAAAGAGCGATCCGCGGGAAGAGAAGCCCGAGGCAGCCGACGAGACACCCCATGCCGCGGGAGAGTAGTTCATGCCCTCCGCCGGTTCAAGGGGGTTGTCGGCTTGTCGTACTGGGGCGGTTGCGGCAGAATGACAACGACATGAACGGAAAACCCTTGACCCGCTCGACCAGCGATAAGATGCTCTTCGGAGTCTGTGGCGGCATCGCTCGCTGGCTGGGGTGGGATTCGACCCTGTTCCGGGTGGTGTACGTTCTGGTCTCGGTCTGCTCCGCCGCCTTTCCGGGATTCCTGGTCTACGTCATTCTCGCGATCCTGATGCCCGTCTCGGATTGAGCCGTCTTCTTTCGAGCCATGTCGACAAGCGCCACGGCTGAAAGCCGCACCCAGAAGACGATCGAAATCTTCCGTCGGACCGAGGCGGATCGGGAAGCTCTCGAATCGATGTACGCCGAAGTCTTCGGTCCCGAGGCCGCCGCGAAAAACCGGGCGCGTTTCCGGTGGCAGTACGAGGAGAACCCTCATTGCCCACCCGAGGGCCCGGAGATCTGGGTCGCGAGAGAGGATGGCGCCGTCCTGGGGCAATACGCGACCATGCCGATCCGCCTCCTGGTAAAGGGGCGGACCGTTCGGGGGTCCTGGGGAATGGACGTCATGGTCCGCCCCAACCTGCAGCGCAAGGGGATTGGCTCGCGTCTGTTTCTCTACTGGAACCAGCAGGTGGAGGCGTCCCTCGGACTCGGACTCTCGCTCGAATCGTACACCCTCTTCCGGAAGCTCCAGTGGGAGGACGTCGGCCCCGTCCCCTGCTACTCGAAGGTGCTCGACCCGAAAGCGCTCCTTTCGCGCCGGCTTCCGCATGGTCTCGCGGCGCTCGCGGCACCGGTCGTCACGGCCGCGCTCTGGGCCGCCTTTCCCACCCGGCGCACGCGAGGGAGCACCGTCCGCGTCGCCCCGCTCGAAGGAGAGTTCGGAGCCGAGTACGACGTTCTCTGGGAGAAGGCTTCCCCGAAATTCGATTTCGTCGCGGAGAGGAAAAGCGTCTATCTCGAGTGGAAGTACCGGAAGCCGCCGCACGTCCGCTACGACGTTTTCGAAGCGCGGCGTGCGCCCGAAAACGAGCTGACCGGGTACGTCGTCCTCCGCACCGCCCTCCGAAATGGCGTGCGCCTCGCCCTTCTCGTGGATCTCTTCGCCGACCCCGAGGACCAGAAGACCCTGGGAGCGCTTCTCGACCGGGCCATCGACTATGCCCGCGAGGCTTCCGCCGCGAGGCTGCAGTCGTTCACGCTCGATCGGCGCATCGCCGGAAGACTCCTGGCGAAGGGGTTTCTCCTCACCCATAGCTCGATGCAGTTCTGCGTCCGGCTCAAGGGCGACGCCGGCCACGGGTTCTTCCGCGACACCTCCCGGTGGCACGTGACCTTCGGCGACTCCGACCAGGACCGCGAGCTTTGACGATGACCAGAATCCTTCTCGGAGTCGATACCGAGGCCGACGATCAGTGGACCCCCGCGGCGAGGAAGCGGCTCACGGTCGATAACGTCCACGAGCTAAAGCGCCTTCAGGCGCTCTGCGATCGCTACGGCGTGAGGCCGACCTATCTCGTCACCTACGAAATGGCCGTAGACGATCGTGCGAAGAAAGTCCTCCGCGAGCTCGCATCGACCGGCCGAGCGGAGATCGCGACCCATCACCATCCGTGGTCGACGCCGCCCGAAGTCGAGGACCATCTCTATCCTTTGAACTTGGCTCCCGCACACTTCCGCGAACAGCTCCTCCGACTGACCGAAGCCGTCGCCGGCATCACCGGCGAGGCGCCGGTCTCCTACCGCGCCGGCCGCAACGGCTTCGCCGGCTGGCAGGTGCCGATCCTGGAGGAGCTCGGCTATCTCGTCGACTCCAGCGTCGATCCTTTCTTCAACGAAAAGAGAAAAGGCGGACCCTCGTTCGCCGGGGCGCCTCTCGCACCCTACTTCGTGAGTCCCGAGGATCCGCGAAAAGCGGGGTCGAGCGGTCTACTCGAGATTCCGGTCACGAGCGCTCTCGACCGGAAATGGCCGCTCTGGCTCCAGACGGCCTACGCCGACGTCTCTTCCGCTTACCACTTCCGGCGCGCCCTACGCCTCCTCGGCGTCGCCCGGCCTATCTGGCTCCGGCCTTCGTACTCGAGGGCCTCCGACATGCGGCTCCTCGCGCAGCGCATCCTTTCGGACGGCCGCGCTCCCGCGAACATCATCTTCCATTCGAGCGAGCTCCTCCCCGGCGCGAGCCCTTACAACCGAACGAAGGACGACCTCGAGCGCTTCTACGGGGACCTTGAGTCGCTCCTGGCGTTCCTCGTCGAGAACGGCGCCTCGGGCTCTACGTTCCGGGAGTTTCGGGAGAACTGGCACTGATCGTCTGCATGGTGACGCCGCACCTCCCGCCGGACCAGGCGGCGAACGCCCTCCTTCCGAAACTGCTGCGCGACGGGCTCTCCCGCGAGGGGCACGAGGTGCGGCTCATGTCCTTCGAGCCCCGCGAGGGACGACCGCGACAGCCCGAGGTGTGCTATATCGCGCGACCACGAAACGGACTCGCCCGCACGCTCCGGCTCTCTTCGATCGAAACCGGACTTTCCGTCTGGCGCGAGTCGCGGGCGTTCTTCGAGGGCGCCGGGGTCGTGCACGTTCACAGCAACACGTTCATGAACCAGGCGGCGGCCTTTCTGGCGCGCCGGCGCGGTCTCCCCTTCGTCCTCACGCACTACGGAACCGAGATCTGGCATTACCGAAAGCGAGCCCTCGATCCCTTCCTGTGGATGAACGAGAGCGCCGCGACGGTGACCTACTACAGCCGGCTCCTCATGGAGCGCTCCCTCGAGCTCGGCGTCGTGCCGAGGAGGCCCGTCGTGGTGTATCCCCCGGTCGACGAGCGCTTTAAGGCGCCCACTCCCGGCGAGAAGAGAGAAGCCCGGCGATCGCTCGGCGTCGAGGACGGGCCGACTCTCCTCAACGTGAAGCGGCTTCACCCTCTCGCCGGCCAGACGTTTCTCGTCGAGGCGATGCCCGAGATCCTGCGGCGGCACCCGAAGGCGAGGCTTTTCATCGCGGGCGAGGGCGAGGCGCGGAAGGATCTGGAGGATCGCATCGCGAGCCTCGGCCTCACGAGCTCGGTTACGCTTCTCGGTCTCGTCGATAACCGCGAGCTCCCCCGCTACTACCACGCGGCCGACCTCTTCGTCCTTCCCTCGAGGCTCGAGGCGTTTCCCACCGTCGCCGCCGAGGCGCTCGCCTCAGGCCTTCGCGTGGTCTCCGCCGATCATCCGGGGGGGATCGAGCTTCAGGGTCTTTTTCCCGAGGACGTGGATCTCGTGCCGAGAGAGCAAATCGAGCCCCTCGCGCGGGCCGTTGCCACCGCGCTTTCCAGCGGAAGCTCGTCCTCGGCGAAGACCCGGGCGCGGATCGAGCGCGAGCTTCGCCCGAAAGCCGCCGTCGCGACTTATCTGGAGATCTATCGGAGCGCGCTTCACGGAGACGCCGATGCGGGACATTGACGAAGAGGCAATCAAAAGCCACGCGGACATCCGCTTCCGCTCGGAGTATCACTACGCTCTTTTCGAGTACTACCGCAGCGCCAAGATCTTGAAGCGTCTCGAGTGGGAGCAGGTGCCCGTTCGGGGGAAAGTTCTCGACGCGGGCTGCGGGTCGGGTGGAATCGCCGTTTCCTTCGCCGAGGAGTGCGCGCTCGCCGTCGGTCTCGACATCAAGAACAAGTTCGGGGATGCGGGAAGGAAGCTCGCCTCCGAGCGGGGAATTCGAAACGCGGTCTTCGTCCAGGCGGATGGAACGGCGCTTCCCTTCGAGAGCGAGAGCTTCGACCTCGTCTTGTCGCACTCGGTTCTGGAGCACGTCGAATCCGCCGAGCACTACCTCGAGGAATGCCACCGCGTCCTTCGAAGCGGCGGCGTTCTCTTCCTCCAGACGCCTCCCTATCTGAGCTTCGCCGGCTCCCACCTCTCGAGGCTCCGGGTGCCCATTCCCCTCCATCTCCTTCTTCCCCGAAGCTGGGCGTTCCGGCTGAATTTCTATATCGCGCGCAAGCGCCCTCAGTGGCTTGAAGAGCCGCGCGAGTCCAACACTTTCAAGCTCAAGGCGGAGCGCGGAGAACTCAAGGAGGACGATCTCATCCAGAAAGTGACCGTGGCCCGCGTCCATGGCTGGCTCGAGCGCGCCGGCTTCGAGCTCCTCCGGGAAGACCGGCACGTGAGCGGGTTTTTCACCCGGAACCTTCCCTCGGCGCTGCGCCGGTTCCTCGAGGAGAACTCCTTCACTCAGAACGTCGTCATCAGCAACCTCGAGCTTCTCTTGAGAAAGTCGAAGCCCTGACACCCGTGTCCTTCTTCCGCGAAAGAACCGAGATCGCGCTCGCGGTGCTGCTCCTCGCTTCTCTTCCCCTCGTCACCCCGCGCATCGCGGAGTCCGATGCCGTCGAGTACTTCTCCTACCTGCCTTCGCTTCTCCTCGACGGCGACCTGGACTTCGAGGACGAGTACACCGTCTTCTTTAAGGAAGACCCGGAAGGGCGAGCCGGATTCAAAGAAACGTTTCTCGACCTCTCGACGGCGACGGGCTTGAAGCTCAATTTCGGTCCCATCGGAACGGCGCTCCTCTGGTCGCCGTTTTATCTCGCGACCCATCTCGTCGTCGGATCGGAGGATGGGATGTCGCAGCCCTATCGCTCGGCGGTCTCGATCGCCTCCGCCCTCTACGCCGCCGCCGGTCTCTTCCTTTGCTACCGGCTCGCTCGGAGATACGCGCCGCCCTTCGCGTCTTTCGCCGCCGTCGTCGCCTTGTGGTGGGCGACGTCCGTCGCGTACCACATGTACGTCGCGCCAGGGATGAGCCACGCCGCATCGCTCTTCGCCGTCGCCGTCTTCTTCTCGCTCTGGCCCTGGGCTGCCTCGGGGGGAGTGCGGCGCTGGGCGGCCTGGGGAGCGTCCGCGGGGCTCATGGCTCTCGTTCGCGAGCAGGATCTGTTCTTCGCCGCCGCCGCCCTGGTCGCCGCTTTCGGCCTGAACGATCGACGGAAGCGGCTCGTCGCTTTCGGGGCCTTCGGGGCCGCGGCGCTCGTCGTATTTCTCCCACAGCTCGCCGTGTATCAGGTCTTGTACGGCAGGCCCTGGCCCGCGCCCCAGGTCCAGAACAAGATGATCAAGTACTCTCCCCATTTCTTCGAGGTCCTGTTCTCGAGCGAGCACGGGCTCTTCTTCTGGAGCCCGATTCTCCTTCTCTTCTTCGCCGGCGGTTTGTGGATGGTGAAAAAGAACCGGGTAGCGGGCCTCGTACTCCTGGCGGCCTTTCTGGCGCAGGTCTATATTTCCGGGGCGGTCGATTCCTGGACGCAGGCGGGGGCTTTCGGGGCCCGGCGCTTCGTCGGCGCGACTCCGATCTTCGCGATTTGGGGGGCTTTGGTATTCGCCGCTCTCGAGCCGCGAATGAAAAAATTCGGGGTCGCCGCGCTCGCGTCGTTCTTCATCCTCTGGAACGTTTCCCTCATGATTCAGTTCGGGCTCGGTCTGATGGATCGCCGGCGGCTCGTCTGGAGCGAGATCATGCACAATCACGTTCACGAGGTGCCGCCGAGGCTCTTCTCTGTCATGGGGAGCTACCTCTGGGCGCGCGACGACCTCGAGAGGAACGAGTGATCTCCGAGTACCTCCGCACGATCGCTCGCTGTCCCGCCTGTCTTGCGAACGGCAACGGCGCCTCGTCGAGCCTCGAGTCGGAGAGCGAGGGTCTTCGGTGCTCGCACTGCGGGCGGGAGTTTCCCGCGCTCGACGATCGAGGCTACCTGGACCTGCGGCCGCCCGTGGACACCTTCTCCGATCTCACGGAATACGCGGAAGAGGAGTTCCATCACCGCCCGGGCCGCCTCCGGCCGCTCTTCCTCTCCGCCCGAGTGAAGATGGACGTAATGACGAAGATGCTGAGGCCCGGCCAGGGAGATCGCGTCCTCGACATCGGCTGCGGCAACGGTCGCTTCGTCTTCTTCAAGAGACCGAGTTGCGGGGAGCTGGTGGGGATCGACGCCGGATCTCATTTCGCCCCCGAGTCTCTCCGGAGCGTCGATCTCGCCCGCGGCGACGTGCGCCTCCTTCCTTTCGCGGAGGCGTCTTTCGACAAGGCCTACTCTCTCGACGTCCTCGAGCACCTCACCGAGGAGGGGGTGGTGCGGATGCTGTCCGAGGCGCGGCGGGTCCTCTGCCCGGGAGGAAAGTTCTTCGTGTACTCCCACGTGATGATGAGCTCGAAGCTCGCGGCCTTCCAGCGCGGCGTCAACCGTCTCGTTCGCTACCTCGACACCAAGGGGCTCGTCGACAACGCCCCCGAGCGGGAGCGGAAGTCCGACCACCGGAACGCCCTCGGAAGCTACGCCCAGCTCGACGCGCTCCTTACGCGGACCGGGTTCGAGATCGAGACGATCCGGTACTACAACGTGTTCTTCAAGTCGGTCATCGAGGATCTGTTGCTCCCGCTCGTGGAGCACAACGTCTATTCGAAGCGGAAACGGCATGCGGTGACAGAAGCACCCGGTCACGGCCACTCGCACGGCTCGGTGAAGCCGGATGTAGGCCGCTGGGTGCATCTTCCGCTGGGCCTCGCGTCCGAGCTCATGAAGCTCGACGTGGCTCTCTTCGGACGCATCCGGACCGGGCCGTTCTTCCTCCTTCTCCGGGCCGTCTGAAACCGGTGAAGCTTCTCTACGTCGCCTCCGATCAAAGGGTCCCGGGAAAGACGGGAGGCTCGGTTCACGTGGAGGAAGTGGCTCGCGGGCTCGCCGCGCGCGGCCACGAAGTCCACGTTCTCGCTCTTCCGGGGGAGCGGCGCACGAATGGCGCCGTCCCGCCCTACGAGTTACATCCGAGCCGCCTTCCTTTCGAGCACCGGTTCTTTCGGTGGACCGCGAGGCGCCGGGTGGAAGAGCTCCTCGAGAGACTGGGCATCGAGGCGGTGTTGGAGCGCTACTATAATTTCGGCGGCGAAGGGGTCCGGGCCGCCCACGCGCGGGGCATCCCGTCGCTTCTCGAAGTGAACTCGCCCATCAAGGACCATCCAGGGTCATTGAAGAGCGCACTCGATCGTGCCCTCCTCTTCCGGCCTCTTTCGCGCATCCGCGAAGAGCTGGTCGAGAAAGCGAGCGCCCTGGTGACGCCGCTTCCCTCCATCGTTCCCGAGGACGTTCCCGGGGAGAAAGTCCACCGGGTTCACTGGGGGGCGAACGTGGAGCGCTTCCGTCCCGACGTCGCGGAGAAGCGCCTGCCGATCCCCGACAAGGCGAAAGTCGTCGTCTTCTCGGGAAGCTTCCGTCCCTGGCACGGGGCCGATTTCCTGGTGCGCGCCGGGGCGAGAGTGCTTTCCCGGGACCCCGACGCGTTCTTTCTCTTCGTGGGGGCGGGCCCCACGTGGGAAGAGACCCGGCTCCTCGCGCAGAGGCTCGGGATCGAGAGCGCCGTCCTCTTTACCGGTCCCGTCGCCTACGACGAGATGCCGTCCTATCTCCGGGCGGCCAGGGTCGGCGTCGCGCCCTATCAACCGTCGCGACTCGGACAGATGAAGCTCGGCTTCTACTGGTCGCCGCTGAAGATCTTCGAGTACATGGCGACAGCGCTTCCGGTCGTTTCCCTCGACGTTCCCCCCCTCGCCGAGGTCGTCCGCCAGGAACAGGAAGGCCTCCTGGTCGCGGAGGGGGATGAAGACGCGCTCGCAGGCGCGATCGGAAGACTCATCGCGGATCCGGTCCGAGCGCGGTCTATGGGAGACGCGGGGCGCGAGCGGGTCGTCGCCCATTTCAGCTGGCAGCGCCACTGCGAGCAGCTCGAGAGGATCCTCACGAGCCTGGTCCCGAAGCGATGAACGTCCTCTTGACCACCGATTCGTTTCCCCCGGGTGGCGGGGGGAGCGGGCGCTCGACTTCGACTCTCGCGAAAGCTCTGAAGCGACGGGGTCATAGAGTACGGGTGGTGGTCGCGAGGCGAGAGGCTTCGGGACAAAAAGAGTGGGACGGAGTCGAGGTCGCGGAGGTCGCGATTGCCCCTTCGAAGCTCGGCAACGCCGGCGAACGCGAGCGCGCGTTCGCGAGGGGCATCGTTCTCGCCGCGGGCGAGGAAGCCTGGGACCTGGCGCATGCGCAGCACTGGCTTTCCGCCGGCGCCACGAGGCGCGCCCTTCCCCGTCTTCCCAACGTCGTCACCGTCCGCGATTACTGGCCGGTTTGCATCTGGTCGACGATGCTCTCGGGAACCGAGCCCTGTCCGGGTTGCAGTTACACGCGGCGGGTCACCTGCATCGGAAGACATAGACCCGTACTCCGTCCCATTGCTCCGGTTCTTCCTCCCTTCGTCGGCTGGGAGCTCGAGAGCCGCAGGCGAGTGCTCGAGAGAGCGAGCGCCGTAACCGCGGTGAGTCGCTACGTCGCGGGGACACTCCCCGTCGGACGGGTGAGCGTGATCCCCAATTTCGTCGAGTCCCCGGACGAACCCGCACGGCCGACCGCTGTCCCGGAGCGTTACCTCCTTTTCGTGGGAAAGCTCGAGCCGGGAAAAGCGCCGGACCTTCTCCTCCCGATTCTGGACGCGGCGCCGACGGAGATTCCGCTGCTCGTCGCGGGATCCGGAAGCCTCGAAGCCGATCTCCGCACCAAGGGAGGCAACGTTCGTTATCTCGGCTGGGTTGACGAAGAGCGAGTACTCGCGCTCATCAAGCACGCGGACTGCCTTCTCTTCCCCTCGCGTTGGCACGAGCCGCTCTCGCGGGTCCTCCTCGATGCAATCGCGCAGGGAGCGGTCATTGTTGCTGAGCCCACGGGCGGGACCGACGAGATCGTAGTCGACGGCGAGAGCGGACTCCTGGGGCGAGGCGTCGAGGAGCTCGGTCGCGCCCTGCGACGGGTCCTCGAAGACCCGCTCCTCGCCACGCGCCTTCGCGAAGGGGCGCGGCGGCGGGCTGAAACTGTTTTCGCCGAGGAGGTCGTCCTCCCCCGCGTCGAGGCCCTCTACCGTAGCGTCGCCGAGACATGCCAGACGTGAAAGTCGCGCTTCTCTCGCGGGCGATCTTTCCCCTCCACGGCTATGGCGGCCTCGAGCGCCACGTGGCGGCTCTCGAGAAGTATCTGCGTCTCGAAGGTTGCGACGTAACTCTGTACACAGCGCTCCCGGCTTCGGGTGCGGGTACCGGGCGCGAGGGCACCGTCTTCGTACCGTACCGGATGATTCCCTGGCCGCGGCGATGGGGATTCGCGATCCTCGATCGCGATACCAACTACCTCGCCTGGAGCCTTCGCGCGGCGCGACGGCTCCTGTCGGACGACCGCGCGGACGTGGTCCAGGCCGACGGCGGCGCCGGCTTCGGATACGCGCTTCTGGCGGGAGCGAAATCCGCGCCCCTGATCCTGCACCCGCATGGAATGGAAGAGTTCCACGCACCCAAGTTGAAGCGCACGCTGTACCTCCCCCTCCGCTCCGCCACGCGGCTCGCCGCCCGCCGCGCGGCTCGGGTCCTCGCCCCCGATGCTTCCATGAAGAACGACGTCTCGCGGAACCTCGGAATCGACGACAGCAAAGTCGCGCTGGTTCCCAACGCCATCGATCTCTCCGAGATTGACCGAAAGATCCCGCCGTCGGACCTCGGCATTCCGCCGGGATCTCGAGTGCTTCTCTCGGTCGGAAGACTCGAGTCCAACAAGGGGTTCTCGTTTCTGGTGCGCGCCCTCTCGCGGATTCCGAAAGATTTCTTCTGGGTCCTCGTCGGTGATGGCCCGCAGCGAGCGGCGCTTCTAGCGGAGATCGAGCGTGAAGGTCTTCGCGCGCACACGCGCCTCCCGGGTAACGTGACCGACGACGAGCTCCACGCTTTGTACGAGCGATGCGAGCTCTTCGTCCACCCGACGCTCTACGAAGGAAGCTCCATGGTCACTTTGGAGGCGATGGCTCATCGTAAGGCCGTCGTCGCCACCCGCGTCGGCGGGATTCCCGACAAGATTGTCGACGGCGAGAATGGTCTCCTCGTCCTCCCCGGAGACGCCGGCGCCCTGGCGCACGCCATCGGCGAGGCGCTCGGCAGAGGCGATCGCCTGGCAACTTGGGGCGCGAAAAGCCGCGCGCTCGTGGAGACGCGCTTCGCCTGGTCCCTGCGGGTGAAAGAGCTCGCGCGCCTCTACGAGGAAGTGCTTCGATCGCAGGGTTGATGTAAGCTCGCTGTATGCCTACACGTAAGCTGATCTCGACCCTCGCCCTCCTGGTCGTCGCCACCGTCGGCGCTGCGCAGACGAAAACGAATGCGAAGTCCCTCTATCATCGACTCGGCGGCTACGACGCGATTGCGTCCATCGTCTCCGATCTCGAGCGCCGGTTTGCCGAAGATCCGGAGCTCAAGCACTTCATCGCCGGCACCAGCGCGAATAGCGGCAAGCGCCAGGGCCAACTGCTCGCAGAGCTCCTCTGTGAGCGGACCGGCGGCCCCTGCGCGTATATTGGCCGCGACCTGAAGACGGCGCATACGGGGCTGACGATAACCGAGGCGCATTGGACGGCTACCCTTGGGCACTTCGGAGCGGCTATCGATGCAGCCAAGGTGTCCGAAAAGGACAAGGCCGAATTGATGGAACTCGTGGTGAAGCTGAAGCCCGACGTTATGGTGAAGTAGCAACGGCGTGTCCGGCCTCGCTGACGAAGCCTCCGTACACCTCGCTTCCTACGACCCGGCCTGGCCCGCTCTCTTCGAGCTCGAGCGACAGCTACTGAGCCGTACGATTCGTCCCTGGCTCGTCGGCCCAATCGAGCACGTCGGCAGCACGGCCGCTCCCGGTCTTTCGGCGAAGCCCGTGATCGACATCATGGCCGCCGTCGAGAGCCTCGAGGCTTCGCGAGAAGCGTTGGCCGTTCTTCGAAGCGAGGGGTACCAATACGCGCCGTACCGCGCCGATGTGATGCACTGGTTCTGCAAGCCCAGCGTTTCCTTTCGTACGCATCACCTCCACCTCGTGCCCTATCGAAGCCGTCTGTGGACCGAGCGAATCGCGTTTCGTGACTGCCTGCGATCGGACCCCGTCGTCGCCCGCGAATACGGGGAGCTCAAGCGTCGCCTAGCCGAGGTGCCTCGATTCGACCGCGAAGCCTACACCGAGGCCAAGAGTCCGTTCATAGCGCGCGTGTTGAAGCGCCTCATCGGCGAAGCTCTTGAAACCGAAACCTAAAGGGTCTTTTTGAGGTGACACATGCCGGGTCAAGAAACCCGCCAGTTGCTTCGGAGCGCGCCGTATTTTCCCGTAGCGGATGTCGAGCAGTCCGCGGTCCACTATGAGCGCGTGCTTGGCTTTCAGCGCGAGTACGTCGGCGGGGCCCCACCGCAGTTCGCCATTCTCAGCCGTGACGGCCTGTCCATCATGCTGCGCCTGGTTCCTGAGCCCGAGCACATCAGCCCGAACGAGAAGCAGGGCGGAACGTGGGACGTGTTCTTCTGGGTTCGCGATGTGAGAGCGCTCCACGCGGAGCTGCGGGCGAACGGAGCGGACATCGTGTACGGACCGATCGTCCAGGAAGAGTATCAAATGGAGGAGTTCGCCGTGCGCGATTCCGAAGGTTACGTCCTCGGGTTTGGGCAGCCGTTGGCAGCAAAGCGGTGAGAACATGGCGCTGATCTCTGTAACCCGCCTTCGAGTCCGGTCGTTTCGGTACTTGCCGGGATTCCTGTTTTTCACGTTGGTGTCGGTCCGCCAGGCCAAGCGCGCCCGGAGGAACCTGGGCGCGAGCTTGCTCGCCGAGGCGAAGCGGACGTTTTGGACCTGCACCGCGTGGGAGGACGAAGCTTCGATGCGGGAGTTCATGATGGCGCCGCCGCACCGTCGCGCGATGCCCAAGCTTCTGGAGTGGTGCGACGAAGCGTCCGTCGCCCATTGGCTTCAGGAGAGCTCCGGGCTCCCGGATTGGCGAGAGGCACATCGACGAATGGTCGCGGACGGACGTCGGTCGAAGGTTCGGCACCCCTCCCCCGCGCACGAAGCGTTCGAAATTCCACCACCGATACAACGACGGAGGTAGAAAGACATGTCCTTCATTCCGAGACGCGGGTTCTTCGCCTGTATGGCGGGGTTCATGGTTCGGGCGCAGGCCAAGAGCGGAGGTCCACGCCACGGTCTACACGGCAAGGTGACGGCGCATCCAGGCCAGCGCGATGCCCTCGCCCAGATCCTGCTGGACGCGGCCGCGCTCGTCGGCAACGCGCCGGGCTGCGAGGTCTATATCGTGGGCATCTCGGAGGCGGAGCCCGATGACCTATGGGTCACGGAAGTGTGGCGGAGCGAAGCGGATCACGATGCGTCGCTTGCCATGGACGGCGTTTCCGATCTGATCGCGAAAGCGAGGCCGCTCATCGCTGGCGGAGCGGAGGCCGTGCGCACGATTCCTCTGGGGGGAAAAGGTCTGACGAGCTAGAGCTGCCGTAGCGGCTACGAGCCCGTGGGGCTCGAGAGCGAGCGCAGCATCGCCTCGACGAAACGGCGTCCCTCGGATCGCCTCCGGCGTCCGCGTCGTATATTCGTAAGATGGCGGGTTCGCTCAAAGTCTGGCGCCCTCGCGATCTCGACTCGCTGGAGCTCCGAGTCGGTACCTCGTTCGAGCATTCTTACCCTCGCCATTGGCACGAGGAGCTCTTCGTGAGCGCGATCATCTCGGGCGTCGGGAGTTTTTTCTTTGGCGGGAGCGAACATCTCGCCGCTTCCGGTACGTTGGTCGTGGTAGCGCCCGGAGAGGTTCACACCCATTCGGATCGGGAAGGGGGCCGGAGCTTCCGAAGTCTTCACGTCCCTTCGTCGTTCGTAGGGCCCTCCGACCTCCCCTCGAGCGTGTTCGCCGACAGTCGGATCTTCCAGGTCTTTCTGAGGCTTCACCGCGCCCTCGAGAGGCAAGAAACGCGACTGGAACAGGAATCGCTCCTCCTCGGCTTTTTCGCCGAGCTCGAGCGGCGCGCGCGCAACCGGGGCCTCCCCCCGTCCACCGCGGGTCGAGAGTACCGCGCGATCCGGCGGGCGCGGGAGTTCCTGAACGACCACTACTATCGAAACGTTTCGCTGAAGGAGCTCGCTTCCGTGACCAATCTGAGCCCGTTCTACTTTCACCGGGTCTTTTGCCGTGAGATTGGTATGCCCCCGCACGCGTATCTAGTTCAGATTCGCCTGCTGCGCGCGAAGGCTCTCTTGCGAATAGGCCGACCCATCGCCCACGTCGCTTCCGCCACCGGGTTCGCCGACCAGAGCCATTTCACCCGCCACTTCAAGCGGTTGATGGGAGTCACTCCGGCGCAGTACGCCGGCCACGGCAAGAACGTTCAAGACGTCTCCCCTCCAGCCTTGCTAATCTTTCCGGAATGAGATGTGCCTGGATAACACCTATTTTTTCCCTCATCTTCGATGCCGGGAACGCTCGGGCCCAATCCATTTCCATCCCGCTCACGAAGGATGCCTGGGTCGTGAGCCAGAAACACTTCAAGCTCGAGCAGGACGAGGACGCCTCGCGCAACGGCGAGATCGTGGACTTTCAGGGGCGACGGAGCCTCCGAGTCTCGAAGGGTCTCTTCTACGCTCGCGGCGTCGAGTTTCGAAACGGCACCATCGAGGTCGACATGGCTCCTGGACCGAACGGCCGTTTCCTCGGAGTCGCGTTTCGCGTGCAATCCGAGGACCACTACGAGGCGATCTTTTTTCGGCCCCGGTCCTCGGGAACCACGGAGGCCGTTCAGTATACGCCCGGCCTTCTGGGGGCGAACGCCTGGCAGATCTACACCGGGCCCGGGTACACGGCGGCGGCGAACGTTCCTCGCAACAAGTGGATTCACGTCCGCCTCGTGGTCTCGGGAGTCGTCGCCAAACTCTTCCTCGACCGTGCAGAGGAACCCTCGCTCGTCGTTCCCGATCTCAAACTGGGCGATTCGAAAGGCAGCATCGGTTTCTGGGGGCACATGGGAGACGCCTACTTCGCGGACCTCAACTACACCCCGGACGACGCGGCCTCTGACCCCCACGCGAAACCGGAGTTCCTCCCCGGTGCTCTCACCGATTGGGAGCTCTCCCAGATGTTCGATGCAACCGAGACGAACCCGGCCGTCTATCCCGACGTCCGTGGCCAGAAGTGGGAGAAAGTGGCGGCCGAGAGCCCGGGCATGGTTGTAATAAATCGGTATCGCGAGAGCGGAAACGTCCTTCCCCCGGAGAAGGAAGATCGGCTCCGGGGCGACGTTCGGGGAGGTAAGGTCGTATTCGCGAGAACGACGATCCACTCGGATCGGGACGAAATGCGAAAGATGAGCTTCGGCTACAGCGACGAGGTCGTGGTGTACTTGAACGGTGCTCCGATCTATTCCGGAAACAACACTCTCTCGTTTCGGCAGCCGGAGTTTCTGGGGCTATTGGATGTCGGGAGCGACGCCGTCTACCTGCCCTTGAAGAAGGGTGACAACGAGCTGCTTCTTGCCGTCACGGAGTTCTTCGGGGGTTGGGGATTCCTTTGCAAGCTGGAACCGGTCTGGAAGCTTTCCCTAGAGTCGTCGCACGCGCTCGCGCTCGTGGGTGCTACGAGGGAAGTCGTCACCTACCGCGGGCGCCGCGCCGTGCGACTTTCTTCGCTTCCGGCCCGAGAAGGGAGCGATGAGGGACTCCTGGCGATCCTCAATGGCCTCGATTTCAGGGATGGAACCATCGAAGTCGAGGTTGCCGGCTCACCTCGCCCGGGTGTTTCGCCGGACATGCGGGGGTTCATCGGCATCGCGTTCCGCCTCCAACCCGACGGCTCACGATTCGAGCAGCTCTTTCTGCGACCGACGAACGGACGGGCGGAGGACCAACTTCGGCGGAATCACTCCGTCCAGTACGCGTCGATCCCGGATTTCCCCTGGTATCGCCTCAGGAAGGAGAGCCCCGGGATGTACGAGTCGTATGTGGATCTCGAGGCCGGTGCCTGGACCAAGCTCAAGATCGCGGTATCCGGGACCACGGCTCGGCTCTATGTCAACGGGACCAACCAGCCCTGCCTCGTGGTGAAAGATCTGAAGCTGGGAGAGGTCGGCGGGACCATCGCTCTCTGGGCGCACTCGACCACCGACGCGTACTTTTCCGATCTGTCGGTGAGCCCGGCGAACTGACCCGAAGAGGAGGAGGCAGGATTCTGCGGGGCACGACAAGAAGACCGGCGACATCCTCGCCGAGATCGAGCTTCCCGCGAACCAGAACGGGGTTCCGATGACGTACACGCCGGGTGGAGTTTCCAGTATATCGTCGTCGCAGTCGGGCCTCGGATCACCCGGCGGAGCTGGTGGCGCTCCGTCTCCCCGAGGTGGAATGATGGGCGAGGACGTCTGAAGCCGCGCGTTCTCAAGGGAGTTTGCATGCATGGGATGCTCCTTTCGGTGGTCCTGCTCGCGGCTGGTTGCCGCCTGCCTTCCGGAGCCTCGGAACCAACGGTCGAGGTCAAAGTCACCCAGAAATACCTCGTGCCGGTCTGCCTCGATGGCGCGCCGGTGAACGGTGACCGGCACTGGCGGCTGACGCTTTCGGAGCACACGCTTGCCTTCACCATGCGGAACGAGCCGCGCCATCCCGCCACCCGAGGCGGCACCCGGCTTCGCGGTCGTTCGATTCATCCCCCAAGCCGAGCACCGTTATGAGATCGAGGTCCGGGCCGAGGCCACCTCGTTCTCCTCGAGGGCGTGGAATCGCGGGGAATGGAAGCCGGTGGTTCGAGACCGGACGACGGACGAGATCGTGAGCAGCGAGCCCGAATGGCACGAAGAAGCCTGCCGGTAGCCGCTCGAGGATGAACCCCCGGCCCAACCGTACTCGCAGAGGCTGCGCTCACGGAAGCGCCTCGGCGTTTCTTCTTCGATAGGCGTCGCGGTAGCAACTACGAGCCCGTGGGGCTCGAGAGCGAGCGCAGCATCGCCTCGACGAAACGGCGGCCCGCGGGGTCGCCTCCGGCGTCGAGAGCGCCCTCGAGCGCGGCCCGGGCCTCGTTCTTGCGGCCGAGCTGCTGGAGGATCTGCCCGAGAAGCTTCTGCCCCTCGAACGAAGCCGTGAGAGCGACCGAGCGCTCCGCGTTCTCCAGCGCGGAGTCGAGCTCGCCGGAGGTAAAATACGATGCCGCGAGCTCCGATCGGACCCACGCCTCCGAAGGCATGTCGGTCAACTGGGAAACGATGTCGGGCCGGTGCTTTCGCATCGCCTCGAGGATCGAGTCGACGTCGTCCCGATAGAGCGTTCTCGGCGCCCGGAGCTCGAGACGCATGTTGTCATCGGTGTTCATCGGGGCTTCTTTCGTGAAAGCTTCGACGCCAAGGCTATCGAGGCGCATGCTCACGAGCACGTCGGAGGGGTATTTGAGGCCCGCGCGGGCGAGGCTCTCGCCGATCTCTTTCGACTGGTAGAGCTGGATCAGCCGCTCGACGGAGATCGAGACCGGTTTGCGCGATCCGATGAGGATGAGGTCGCGGTCCTTGAACGCCACGACGTGGGGGAAGACTCTCCGGAACGTCGCGATGAGCGAGCGGGTGGAATCCTCCGACATGCCGTAGAGATGGAACCACTGGCACAGGACCCCGTCGTCCGTCAGGCGGCTCGCGGCGAGCTCGAAGAAATCGAGCGTGAACAAGTTCGCGACGCCCGTGAGCCAGGGGTTCGAGGGCTCGTTGATGATGAGGTCGTATCGGCCCTCTCCGCGGCGAAGCTCACGCCGGGCGTCCCCGAGGACGAGCTCGAGGCGCGGATCGTCCATCGGTTTTCCGTTCTCGGGCTCGAAGAAACGCGAAGCCTCGACGACCGCGGGCTCGATCTCGAAGGCGTCTACCCGTTCGACCGGGTGCTTCAGCACCGCCCCCACGGTCATTCCGCTACCCCACCCGACGATACCGACCCTCCTGGCGCCGATGGCCAGAAACGGCAGATGCCCGATCAAAAGCTGCGTCTGGAGATCGCCCGGACCGTTCGAGGCGTCGGTCTTCCCGTTGATCTTGAGAAGACGAAAACGGTCGATCTGCGTGACCGCGACCGATGCCGTCGGCCCGTCGCGGTAGAAGAGGAGCTCATGCGCTGCCACCAACTCCCGGAGCTTCCCGACGTCGAGTCGCGCGTACGCGCGGGCGCCGCTATAGATGCCGAAGCTCTTCGCCGCTCGCCCCGCGCTCGGGTCGAGCGCGAGGATGAGAAGAATGGCCGATCCAGCGACGGCGCCGGCCGCGATCGAGAACTTCGGCGCGCGGGAGAGGAGAAAGAGCGCCATCAGAAGGACGGCGATCGCCGCGGCGCGGATCGAGAACTCGATCCCGAGGCTCGCGAGAAGGAGCGCCGAGGCGGAGAGGGCCCCGAGAGCCGATCCCGCGAGGTTGGCGCTGTAGAGGTGGGCGACCTGGCCTCCCAGGTCCGAGGATTTCGGGAGAGCGTCCACCGCGAGCGGCAGCGTCGCCCCGAGCGCCATGGTGCAGGGAAGCATGAGAAGGGCGGCGATCACGAACTGTGAGAAGAAGAGCGTGCGCACGCTCCCTTCGAAAGAAGTGTAGAAGTTCAGGAACAAAAACGGGAGGCTTTGCGCGACCAGAAGGCTCACGAAGGCGAAAGTCGCGGAGAGCATCAGGGCTTTGGCCAGCCGGGCAGTGGCGACCCCCTCGCGCCGGCGCTTCAGAAATCGGGCCGTCAGGGCCGAGCCGGTCGCGATCCCAAAAAGAAAAGTCGAGAGCATGATGGAGACGCCGTAGACCGAGGAGCCGTAGACCATCGAGAGGGTGCGCGACCAGGCGACTTCGTAGACCATGGCGCTCGCGCCCGAGAGCCCCACGGTCGCGAGGAGCGCGAACGGAACCGAGGTGACTTCCAAGGAGGACAAGGAGGACCCGGAGGCTTCCTCGCTCTCGATCGGCCCGAGACCGAGCCGCCGCTTCGCCAGGAGAAGACCGAAGCACACGAGAAAGTCGATGGAGGCTCCCACGAACAGAGTCGCGCTCAGTCCGACGGTCGGGAAGAACCAGAACACGGCGAGCAGCGGACCGAGTACCGCGCCCGCGGTGTTGGCCGCGTAGAGACGCCCGATTCCTACCGCCGCGGGCTCCTCCGACTGGGCGAACGCCCGGACCAGCACGGGCAAAGACGCCCCCATGGCGATGGTCGCCGGCAGAAGCGCCACGAGAGCCAGCAGGAACTGGATCTCGGCGCGGCCGACGGAGGCGATGCCATCGAGAATCGGCGGCGACAGCAGGGCGTATATGCCGACGAAACCCTCGAGCAGGGCGAAGGTGACGACGGGGTCGAGCCGGGCCGCGCGCCTCGAGCCGGCGAGGGCACTTCCGGCGGCCATGCCGCCCATGAAAGCCGCGAGCACCACGCCCACGGCGGATGCGGTGGTGCCGATCGCGAGGAGAAGGAGGCGGGTCCAGACGAGCTCGAAAACCAGAGCGGCGAGCCCGCTCAAGAAGAACGCGGCGAGAAGAAGGGCGCGTCGCGACGACACGCCGGATCATACGCGGAAGACGGACCGCGCGGCAATGGGGAACCAGACAGACTGGACTAGAGCGACCTAGAGCGTTCGATCCACGAGCACGTCGTCGTTGTACTTGAGGTAAACCACGCGCCACGGGTTGTCGCCGCGAGAGATGTCGAGCACCAGGGTCGCCTCCACCCGCGCGACCCCGCGCTTCAGCCAGAGAAAACGGCACGACTGCTCGTCGAGGCGGAACGTCGGCTGTTCGAACTTCTCGTCGTAGTCGTCGGGGAGGGCTCTTCCCCGCTGGCGCAGAGCGTCGCGCACCACGTCGGTGAGCCGCGGACCCATGTGGCGCACTTGCCAGTCCTGGCGCTTGCGGTCGTAATCCAGAAGCACGACCTTGGAAGCGCCGTCGGCGAGCTTGACCAGGGCGCGGCAGCCGAGCGTCCCCCGGATCCCGTGGGCTTCGAAGCCCACCACGTCCTCCCCCCAATCGAGCCCCTGCCGGGAGGCGTGACGCCGCACGGCATTCTCGACGTCTTCTCGCTTGAACTCGAACTCAGTGCCGAGATCCGCCGTCTGGCGCGAAAGCCAGGGATTGACGGAATGGACGACGACGGTATTGAGGTACTTGAGGGCGCGCTCGTACTCCTTCACCAGCCGCCCGAGCTCCTGGGGATCGCGGCTTTTGTCCGTGGTCCGGATGAGCGCGTCGACTTTTTTCGCGAGTCCCGTCAGGATCTGGATGACGCCGTTCGCCTCGGCGAAGGTCCTCGGGTCCGAGGGGTCGGCTTCCGCGATCTGGCCCGCGAAAGACTCCATGAGCACCACGAGGTCTTTCGCGTATCGCAGCCGGGCGAGGAGGATGAGGCGGGTCGGGTCGGCCGGCTCGTAGAGGGTCTTGACGAACGCCGGAAGCGCCCTCCGTCGTTCCGTCGGAAGGGAGACCGTCCGCGAAAAGAGCTTGAGAAAAGTCTGGTAGATGAGCGCCTGGCTCTGGAGCTGGCGCCGGAGCTTCTCTTCGGTTTCCTTGCGGTTTCCGGTTCCGGGATCGCGCGACAGCATCTCGACCGGGGCCGTCCCGAAGCCCTCGCCGGCGAAAAGTACTAGGCCTACCATCGTTCCCTCGGGGGTGAGCCAGATCTCGACGCGATATGGGTCGGCCTCCATCCCGGTGACGCCGAGCGCGAGGCGCTCGTCCGATATCGCGTGCGGGAGCTTTCTCAAGTTCTGGATCGAATGCGCGAGTGCTTGGGCGTCTCCCTGCTCCACCGCGGAGCGCACTTCTTCTCGGAATCGAAGAACTCGATCCTTCTCCTCGGGGAAGTAGCCCATCGAAGCGAGGGCCTTGCCGAGATCGATGGGGATGGGCACCGCGCCGAGCCGGCGCTCGCGCTCGTCGGCGCCGATGGACGAGGGAGCGAGGTGCTCCAGAACGGCCCGCGCCAGTCGCGCGCGCTCGGCCGCGGTGGGAGCCTCGGGAGAGTAAAGACTCGGCCAGCCCGCAAGCTCTCGTGGAGAGAGCGCGATGACTGCGATCGAGCGGAGGAGCGTACGAATGGTCGACGGAAGCGCCTCCGGCCATCCCTGATAGCCGAGCGCGAGGAAGAGGTCCAATACCAGCTCTCTCGAGGGTTCCCCTTGCTCGAGGATCTCGGCCACGAGGCTCGCGTCCTCGTCGGCGATTCGGTCGAAAGGAGAGAGCTTTCGCGCGAGATCCGGGTGGCTCCGGTCGAGCTGCTGGTACAGGCGATACTGGGCCCGATTCAGACGTATCACTTGCTCGACACCCAGAAGGGTGCGCTCGTCGATCTCGGGCTGAACCAGGACCTCGAGCACGCGAAGAAGCGCCGTGGTGCGGTGGATCGCCGAAGGGTTGAGGCTTTCGATGGCGGCCCGCAGGTACGGGCTCTCCGCCGCGGCAATCGGACGGGCCTGTTCGACGCTTCTCCGCAGAACCGGCTTGATCGCTTCCGCCGCCTGCTGGAAGGGGTCGGACACGGCGACGAGGCGGTCCACGATCTCGGTGAAGAGCGCGGCGCGGCTCGCGAGCGCCTCGCGCGGCTCGGGCTCGCTGCGCTCGCGAACGAAGTACGCGAGGGGAACGATGATCTCGTCGACCACCCGCCGGTCGAGAGCCGCTTTCTTCTGTTCGGCGGGCTCGGCGCTCATGTGGAGATTCGCGACCTCGGCGTACAACGCCCGGAAGCGGTCCTCGAGAAGCCGGTAGCCGTTTCGATACTGCGCCGCGAGGAGCCGGTCGCGGATCACCGACGACTGGATACGGATGCCCTCCCGGGCGCTGTCGAGGAGCACCATTTCCACCGACCGAAAGAACTTGTCGAGCGCGTCCCGGCAAGCGTTCCAGTACTGGCTGATCCGCTCCTTGAGCTCCTCGGCACTTCCCCGGGTCGCGGGGAACGCCTGCGCCGAGGTTGGAAGCGCCAGCACCTCCAATTGCTCCAGCAGATGCTTCTTCAAGATCGAGTCACGGTAGAGCTTGAGCTCGGAGATGAACTGGTCCTTGCGAGGCAGTAGCGGTGAAGCGTCCGGCTGATCGAGGAACTCCGTTTCGAGCGTCTGGAACATTCCGAGGACCTGCTCCTCGATCGCTCGGTCGAGCCGCGCGGTGAACGCGGTGTCGAGAGTCACCTGGAGCAAATCGTGAAGCGACTGATTTTTGACCTCCTGGTCGAGGCTCCGGTGGATGTCGTTCACGAGGCTGGTACGGAGCTCGTTCTGGAGAGACGCGGCGCGGTTATGAATTCGCTCCGTCAGGATGAGCCTGGACTCGCGCCTCTGAGCTTCGCGACGGGCGAGGAGCAAGGCCTCGGCCGCGCTCGCTTGCGCGGCCGCAGCCACGGGAGCGACTTCGGCGACCGCGGGAGGCTCGGCCTCGTCGACCACCTCGTCGACCAAAGGAGCCGTCTTGGTGAGAAGGCTCTCGAAGCGCTTGCGAAGGCGGTCTAGCATCGAGTCAAATGCGATAAGGCTCACGCCAGGATAGGGGTAATCGATTGTTAGCTTTGAGTTCTATCTTATCATGTGAAATTGACAGGCAAAACTCGGTGTGTTAACTTGCCCGGTGGCTGTCCGCACAGCCCGATTCGATCCATCGGCGCTATCGTCTAGGGGACTAGGACGGGTGGTTCTCAGCCATCAAACCGGGGTTCGAATCCCCGTAGCGCTACCAACCGGCACGGCTTTCCAAAGCTGCCCCCTGAATGCCCCTGAATGGTTGATGGATTGATGGATCGTCCTTCCCGAAAGCGCGCCCGGCCTGCGATCCTCGTTCACGGCGGTGCCTGGGCCACACCCGAGGGCGAGCTCGAAGTTCATCGCATCGGCGTCCACCGGGCTTCGATGATTGGTTTCGAGATCCTGCTGACGGGAGGATCAGCCCTGGACGCGGTCCAAAAGGCGGTGGAGTTCCTCGAGTCGGACCCCACGTTCAACGCCGGCCGCGGGTCGGTCCTCAACGCCCGGGGCGAGGTAGAGCTCGACGCCTCCATCATGGAGGGATCAGGGCTAAAGGCGGGGTCGGTCGCCTGCGTCTCCAGGATTCTCCATCCGGTGGGCCTCGCGCGGGAGCTCCTCGAGAGCTCGCAGCACGTGATGCTTTTCGGGGAAGGTGCTCTCGAGTTCGCGCGGGGCCGGGGGATCCCGTTCTGCGATCCCGAGGAGATGATCGTGGAGCGGGAGCGCGAAAGGTATCTTCGCGCGAGAAGGATCGCGGCACCGCCGCCGAGCCCGCCCTCCGAAACCGTCGGGGCGGTGGCCTGCGACAGCCACGGGCGGGTGGCCGCCGCAAGCTCGACCGGAGGGACGTTCTTGAAGCTTCCGGGGCGCATCGGGGATTCGCCCGTCATCGGCTCTGGTCTCTACGCGGATGACCGCAAGGGCGCCGCCGCGTCCACGGGGCTTGGTGAAGCGATCCTCCGCGTCGTGATGGCCTATCGCGCGGTCGAGGCCCTGACGACCGGCATCGGACCCTCGGAAGCGGCGCAGCAGACGATCCAAACGCTCGAGTCAAGAACCGGAGCTCAGGGCGGGATCATCGTCGTAGACGCCAAAGGGGAGCTCGGCTACGCGTTCAACACCCCGCATATGGCGCACGCCTACCTGGCGGACGGAATGACGAAGCCGGAAGTCGGGATATGAACGCGGCGTCCTATCGCGAAGTCCTGCCCGCTCCCTTTCTCCGCCGCTTCATCGAGTGTTACTGGTTCCTCCGCGCCGACGAGGCCGGGTCTTCGGACCCCCAGCCGATCCTCCCCGACGGCTGTATGGAACTTGTCCTGAATCTCGGCGCCCCGTTCCGGCGTTGCCACCCGGACGGGAGCAGTCCTGCGAGTGAAGAGCAGCCGTCTCGAATGCTCGTAGGGCAGATGGACCACCACGTGACCGTTCGCGCCACGGGCCCGGTCGACGTCGTCGGCGTGCGGTTCCATCCGAGCGGCGCCCACCCTCTGTTTCGGTTCCCCATGGCGGAGCTCACGAACGAGCTCGCTCCTCTCGGGGACATGGTATCCCTTCCGGAAAGGCTTACGAGCGCGAGCTCGATAAGAGATAGCAGACGTGCGCTCGACGCGATTCTCTCGTCGCGATTCGGAAACGCCGCGGCTCCGGACCCCGACTTCGAGCGAGCGGTGTCGAGCGTCGTCGAAGCGGAAGGGCGGATCTCCGTCGATACCCTGGCCTCGAACATGGGAGTAGGACCCCGTCAGCTCGAACGAAGGTTCCGCGAGCGAGTGGGTCTCGGGCCGAAGCGATTCGCGAAGGTGCTGCGATTCCAAAGCGTTTTTCGGAGGGCGTTTCTCGATGAACGTCCCTGGGCGGAGCTCGCTCTCGACTGCGGCTACTACGACCAAGCCCATTTCATTCGCGACTTCAATCGCTTCACCGGAAAGAGCCCCTCGACGCTCTTCTCTCAGGAGAACGCCCTGACCCGCGTCTTCACCCGTAGCCGAAGGAAGTCGGGTTTGTACAATACGAGCTCCTGACGAAGCGCCGAATATGTAGCCTCGCAAGGAGGCAAGACCATGAAGTTTCTTCTCGCCGCCGCCGTCAGCGCTCTTACGACCCCGTCGGGGGATCTGGAGGGCTTGCGTTTCATGGAAGGGGACTGGAGGGGCGAGTCCGGCAAGGCCACCATCGAAGAGCGCTGGACCGACGCCGCGGGCGGCACCATGCTCGGCGTTTCCCGCACCATCGTCTCGGGAAGGACGATCGCCTTCGAGTTCTTGAGAATCGAGGCGCGCGAGGACGGCGTCTTCTACGTCGCTCAGCCCAACGGAAGACCGGGGACCGACTTCAAGCTGACCAAAGTGTCCGCGGGCGACGCGGTCTTCGAGAACCCTCGGCACGACCATCCCAAGATCATCCGCTATCGCTTGAGCGACGGCTCTCTCGTAGCCGAGGTCGAGGGCGACGAGGGGAAGCAGGAGTTCCGATTTCAGAAGTCGAGCGCACCTTGACGCCCCGCCGGCTGCTTGCTAGCATGATGCCGTCTCACCACGGGATTTTTAGCGCCCTTAGCTCAGCTGGATAGAGCGACAGACTACGAATCTGTAGGTCAGAAGTTCGAATCTTCTAGGGCGCACCAACTCACGGGGGATCGGCCCTTGTAAAAAAGCGCCACGGCCTACGGCCTCGAAGCCCTTCGTAGAATGCCGAGGTGGTGATAGCTATGCCGGACGGCATGATCCTCGAGCATGAACTGTCACGTGAGGGGCGCATCGAAGTAGAGCGACACCGGAGCGGCCTGATCGAGCTCCTCGTCGCTGAGCGCCCTGATTGCGGCTGCGCGGAGTGATTTGCGGCACGATGCAGTACCTCGCGCTGTGGCGCATGCAGCTCGCCTCCCCTGCTGGTCGAAGGCGGCCATGTGGCGGCAGTCGCCGGCGCCGTTGGCTACGGCTCGGAAGCGCCGTTCAGCCGCGCGTTCAAAAAGCTGGTGGGCCAGGCTCCGGCGACGTGGCGGAGAAGTACGAGTCCCCTTGACCATCATTCTTCGCCCTAATTTCGGCTCGTTTGTTACCATAGGAAGGCTCTGCGGTTCGCGCGCGCCGCTCGATCTCTAACTGAGGTGTATTTCATGCGAAGTCGGGTGCCTTCATACCGCCTCTTGCCATTTTTTCTAGCGCTCGCGGTCGCCGGCTGCAACGACGACCCGCCGCCGGCTGGGAACGACCCGCCGCCCGGCACCACCACTGCCGCCCCGGCCTCGTCCGCGAAGGCGTATCTCCGCGGGGCCCAGCTCACCGAGGATGCCCGGAGCGTCGACTTCGTGGTGAATGGCGACGCTCTCGCGACCGGCATCGACTATCGCGGCGTCGGCCCCTATGCGGAGCTCGATCCCGGAGAGTATCGGGTCCAGTTTTTTCCCGAGGGTACGCGACGGGCAGCTATCGTCGAGACGCGCGTCACCCTGGTCTCGAACCAGACGGTAACCATCGCCGTCGTGGGGCCTTCTTCCTCGACCCTCACGATCGTCGAAGAGCGATCGACGCGCTCCGATCGGGCGCGTCTGAAGATGGTCAATACCGTTCCCGATTTCCCCGCTCCGTTCGATCTCGCGATCCAGAACGGGCCCGGCCTCCTCGGCGGCGTCTCCTACCTGCAGACGAGCGGCACCGCGGAGCTCATCCCCGGCGTCTACGGCTTCGAGCTTCGCCGCGGCGGCACGGCGGAGGAGTTGGCCGTTATCACCGGCCAGGGGCTGTCCGCCGGAGCGAACTACACCGTCTACGCCATAGGCACTCTCACTCGGGAGGACATCGAGCTTCTGGTGACGAGAGACTCGTTCTAGATCGAAATGCCGTTGAGTTCGATCGCTGCACGGCTGCCCAGCGCCGCGAACATGGCCGGCGTAAACACCGTGCCGCGCCTACGACGTTGGACACGTCGGGTTATCTGTGTGTAGACGCTCTCCTTTCAATGAACGGCCAAGTTCAAAAGAAAGAAGATCGACATGCGAGGGTGGCAGCGCCAGTCGCACGTGAATGGTCCTGCAGGTACCAGCTCTCAATGGAGCGCGGACGGGTCGCTTCGTCGTCACCGGCTCGGGAAAAACGAGAGACGCTGAAACGCGTCCTGAGCGGGACCGGTCATCTTTTGGGCAGACCGGAAGTCCCGTGAATCACGATCCGACCGCCCTCGAGGTCAGTGACGTACTCGAGCGCCCCCCAGACCTCGAAGAAAAGCTCGGAGCGAAACCGGGTAAGAGGCCGCCGAGACGTTCCGCTCGCCGTCTCGAGCCTTCCGGTCGAGAGTAGCGTTTCGAGGAGTTCTTCGCCGACGCGCCGGCGACGGGAGCTCCGGCCGCGAGATTTGAGGAAGTTCAGGATCCGCGTGGTGATGAAGAGGGTGTAGACGTCGTCGCGGGTGAAGTCGCGGCCTTCCCAGGCCATGGCCGTGAGGCGCGAGCGAACGTAGTCCGCCTCCGAAAGCTCGACTCCGAGCTGCCGCTGAATCGGGGAGCCGGGCGTCAGATAGAACGGCGAGGCGCCCAGGAGCACGGGAAGGCGAGCGGCGAAGACGAGGGTCTGCACCATGCTCGCCCGCGGCTCGAACGGGAGGCCGAGGATCTGATACGAGGTGATCGCGAATCCCAGCGCATGCGCTGCCTCGACCACCTCGAGATACTTGGAAACCGTATGAGGGCGCTTGGTGGTCTCGAGGACCGAGGTGTCGGAGCTCACCAGGGCCAGGTTCAATCGCGTGAATCCCGCCGCTTTCATGAGCTGAAGAAGCTCGGTGTCGAGGCTCAGGTAGGAGATCCCGTTCATCGCCACGAGCTCGACACCGCTTTCGGGGCCTTCGGGGAACTCCCTTCGGATCGCCCGGCAAAGCTCCTTCATCTCGTCCTTGTAATAAGTAAGGTTATCGTCCTCGAAGTCGAATACCCGGTATCCCTCCCGGTAGCGGAGCTTCATCTCTTCTATCACCCGCGCAACGGAAACCCGGCGGTAGCGCAACCCGAACGTGGCGTGAACGGAGCAGAAAGAGCAGCGGTGCGGGCAGCTCCGCGAGGTCACGAGAAAGACCATGGGGCGGCCGCGCAGGCGATAGCTCTCCGGGCTAAGAGAGCTCAGATCGGGAATCGGGAGCTCGTCGATGGAATCGTTCTCCTCCCCGGAGTTGAACCATCGAGAGCAGGGCGCGCCGGCCGCGAGAGCGCGCAGGAGCGAGACCAGCGGCCTCTCGCCTTCACCGGTCACGATGAAGTCGACGGCGGGCTCTCGCAGGATCGAGTGCGGATCGGCGGAAACGTGGGAGCCTCCCATGACGACCCGGGCGCGGGTGTGCTCCTTCGCGAGCCGCGCGACCGCGAGCGCTTCGCGGTAGTAGGGCGTGAACAAGCTCGAAATGCCCACCACGTCGGGAGTCTTCTCCTTCAGTACGCGCGCGATCTCCGCATCGGACGCGCCGAACCGGTAGTACTGGTGGAACGTGGAGAAGGGACTTTCGTCGTGGTGAGGATAGTACTCGCGCAGGTACGAGAGCTCTTTCGGAACTGGGAGCGAACGGCGCCCGAAGCCGTGGTGGAAATCGAGGATCTCGACTTCGACCTCGGGGAGGTGCTGCCGCACCGCGCCCGCGAGATAGGCGAGCCCGATGGGCTGGAGCCTCACGTCGGTGTCGTAAAAGTCCTCGATCGGAGGCTGGACGAGAACCAGTTTCACGCGGCCAAATGTAT
>Ga0184637_10000252_pt1 | contig 39383 bp, 36 predicted proteins | sample PLM3_127_b2_FD_133143 | JGI IMG/M metagenome (GOLD analysis project Ga0184637, IMG submission 133143) | Groundwater sediment microbial communities from an aquifer in East River, Colorado, USA - PLM3_127_b2 | ecosystem: Environmental > Terrestrial > Soil > Riparian zone | place: USA: East River... | reverse complement strand
CTCGCAACTTTCGCGAAGAGAAGCTGGGGGAGGTTCGGCCATAGGCTGGCCGGTCTAAGGCCAGCCGAGATGAAGGGGGCCGTCGAGGCCCCCTCCGAGGAAAGCCTTCGCCGCAGATGGGCCCTTTTCATCAGTCTGCTAATGAATAAGTTCGAGCGAGTCAAGGCCGCCCTCCGACGGGAGCCGGTCGACCGGCCCCCCTACGCCTTCTGGCGCCACTTCCCTCAGGTGGACCGGTCCGCCGCGGGACTCGCCCAGTCCACACTCAGGTTTCACGAGAGATACGGCTCCGACATGATCAAGTTGACACCATCTTCGGGGTCGGCGGTCGAGGACTGGGGGTGCGTCGAATCCGACACCGTCCTCCCCGACGGTCATCGCCCCTGCGCGAGTCACGCCATCGAGTCGCCCGAGGATTGGGGGAAGATCAAGCCGCTCGACATCGAAGGGAGCGCTTATGGCCGCCAACTCGAGACGCTGGTCCGCATCATGGTAGACCGGCGAGCGGATGCCCCGGTCGTCCCTACGCTGATGAGCCCGCTCTCGCTCGCGCGGAAGCTCTGCGGAGACCGGCTCCGGCAGGACTTTCGGGAGCGGCCGGAGGCGGTCAGCCAGGCGCTTGAGGCGATCACTGAAACGCTGATCCGTTTCGCGGCCCTCGCGATTGCTGAGGAGGCCGCGGGGATTTTCTACGCGATTCAGGCCGCCAGCCATCGTTTCCATACCGAGGAGGAGTACGCGACCTTCGGGGCGCCATACGATCGGCGCATCCTCGAATCGGTTCAGGGCCGTGCACACCTTGTCATCATCCATGCCCACGGCGACGAGCTGATGTTCGACCGGCTCGCGGCGCTCCCCGCCCACGCACAGAGCTGGGACGCCCGCGCGACCCCGCCCTCCCTGAAAGAGGGGAAGGCCAAGATCACGGGGGCCGTGATGGGAGGGCTCAGTCAGTGGCAGACGCTCATGGAGGCAAGTCCGGATGAGGCGGTGGCCGAGGCGCGGGACGCCATCGCCCAGGCAGACGGCCTCGGTCTCATCCTCGCTCCCGGGTGCGTCATCCCTCCCGCCGTGAACGACGCGACCCTGATCGCCATCGCGAAATCGTTAGGGGGGACCGTACAGCTCCGAGGCATCCCCCCGTCCTGACCAAGAGGGGGATCGGCCCCGAGTGAACGTCACGGTCCCCCTGTTCCCCCTGCACGCCTCATCATGGACCTGATCCGCCTGTCGTGTCCGGCCTTCGAGTCATACGCCTGGAGGGTCGTGATGGACGTGTCGAACCTGCTCGGGCACGGACTGCTCGACGGCGGCGTGGCCTTGGCCATCATCGTCTACGGTGTGGCGGCCAAGAATCGGCCAGTGAGACGGGCGGGCCTGGCCGCCTTCCTCGCGGTTATCGCCGCGGGACTCCTGGCGAACATTCTCAAAGAGGTTTTCCAGATGGCGCGCCCGAACCTAGGCCACCCGAGCTATGGCTTCCCTTCGGGCCACACCACGACCGCCTTCGCCCTTGCCGGGGCCCTCGGGCAGGCGTTCCCGGCGCTTGCCCCGCTGACCTACGGTTTGGCGCTGTTGGCCGGCGTCGCGCGGGTCTATTTCCGCCACCATTTTGGGATCGATCTCTTCGGTGGCGCCGTCCTCGGAACCGGGATAGGACTGCTGAGTGCCCGGTGGCTACTGGGGCCGGTCGTGGCAGCAGAAGGCCCGCCCGTTCGACGGAGGGTGTGGGTCTGGGCCCTCGCACTCGCGATCGGCGTCCTCCCTCTGGCGTTCTTGATCGCCTACGAGCGCACCGTGGAAGCCCACCGAGCGCCGGACAACTCCGTCCTGGTAGGCTCCTCATCGGGGCTCGTCGTGACCTTTGGCAGACCGGACGCCAGAGCGCTTCTGCGGGCGGGATGGGGGGAAGACGAAGTGTGGGGGGGCCTCTTTCCGTTCACATGGGCGCAGGGCCTGGAATCGACGCTCCAACTCTCATCCCTTCCCCTGACCGATCACACGGTCAGGCTGAGGATGATTCCCTTCCTCAACCACGACGGTCTGTCCTGCCAAACGGTCGAGGTCGCCGTGAACCGGGTTCCGGTGACTCGACTCCTCCTGGAGAGGGGCTGGCACAACTACGAGCTGCTCGTGCCGAAGTCTCTCGTGAGCTCCGGGGTGACCGAGGTGCGATTCCGCTTCCGTTACGCCCATTCGCCACGGCGTCCCGACACGGGCGGAGACGGAAGGTCGCTGAGTGTGGCCTTCGCCTCCCTTGTCTTCACGCCTCGTGGGGCGCCCGAAGTGTCAGGACACCAAAGGTAGGCCGCGGGGCGCGACATGCTAAAATAGCTGAATCCATGCGGCAGTTGAGCGAGCTTCTCGAGGAAATCCAGAAATACCAGCCAGGGGCGGACACGGCCCTGGTCGGGCAGGCCTACGAGCTCTCCGTACAGGCCCACGCCGGCCAGCAGCGTCTCTCGGGCCAGCCCTACGTCTCCCATCCTCTCGAGGTGGCCGGGATCCTGGTGGATTTGAAGATGGACACGACGACCGTCACCGCGGCCCTCCTTCACGATGTCCTCGAGGACACGAAGGTGAGCTACGACGACCTCAAGGGGAGATTCGGCCCTGACGTCGCCAACTTGGTCGATGGCGTGACCAAGATCGGGAAGCTCGCGTTTGGGAGTCGGGAAGAGCGCCAGGCGGAGAACTTCAGGAAGATGCTGGTCGCGATGGCGAGGGACATCCGGGTGCTCATGATCAAGCTGGCCGATCGCCTCCATAACATGCGGACCTTGGTGCCGATGCCCCCGGAGAAGCAGCGCCAGATCGCCCAGGAGACCCTGGATATCTATGCGCCGTTGGCCCACCGCCTGGGGATGGCTCAGGTCAAAGCCGAGCTGGAGGACTTGGCTCTCCGCTATCTCAATCCCGAGGCCTACACGGACCTCCAGAAGCGGGTCGCCAAGCGGCGGCTCGAGCGAGAGGCGGAGATCACTCAGGTCATCGCCATCATCGAGAAGAAGCTTGGCGAGGTAGGGATCGAGGCTCAGATCACGGGACGCCCCAAGCATTTCTATTCCATCTACAAGAAGATGCACGACCAGGGGCGCGATTTCGACGAGATCTATGACCTCACCGCCGTCCGTGTCCTCTGCCCCTCCGTCCGGGACTGCTACGGCGCCTTGGGCGTGATCCACTCCCTCTGGAAGCCGGTGCCGGGGCGCTTCAAAGACTTCATCGCGATGCCAAAGTCCAACATGTATCAGTCTCTCCACACGACCGTCATTGGACCGAAGGGCGATCCCGTGGAGATCCAGATCCGAACCCCCGAGATGCACCGGATCGCCGAGGAGGGGATTGCGGCCCACTGGCTCTATAAGGAGAAGCGAGCGGACCAGGATACGTTCGATCAAGCCTTCCGCTGGCTCAGGCAGCTCCTGGAGTGGCAGCAGGAGATGAAGGACCCGCGGGAATTCATGGAGACAGTGAAGGTGGACCTCTTCCCCGACGAGGTCTATGTCTTCACGCCGAAGGGCGATGTGAAGGCTCTCCCCGATGGTTCCACCCCCATTGACTTTGCCTTCGCGGTCCACACCGAGGTGGGGAACCACTGCGTCGGGGCCAAGGTGAATGGCAAACTCGTCGCCCTCCGCCACAAGCTCAAGCACGGGGATATCATCGAGATCCTCACGTCCCCGACCCAGAAGCCGAGCCGAGACTGGCTCAAGGTCGCTCAGTCCACCCGCGCCCGCTCCAAGATCAAGGCCTTTCTCAAGACCGAGGAGCGGGCCCGCTCCTTGGCCCTTGGCCGCGAACTCTTCGAGCGCGAGGCCCGTAAGTATCGACTCTCGCCCGGTAATCTCCTCACGTCAGACGAACTCAAAAGAGTTGCGGCGGACCTTGGCTTTCCCGGGGTAGATGATCTCCTCGCCTCTGCGGGCTACGGCAAGACCTCGGTTCATCAGATTGTCAGTAAGCTGATTCCGCCCGAGGCCCTGCAGGATGTCAAGACAGCGGAAGAGCCGGCGAAGCGTCAGGTGCGGCGACGTCCCTCCGAGGGCGGCGTCCGGGCGCTCGGGGTGGACGATCTTCTGGTGCGCTTTGCAAAATGCTGTTCGCCGGTCCCCGGGGACGCTATCCTTGGGTTCATCACTCGGGGTCGGGGAATGACCATTCACACCCGCGACTGCCCGAGCCTTCTCTCAGGCGTCGTCGATCCGGAGCGGACCGTCCCCGTGGACTGGGACGTGGCCGACACCGCTGCCCACCCGGTGAAGATCGCCGTACTCATTGGCCGAGACCGCCCCGGGCTTCTCGCCGAGATCTCCACCGCGATCTCGTCTTGTCAGGCAAACATCATCAAGGCCGAGGTCACCGTGACCCCAGACCGGAAGGGGATCAATCACTTCGTCGTCGAGGTCAAGGACCTGGAGCAGCTTCAAGGGGTGCTGGGGGCGATTGCTTCGGTCAAAGACGTCGTCGCGGTCGAGCGTGTCCGCGGCCTTTAGTGCCGCTCCAACTGGCTAGCTGGGGCAGACGCGGAAGTTGGTGTAGTCGCCCTGCGCGCTGCTTTTGGTATCGTCGGAGTCGGTGAGGACGGCGATCCCCGAAGATTTTGGCACTTCGGTCTCCTCAAAATAGCGCAGGTAGTCTTCGAGGACGTTCACCCGTTCCTCGACCCACTTGACCTTCTCCTCCGCGCCACCCCTGAGCACCCGGACCTGGGTGAGCCCGCCGCTCGACGTCAAATGCGTTCCCGCGGGGACGCGCTCGCTCCAGATGTACTTGACGGTTTTGACGGAGAATGGCGAGTGAGGGAAGACGGCGTACACGGCGAGTGCGCTGTCGTTCAGCTTCGCGTTGCGCTCGTCACCGCCCCTGGGGAACTCCACCGCACGCCAAGACCACGCGAGTACCGGATACGCCTTCAAATCCCATTCGTACTGTTTCGCGGCCTGAATGCCGAGTCCGCGCGAGATGGCTCGAAGGAAGCGGACTCCGTTCTCTTCACGGACGGAATAGATGCCGATCCCCGCGTCCTTCCTGAGCTTCCAGCCGGCCGGAAACTCACCGATTTTCCCCGCGGAAAAATTCTCGATCGTCTGGCACCCGCTCTGGGCAGCGCTTGGGACGATCCTCAACCCCAGCAGCAGACAGCCGAGGACGATAGGCATTGCAGACCGTATCCATCGCGCCATGTTGTTCTCTCCTTCCCCGTCACCTTATGATACGCTCGTCGCGAAGGCAACGCTGAAGGTACACTTCGTTTGAGGACTACGAGAGGGTGGACGGCGATGCCCCTGAGTCGATCGGAGTTCGAGGAGCTCGTCGCCCGGGCGCTCCGAAGCCTGCCGCGCCGCTTTCGTGAAAGACTCCAAAACGTCGCGGTCGTCGTGGAGGATTGGCCTGACGCCGAGACCCTCGACGAGATGGAGATCGAACCCCCGGAAACCCTTTACGGCCTCTACCAGGGCGTTTCCCTGGATCGGCGGGGGTCTGGGTACGGTGGTGTTCTTCCGGATACGATTACGATCTTTCAGGGACCTATCGAGGAGGACTGCGAGGACCAGAACGAGATGGAAGCCCTCGTCAGGGATGTCGTCGTTCACGAGGTCGGCCACTACTTTGGACTGGATGATGCTCGTTTAGAGGAGCTTGAGGGATCCGAAGAATGACCGAGTTCGCCGGTTCTCACTAGGACTACTTACGATTCCTTCAATTCACTTCGATGACCCCGCCTCCTTGACTTGATCCGAAAAGGCCGTCTCCCAAGCATAATTTTTTACTTGACAGCAGTTTCATTTGATCCTATGGTTTCAGCAGGTGCTGAAAATAGCCGAACAAGTGAAACGATGCAGCAGCCGGAGATTAAGCGATTGGTAGCTCAACGCTTGCGGGAGATCTTCCCTCTGGCGAAGGAGTGGGAAGAAACCATCGATACGAAATTGGGCGGCCAAGCGGCCGACGTGGTGGTTCGTCTTCGTCTGGGTGAACAGGAGAAGACGCTGGTCTGTGAGGTGAGATCTCTCGGCCAGCCACGCCACATCCGTGAAGTCGTAACGCGGCTTCGGGGCTTCCGAGATCAATTCCCCGCTCTCTATCCCATGGCGGGTTCGGTCTACATCAGCCCTCAATCGGCCTCGATCTTGCGCCGCAACGGGTTCGGCTACACGGATCTTTCGGGCAACTGCTACGTCGCCTTTGACAATGTCCTCGTTGAAAAAGAGGGAAAGCCGAACGTCCATCCCACAACGCGCCCCCTCAGGACCCTGTTCGCTCCCCGGGCGACCCGGGTCGTCCGCGCGATCCTCGTGGAGCCTGAGCGCACTTGGCGGCTCGAGGAGTTGGCGCGGGCGGCCGAGGTGAGCCTGGGGCATGCCCACAATGTCATCCAGCGACTTCGCGATCTTGATTGGGTAGAGCGGGTCGAGACCAACAAGATCCGGCTCGCGGCGCCTGGTGATCTTCTGAATGCGTGGCGCGAGGAATACAGCTACCGCGTCAACTCCCTCACGAGTTACGTCGCCCCGGAGCCTCCGCGTCGAAAACTCATGGAGTTGCTGGCCCGTCAGGCCGAGACGATGGGGCGCCGCTATGCGTTTACCCTGCTGGCCGGCGCGTCCCTCATCGCCCCTCACGGACGTCTCTCCACCATCCACTGCTATCTGGAAGGAGAGCGAGACCGCTTCACCCAGGCGCTGGGCCTCCGGCCCGCGGGCAATGGGGAGGGGAACGTCCAGCTTCTCACGCCGCATGACACGGGAATTTTTTACGCCCCCGTAGAGAAAGGGGGGCTCACAGTCGTCTCCCTCCCACAGCTCTACGTGGATCTCTATCACTTCGAGCGGCGCGGACCCGAGCAGGCCGAATTCCTGCGAAACCATGCCATGGGGTTATAGAGAAGACTTAGACGGGAAGGGGGTGACACCCGAATGGCAAAGAAACGAGCCACCAAGAAAAAGAAGAAGGGCAAGCGGTAGTTAGAGCATCCGAGTTCCCTTCGGATGAGGCGCGAAGCTCAATCGCACGGGTTGTCGAGTTTCCCCTCCTTCGAAGCGCGAAAGGAGGTGACTCCTGAATGGCCAAGAAGAAGGCTGCGAAGAAAAAGAAGAAGTAATGCGGTCCATCGGGTGAGGGATTCCGCCATCCCTCATCCCAGTTACACAGAGCGGGTCACGGGGGGGTGTTGACGCACCCCCCTGTGTTTTTAGATCGCTTTGACGACTTTCCCGGCCCGCAGGCACCGGGTACAGACCCGCATTCGACGGGGCTTCCCGTCAATCATCGCCCGGACCGTCATCAGGTTCGGAAGCCAGCGGTGTTTGGAGACGTTATGGGCATGGCTGATCCGATGGCCCACCACAGGCCCTTTGCCGCAAATGTCGCACCGCCGTGCCATGCCGTCCTAGACTCCTGAGGCCTTGGGAGGAAACTGATTGTCTGAGGGGACTATCATTTATACCATAATCCGATGGCACGGGCAACTTCCATTGTGAAAGGGGTCGAGACTCCACTCCGCTACCTGAAAGGCGTCGGTCCCCAGCGGTCAAACCTCTTATCCCGCTTGGGGTTAGAGACCGTTGCCGACGCCCTCCTCTTTGCGCCGCGCCGTTACGAAGACCGAAAGCATCTGACCTCTTTCCGCGACCTCCGAGTCGGGGATTTTCAGGCCACGACTGGTACCGTGGCCGGGATCAGCCCCCCCCCACCCCGCTCCGGACGTCTGCCCTTCCAGGTCCTCCTCCGTGACGAGACCGGGGGCTTTCTCAACGCAGTCTTCTTCAACCAGCCCTACCTCGTGAGTACCTTCAAGCGGGGACAGCAGGTGGTCCTCTACGGAAAGGTAGCCCGCTTCCGTCGTGGACCCCTCCAGATGGTGCACCCCGAATTCGAGCTGGTGGAAGAGGACGACGAGGAGCGCCTCCATACGGGCCGCCTCGTGCCGATCTATCCCCTCACGGAGGGGCTGGGCCAGCGCCGCCTGCGCTCGCTCATGCACCAGGTCGTGGATGAGTTCGCCGATGCGGCGCCAGACCCTCTTCCCGTCTCGCTCCGAGAACGGCTGGGGCTTCGCCTTCTCGCCGAGGCCCTCCGGACGATTCACTTTCCCGAGGATCTCCCTCACGCGGAGGCGGCTCGCCACCGCCTGGCCTTTGACGACTTCTTCATCTTTCAGCTTGGCCTCGCCCTTCGAAGAAGACGAGAGGCCGGGGCTGCCGGAACTCCCATGGGCCCGCCAGGTCCCCTCGTCACCCGGCTCCGCGAGCTCTTGCCCTACCGGCTCACACGTGCTCAGGAACGGGTTTGGGCGGAGATCCAAGAGGACCTCGCGAGCGGGCGCCCCATGAACCGCCTCCTTCAAGGGGACGTGGGCTCGGGAAAGACCGTGGTCGCGCTCCTGACGGTCCTGACCGCCGTCGAGGCCGGATTTCAGGCCGCCCTGATGGCGCCGACGGAGATCTTGGCCGAGCAGCACTCGCTGACCCTGGGGCCCCTTCTGGCCCAACTCGGTGTGCCGCTCGGCCTCTTGACGGCGGGGCTGAAGCCGTCCGAGCGTGAGGGGCTCCACGCCCAGATCGGGGCGGGGGAGATCAGGGTGGTGGTCGGCACCCACGCGTTGATCCAGGAAGGGGTGGAGTTTTCTCGTCTCGGCTTGGCTGTGGTGGACGAGCAGCATCGTTTCGGGGTGCTCCAGCGGGCGACACTCCGGGGGAAGGGAACGAATCCTCACGTCCTCGTCATGACCGCGACGCCGATTCCGCGCACCTTGGCCTTGACCGCGTACGGCGATCTGGACCTGTCCGTGATTGATGAGATGCCGCCCGGACGGAAACCCATCGTCACGGCCTGGCGCGCGGAATCGAAGCGCGCTCAGATGTATGACTTCCTCCGAAAGGAGCTTGACGCCGGCCGTCAGGCGTATGTGGTCTGTCCCCTCGTCGAGGAGTCCGAGGCCACGGACCTTCGGGCCGCCACCGAGCTGGCCGAGCGCCTCAGGCAAGAGGTCTTTTCCGAGGTGCGCGTCGGTCTCCTCCATGGCCGCCTCCGCTTCGATGAGAAGGAGTCGGTGATGCGGGCGTTCAAGGCGGGGGAGATTCAGATCCTTGTTTCGACCACGGTGATCGAAGTGGGCATCGACGTTCCGAACGCGTCCGTGATGCTCGTCGAACATGCGGAGCGCTTTGGCCTCGCCCAGCTTCACCAGCTCCGAGGGCGTGTCGGGCGCGGCCCGTGGAAATCTTACTGCATCCTGATGGCCGGAGGCGGGCTCACGGCCGACGCCAAGCGGCGGCTCGAGGCTATCTGCGAGAGCCAGGACGGGTTTCACATCGCCGACGTGGACCTCTCCCTCCGCGGCCCCGGGGAGTTCTTCGGGACCCGACAGTCGGGACTGCCTGAATTCAAGATCGGGGATCTGCTCCGTGACGGGCCGTTGCTCGAGGAGGCGCGTCGCGAAGCGATGACCCTTATGACCGCCGACCCGAGCCTCGCCAAACCCGAGCATCGCCTCCTGCGCGAGGCCCTCGTGGCTCGGTGGAAGGGGAGGCTCGATCTGGCCTCCATCGGCTGATGCCGCGCCGATATGCGTCGCCTCACGGCGTTCTCGGTCGTCGGGCATCCTCAATGTATGACGGAATACACCTTATATTGGGTCCGACCAGAGATCGTTCAGTATTCGGTAGGGTCATGCTGGTATGTTGAACGAGAGCTCAAGGAGCTTGCAGGCCAGAGGACCACATACACCTGATCCCTGTGGAGGATCAACCGGAGACTGTCCCGGCCGGCAAGAGAACGGCGCTGAAGGTTCCATAGAAAGTGGGCGACGCTGAAGGAGTACTACCCGCGGCCGCTGGAGTGCTTTGAGGAGTTGACGTCGGCCGTCGCGCGGGAGTTCCTGCGGACCTACCCCACCCCCGAGGCCCTGGCGGCGCTCCCGCCGAAGGGGTGGCAGCGGTGGGCACGTGCGCAGCACGTGAGTCAGGCGCGCACCGTCGACCTCTGGGAGGCGCTCCGAGCGCCGCAGTTGCCGGTGCCCGCGCATGTGGTGCGAGCCAAAGCGCGGCTGGTCGGGGTGCTGGTCGATGAGTTGGATACCGTGGTCCGTGCGGTGAACGAGTACCGGACGGCGATCGACGATTTTTTCGCCGCCATGCCGGAGGCTGAGTGGGCCCGCAGTCTGCCAGCGGGGCAGAGCGGGACCACCGTGCCGACCCTCTGGGCCGAATTGGGCGACGCCCCTGGGCGCTGGCAGGACTTCCGGCACTTGCAGGCGCAGGCCGGCGCGGTCCCCGTCACCGAGCGCAGTGGCAAGCACCAGTTCGTACGCTTCCGCTTTGCCTGCAACACCCACCTGCGGTACGCCGTACATCTGTTGGCGTTCCTCTCCTTGCGGCAGAGTGACTGGGCGCGGGCGTATTACACCCAGCAGCGGGCGCGGGGGCACAGCCATCACCAGGCCGTGCGGGCGCTGGGAGCGAAATGGTTGAAGATCATCTTCGTCATGTGGAGCCGCCAGGTCCCGTACGACGAAACGCATCACTTGGCCATGATGGCCCGCCAGCGGCTGCACCAAGCGGCATGAGGGAGCGAGAAAGAGCTTGACACGGGTCATAGAAAGTCTCCGGTGCCCTCCTCCCTCGGGCCTTGTGATGCTCGCATCTCCGCGCGGCGCAAGCGCGGCGGGGGCGACGCCCCCCTCCGAGTGATCATCTGATGCGCGTCATCGCGGGAGAGATGGGAGGGCGGCGCATGAAAGCGCCAAAGGGTCACCGGACCAGGCCGACGGCGGACCGGGTGCGCGAGGCGCTCTTTAGCGCGGTGGCCCCGTGGCTTCCCGGAGCTCAGGTGCTCGATCTCTACGCCGGGTCCGGGGCCGTGGGGATTGAGGCGCTCTCGCGCGGCGCTGCCCGGGCGGTCTTCGTCGAGAGTGATGCCCGAGCCGTGCAGGTGATCCGGGAGAATCTTGCCGCGCTCAAGGTTGCCGATCACGCCCGACTCATTCGGTCGGACGCGCTGCGGGCGATCGCCGGCTTGGCCCGCACGGGAAACCGATTCGATCTGATCTTCCTTGACCCGCCCTACCGCACACCCGTCGAACCTGTGCTCGCCCGACTTGAAGGTGCCGGACTCCTGGCGGAAACCGGTCTGGTTGTCGTCCAGCACTTTTCCAAAACTGCTCTTCCCCAACTCAAGGGGTGGACCCCCTGGAAGACCAGGCGATACGGGGAAACGACCTTGACTTTTCTCAAAGCGCCAGAGTAACATCCCCCGAGACTTCCATGGCACGCCGAGGGATCTATCCTGGGACCTTCGATCCGTTTCACAACGGGCATTTAGACCTGATCCAGCGCTCTCTGCGGCTCGTCGATGAACTGGTCGTGGCCGTCGCTCGCAACGTCGAGAAGACACCGCTTTTTCCCGTGGAGGAGCGCCTGGACATGATCCGAGCGGCGACCGCAGGCCTCTCCGGGGTGAATGTGACATCCTTCGAAGGGCTCCTCGTGCACTTTGCGGCTCGCGAGCGGATCTCGGTCGTGATCCGGGGACTCCGCGCGGTTTCCGATTTTGAGTACGAGTTCCAGATGGCCCTCATGAACCGGAAGCTCAAGGAGGAGCTCGAGACGGTCTTTCTGATGCCCAACGAGGCCTACTCGTATCTCTCCTCCCACCTTATTAAAGAAGTGGCCAGCATGGGGGGAAGCGTCCGCGGCCTCGTCCCTCCCGATGTGGAGAAGCGCCTCGCCGAAAAGTTCCTCCGCTGACTTTATGTTGGCTCAGCGCGTCCGTCGCCTCGCCCCCTCCGCCACCCTGGCCGTGACCGCCAGGGCCGAGGCCCTCCGCGCCCAGGGGATCGACGTCATTTCCTTCGGGGCAGGGGAGCCGGATTTCGATACACCCCAGCGGATCAAGGACGCGGCCATCCGCGCCCTCCGCGCGGGGAAGACCAAGTACACCGACGCGGCCGGGATTCCTGAGCTCCGCGCTGCGGTCTCACTGGCCCTCAAGCGCGATCGGGGGCTCGAATACTCCCCGGATCAGGTCCTCATCTCCGTCGGCGGCAAACACAGCCTCTATAACCTGTGCGCTGTCCTCTTCCAAGCGGGGGACGAAGTGCTCATCCCCTCACCCTATTGGGTGACCTATCCCGAGCAGATCCGTCTCGTGGAGGCCACACCGGTCTTCGTCCCGACCGATGAATCCACTGGCTTCGAAGTGGATCCTGACCGAATCCGCCGTGCGCTGACCTCCCGGACTCGAGCCCTGATTTTGAACAGCCCGAATAACCCCACGGGGGCGGTGTTTGGGGTCGAGAGTCTCAAGGCGCTCGCGGCCCTGGCGGTCGAGCGGGATTTCTGGGTGATCTCTGACGAATGCTATGCGGCTCTCTCGTATGAGGGTCCGGCGCCTTCGATCGCCACGCTGGGCCCCGAAATCCAGGCGCGCACGCTCGTGGTGAACACCTGTTCGAAGGCCTACGCGATGACCGGATGGCGGATCGGCTATGCGGCGGGCCCCCGGCCGATTGTGAAGGCGATGGCCGATTTCCAAAGTCAGTGCACCTCGAATCCAACCTCCATTGCCATGTGGGCCGCGATCGAGGCGTTGACCGGTCCCCAGGACGAAGTCGCCACGATGGCTCAGGAGTTTAACCGGCGTCGCCACGCGATCGTCAACGGGCTGAACGCGATCCCCGGGATCCGCTGCGTCGTGCCCAAGGGGGCCTTCTACGCCTTCCCAAATGTCTCCGACCTCTTCGGTCACCGATGGGAGGGGCAGCCGCTCAAGTCATCCAGTGACGTGGCGGCCTGTCTTCTGGAGGCGGGTCGGATCGCGGTTGTCCCGGGCCTTGATTTCGGCGCTGACCATCATATCCGCCTGAGCTACGCGACCTCCCTTTCTTCGATTGAGGAGGGCTTGGAGCGGATCCGTCGCGTGGTCGCCTCGCTGGAACAGTAGCGTGGACTCCGGCTGGGCCGAAGCCATCCGGCGCGGGACGGCGGCCCGGGTGGTCCTCGTGATCGGAGAGAGCGACACCGGGAAGACCTCCTTTACCACCGCGCTGGCAAACGAGCTACTCGCCGAGGGATATCAGGTCGCGGTGGTGGATGCGGATCTCGGACAGTCGGAGATCGGCCCGCCCACGACGATTGGCCTCGGTCGCATCGTGACTCCTGTTGAGCGCCTCGGCCAGGCGGAGGTCGTCGGCCTTTACTTTGTGGGCGCGATTTCTCCCCAGGCCTCCCTCCTCCCCACAGTCACCGGCACCAAATTGATGGTGGAGAAGGCGTTCCGCTTGGGAATGGACAAAGTCTTAGTGGACACTTCCGGACTGATCCAAGGGGAACTCGGACGCGCGCTTAAGCACCACAAGATTGATTTACTCGATCCCGACTTGATCATCTGCCTCCAGCGGGGGACTGAGTGCGAGTATATCCTTCGCCCCTACGATCTCGGGACGCGGCCTGAGATCGTGCGTCTGACCGCCGCGGTAGACGCGAGAAGGCGCTCTCAAGAGGCACGACGGGCCCACCGGGATGCGGCCTTCCAGAGCTACTTCCAGTCCGCCAGGAGCCTGTCGCTCGACCTCTCCCGGGTGATCCTTCAGGAGCCGGCGCTGTTTGTGGGTCGGCCCCTGAACTCGAAGCAGCTCGAGGAGCTCTCCGTGGTCGCGCAGGATATCGTCCTGTGGGCCGAACGGCATGGAAGCGAGCTGACACTGATCACACCGGATCCACTCACGGAAGCCGAGCTCCGCCAGCTCGTGGCACGCTTCGAGGGAGTGGCGATCACCAGCTACTCGTTGAACGATTTCCCGCAGGCCCTGGCGGGCCTCGAGAATCGGGAGCGGGAGACCGTGGGGCTCGGCGTCGTTCGCTCTCTCGACTTCGCCAAGCAGATCATGGTGATCGAAACGCCGGTCTCCGAGGGAGACATCGCGTCCATTCGGATTGGCCGCCACAAGCTCCCCCCCCGCCTAACTCATTGAGATCGGTCCCTCTGCCCAGGGGGTCCCCCAGCGAGCGCCTCATGGCGAGCCGTGTCGCCGTGTGCAGCGCAGGGCGGGGCGGAGCGCGCCGGCCCGGAAGCGCTGACCTCTGGTCGGGTCCGAGACATACCCCCTCAGGGGGATGGGGGGTCGCGCGGAGCCACGCCCGAGCCAGCTACGGCGAACTAGGCGCAGCCATTGAAGCGAGCGGGGGACCCCCTGGGCGGGGGCCACGAAGGGGATCCTATCGATGGTGAAAATCCTGACGCTTTCTGACACCATCGGCCGATTCGTCCCTGATGGGGCGTCCGTCGTCATGGGGACCGCGCTCGAGTGCCTGATCCCCTTCGCCGCCGGGCACGAGATCATTCGGCAGAGGAAGCGAGACCTGACCCTCATCGGGCCGATCTCAGACATCCTCTTCGACCAGCTCATCGGCGCCGGTTGCGTCCGCAAGGTGATCGCCGCCTGGGTGGGGAACGTCGCGCATGGCTCCGGGTATAACTTCAGGCGAGCCCTGGAAGACGGAATTCCTCATCCGCTCGAGGTCGAGGATCATTCCAACTTTTCGATCGCGATGGGTCTCGAGGCTTCGGCCCTGGGGCTGCCCTATCTCCCCACACGGACACTCCTCGGCTCCGACATCATGACGCGGAATCCGGCTTTCAAAGTCGAGCCTTGCCCGTTTACCGGTGAGCGATTAGTCCTGGTCCCGGCCATCGAGCCTGACGTTGCGCTTCTCCAGGTCCAGCGAGCGGACCCTGAGGGGGGAAGCCATGTCTGGGGCCCCACCGGAGTCACCGGGGCTGCGGCGCGCGCCGCCAAGCACGTTGTCCTTCTCGCTGAGGAGATCGTGACACCAGACGTGATTCGCAGCGACCCGAATCGGACGCTCGTGCCACCCTTCCGGGTCGATGCGGTGGTCCATTGCCCTCGAGGCGGTCACCCCTCGCCCGTCCAGGGGTATTACAACCGGGACCACGCGGCCTACACCGAGTACCATCAGCGCTCCGCCACCCGCGAGGCGTTTCTTGATTGGCTCAAGGAATGGGTGTTGGAGGCGGGCGACCATTCGGGGTACTTGGCCGGCCTTGGTGAGGCGCGCCTCGCTGGGCTTAACGTCAAGACGCCCCACCTCGCCGCCCCGGTGGACTATGGCTTCTGACGGCTATACCCCGGCCGAACTCATGGTGGCGGCCGCGGCCCGAGAGATCCGGGACGGCGAGGTGGTCTTCGTCGGAATGCGGCTCCCCCTTCTTGCATTTCTTCTAGCCAAGGCCACCCACGCGCCTCGCGCCGTGGGCCTCTTTGAGAACGGCGTCCTTCGGGATCGCCCCGCCTCTGAATTCCTCGTCACCATGTCCGACGGCCCCAACGTCACCGACGCCCTCTGGTGCACCGAGATGCGCGAGATCATGGCGTTGCTTCAGCGGGGAAGCGTGGACCTCGGGTTCATCGGCGGGGCGCAAGTGGATCGCTTCGGCAACCTGAACACGAGCTATATCGCTCGGACCCCGGGGAACCTGGGCCGGGGCTTTACGCGCCTCCCCGGCTCAGGCGGGGCGTGCGACATCGCCTCCCTGGCGAAGCGCCACGTCCTTATCATGGCCCATGAGCGCCGGCGCTTCGTTCCACGCGTGGATTACATTACGTCTCCCGGCTTTGGCGACGGCGCTGGCTGGCGGAACCGGGCGGGCCTTCCCCGCGGCGGCCCGTCCGCCGTCATCACGACGCTCGGGCTCTTTCGCTTCGATCCCGAAAGCCAAGAAATCTTTCTCGCGTCAATGCATCCGGGGATCACCATCGAAACCGTGAAGACCGAAACCGGTTGGCCGCTCCGCGTTGCGCCGAGTGTCTCGGTGACGCCGCCCCCGACCCCTGAAGAGCTTCGCCTCATCCGTTCCTATGATCCCCGAGGCTTCTGGACCCGAGGGAAAGAGTAGTGCCGTGCCGACAAGCATCGCATCTCGTCGGAAAAATTGACCCTTGACCTTTGATCCATTGGTTAGTATTTTCTAACCGCCCTTTGCCATTAACCTCTCCCCAATGAGGCGCCGATGGCTGTTCTCCTGACCTTGCATGTGTGTGGAGGAGCCTCACCAGGTTGAGCGCTGCCGAGGCGGACCAGCGACCCTGTCAGGAGCAAGAGCCAAAGCAAGAAGCCAAAGCAAAAAGGAGGGCGAGAAATGAGCGTCCTAGTGTCTTTCGTCGCGTGGCTGCTGACCATCATGCTCCCGGTGGCTGCCCTGGCCCAGACACGCCCGCCCATCAAGGTCGGCCTGCTTCTCCCCTACACTGGGCCTTTGACCGTGCAGGGGACGGACACCACCCGGGGCCTGGAGCTGTACCTTTCGAAAATCAAGGCCAAGGCGGGCGGCCGAGAAATCCAAGTCATCAAGGAGGATACCGAGGCCAAGCCCGACATTGGGCTCACCAAGGTGAAGAAGCTCATCGAGAGGGATCGGGTGGATTTCGTCGTGGGACCGGTCAACAGCGCAGTGGCTCTGGCGATCAGAAACTACGTGCACGAGCAGGCTGTACCCCTCATCGTGCCGGTGGCCTTTACCCGTGACCTGACCTCGCCTGAGCGGGCCTCCCCCTCCATCTTCCGCCTCGTCGAGACCTCCGACCAGTCTAGCTTCCCCATGGGCGGGTGGATGGTGAAAAATACCAAGTACCGCAAGGTCATTGTCATGGCGACCGACTTCGTGGCCGGTCACCACTCGGCCGAGGCGTTTATGGCGGGGTTCCGGGAGGCCGGGGGGGAGATCGTGAAGGAGATCTATGCCCCGCTGGGGACGGCCGACTTCGCGCCATTCCTGACCCAGGCCGCCTCGTTGAAGGCCGACGCCGTCTGGGGGTGGGTCGGCGGCGCGGACGGGATCCGGTTCGTCAAGCAGTACAAGGAGTACGGCCTCAGCGAGCGCTTCCCGCTCCTGGGCTATAACGTCTTGGTGGACGACGTGATCCTGCCCGCCATCGGCGACACGGCCCTCGGCATCATCACCGTGGGCGCCTACAGTGCCACCATCGATACGCCGGAGAACAAGGCCTTCGTTCGGGAGTACGAGCAGCGTCACAACATCTGGCCGAGCCGGTACAGCGAGTCGGGCTACGACGCGGCACAGCTCATCGTGGCCGCCGTGGAGGCGTTGAAAGGCGAGCTGGGCGACAAGGCCAAGGTGCGCGGCGCGCTCAAGCGGGCCATCACCGAGATCAAGGCTCCCCGGGGGCCCATCCAGTTCGACCAATACAACCAAGTGATCACCCCCATCTACGTGATGAAAGTCGAAAAGCAAGGTGGGCGCCTCGTCAACGCGGTCATCGACAAGATCCCCATGGTCTCCCAGGAGGCCACGTGGAAGTGGTGGCGCAAATGACCCCCGAGCTTCGGACTCTCCTCGCCCCGGACCGGAGCGTCCTGCTGGTAATCGACGTCCAGAACGACTTCTGCCACGACGACGGCGTCTTCGGCCAGGCTGGCATCCAGCTCAGCGCAATCCAGGCGGCGGTAGAGAATCTCCTCTCCCTCATCGAGGCGGCGCGCTCGGCGGGGCTGCCGATCATCTTCGTCAGGACCCATCATGACCGCTGGACCAACACCCCCGCATGGCTCACCCGCCACGTTCGAAGAGGCCGCGGAGTAGAGATCTGCGCCACGGGAAGCTGGGGCGCGGAGTTCTACCGGGTCTCCCCGACGCCGGAGGATCGTGTCATCGTCAAGCATCGCTATAGCGCCTTCATGGGGACAAGCCTGGAGGTCGTCCTCCGAAGTCTCGGACGGCCCACGCTGCTCGTGACCGGGGCCACGACGAACGTCTGCGTGGAGACCACGGCGCGGGATGCCTTCATGCGCGACTATCAAGTGGTGCTGGTGGAGGACTGCACGGGCGCACCCACCAAGGAGGAGCACGAGGGGACTCTCCACAACATGCGGACCTACTTCGGCCAGGTCACGGACTCCCCGATGGTGGCCGCGTTATGGCGGGAGCTCCAGGGGCGGTGAGCCACACGGAAGAAATCCGCGAGATCGCCGGAGTCAAGATTCAACTCCTCATGGGTGGGAGCGGACCGCCCCTCCTCTATCTTCACGGGGCGGGCGTGGCCGGGGTGTGGCTTCCCTTCCATGAGCGCCTGGCCCGCCACTTCACCGTCTACGCCCCGGCCCATCCCGGCTTCGGCAAGTCCAACGACCCGGAGTGGCTCGACCAGATCCAGGACCTCGCCTTCTACTATCTGGACCTCCTCGATGAGTTAAAGCTCGACGGGGCTCACGTGGTAGGGCTCTCGCTGGGAGGATGGATTGCGGCCGAGATGGCCGTGATCTGCTCGCACCGGATTGGCCGGCTGGTTCTCGTGGATGCCGCGGGGATCCGCGTCCCCGGCGTTACGCTGCCGGATCTCTTCGCCATGGCCCCCGAGGAGGTGATGGGAATCCTCTACAAGCGCCCCGAGGCGGCGGCCGCGCTCTATCCGAAGGATCCCACTCCCGAGCAACTCGAGATCCAGCTCCGCCAGCGGATGACCGTGGCCCGGCTCGCCTGGAATCCCTACTTTGAAGACCCGAAGCTCCTCCGGCGGCTCCGGCGGGTCAGTGTCCCGACGCTCATCGTCTGGGGGGAAGAGGACCGCCTCATGCCGCTGGCTCACGCGAAGGCCTTCCAGGCCGCGATCCCGGGCGCCTCGCTCGTGGTCCTTCCCGACTGCGGCCATGTCCCGCCCCTGGACGCGCCGGAGGCGTTCGTCCAGGCGGTCACGCGCTTTCTCTCCGCGCACGAGGCCTGACGATGGACTTCTACTACTTCCACCTGATGCCCTGGCCCTATCTCCCCGAAGACTTCGATGAGAACCACCGGTCGGCCTGGGTGACCTTCTCCAACCAGCACTACGACCCGGAGCGTGGCCACGCCCTCTACAACCGCTACCTCGACGAGCTGGAGTACGCCGAGGCCCTCGGCTGGGACGGGATCTGCGTGAACGAGCATCACCAGAATACTTACGGCACGATGCCCGCGCCGAACCTGATGGCCGCGGCCCTGGCCCGCCGGACGAGCCGCGCGAAGATCGCGATCCTGGGGAATGGCCTCCCCCTCCGGGACCACCCACTCCGCGTCGCGGAGGAGATCGCGATGCTTGACGTGATGTCGGGCGGGCGGATCATCTCCGGCTTCGTCCGCGGGCTCGGGGCGGAGTATCACTCGTTCTCCATGAGCCCGGCCTTCTCGCGCGAGCGCTTCCTCGAGGCCCACGACCTCATCGTCCGCGCCTGGACCGAGCCGGGGCCGTTCCCCTTCGATGGGAAGCATTACCGCCTCCGGTACGTGAACGTCTGGCCCCGCCCGCTCCAGAAGCCCCACCCGCCGATCTGGATCCCCTCCCAGGGGAGCGCCGAGACCGCGGAGTGGGCGGCCAGGCACCGGTACCCGTATCTCATGGTCTATTCCGCCCTCGCGGTCATCAAGCGGGTCTTCGGCGAGTACCGGGCCCACTGCGAACGCTTCGGCTACACCTGCCCGCCGAGCCAGCTCGGGTGGATGGCGCTGACCTATGTGGCGGAGACCGACCGGCGGGCGCGCGAGGAGGCCGAATCCCACATCATGTGGCTCTTCCGCCGCGGGCTCAAGATGCCCTTGGAGTTCCTCTTCCCGCCGGGGTATATGACCCTCCCCTCGATGCTCAGGCAACTCGCCGCCAAAGATAAGACCGACCATGGCAAGCGGACCTTCGAGGAGATGCAGGAGCAGGGGTATGTCGTGGTGGGAAGCCCGGAGACCGTGGTGGAGCGGATTCGCGAGGCACATGAGGAGCTGGGGTTCGGGATCTTCACCGGCCTCCACCACTTCGGGACGCTCCCCCACGATCTGACTGTGAGGAACATGGAGCTGTTCGCCCGCGAGGTGATGCCGAAGCTCAGGCCCCTGTGAGACCGCCCTTGACACACCAAAGTATTGAGGAGGTTCTTATGCGCACACGGTATTGGCTCCTCTCAGTGGCTGCCTTGAGTCTCATCGCAACGCTGGCGGTTCCAGTGACTGCACTCGCCCAGCAAGCGGCCCCGGCGATCCCCAACCCGGGGAACCAGAATATGTTCCAGCTGAACGATCTCGCGAGCTACCGGCAATTCTCCTTTGGTCAAGAACTTCGAGATCGTCGGCCACAGTTACTTCCGCGGCCCCTGGCTCACCCCGGGCTCCCCGGGCGCGGGCGTCAATACGCTCCGCATCTGCGGAAACGTCGCTATCCTGGGCGGGTACAACCCGACCGTATATGGCGCGCTGATCGTGGACGTGTCGAATCCCGCGAACATGCAGGTTCTCTCGTTCATCCCGGGCAACCCCGGGACCCGGACCGCGTACCTCCGGGTGGACTGCGGCCGGAAGATCCCGGCGATCGGGCATAGCAACTGGCCCGAAAACCCGAACAAGCCGCCGGCCGGGCAGCCGCTCAAGAGCGGGGTGACGTTCCACGACTTCTCAAATCCACGCAACCCGGAGAAGTTGGCTGAGTGGAACAATGCGGGCGGCCAGACCCACGGGATGGAGATGGATGAGAAGTACGTCTATACCTGCGGGACGATGGAGCGCTCCAAGCGGCGCAACGAGGAGGTGATCATCCTCGACTACACCGTTGCGACGGCCCCGAAGGTCGCCGCCACGTGGCACGTGATGGGCCAGCACGAGGGTGAGACCTTCTCGCCGTTGAACCAGAAGAATCCGAACGGGCAGACCGATCAGTTCATTCAGTGCCACGAGATCGTCAAGGATGGGGACCGCCTCTACCTGGCCTATCGCGACGCCGGGGTCATCATCCTCGACATCTCGAACCCGGCGAACCCGACGGAGGTCGGGACCTTTGATTACGTGCCGCCATTTAACGGCGATCCGGGCGTCCCGCTCGGCTGCTGCCCGGGCGGCCACACCGCCGCGCCCGTGCCGCACGAAGGAAAACCGCTGCCCAGCCTCCTGATCCTGACTGACGAGCACTTCAACTGCCCGCCGGGGTTCGGCTGGGTTCTGGACATCTCGAATCCCAAGGCGATCATGGTGCTCTCGACCTACCACGTGGAGGGCGTGAACGATCAGTACGATTTTGCCACCAACAAGTTCGTCTGCAAGCCCGGGCAGCAGTCGGCGCACCTGCCGTGGTTCGATCCGCGCGGCCGCGGCGCCCTCTTCTATCAGGCCTGGTACGACCAGGGGCTCCGCGCGATGGACATCTCCAACCCCTTCAAGCCGAAGGAAGTTGGCTACTTCATCTCGCCCGACTTCTCGGTGCCGAAGCAGGTCGGCCGTCACACGCGCGAGGCCTACGGCGATCCCGCGACCAATCTGATCTATGTGACCGACGGCAACGGCGGTGGGGTGACCGTGCTCCGCTACACCGGTCCAATCCCTCAGCGCCCCCCGATCCCCGGGGCCCGTTAGACCCGGCGCGGCGAGGCACCGCGCCATGAGCCCACAGACTGGCGCGATGCTTCATCTGCGTGAGGCCCGCGCAACCCCGACGCGCCGGGTGAGCTCGCCTGGAAGACGATCCAGACTTACCAGGACGGGAGCGAGGTGCAGTGGATCGGCCCGCTTGGCGCGCAGTTTCCGGCCGCGACCACGCGGGTCCAGTCGTCCCGAAGTGGGGCGGGGCTCGCCGAAAGGCTCTCCTGGGCCGCGCTGGTCACGGCGCTCGCCGCCGCAGTCGGCGCTGCGCTGGCCTGGTGGCACGCCGCGAGGGCAGCGGACCGTTAAGCCACTTCAATGAACCCCGAGCCGCGTGCCCGCACGACGCTCCCCTGGGGCTGGTGCGCGGCGCTGGCGACGTTCGCGCTGTGCGTGCTGGTCGCGGAGCCGCCACCCGCGCATGCGCACGCGCTCCTCGACCGAAGTGACCCGCGGCCGGGAGTCACGATCCCCACTGATCGCCCGCCACCCCGGATCTCGCTCTGGTTCACCGAGCCGGTTCAGGTCGCCTTCAACGGGGTGGCGGTCCTGGATTCAAGCGATCGCCGCGTGGAGCGCCTCAACGCGCGAGTCGTCCGCGGGGATGCGACGCGGGTCGAGGTGGACCTCGGCGACCTGCCACAGGGCGCCTACCTGGTTCGCTGGCACGTCACGTCGGCCGACAACCACGTCGTGCGGGGATCGTACTGGTTCGTCGTCGGCTTCGCCGCAACTCCACCAAGAGCCGCGGCGCTCCTCGGCGCCAGCGCTCCCCCATCCCGCCCCTGGAGGTGGCCGCACGGTGGCTCGGCCTCGTGGGGCTGTCAATCCTCGCGGGCGCCCCGCTCTTTCAGCTCATCGTGCTCGGACCTCTCGCCACGCGAACCTCACCGCCACTTTTTCTAGAGTCGATTCGCCGCGCGCGGGCGGTCTGGCTCGCGGCGACCGGGACCTTCGTGCTCGCTCAGCTTCTGTTGGCGGCCGCGCAGACCGAGGCGGTCGCCGAGCTGCCCCTGCCCCAGGCGTGGGATCACGCCGTGCTTCGCGTGGTTTTTTTCGACAGTCGCTTTGCCGCGCTGTGGTGGACCCGCTTGCTGCTTGGCCTGGCGCTGGGCGGTCTCCTGGTGTCCCAAGCCAGCCGCCATCGCGAACCTGCCGGCACCCCGGTGACGACCCGACTGGCCGCGGGGCTCGGCCTGCTGCTCATCCTCAGCACGTCCTTGAGCGGCCATGCGGTGGGCGCGCGGATCTCCCCACCACTTGCCGTCGGCATTGACGCCGTGCACTTGGCTGCCGCGGCGCTCTGGCTGGGCGGCCTCGTCGAGCTGAGCCTGTTGCTCCCGTCTCTACTGACCCTGGCCAGCGCGGAGCATCGGTCGAACCTTCTGCGCGCGCTGGTGCCGTCGGTCTCGAGAGCCGCGCTTGCGAGCGTGCTGGTCTTGATCGCGACCGGGATCTTCAACGCATGGGAGCACGCGGCGAGCCTGAAGGCGGTCGCCGCGACCGCCTACGGTCAGAGCCTCCTGCTCAAGATGGCGCTGCTCCTGCCGCTCCTCGGGATCGCCGCCATCAACTTGCTGATCATTCGTCCGCGGGTGGCCGCCGGGCAGGCGGCGCCGGATGCGGGCCTCCCCCGGCGCTTCCGCGCGCTGGTGCTGGCGGAAGTGCTGGTGGGAGCCGTCGCACTCTTGGCGGCGGGTCTGCTCGGGAGCCTGCCGCCATCCGGTCAACAGAGTCTTCCTGCGCCGGTCGCGGTGGCCCGGCAAGTCGGGGACCTTCGCGTTGCCTTCGCGATCGATCCGAACTGGGTTGGAGTCAGTCGCTTCCGCGTCACCCTCGCCGACACACAGGGCCTTCCGCCTGCCGACGTGCGCCACGTGATCCTGACCTTCACCATGGAAGGCATGAATATGGGGAGGACCAACGTGACCATGAAGCCGCGGGGAGAGGGCGTGTACGAAGCGGAGGGCTTCTATGTCGGCATGCCCGGCATCTCGCAGATCGGTGTCGCGGTCGCCCGGGCCGGTGGCGCCGATCGGAACGCGGTCTTCCGAATCGAGGTGCCACCTCAGCACGGGCGAGCGTTGGAACATCATCAACTACTTGCACGAGCTCGCCGCCGCCCCAACCGCGACCGCTTCCCGCCGGGCTCCCGTCGCCCCGCCTCCCGCGACTCCCGCCGCGCCCGGTGCACCGGCCCTCACAGGGCCGTCCTCCGTAGCGTCCACCCCACTGGCCGTCGCGAACCCAGTCGGGCGGCTTGTGTTTGGCCCCGACTACGACAGTAACCTGTGGCTGTTGCGCCTTCCGGATGGTAAGCCGGAGCAGCTCACGAGCTTCGGCCCCCTGGAATTCTCCAGTAACCCGGCTTGGTCTCCGGACGGGAGACAGATCGCGTTCTCGTACTACCGGTTGCCGGGTGGCGGCGGGATCCCCGTCCCTGAGGGGACCGACCTCTACCGAATAAACGCCAACGGGAGCGGACTTCGCGTCCTGGCAACCCACGACGTGCCCGGCGCCGCGCTCCAGTACCCGGTCTGGGCGGCGGGCGGCGCGTCGGTCTACGTGAGTTACATGGGGCCGACCGGTTTCGCCGTGGATCGCGTGGACAGTCGCTCCGGGGTTCGGAGCCGGATCATTCCGAATGCGGGTTACCCCAGCGTTTCCCGCGACGGCCGTCGGCTCGCCTACGTCCTCTTCCCGACGCCAGAGGTACGGGGTCAGAGCCTCTGGTGGAGCGCCCCCGACGGGAGCAATCCTCGAGAGATCGTTGGTCCGACGACCTTTGAGAAATACTTTGGTCTCCGCTTGTCCCCCGATGGCCGACGCCTGCTATTCGCCGCTGTCGGGCAGCCCGCCACCACTAGGCCTCCGACTGCCAGTCTCCTCCATCCCCTCGGACTCCTGACTCGCGCCTTCGGCCCGTCGGTGGCGCACGCCAACGGGGATCTCTGGGATCTCTGGATCGTCGACCTCGACGGACGCAAGTTGCGTCCATTGACCGCGCTCAGCGAGGACTTGCCAGTGGGCGCCTGGTCGCCGGAGGGCAACTATGTCGCATTTCTCGGCGGTGGCAGCGCCAGCTCCGCCGAGGCCGGGCTCACCATCATCACCGCCGAGGGGAAAGACCTTCGCCGGCTCACGGCCCAGCCCGGCCACCGCGGTCTTGACTGGACCCGCGCGTCCAGGTGAGGAGCGTCGCATGACAGTCTTTACCAAATGTTATAAATATGCTACATTCCGTCCATGCCTCCGTTTGGCGACACGGTCCTTTCATGGCGGCTGAGGCGCGGCCTGACTCAAGCGGAGCTGGCGCGTCGGGCTCGCGTGCCTCGCCCAAACCTCTCCGCGATCGAGAGGGGTCGGCGTGATGTCTCCCTGAGGACGATCCGCGCCCTGGCCCTCGCCCTCGACGTTCGTCCCGGTCTCCTCGTGGATGGGATCGCCCCCGGAGAAGCGGCCCCGTTGTCCCGGGCGGCCATGGAGCGGATTGCGGATGCCACGGTGCGAAGGACACGGCTGGCCGATCCGAACGAGCAGGCCCTCGTTGAGCAGCTCAATCACCTCGTAGGGTCCCGCCTTCGCGCATCACGGGCGGGGTGGAAGGGCGTCCGGCTCAGCCGAAGATCCGATCGGGCCTGGCTCTCGCTGTCTCGCTATCCCCCGGCGGTGATTGATAGTCTCGTGGCCCGGATCCTTGAGCGCGGCCGGCCGCAATGACTCGCGCCCAGATTGATGCGTTCTTCCGCGTGTTCGCCGAACAATGGGGGGGGAAAGGTATCGTCCTTCTCACAGGCGCGGCTGCGGCCTCGATTTGGGGCCATGTGAGGCCGAGTGTCGATATCGATTTCGCGGTTCAACTGAAGAGACGGGGGAGGAGCGTCTGGGGAAAGCTGGAGGACGCCATCGACCGGACGGTCAGACTCACGGGCATTCAGGCCAACTACGCCGAGGACATCGATCGATGGGGGCTGATCACGCTCCTGGACTACCGGCGACACACCCGCCCGTACCGAAGATTCGGCCCGCTAGAGGTCCGCCTGCTCGATCCGGCCTACTGGTCCATCGGAAAGATGACTCGTTATCTCGACCCGGACGTGCGCGACATGATCCAGGTCTTCAAGCGGCAGAACGTCGCCGCAGATCACCTGGCCCGCCTCTGGGGGAGGGCCCTCAAGCGAAGCCCCCGGTCCACCGCCCTGTCTCAGTTTCGGCGTCAGGTGGAGCATTTTCTTCGATCCCACGGACGCGCAGTCTGGGGACGAGAGTTCGCCCCGGAGCGAGCCCTTCGACGCTTTTACAAGGAAGCCGGAATCACTCCCCTGTAACGGACGATTTGGCGGGCCGTCATGATGTCGTTGACCCCATAGAGCTTTTCTGCCATTCTCGCCGTGATTCCTGTACCCGAAGCCCCGCGAGGAGGATGCCATGAGTGAGCTTTGCGCAGTCAATCTGGCTGAGATCATGGAGACGATTCGCAGCTCCCCCAGACCAGTCAGCATCCTGTGGCAGACCCCGGATACCCTGGCCTTTGTCGCGCGGGGCCGGGAGCACCGGAGCGAGTTTCACATCGATCCGACTGATGAGGTGATGCTCATGCTCAAAGGGGAGATGCGTCTGCACTACCGCACCCCCGCCGGGGAAGAGAAGGTGGCCGTGATCCGCGAGGGGGAAGTGATCTATTGCCCCGCGGGGACGCCGCATTCGCCTCACTTTTCGTCCGATGCCTTTGCTCTGATCCTCGAGCGGAAACGCAAGCCTGAGGAACGGGACCGGTTCCTATGGTTCTGTGATCGATGCGGGGCCCAGCTCTACGAGAGCGTCAAGCACGTCCGGGACTATGAGGAAGATCCCGTCTCGCGAGTGTATGAGGAGTTCTATGGCACCGAGGCGCATCGGACGTGCACCCACTGTGGTCACGTCACGCCGCGCCCCAGCGCGTGACGGAGGAAGGACTCTCGTAACCGAGACTTGGCGGTCGGCCTCGCCCAGGCCTCCCGAGGCCAGTCATTACCCCCCCTTCGCCGCCGGCCTCCACCGCCCCAGCCGGTCGGACTCACAAAAAATTTGGAGACGACAGCCCTTCGAGGGGACAATGTTAGCGATGGGCTACGAGATCCCTTCCCTGGTGCTCGCCCGCTTCTTTTTCGCCGGATGGCGCCCTCGACCTCGCCCGTGGTGGCGTTTTTGGAGCCGCCGGTCTAAGAGTCGTCTTCGGTTCGTCGGCTCAGGCCACCCAAGCTCAGTCTCTTTTCTTCATGAGCCCCTCCCATTGAATGACGGGGAGAAGGGGATGGGAGACCTGTTCATCGTCTCGCACCGCTGGCCTGATCTGTACGAGACGGTGAAAGGGCTGTGTGAGGAGCGGGGAACGGAGGTGATCCTGGACCGCCGACGTGCGGAGCGCCGGCAGCCAAGAACCCCTCACGTACCAGAGCGGCGACGGGGCGACCGGCGGACGGCCTGGGCCGCCCGAGTCCATCTCCCCGAGCCTCCGAGGCCCGCAACACTGACGGCAGCTCGGAGTCCCCACTCGAATCAGGGCCCGCCTGACTCTGCATCGCCAGCGCCTCAAGGATCGCCTGGTCCTCGTACTCGTCCCGCGTCTGAAGCAGCTCCGGCGGTCGCAGCAGGCTCCCCACCTACTCCCGTCGTCGCGGCGCGCTAGGAGGAGCCCACGATCATGTTGAAACGAATCGACCACGTGGAGATCGTCCCCAAGGACTTCGAGCGGAGCCTGGCGTTTTATACCGAGGTGCTGGGGTTCACTATGGACCACCGCTATCCGATCGATGCCCCGCCCCTCAAGGAGGTGGCCTACCTGACCTTGAATGACTCGGCCATTGAGCTGCTCCGTGCGGAGGCCCCGGTTCCCCGCGTCGAGCGCCCCGGCCAGGTCGGCTACCGGCTCATGGCGTGGGAGGTGGACGACATGGAGGCCACGCTGCGGGAGCTCGCGGCCAAAGGGATCACCCCGAGTTGGGGGCCGAAGGTCCGAGCGGCCTATGCGCGAGCCGAGATCACCGATCCCGACGGGAACGCCATCGAGCTCAGGCAGTGGTTCAAAAAGCCCAGCGCTGGCTAACCTGGCCGGCCCCGGGGAAGGACGCCAGTCTTCTCCGCCATCGGGAGCACGTCCTCTGTGATCAGTCTAACGGGCGCAGCCGACGAGCGACCTCCCGATAGATCTCTGCCCGCTCACGCGTTCCGATCCCGATGATCAGAATCATGAGTCTTTCGCGTTGGATCTCATACACGATGCGATAGCCTTTTTTGCCGAAGGAGATCTTCCGATACCCCGTCAGGTCGATCCCCATCCTCTTTCCCAGAGGCTCCCCCAGCTCAGGTCGCTCGGCGAGCTTATCAATCTGCTTCGCCGCAACCCTCTTCAGTGAACCGTCCAGGGCGTCAAACTCCCGAGCAGCCTCCGACAGGAACTCGACCTTATAGGCCATGCTTGGCCTTCAAGGTCTCCCACGAGATTCTCTTTCCTCGAGCCCGAGCCTTTCGCTCCTGGATCTCCAGGGCGGTCAGGAGATGCTCCAGGTCCTCCACCAGGCCTTCGTACTCTTCGATGGGAAGAATCACAGCCTCCAGGCGATTGTTGCGGGAGAGCACCACCCGTCTCTTGCGCTTCACCTCGTTCAATACCGCGCCCAACTGTTTGGAAGCCTTCGAGGAGGAGACGATCTCCTCCCGGCGGTAAGCGGTTTCCATGGGTCAACCTCCGTGATATCTGTTGTACGTCGAATTATCCTCAAAATTCTCCGTAAAATCAACCTCCACCGTCGACCGTGTAGTCTGTTGTCAAAATGTTGTAAAATCTGCTACATTCTTCTTGTGCTTCCGTTTGGCGAAACGGTCCTGCTGTGGTCCGTGAGGGGTTAGTCACCATGGCCGATCTCGATCTGCCCTCGACTCTGAAGCACAACCGCTGGAACCGAGATCTCCCGCCTGTGGCGCGAGCCCGTGACGGTGACACGATCCTCTTCCACACGCTCTCGTCCGACGACGGCCAGATCAACCCTGATCGACCCTCCGTGGAAGGCTTCGACACAAGCCGCGTCCATCCGCTTACAGGCCCGGTCTTCGTCGAGGGAGCCGAGCCCGAAGACGTGCTCGAGGTCCAGGTTCTCGACGTGGAGGTCGCCGACTGGGGGTGGCAGAAGCTGACGCGGGACCTCGCCTATCTCAAGAACTTCGTCGAGAAGGAGCAGGTCATCATCGCGCGGATCGATCGCACTCGAGGTATCGCGCGCTACCCCTCAGGTGCCGAAGTCAGAGTCGAGCCGATGCCGGGAATCATCGGTGTCGCGCCGGCCGCGCATGGCGAGTTCCGGACGATCCCGCCCGGCCGCCATGCCGGCAACATCGACGTGCGGGAGGTCCGCGCCGGGACAAGTCTTCGGATCCCTGTCTTCGTTCCCGGGGCCCTCCTGTCCGTGGGCGACGTCCACGCGGCACAGGGGGATGGCGAGGTCTGTCTGAACGGGATCGAGACCAACGGGCGTGTCCGCGTCCGGCTGCGACTGCTGAAAGGGATGCAACTCGATCGCCCTCACCTGAAGACCCCGACCCACTACGGCCTGCTCGGTACCGGTCCCACGGTGGACGAGGCCTGCCGGGATGCGTTGACCGCCGCGATCCTGTGGCTCGTCGACGCGGCCCGGATCTCCCGCGAGGAGGCGTATGCGCTCATGAGCGCGACGGCCGACCTGCGCCTGAACCAGCTCGTGAACGGGAACGCCCTTGGCACGCGCGTCATGATTCCCCTCACGCTGCTTCGCTCGCTCGGCGTCTCCGTCGACTGACCCAGGCCAGAGGTGCTTGGCCGCCTCCCTGAGCCCCGTTTTCACCGCCGCAAATAGGGGATACAGGTTGACCAATAACTTGACTTACACTCGACTTATCCAGGAAGTCGGGGCGATACATCTTGTCGTAACCCGAGTCGGGAAGAACGTTCAGCGCCATAGGCGGTTGCTGACAGGGGTCGAGCCTCGGAGCGTGCAGCGCCTCGTGGCGGGGCCCTCCTTCTGATCCAGCGGGGATCTGCATGATGCGGATGCCATTTTCGAAACTGGCCGATTTCGAAAATAAGCTCTGAGCGTATTTTCACTGCCGCAACTAGGGCCGCAGCAGGCTCCCCACCTGATCCGCTCGATAAAGACTCGCTATGGTCGGGCTCCCTCCCTCAAACTCGGTTCAGGGTCGTTGGCGACCTTGTATTAGCTTTTCTTGACGCCGATTCCGGGGTCGCGAGCCTCGAACTCTCGAAGCAAGCGGGGCAGCGGATCGTCGGGCCCCGGGATCGTGGAGTGCTGGAAGACCACCGTGACGGGCCTTTCGCTCTCCTGGCGGACGCCACAGCCGCCCGCGGTTCGCCTGCATCAGGCTGGCGCTCATCGGCTTGACGCTGCGGTCATCCTAGGCCATGCAAGATTCCTTTCCTACTGGCCGACGATGTCGTTCTTCATTGCGGCGAGGCCCAGGAGGAGCTCCGTCTTCTCCCTTGTTGGGACCTTGAATTTGTCCAGGGTCTTCACGAGGTTCTCGACCAGGGCGTTGAACTCTGCCTCAGTGATCTTCATTCCTGCGTGGGCGGCTTTCATGGTGCGGCCGGTGTACTTACACGGCCCGCCCGTCGCCTCGCAGATCTGGTCGACGAGATGTTTCTTGAGGAGAGGGATATTGGCGTTGGCAAACCGTTGGTTGATGCGGGTGTCGGCTGCGACGTTGCCGACGAAGTCATCGACGACCGCCTGGATCGCTGGGAGGCCTCCGAGACGCTCGTAGAGGGACTTCTCCTGCATCCCTAGCTGGGCGCACCCGGCGACCGTGACCGCGACCACTCCGACCATGATCCACAGCGTGAAACGGGAGCCTTTCATCATCGTGCCTCCTTCTCTGAAAGTAACGAATTTTCGTGGGCCTCAGAGAGATCTCACCCCTCTTGAGGGTTACACATTAGGGGTGGGCGGCTAGGGTGGAGTCTAGGCAGGATCTAAGGGATTGTCAAGGCGGGAAGCGCGCGGGGTCGTTGGAGACCTCACGCCGGGCCCGTGCCACTCCAGCTACACCTCCCCGGGCACGAAGCCCTCGACAGCTTCGATGAGCCCACCGATGAAGTGGAACCGTCGTACTCACCCTCCGTGAACACGTCCACATCCGTCTGACGCTGCATCGCCAGCGCTTCGAGGATCGCCTGGTCCTCGATGCGGCGTAGCTCGTCCAGGGTCAGCCGCTTCTCCTTGTAGTCGTCTCGCGCCTGCAAGGACCCAGGCGGCCGGAGCAGGCTCCCCACCTGATCCGCTCGATAGAGACTCGCCATGTTCGAGCTCCCTCTCTCAAACTCGGTTCAAGATTTAGCGCCACTTTTTGATTTGCGCTTAAGAGGGTAAAAATATTACCCTTTTGGACACGAATCGCAAAGGAGTGCCCTATCAGTGCACGGGGCAGAGGCATCCAACAGGTATGTCAAGACCAGCCCAAGATCGGGATGGAAGTGCGAAGGATCCCACTCGTGGTATTGGAAGAGTCTCGTGATAGTCTGGCTCTTGCTCAGGCATACGTTGCGGCCGGGGCGATCCCTGCCGACTATGAGGACGACGCTCGGCATATTGCCATCGCTACGGTCAACGACATTCGGGTGATTGTTTCTTGGAACTTTCGCCACATGGTGAATATCGAACGCAAGCGCAGGATCAACAGCGTGAATCTTCGGGAAGATCTTCCGCTGCTAGATCTTGTTTCGCCCTGGGAGGTCAGTGATGAAGAAGCGTGAAAATGAAAAGAAAGCGTGGGAAGCTCCGTCTCTGGAGTGGATTCATCGAGTACGGCGCCAGCGGCAGGTCGCCAGAGCAGGGAAGGTTCTCCGCCCACTCTCCTCAAAAGAGGCCGAAAAGCTCGTGAAGAAGTATGGGCTGAAGTTGGCCCGACCGTCGGAGGTGGGTCGGTAGCAAATGGAGCCCTGGTATAAAGTTGCCGTGCCGCGCGCCGAGGGCCCCGCCTAACGCTGCATCGCCGCTTGTAAGAGAAATCCAGAGTGCGTTTCCGCGATGGGTTGACCATGAAGCAGAAGCTCCAATAGCCGATCCCTTCGTTATTGCCTTGGCGAGGAGGCAAACACTTCTGAACGCCGTTGCTCCACGGGTCGTCCTGTCCCATGAGAATCCCGGCGGACCGGGTGCAACGAGAATACCGAACGTGTGTGAACGTTACGGAATCGAGCACATCCAACTTGTGGATTTGTTCATGCGCGAGGGCTGGACGTTTCAGTAGTGGGTTTACAAACAGGCTATGGCCGCCTGGTCGTATTAGACCAACTTGCCGCCGGCAGTTCCCCCAGCGCCAGGCTTCATCGGGGGCCTTTGAAAGCCCGCTTTCAAACATTTGACTTTTATTTTCGTTTTCCTGTAATCTCGCTAATAACTGGCGAGCCTGTTTTCACCGTTGAAAATTAGCCGAAGTCCTCGAATGGCAAAGCCTTCTGGCCGCTACGTCCGGCAGCCCGAGGGGTATACGGCCTTCGTGCCGGACCCCCTTCCCCCGCACCTTACCTGGACTCCGGAACTGGTTCGGGCCCTCTCGGACGCCGACCGGATGATCGGAAGACTGGCCGGTGAGGGAACCCGGCTTCCCAACCCGCACCTGCTGATCCGACCGTTCGTCCGGCGGGAGGCGGTGCTCTCAAGCCGGATCGAAGGGACCCAGGCCACTCTGGGCGAATTGCTCGCGGCCGAGGCCGGGGTTGTTGTCGAGCGCAGTCCCGCCGACCTCCGCGAGGTGGGGAACTACGTAGTCGCCCTCGAGTACGGGAGCAAGCGTCTCAAGACACTCCCTCTCTCCCTCCGGCTCGTGAGGGAGCTCCACGAGAAGCTGATGAGGGGCGTTCGGGGTGACCGAGCGACTCCCGGTGAGTTTCGCCGATCGCAGAACTGGATCGGGCCGCCCGGGGCCACCCTGGCAAACGCAACCTACGTTTCCCCTCCGCCGGCAGAGCTGATGACCTGCCTGGGAGATTGGGAGAAGTTCCTGCACGATCGATCCTTGCCGCCGGTGGTTCACGTCGCGCTGATTCACTCCCAGTTCGAGGCGATCCATCCGTTTCTGGATGGGAACGGGCGCGTCGGCCGGCTCCTGATCACACTCTTTCTCATCGAGCGCTCCGTTCTCCCAACCCCCCTGCTTTACCTGAGCGCGTTCTTCGAGGCCACCCGGCGGGACTACTACGAGCGACTCCGCGGGGTCACTGAGCGCGGCGAATGGTCTGAGTGGCTGCACTATTTCCTCAATGGCGTGGCGCGCCAGGCAGAGGACGCGCTGGGGCGGACCGAGCGGATCAACCGTCACCTCGCCGAGTGGCGGGTCGCGGTCGCGGGGATCCCCTCAAGGGCTCCCCTCGCGCTCGTAGATCAGCTTGCGGCCAACCCGTTTGTCACGGTCAAGGGGGCGGCCAAGCGGCTGGGCGTGGCGTTCACGACGGCTCAGCGCGCCGTGCGAAAGCTGGAGGAGTTGTCCATCGTCACCGAAGTCAGCAAGGCCAGGCGTGACCGGGTCTATTGCGCCAAAGCCCTCCTGGACATCCTGGAGGAGCCGGCTCACCTGGTGCCCTCGGAGACGCTCTGATGCCCCGCGCCCGGAAGAACGGCAACAGCAAGCGCCTGGCCTCCCAGCAATCCGTCAACGCCGCCATCAAGTCCATCTGCGACATCATGCGGCGGTCCAACTGCGCCGGAGCGCTCCAGTATGTCCCGGAGCTGACGTGGATCCTGTTCCTTCGGATCCTCGACGAGCGCGAGACCCGCGAGGCGGACGAGGCGGAGGCCGTAAGCGCCGAGTACACCCCCTCGCTCGAGCCGCCGTACCGATGGCAGGACTGGGCCGCGCCCGGAGGACCGAAGCGGGTGGAGCTTCAGAAGGGCACGCTCGGCGCGTTCTTTGCCTTTGTCAACGGAGACCTGATTCCCCACCTCAAGGGCCTGCGAGAAAAGCCCAACGCCACGCCGCGCCAGAAGGTGATCAGCGAGATCTTCTCCGGCGTGGAGCGGACGCGCATCGACACAGAGCGGAACCTGCTGGACATCCTCGACAAGGTCCACGAGCTGAGCTCCGAGACCGTGGACCCCACCCACGTCTTCACGCTTTCGCAGGTCTATGAGGGGCTCCTTCTCAAGATGGGCGAGAAGGGGAACGACGGGGGCCAGTTCTTCACGCCACGAGAGGTCATCCGGGTCATGGTGAGGGCCATCGATCCGAGGATCGGCGAGACCGTCTATGATCCGGGCTGCGGGACCGGCGGCTTCCTCGCCCAGGCCTACGAGCACATGACCGGGCCCAACAATGCCGGCATCACCTCGGCCGATCAGCTCGAGACGCTCAAGGAGCGGACCTTCTACGGGCGCGAGAAGGACAATACCATCTACCCGATCGCGCTGGCCAACCTGATGCTCCACGGCATCGACGAGCCCCACATCTGGCATGGAAACACCCTGACAGGCCAGGAAGTCTACGGCGGGCTCTTTACAGATGCCCCGGCGCTCTACGATGTCATCCTCATGAACCCCCCGTTCGGCGGTAAGGAGAGCAAGGACGCCCAGACGCGCTTTGCCTACAAGACCGGCGCCACCCAGGTGTTGTTCCTCCAGCGCGTCATTGACAGTCTGCAACCGAATGGACGGTGCGGCATCGTCCTGGATGAAGGGGTCCTCTTCCGCACCAACGAGACGGCCTTCGTGCAGACGAAGCGCAAGCTCCTGGACGAATGCGACCTCTGGTGTATCCTGAGCCTTCCGCCGGGGACCTTCGTGAATGCGGGCGCGGGCGTGAAGGCGAACCTGCTCTTCTTTACGAAGGGCCGGTCGACGGAGCGGATCTGGTACTACGACCTCGCGGACGTGAAGGTGGGCAAGAAGAGCCCGCTCACGCTGGATCGGTTCGAGGAGTTCTTGCGCCTGCTGCCCGAGCGGGCCGACAGTGAGCGAAGCTGGGCGGTCTCGCGGGAGGCAATCGAAGCGAAAGGCTACGACCTCAAGGCCGTCAACCCGAATGCGAGGAGCAACGAAGACACCCGCACGCCCGAAGAGTTGCTGGATCTGATCGAGGCGAAGGGCCGCCAGGTGGCCGAAGCCCTTGCGGCACTGCGTGTCGCACCGAGGCCCCTGGGAAGAGAGTAACTTCATGTGTTAATTAAGAAAATTCGCCATTGACACACAGTCTTGGATTCAGTATCCTTTAAGTTAACTTTCATTATTCTTTAACTTCCTTCCCGGCGAAATGAGCGAAATGAGGCGGCGATGAATGTGCTTCTGGCCCTCAATGTGAATGGCGAGGACCGGCAGGTGATAGTCCCGCCGGAGAAGACGCTCCTCGAGGTGCTGCGCGAGGACATGTACCTCACCGGCACGAAGCACGGCTGCGAGCTAGGGGAGTGCGGGACGTGCACGGTCCTGATCGACGGCGTCCCGGTCCTCTCCTGCCTCGTGCTCCCGATCGAGTGCCAGGGGCAGGCGATCCTGACGGTGGAGGGGATGGCGGAGGGCGCGACGCTCCATCCGCTCCAGCAGGCCTTCGCGGAGCTGGGCGCCGCGCAGTGCGGCTACTGCACGCCGGGCATCCTCCTCACGGCCAAGGCCCTCCTGGATGAGAACCGGAGACCGACCCGCGATGAGGTGAAGGCAGCGCTGGCAGGGAACCTCTGCCGGTGCACGGGCTACACCAAGATTCTCGATGCGGTGGAGCTGGCCGCTCTCCGCATGACAGGAGCGCGATCATGAGCGACAAGCTGTCAGTCATCGGAAAGCCGCTCCCCAAGGTGGACGCCTGGGCGAAGGTGACGGGGGAGACCCGGTTCGCCGACGATCTCCTCCTCCCCCGCTTGGCCTACGCCAAGCTCCTCCGGGCGATCCATCCCCACGCCCTGATCAAATCCATCGATACCGCCGAGGCCCGGGCCCTGCCCGGCGTTTATGCGGTGCTGACGGCGGCCGACTTCCCGGGCGTGAAGTTCGGCATCCTCCCCGTGAGCCAGGACGAGGAGCCGCTCTGCGGGGAGAAGGTGCGGATGGTGGGGGACGCGGTGGCGGCGGTGGCCGCGGTGGACGAGGCGACGGCGGAGCAGGCGTGCAACCTGATCCGGGTGGAGTACGAGCCGCTCCTGCCGATCATGTCGATCGAGGAAGCGCTCAAGCAGACGAATGTGAGGATCCACGACTACGGCGAGGGGCCCAATGTCCACCGGATCGTCACGTACGAGTTCGGCGACGTGGAGCAGGCGTTCCGCGAGGCGGATCATATCCGCGAGGATGTTTTCTTCTACGAGGGGAACACGCACCTCCCCATGGAGCAGCACTCGGCCGTGGGCCAGGCTACGGCGGATGGGAAGCTCACGCTCTGGACCTGCTCGCAGAATCCGCACTATCTCCACCGCATCCTGGCCAAGATCTTCAACATGCCTATGAGCCACATCCGCGTGATCGCCACGCCGGTGGGCGGCGGGTTCGGCGGCAAGTGCGATCTCTTCCAGCATGAGATCGCGGCGTGCAAGCTCGCGCTCGTGACGGGTCGGCCGGTCAAAGTGACGCTCACGCGCGAGGAGGTTTTCTACTGCCATCGCGGCCGGCACCCGGTCCTGATGTGGATCAAGACCGGCGTCAAGAAGAACGGGGAGATCGTGGGGCAGCATCTCCGCTCGTTCCTCGATGGCGGGGCCTACGGCTCCTACGGGGCGGCCTCCACCTTCTATACGGGCGTCATCAACCCGGTGAGCTACAAGACCCCGGTCTACAAGTACGAGGGGGTACGCGTGTTCACGAACAAACCGCCGGGCGGTCCCAAGCGCGGCCACGGGACGCCCCAGCCGCGTTTTGCCCTGGAGGTGCACCTGGACAAGATCGCGGAAGAGCTGGGGCTGGACCCGGTGGAGTACCGGCGCCGGATCGCGGTGGACGAATGGACCAAGACGGCGAACCATCTGACGGTCACGACCAGTGCCCTCAAGGAGTGCATCGACCGCGTGGTGGAGGCCTCGCGCTTTCGGGAGAAGCACCGGAAGCTCCCCTTCGGCAAGGGGGTCGGCTTCGCCTGCTCGGCCTACATGACCGGCGCGGGGACCGCGATCTACTGGAACGAGATGCCGCACTCGGGCGCCATGGTGAAGATTGATCGGGGCGGCGGCGTGGCGGTCTACTGCGGGTCGATCGACATCGGCCAGGGCTCCGACTCGATGCTGGCCTACATCGTGGCCGAGATGCTGGGGATCGATCCGACGGATATTCGGCTGGTCACGGCCGACACGGATCTGACCCCCGTGGATCTCGGGAGCTACTCCTCGCGCGTGACCCTGATGACGGGGAACGCGGCGATCTCGGCGGCGCGGAAGCTCCGGACGATGCTTTTCGACGTGGCCGCGCAGAAGCTCGAGGTCGAGCCGGAGCGGCTCCACGCGGCGAACCGCCGGATCTTCGTCAAGGATGATCCGGAAAAGGGGATGGCCTTTGCCGAGGCGGCGGTGCTCGCCGAGACGAAGTACGGCGTGCTCGCGGCGGCCGGTGGCTATGCGCCGCCGAAGCGCGCGGGGAAATACAAGGGTGGCGGCGTGGGGCCGAGCCCGACGTACTCCTACACGGCGTGTGTGGCCGAGGTGGACGTGGACCCCGAGACCGGCGAGGTCAAGGTGCCGCACATCTGGATCGCCCACGACATCGGCCGGGCGCTGAACCCACTCCTGGCCGAAGGGCAGACGGAAGGCTCGGTCTATATGGGGCTCGGCGAGGTCCTGATGGAGGAGCAGGTCTTCCGGAAGGGGCTCCACAAGATCCCCTCGATGCTGGAGTACAAGAGCCCGACCACGCTCGAGACGTCGGAGATCCACACGATCCTGGTGGAAAAGGACGACCCGGAGGGACCGTTCGGCGCCAAGGAAGCGGGGCAGGGGCCGCTCCTGCCGGTGATTCCGGCCGTGGTCAACGCGGTCTACGACGCCGTGGGCGTCAGGATCGACGAGATCCCGATCACGCCGGACAAGGTGCTGAAGGGGCTCGATCTCAAGGCGAAGGGGAAGCCCGCCCGCATTGGGCCGGAGAAGGTGCCCGCGTTCACCTGGCCAGAGCCCATCAAAGTGGAGTCGGCCTTCGGCCAGCCCGCCGACATGAAGATCACGGGGATTGTCAAATGAGGAGGTGCGCCTCGTGGCTATAAGGGGCGTTCAATTCCTATCCGATTCGGAGGGGAAGAAGACCGCGGTGGTCATCGATCTTAAGCGTCATCGGCGACTTTGGGAGGATATCTACGACGCCATGATCGCCGAGAGCAGAAAGAATGAACCTCGCGTGCCGTGGGAAGAGGTAAAGCGGCGGCTGTCGGCCAAGCGCTCACGGCGTGGCTGAGTACCGTGTCGCCCTGACGCGTTCTGCAGAACGCGAGCTTGAGAACCTTCCTCGCGAGATTAGAGACCGAGCGGTGGCAGCTATTGATGCGCTGGCACGCGGTGCTCGACCCCCTGGGGTGAGGAAGCTCCGCGGGACTCAGGATCTCTGGCGGATTAGGATCGGAGACTATCGAGTGATCTATCGGATCGATGACGATCAGCGGCTCATAAATGTTACGCACATTCGGCACCGTAGGGAAGCCTACGAGTGAGATCGGAATGAGGACAGAGCTATGATGCGGTTGCCGCCGTTTCAGTATCTTGCGCCGCGGTCGGTGAAGGACGCCGTGCGTCTCCTCGCAGAGCACGGCCAGGACGCCATGGTCGTCGCGGGGGGGACGGACCTCTTCCCCAACATGAAACGCCGCCAGTTCGAGCCGAAGGTGCTCGTCGGGCTCAGGGCGATCAAGGAGCAGGTCGGCGTGAGCGGCGACGCTCGCCGGGGGCTCACGATCGGCGCGGGTACGACGCTGACGGCTCTCCAAAATCATCAGGAGATCCAGGCTCACTACCCGGCCTTGGCCCGGGCCGCCCGGCTCATCTCCACGCCTCAGCTTCAAAACATGGGGACGATCGGCGGCAATATCTGCCTCGACACGCGCTGCAACTACTATAACCAGTCCTACCACTGGCGGAAGTCGATCGGCTTCTGCATCAAGAAGGACGGCGACATCTGCCTCGTCGCGCCCGGCAGCTCCAAGTGCTGGGCGATCTCGTCGTCGGACAGTGCCCCGGTGCTCTGGAGCCTGGCAGCGCGCGTCACGCTTCTGGGGCCGAAGGGGGAGCGGGAGATCCCGATCACCGAGCTCTTCCAGGATGATGGGATCAACTATCTCACCAAGGCGCCGGATGAGGTCCTGACGCACATCCGCCTCCCCGAGACCGACGGCTGGCGCTCCACCTACTGGAAGCTCCGCCGCCGCGGGGCATTCGACTTTCCCATTCTTGGCGTCGCCGTGGCCCTTCGGATGGAGGGCGACGTGGTGCGCGACGCGCGAATCGTCTTCGGGGCCGTGGCCTGCCAGCCGCGCGAGTCCAAGGAGGGGTCGGATGCTCTGCGAGGCCAGCGGCTCACGCCCGAGCTGATCGCCGAGGTCGCCCAGGTGGCCAGCCGGCCGGCCAAGCCGCTGGATAACACTGACCTCACACACCCCTACCGGAAGCGGATGAGCAAGGTCTATGTCGCCCGTGCCCTGCGCGAGCTGGCGGGCCTTCCCATTGTCCAGGGGAACGAGTCGTAAATGTCCCTGGGCGAGCGCCTCAAGGCCCTCCGGAAGGAGCGGGCACTTCAGCAAAAGGTCCTCGCTGAGAAGAGCGGGCTGACGCCCAGCCTCATCTCCCAGATCGAGTCGGACAAGCTCACGCCATCCCTCAACACGCTCGGGCGGATCGCCGGGGCCCTTGGACTGCCAATCGCCCAGCTCTTCGATCAGAGCCCCAACGGGCGGATCCACATCGGAAAGAAGAAGGACTACGCCACCGTGACGTTCGACGGCTCCACCGAGCGGTGGCAGGTCCTGGGGGCCGGGCTCTTTCAGGGGAAGCTCCGAGCTGT
>Ga0184637_10000251_pt1 | contig 39391 bp, 60 predicted proteins | sample PLM3_127_b2_FD_133143 | JGI IMG/M metagenome (GOLD analysis project Ga0184637, IMG submission 133143) | Groundwater sediment microbial communities from an aquifer in East River, Colorado, USA - PLM3_127_b2 | ecosystem: Environmental > Terrestrial > Soil > Riparian zone | place: USA: East River... | reverse complement strand
CTCTTGCGAATCCGCAGGGTTGCACGTCGGGCAGCCAGGAGGAAACGCTGTCCCGCCTGAGCTGGTGGGCCGCGCGCCACCTCCCGTACGACATCGCGCTCGGCCTCCTCGCCGGCTGGGCGCGCCAGCTCCCGCTCGGCCGCCCGCACGAGCCTTGGACGATCGAGCACGTCACCGAGAAGCTGAACCGGGCGTGCGAGAAGCGCGCCCTGGAGCCCGGGACCGCCGGCCCCCTGGTAGACGATCGTCCAGGGAGCCAGCAAGCCAGCATCAGCCAGGCTCCCATCATCTCGCTGATCCGGCGGGCGTCCGACTTCAAGGTCGAGCTACGCGAGGACTGGATCGTCCAGCACCTTGTCGCCCCCTCCTGCTTCACCGAGATCGTCGGGGAGGTGAAGAAGGGGAAGACCACTTTCAACGGGCAGATGATCCGCTCCGTCCTGCGGGGCGAGCCCTTCCTTGGATGCTCCGTCCGCAAGACGCCCGTCGTCCTCTACACCGAGCAGGTCGGCCTGTCCCTGGAGAAGACGCTCGAGCGCGCCGGCATCCGTGGCGAGCCCGACCTGCACCTGCTCACGCAGTCCGACACGTTCGGTCGCCTGTGGGCCGAGGTCGTCGGCGGGCTGCTCGACTACTGCACGACGGTCGGTGCGCAGCTTCTCTTCGTGGATACGCTCTCCCGCCTAGCCGGCGTCGAGGGAGAGGGCGAGAACGCGGCCGGTGTCGTCTCCATCCTCAACCCGTTCCAGGGCGCAAAGGGCCGCGCGGTCGGTACCGTGTTCGTACGGCACAGCTCGAAGTCGAAGGACAACCGGGACGATGTGTCCCGCGCCGGCCGGGGGAGCACGGCGCTCTCGGGCGACATGGACATCTGCGCGCTCCTCTACCAGCCCGGCTCCGAGGACCTGCGCCGTGTGAAGACCATCTCCCGCCTGGGCGAGGAGATCGAGCTGACGCTCCGGTACAGCGCCGGCCTCTACACCTTGGTGGACCCCGGTACGGCGGTCAACCGCAACGACCGCGTCTCCAACACGAACCGAGAGGCGGTCCACAAGGCGATCAGCGAGCTGCGCGAGGCCGGCGAGAAGGTAACGCAGGCGGCGGTGCGGAAGAAGACCGGGCTCGGGAAGGACGCCGTGAAGGCGCACATGCACGGCCCCTACGAGGGCGGCTCGCTGGAGGCCGACTGATGGCTAGCCTGTTCACCAGCATCGTCCCGCGCTGGTTCTACAAGACCACGCGGTACTACATCAAGGAGGGGCGCATCCGCCTCTCCGAGTCCGACGCCCGCAAGGCCCGCTGCCGGGGCGACGTCCGTGCAGCGCAGCGCCGGCTGGACCGGGAGAAGGATGCGCGTTGGCGCCGGGCGCACGAGCGGGCACTGCCGTTCCGCATGAAGATCGTCGAGCGGCTCGAGGCCGAGAAGAAACGGATGGTCGAGCAGGTGTTCGGGAAGAGGAGGGAGGCATGAGCCGCCGTACGAAGCTGCCGCTCGTCGAGGTCGAGTGGCTCGACGCCATGACGCATACCGAGATGTGGGCGCTCTCCGACGTCGAAGAGAAGGCGCAACTCACGCGCCGCATCACGTCGGGCTACCTCATCGCGGAGACCGAAGATGGCCGCACCATCATCGCGCACACCTCCGATCCGGCTGAGAAGGGTGACACCGAGGACTACGTCACGGACGTTACGGTCATTCCGACCGGGTGGGTCCAGGGAGTCAAATACATCAAGGGCAAACCGCCCAAGAAGAGGAGGAAGTAGCATGCCAGTGTTCAAGGTGAAGGGCGGGAGCGTCTGGCTTCCCGCCGAGTCAGCCATCTCTGGCGAGAGTTCGCCAGGGGGGCTCAGCACCGTGCTCACGCTCATCCCGCTGCCCGGGATGGCGGGGGTGCGCCAGGTCGAGGTCGAGGGGCGCGTCGAGACGGTAGGCGCCGAGCTGGACGCCGCGCTCGCCAAGTACCCACCGGCCGAGAAGTCGGTGCTCGTATGAAGAAGGGCATCCAGTTCACAGACGACCGTGGCGACGGCGGCCTGGCCGAGGCGGCGCGTTTCGTTGGTGCCTGGGCCGGCTGCGTGCCGGGCAGCCCAGCGTGGAAGGCGCTCCTCAAGACGTTGCCGGGGTTCGACGACCTCGATGACAACGAGAAGACGGAGGTATACGCCGCCGCGCTCACGCTTCTCACCGCTCGGACGTTCAACGACTAACCCAATCGAAAGGATGAATGCTACCATGACAAAGACTATCATCATTGGCGCGCTCCTGATCGCGCTCGCCGGCACCGCGCGTGCTTCGGGTAACGGCAGCGGCTCTATCGACTTCTGCCAGCGCCACGACTGCTTCGAGCTGTGCCCGTCCGTGCCCGAGCCGGTCGACATCACCTGCGTCGAGGCGCTCCCCTGCGTGCCGTGCCCGGATGTAGTGTGCCCGACGAGCGAGTGCGGTGACACCATCTGCGTCTGCGGCGCAGTCACGTGCCCGGCCCCGAAGCCGGCCGTATACGAGGTCTGCAAGGTCAACCGCAAAGGGCAGCTCGTGTGCCCCCGACGTAAGGGCAAGCTCCCCCGCAGGGTGTTCGTCCCCAGCGCACAGCTCAACTGATGGGCCGGGGCGACCAGTTCCAGATGCCAAAGTTCACCGTCCCGCTGCCGGCGGCCGTCCAGGCGTGGCCGTTCCCGGAGCAGGTCAAGCAGGCGTACTGCCCGCTCTGCGACCGACCGACAACGTTCTGCGAGTGTCCTCGTCTCTGCGAGGAGCAAGGGTCGGAGGACTGATGAGCCGAACTAAGACCCTCGTGGACATCCGGCCCCGCTGGGCGGGCTGCGTCAACATCGTCCGGGCGGCGGGGGATGGCGCGTGGATCGAGGTTGAGCTGCTAGCGCAGGGTCCGCGTGGAGGTGCCACAAAGCACTGCTTCCGGCTCGACTTGTTCGATGCATCCGACATCGCACGCAAGGTGCAGGACTGCATCGCGGCGCAGCGCCAGCACCTCGACCGCATCCAGGCGCGGGCGAACGGCGTAGGGTTCTAGTGCCGACCCAACCGTACTACAACGCGCGGGGTGAACGGCTCCCCGGCACCACCTGGGTCATCGGCCAGAACCTGGGCTGGAACAAGGACCCGCTCATGCGCTGGGCGAACCGTGAAGGGCTCGCCGGCCGCAACATCCGGGACGAGCGGGGTACGACCGTGCAGCGTGCTGGAGACATCGGGACGGCCGCGCACGCCATGATCGAGGGGCGCATCCAGGGCCGCGACCCGGAGGAGGCGGCCGAGTCCGAGCTGTTCGTCCTGGGCGCCGAGGATCGGAAGAAGGCGATGCAGGGGTTCCACAGCTTCGAGCGATGGTACAGAGACCAGCGGGCCATCATCGTTGCCACAGAGCTGTTCGGCGTAGACGAGGAGTATCAGACGGGCTTCTGCCTCGACGCCCTAGGGCTCAGCCAGCCCGACCTGGACCTCTACGATTGGAAGAGCAGCAAAGGCACCTACGCGGACCACATGATCCAGATCGCAGCGTACACCGTCTTCGTCGAGAAGAAGCTGACCGAGTGGTTCGGTGGCCCGGTCCGGCTGGGGGGCGCGCATGTTCTTCGGGTGGGTAAGGATACAGGGACCTTCAAGCACCTGTACTGGACCCGCGATGACCTCGAGCATGGCTGGCGCGCGTTCTCCTGGCTGCGCGCGTTGCACTATCTTCGGCCGACCATCGAGGCGTACGTACGGTGAGCCAGCTTGCCAACGCTTGCACGACCGCGGTCCGCCTGCTATGATGGGAAGTGAGATCAGGGGAACGCCCCACCGACTACAGAGGAGGAAGACAGTATGAGCATCCCGACCGAGCCCGCCACCCTGCCCGGCAAGCCTGCCGGCGCCGACGACGTGGTGGGCACCGCCAAGGCTTCGGCCGGCGGCGACAGCACATTCACCGGCACGCAGAAGAACGGGGTCGTCCCGGGCGTCCTGGTGGAGATGAAGCACAAGACGTCGGCCAACCCTTTCAACAACGGCGAGCCCCGCGACCAGATCGTGTGGCTCTTCGCGATCAAGGGGCGCGAGGCCGAGGGGCTCCTCGCCTGGTACACGAGCTACTCGCTGCACGAGAAGTCGAAGTTCCCGCCGACGTGTGAGGCGCTCGGCAAGCCCGTGCCGGACGACGGTGAGGGGATCAAGAAGAGCGCCTTCATCGGGGCCGAGTGCCAGCTCCTCATCAAGAACGAGGCGGCGAAGGGGAAGACCAAGACGTTCCCCAAGGTGAAAGAGCTGCTCTCAGCCTAGGCCGGGTGCCAGCAAGCCAACGCATGCCGCTCGTCTCGACTGACGCCCAATACGAGTCCTCCATGGTGAGGATAGCGAGGTGTGAGCACCTCTGCGTCGACCTCGAGACGACCGGCCTGCGCCCCTACCTAGGGGACCGGCTCTTCGGCGTTGCCGTTGAGGCGGATGGGGAGGCGGCGTACTTCCCTTTCCGCCACAAGAACGGGCGCAACCTGCCCGAGCGGCTGCTCGACCCCCTGCTCGACGCCATCACGCGGCCGGGCGTGACACTGCTCGGACACAACATGATCCGCTTTGACTGCCCGATGATCGCCGTCGAGCACGAGCGGTTCTACCGCCGGCTGCTCCACGACGATTCGATCCGCAAGGAAGACACGATCATCGACGCGCTCCTCGCGAACGAGAACGAACCGACCTTCTCCCTGGAGGGACTCGGCAGCAAGTACCTCAGGGGCGCCAGTGAGAAGGCGGCGCAGAAGGCGCGGCTGCTCGAGATGCTGCGCGCCCTGCACCCCCGGCTCAAGGCGGCCCGCCAGCTCATGGGGCACATGTCCGAGCTGACGCCGGAGCAGGTCGCGGACTACGCCTGCGGTGACGTGCTCGATACGCGCGCGCTCCGCAATCTGTACCGCCCGCACCTGGAGGAATGGAACCTCACGCAGCTCGCGACCGAGATGTACGACTACGCGCGCCTGCTCGCGAAGATCGAGCGGCGCGGACTGCTGATCGATCGATCCGAGTGCGAGCGGCGCATCACGCGCTGCACCGCTGAGCAGCTCGCGGTACTCGAGGCGATCCGTCGGCAGTCCGGGCCGGCGTTCAACCCCGGCAGCTGGCAACAGGTCACGCGGCTGTGCGGCACGAAGGATGCGGAGGCCAAGACGCTGCGCCGGTCGGGCCATCCGCTCGCCGCGCAGATCATCAGCTACAAGCAGCTCGGCAAGATGAAGGGGACGTATTATGAGGGCGTCCTTGAGGCCCTGGACGCTGAGGGTGTCGTCCATCCCCAACAGAATCTGACGCGGGACCCCCAGGATCGTGGAGGCACGCGGAGCGGGCGCCTATCGTGCTCCCGGCCCAACCTTCAGAACCTTCCGAAGCGCAGCCCGGACTGGTTCATGCGCGTCCGGGAGCTTGTGGTCGCGAGGCCGGGCCACGCCCTTCTCGCTGGAGACTACGAGCGCGCGGAGATGTGGTTGGGCGGCCACTACTCCGGCGATGAGTCGCTGGCCGAGGCGTATCACGCCGGCCGCGACCTGTACGCTGAGCTCGCGCAGAAGACGGGCACCGACCGCCAGGGCGCGAAGATATGCTGGCTTGCGGTGCAGTACGGTGCGCGCGGCCGTAAGCTGTCCGAGATGCATGATTGGCCGTTCAAGTCGGTCGCGAAGCTGGAGGCCGAGTTCGGCTCGAAGTGCGAGACGTGGGGCGACGCCGAGTGGCGCGCCTACAAGGGCCAGCGAGGCCCGCGCGTCGTCGATGAGTTCTTCGACCTCTGCCCCGGCGTCAAGCACATGATGAAGGAGCTGGAGGAGCGGGCCCAGCAGGTCGGCTGCATCCGGCTCTGGACGGGGCGCGTCGTCCACTTCGACGGGAATCTCACGCCGCCGTTCGTCGCCTGGAATCGGCTCATCCAGGGCGGCGTCGGGGAGATGATGCGGACGGCGATGCAGCGTCTGGAGCAGCCCCTCGAGCGGCTCGGCGCTGCGATGCTCCTTCAAGTCCACGACGAGGTCGTTATCGAGGCGCCGGAGGAGAACGCGGCCAAGGTCGCGAGGCTGGCTCAGCACATGATGACGGGCTTCGACTTCCGACTTCGCCCGCGCGTCGAGATCAGCGCCGGCACCAACTATGGGCGGGTCGAGAAGATGGCGGCATGAGACGCGGCGATCTTCTCTGGCTCGCAGGCCTTCTCGAAGGGGAGGGCTGCTTCACGCGATGCAACGTTCGTCGGACCCCCGCAACGCCACAGATTTATCTGAACATGACAGACCGTGATGTCGTCGAGCGCGCCGCTGCTTTGATGGGTGCCCGCGCGCGGTGGACCCATTCACCGTCGCACCAGCGTCCCGGCTGGAAGCCCACCTATCGTGCGGCCAAGGCTGGGCGAAGCGCTGTCGCGCTCATGCGCCAGCTTCTTCCTCTGATGGGGAAGCGCCGCAGTGCCCGTATCCGACAACTACTAAAGGAGGCAGCATGACCGTTCGTAAGAAACTCGGTGACTTCCCCAGCCTGCGTCGGGTGCGCGCGTTCTTCGAGCGCAACAGCCGGCGCCGGTTCCGCAGCCAGTGCATCCAGGGCTGCGCCCTCGTAGAGGCAACGGGGTACGCGATCCTCGGCGGCCAATACGGCTTGCTCCGCGACGTGTTCGTCTGCGACTACAGCAAGACCTGCTTCGATCATGCCGGCGAGGCGCTGCGGATGCCACCGTGGGCTACGCGGTTCGTCAGCCTCTTCGATGACGCGGCCGGCGGGAGTGGCCGTCTATGCGTCCGCATCCTCGACGCGATTGTGAAGGAGGCAGCATGAAGCGAGACATGTTCGACCGGGAGATTCGCATCGGCGCGCTCCTCGTCTACCCGGTGCGCTCGGGCAGCACGACGTACATGCAGGCGCTGCGTGTGACGGACGTCGTGGAGAACGGCGTGCTTGGGCGGATCGAGAAGAGCAGCCGCCAGCAGGGGACGGGCAAGCTGGTGCAGGTCTTCTGCACCGAGCGGGCCGTCATCGTGCCCGAGGTGCAGAAGATGGAGGGCGCACTCCGGCGGTACAATGCCGTCGCCACGAACTTCCTCGACCAGTCCGACCTAGCGTACGCGCGGCCCGCGAGCACCGTGGCCTACGTCGCGCTGGGCCAGTGCCTGGAGCAGGCGCGAGAGGCGGGGGTGCCGGCATGAAGGCGAAGCGTCGCAAGGTAACGTGCGCGCGGGCGAAGAGCGTTCGCCGAGCCAGCAAGCCAACGTCAGATGGTGTCGCCGGTAGCCGGCGATGGATCGGGCCGGTGGACGTCTTCTTCAAGGCTACGGAGCCGCCGCCCGACCCTGACGCCTGGGTCTTCGACGCGCCGTCCGGGACGTACAGGAATCCGCGCCTCGCGGATCGCCTGCGCGAGAAGGCGCGGAAGCTCAGCGTCTTCTTCTCGCTCGTCCGCTGGATCGTCGCCCCGCCCGGCGCGCGCTGCCAGACGGTTTGCCGGATCGACGTGGAGACCTCGCAGCTTGTGGAGCTGCACGAGGGCCAGCGACTACCCGAGACCGAGGTCAAGGTCACCACGGTCGACGTGAAGCTGCGCGAGTACGGGACGGCGGTCCCGTTCACCAGCCTGAACGAAGACTTGGACCCGAAGTCCCCCGGCCCGGTGCAGAGCGCGCTCGTCGGCCTGCTCACGCGCACCTACAACGCGATGATCGGCGGAGCGCTCAAGTCCACGCCGCTCAAGTACGTCCCGCTCGTCCGACTCCACTCGCTCACGCCGCTCGGGGTCGGACCGGACTGGCACCTCGGGACGGACCTTACGAAGCCCCGCTTTAAGGGGCTCCTGGCGCGTCTCCCGTTCTTTCGCGATCGGCGCCGGCCCATCATCGCAACCCGGAACCTGATCGCCGAGGACATCGAGCTGCTCGCTGACTACCTCACCACGACGTACCACACGCCGCTGATCGAGGGAGTGTACCTCGTGATGGTCGCGCAGGCTCGCGCATTCACCCACGTCAGGCAGGACCGGGCGCGTTTCATCCCGCTGGCCGCCTATGCGCAGTACCGCGAGCCGATGCTCGGCGAGATCGGGAAGGTCGGTCAGGTGCGCCTAATTGCGACGAACGAGAACGTTCTCCCCATGGTCGGCAAGAGCGGCTGCCTCGGGGAAGCGGTCATCTTCGGGGAGGAGGCCGTCGCCGCCGTCGAGGCGCTCGAGCCCGAGCTGCGGTGCGCGGTCCCCGCGAACTACGGCCGGGACAAGGCGGTCGCCTGGTACGCGATCATGGCGGCGAAGCTCCTGTACGACACGCGGGCGATCCACGTCACGAGCGCGCCCGTCCCGCCGACGCTGCGGGAGCGCGCAGCCGCTCTCGGCCGGCGCATCAAGGCCGCGCCCCGCATCGCGTACGCGACCGGGATGCACAAGGCCCGCTACGGGCTCGCGATCCTGGTGGCCGGCGGGCACAGCAGCATTCACAGCAGCATTCACGGCAGCAACGTTCACAAGGGCACGTTCGGGTACGACGAAGATGATTGCTCGACGTGCCGGAGGGCAGGATGAAGAAGCGAAAGTCGAGTATCCCGAATCGTAAGGCACTCCGCGGCGAGCGCACACTGAACGACGCGATCCACAACGCTGCGCGGCACCTGCGCTGGCTGGTGCCAAGGATGCGGAAGCGCGGGTACATCGTCGCGTATGTGGTGGGAGTAGCCGACTTCCTCGACGTGACGGCCCAGGACCACGAGCGCAAGGTTGCACGGAGGGCGGCATGAAGCGACCGACCCTGATCTACGTGAGCGGCCCGCTCACAACCGGCGACACCATCGGCAACATCCGCCGAGCCGTGGACGTCGGCAACACGCTGATCGAGCGGGGGTACATCGTCATCGTCCCGCATGAGAAGGCGCTGTGCCTCGAGATCATGCACCCGAGGACGTATGAGCAGTGGCTGGCGTACGACTTCAAGTGCATCCGCCGCTGCGATGCCCTGTACCGGATGTCGGGCACGTCGGCCGGCGGCGACGCCGAGGTCGCGTTCGCCACCAGGAACAGCATCCCGGTCTACTTCTTCCTGGACACACTCTTCTGCTGTGAGCCCGTCGAGCGCCAGGTTCCGCATTCGATGAGCGAGGCCCGCCGGCTCATCACGCAGGGGGCCGCATGAGCCTCTTCCGTTACGGGAAGGACGGCGGCCCCGCTTCGACCGTGTGGGGCCTCTGGCTGCTCGAGGCCAAGCGCCTGTGCTCGGTCGTGCTGCTCTGCTTCGAGAACGGGAGCCGCAACGCGTACCACAGCCACGCCTTCGATTCGGTCTCGTGGGTACTGCGCGGCCGGCTTGTCGAGCACCACCTGGGGGGCACGACGGAGATGCACATGCCGAGCTGGCGCCCGGTCATCACGCGCCGTGAGACGTTCCACAAGGTCGTGAGCGGCGGCCGTACTTGGGTCCTCTCATTCCGCGGACCGTGGGCTCGGTACTGGCAAGAGTACCTGCCCGCCGAACTCCGCTTCGTGAGGCTTGCGGTCGGCCGCCAGGAGGTTGCATGAGCGAGCAGGGCATCAACCCCAAGGACTTGTTCGGCCTCAAGAAGCCGCCGCTCGATCTTGTTCCGCCAGCGGCATTGCTTTACCTGAGCCGGGTCATGGCGCTCGGAGCCGCCAAGTACGGAAAGTACAACTGGCGTGAGAAGAAGGTGCGCTGGTCGATCTACGCTGCCGCAGCCATGCGCCACATACTCGCCGCGCATGACGGTGAGGAGCTAGACCCGGAGAGCGGGCAGCCACATGTCGCGCACGCTGCGGCTTGCATGGCGATCCTGCTCGACGCGAAGGCGACGGGCAACCTCGTGGATGACCGGCCGACGCCAGGCGCCGCCGCGCGGCTGATCGTGGAGCTGACGCAGCAGGACCCCCCGCCCCCCACCACCCACGCCCCGACGCGGGCAGAGCTAGACGACATCTTCCGCCCGCTGGAGGAGAGCAGCGAGACACGGACCGTCATCGGATCGCGGACGGGCGGTGCGCGATGAAGTACGTCATCTTCGACACCGAGACCGGCGGCCTCGACCCGGCGACGGACGCGCTCATCTCGCTGGGCGCCTGCGTGTGGGACAGCGAGAAGGGGCGCCTCCCCGAGCCCGAGTTCCACAGCCTAGTGAACGACCATCCGGGCCGGCTCGACCCTGGTGCCCTCAAGGTCAACGGCTTCACCGAGGCGCACATCCGGGAGAGCGGCCTCGGGCCGGCGCTCGTCTGGCAGGAGTTCGTCCGCTTCTGCCAGGGCGTCTTCGGCCGCGACCAAGTGCTCCTCGGAGGGCACAACACCGGCTTTGACGTCGGTTACCTCAAGCGGCTCGCCCGCATCACCGGGAACGCGGCCCGGTACGAGGCGATCTTCTCGCACAGGACGGTCTGCACCATGAACACCGTCCGCTACCTCTGTCTCGCCGGCCGGCTACGCGCCGGGATGGGCGGGCTTCTCCAGGTGGTCGAGGAGCTGGGGATCGAGAAGCAGGCCGCGCACCACGCGCTCGGCGACGCGCGCATGGCGGCCGACCTGCTCACCAGGCTGGTTGACCTGGTGAAGATGCCGGAGGCGGCATGAAGCACCACGAGGTAGGAAAATTCACCGCATACTATCTTCGCGAGTACCTCCGGAAGCTCCTCCGAAAACTCGATGAGCTCGATGGGGAGGACTTTTTCGGGACCGAGGGCTGGCGGCGCCGCCTGATGGAGGAGGACGAATGAGCATCGAGCTGGAGCTGTTCGGCCTCGTGTTCGAGGTTCGGCTCGTTTGGCTGAGCCCGTGGCGCGGCTATTCGTCGTCGCGCATCGGGCGGCTCGGCCCGCTGGCTCTCTACAAGTGGAGGTCGTCGTGAGCAAGGGTTGGATCGGCGTGGACCTGGATGGGACGCTCGCGCACTACGAGTACGGGCAGTCCTGGGACGCGACGGCCATCGGTGCCCCCATCGGCCCGATGGTCGAGCGGGTGCGGCGGTGGGTCTGGGAGTACGGGCACGACGTCCGCATCTTCACGGCGCGCGTCTCCAACCTCGGGGGTGACCGGGACTACGAGGCGGTCGTCGGCGCGATCCAAGACTGGTGCCGTCTGCACATCGGCAAGGCGCTGCCCATCACGAACGTCAAGGACTTCCACATGATCGAGCTGTGGGACGACCGCTGCGTGCAGGTCGTCGTCAACACGGGCGCGCCGGCCGGCCGCTCGACGCGGGGGCTCGAGTGAACGATCCGATCTCACCGTGGGTCTTCCGCGTCATGATCGGCGGGTTGATACTTCTCGCCTGGATGACACGATGAAGGGCAACCTCATCTTTCTGGTCGGCGCTACCCTGGAGGTCATCGCCCTGCAGTTGGGCGTGGATTCCTGGGCTGTTGCCCTCTCGCTCATAGCGTACGGCGTCGTGCTCGTGGGCACGGGGTATCTGTCGTGACCGCGTGGGTGCGGGCATGGGGTGAACGGCCGTTCGGCTTGCGCGGCTGGGGCCACTGGCTCTTCGTCTCTGTCCTTACTCGTCCATTGCGGTGCCCGATCTGCCTCGGGTGGGCGCTCCGCAAACGTACCTGCCCGTGCTGCGGAGACCGGATGGGGCGGTGCTGTCTATGAGCTGGACGTTCGACGCGCCGACCGGGACGTACAAGAATGCTCGCCTCTCGGATATCATCCACCACGAGATGCTGCGTCAAGACGCGGAGGCTCAGCGCGCGTTCCAAGCCAGCTCGCGCACCTACCACTACGCCCACGGGCATCGTGGCATGTCGGGCATGACGTGCCGCGACTGTAATCCGCCGATCCCGCTGTGGCGCCGGCTGCGCGCGCGAATCGATTGGTGGTGGTACAAGCACCGGCCGCAGTTCCACCTCGGGCCGTGCCCCGCAGAGGACGAGTAGCTTGCGACCCTGACTGCCATCGGGCACTGTAGTACCTGAAAGGACGCACATGCGACCCATCATCCTCGTTGGCCTGCTGCTCTCCCTGGCGGCCCCCGCCGGCTCCAGCACCCAGCTCGCCGGGCCGACCGGCTTCTGCACGTTCACCTCGCGCGCCGAGCTGCGGCGCACGACTGGCATCGCCGGCCGCTCCATGGTGACCTGCCGCTACCCCGGCCCGGACGTGACCGGGGATGGCGTGCTCGAGGTCATCGAGATGGTCGCGCTCGTCAAGCGCAGCGGCGCCGTGGACTGCGCGCGGAGCACCATCGCAGTCCTGGACGTGACCCTAGAGCGGCGCCAGGCCGTCGCCGTCACGCCCGCCTGCCCCTAGCCTAGCGCCTTCCCCAGCTTCTCGGCGGCGTCGCGCAGGTTGCGCCCGTCCACGATCCGATAGCGGTCGAAGATCGAGGGCGTCTTGTGGCCCAGGAGCTGCATCGCGACCTGCTTGTCCACGCCCGCCTCGATCAGGTTCCGCGCCGCCGTCCGCCGGAAGTCATGGAGGAAGCGGCCCGGGACGCCGGCCGCCCGGCACACGCGATTCCACACGGCGTAGATGCTGCGGATCGGCACGCCGTCCCGGTGGAAGACGTACTCCCCCCTCCTCCCCGCCGCCTGCCCCTCGAGCAGCGCCCTGAGCTGCGGAAACATCGGCCAGACCCGCCCCTCGCCCGTCTTCGTCGTGCCGGCGAGCAGCGTGACCTCGCCGCGGTCGAAGTCCACCTGGCTCCAGCGGAGGGTGAACGCCTCGCGTTTCCGCCAGCCCGTAAAGTGCAAGAATTGCACGACCGCGGCGACGGGCGGCGGCAGCCGGGCGAGCACTGCGTCAAGCTGGGCGCGCTCGAAGAAGCCCGCCCGGGGCGACCGCTCTTGGAGCTTGCGCCAGCGCAGCGCCGGCCAGGCGACCCCGGCTAGCGTGCAGGCGCGCCGCAGGAGGGCCACTTCCCGGTTGACGGAAGCTGCGGATGCTCCCTCCCCCCGCCTCTCCCCGGCGTAACGGAGCAGGTCCGCGATCGTCAGGCGGGTGAGCTCGAGGTCGCTGGGCAGCCGCCGTAGCAGATGCTTTCTGATCCGGCGCTCAGCGTCGGCGCGGCTGTGCCTTCCGTTCGCTGTGTAGTCGTCCAGGACAAGGCTAAGGCCCTCGCCGATCGTCGCCGACTGGGGTTGTGGCCCCTTCCAGTTCTGCCGTTGCCCGTCGTGCCCGGTGTACTCGTTCATGGGGGTCCTCCCACCACGAGGATACGCCAGCATGCCAGCAGTGGCAAGCACAGGCCTTCAAAACCGGTTCGGGTCCCCCGTGGACCTGGGAGGGTTCGACTCCCTCCCTTCTCCGCCACCTATACCGGTGCGGGGCCCGACGTCAAGGGCGGTCGACGGTCCCCACCTACCGTCGGGATTCCCGCCAGGCATCCTGCCCGGCGCTCACATCCGGACGACCTAGCGGCGCTTGTTCGCGCCCACGACCTTCTCGTAGCTTCGCATCCCGCCGATCCCGAGCATTCCCAGGAGGACGGGGAGGACGCTCGCTGTGTCGAGCGCGGGCAGCTCGACGGGGTGCCCGGCGGCGGCGAGCGCGAAGGCAAGGAGAGGCTGGCAGACGAACGACCAGGCGAAGCTTGCGCCGCAAGTCCAGCCGACGAAGGGGCGCCAGGCGGAGACGAAGAGGTGCTCGCTCTTGGCTTCCTCGGCATTCACGGCGAGCTGGCCCTGGAGGAGCGCGATGTCGCCCTGGAGCATTGCCTGCTCGAGCTGCGCCTGGATGCGTTCGCGCTCCGTCTTGTCCGGGAACGCGCGCTTGAGGGCGGTGTCGAGGAAGGTGAAGACGGGCCCGATGGCGGCGGCGATCATCATTTTCTCCCGTTGTGCTCGAGCGAGTAGTGGTTGCCGTCACGGAAGCGCCCGCCCCAGCGGCACAGTGCGTGCTGCGCCTCCCACCACTCTCCGAGCGCCTGGTGATCTTCGGTACGCGAGAGATACTCGCCGCCCTTGAAGAGGTTGAGGTCGATGGCGAGCCGCTCGATGTGCAGACTGTTCGCGATCCCGCGCCCCTGCTCTTGCATGGCGCGCGCCGTGGTGGTTGAACGCCACGCCTCTCCGAGCGTTACCCCGAAGCCCAGCTCGTGGGCTTTGTCGAGCAGGCGCGCTAGCAGTTGCGCGAAGAGCCGCTGCTTCTCTCCGACAGTCATTGTGCGATCCTCTCGAGCCGCTGCTCGATGTTATGAAACTGGAGGCGATCCTGCTCCGTGTGCGCAGCGAGCTGCGTCGCTTGGACGGCGACCGTCGTGCTCATAGCGGCGACGCACTTGTTCGTGTCGTCGAGCTTCGCCGAGAGGGCATCGAGGCGCCTGATGACTACGCCCAGCGCGTACCGCCCTGCCCCGGCCGTTCCGGCTAGCGTCACCAGGGCAATGAGCAGCGGCCAGAACCTCAGCACCGTGTCCATCGTCACGCTCCTGCGTACTGCTCGTAGCGGGCCGCGACGGCGCGGCCGTAGTTCTCCGTCTTCGGGCCGTGGATGCGCGTGTTGGGGCCGCCGTGGTAGAAGCGCGCCGCCGTCTCCAGGTCGCCATGCTCCGCGAGTAGGCTCTTGTAGAGGACGGAGCCGGCGACGAGGTTGTCCACCTGGTTGCCGATGTCGGCTTTCCGCCCAAGGATCGCCTCGACTTGGGGGCGCAGCTCCTCGAACGTCGAGGGCAGGAGCTGCATGTAGCCCCGCGCTCTCTGACCGCCAGAGTGAGGTGTTTTCGGACCGATCGCCTCAGGGTCGCCGCCGCTTTCCTGCTCGACGACGGCGCGCACGACGGCCGGGTCGATGCCGACGACGGTCGCGACGTCTCCGATCATGTCGGTGGACGCGGCGGGCCCGGGCGCGGGGGTCGGCGGGGCAGCCTGCGCTGGCTTGCTGGCTCCCTCGGGGGACTTGTCTACGAACCGCTGGATGATGGCGGGCACGTCTACGCCGCGCTCCTCCAGGAGTCGGCGCTGGTCGGCGGTGATCTTGTCGCTCGCGACGACGGCGGCCCACAGGCTCGGGTTCGTCGCCTTGAGGTGGTCCTTCGCGAGCGCCCGCGCGTTCTTGAAGAGCCCCTTGAGCGCCAGCGTCTGCTCGGCCGGGGAGAGCCGCGCGTACGCATCAGTGCCGACGACCTTCGGGCCGATGGCGGCGACGATCTTGCCGACGCGCCGGTACAGCTCGCGGTCGGCCTTCGGAATGCCTGTTTTCGGGGCGACGTCGCCCTGCTTGAGGTCGAGCCGGTTCAGCTCCTTCTCGACCGCGTTTGTCGTGCGGACGTTCAGCCCGAGGAAGCCCGACACGAACGGTGCCTCGGACTTGATCGGCGCGCCCGTCGTGAGAGAGATGCGGGGCGGGAGCTGCTCGCCCACGATGGGCAGGCGCGACTGCCCCGGTCCGAAGAGCGGCGACTCGCGCGTGTCGCGTAGAACGCCCGCCTCCTCGCGGCCGGCGAGCGTGAGCGCGTCCTTGATGTTGGCGGCCGGCGTCGCGAAGCCGCCGATCCAGTCCCCGACGAGCGCCTCGATCTTCGCCTGGGTCTTCTGGTCACCCAGGTCGCCCTTCATCCACGCGAGCATCGTGGCGGCCGTGCCCGCCAGGCGGTTCATCGAGAGCATGCCCTCGAGCCAATCCGTGCCCTCGTACCCGATGCGCCCCGTCTCCAGCTTCCGGCGGATCGCCTCGGCCGTGAAGAGGTAGGCGGCGAACGGGCCGGCGAAGCCGCGCATGTCGTACCGCTTGTCCCCGGCCTTCACCTCGTACCACTTCTCCCCGGCGTTCTCGGAGAAGCGGAGCGCGAGGGCGCCGCCCAGGAGCATCGTCCCGGTCGCGGCCTCCGCGAACACCTGGCGCGAGTTCTGGCGCCCGGCCTGGGTCGCGAGCCGCACGAGCCCGAGCGGGTTGCGCTTGGCGACGAAGACGGCCGCATTCGCCATGTACCGAGGGAACGGAGCGATGGAGGTGAGGAGGAGCTTCGGGATGCCGGTCATCGCGGTGTTGATCCCGCCCGGGCGCTGCGCGGCGAACGTGACCTCGAGCGCCCTCTCGACGGCCGTGTCGAGGATGCCCAGCTCGTCGAGCTTCGCCGAGTCGTTCATCAGCTCGGGCCCGAGCCCGCGCTTCCGGAGTTCCTGGCGCACGGTCGCGTTGAACTTCGCATGGCGGAAGAACATCTCCTGCCAACGGTTGACGGCGGTCGTCCACTCCGTCAGCCGGCCGATCGTCGCCCGCAGCACGGGCACGTCGTCGAGCAGCTCGGGCGCGCTGTACTCGAACTTCCCGAGTGAGCCACGCAGGTCGGAGCGCACCTTGAGCAGGCGCTCGACCTCGGCCGTTGAATCGATGCGGCTCGTCGCGCGAACGAGCGACTCCAGGTGGTCGCGCATCCCCCGGACCCCGCCCGTCAACCCCGCCTCGAGCAGGTCCACGCCCGCCGTCGCACCTTGTGTGATCGCGTTGCGCACGCCGGTACGCACCTGCGTGATGAGCAGGGCGCGGCGCGTGTCGTTCAGCTTGTCGAGGAAGTCGAAGACGCGGTTGGTCTTGTTCGCCTTCCGCAGGAGCCCGACCGCCTCCTCCATGCCGGGCCGCTTCGCGAGCTGCTGTGCGAGGTCCGAGTACACCTGGAGGATACGGCCCGACCGGGACACGGAGGGCGTCAGGTAGTCGCGGATGTACTCCGTCATCGAGAGGCCGCGCGCCTCGATGTCGTCGATCAGCCCGGCGGCGTCGAGCGTACCCTCCCGCGCGCGCTGCTCGAGGACCTCGCTCACCTGGAGGTAGAGCCGCTTGTTCGCCTTCGCCGCGTCGGTGGACGCGAGCAGCTCGGCCGCCTGCTGGCCCTCGGCCTTGACGGCGCCGACCAGCTCTTTCGCCCCGCGCGAGGTGGCGCCCTCGGTGACAACTCCCGAGGATTCTACGGCGGTTGGGCGTATGTGGCCCGTGTCGTCGAAGAGCCCGAGCTGCACAGCCTCCTCGGGCTCCGCGCCGCGCGCGAGGCCGTCGGCGCGAGCGGCCTCCGCCAGGGGCTTCGGGCCGACCTCCTCGGCCGTCTCGACCGCGGTCTCAGCCGCCGGCCGCGCGCCCCGCGCCGCCACCGCGCCCCCCGCCCCACCCAGCACGAACCCGGCGCCAGCCCCTACCGCCGTCTCGCTCAGGCTCGCCAGCTCTCCCCGCTCGGCCAGGGACCGCGCCTGGACGCCCACGCCCTCGACGGCGGCGAGCTTCCCGCCCTCCTTGAGGGCCGTCCTCACCAGGCCCGCGCCCTTGGCGACCTTCCCGAGGGGGACCGCCGAGAGCCCGGCCTCGACGGCGATGGCCGCCGGGGCCAGCGCCTCGCGCTCGCCCAGCGCGACCTCGACCCCCTGTGCCGCCGCCTCGCCCGCCCCGCCGATCACCGCGGCGGCTGGCGTCGTGACCGGGCTGGGGACGGCGCCGACCACGCTCGCCACGACCCCGGCGCCGGCCCGGATCGCCAGGGGGGCGGCCTTCTTGGCGCGCGCTCCGACCGCCCGCCAGTCCTCGGGGGTGAGGGTGCTCTCCCCAGACCGGCCGAAGGCAGCGAGGCCCGTGGGGGCGGCGGGAGCCGGGCGCGGGGGCACCTCGCCGGCCGCGCGCAGCGTGTCCAGGTCGGCCTGCATCTCGGGCGGAAGCTCGCCCGCCCCCTCGACGAGGAGGAGGTCCTCGAGCCGGCCCATCTACGGCAGCCCGAGCCTCTTCTTGGCCGCTGAGACGTCGCCGCCAGCCGCCGAGGGAGCCGCCGCTCCACTCAGCTCTGCATCGATTTCTGGGATGCCAGTCAGGCCCTTCGGCTGGTCGCCCTTTTCGATGACCTGCTCCTGCCGCCGCACGCGTAGCTCGAGGCCCCGCCGGCGGAGGCGGCGCGTCTTCCGCTCCTCCCGTGCCTTGGCCCGTTGCCGCGAGAGGTCGAGCACGAGCTTCTGGCCGTGCTTCCGATTCAGCTTCGCCTGCTGGAGGCTGCTCAGGAGCGCCGCCGCCTTCGTGCCGTCGCCGATGATCTCCTCGGCGCGAGCGAGGAAGTCCTCGGGCTTGTCGTTCGCGAGCTGGAGCATCTCGGGGCTGTAGAGGTTCTCGGTCGCGAACGCCTCGGGGTCCGCCATCACCTGGATGGCGAACTTGTCCGACGAGAAGCCTAGCCTCTCGAAGGCCGACTTGAGGAACGCCTTGCGATGCTGCTTCGGGATGTTCTTCACATCCCGCATCGTCTTCACCACGCTGTCCACGCGGAGACGGTTCTCCTGGTCCTGCTGCTGCGCCGCCTCCAGCTCGCGCGCGTACGCAGTATCATAGGTCTTACGCACCCGCTGGCGCACTTCCTCGGCGCCCTGGCCGCCGTACGCCGCCGACATGAGGAAGTCGCGGCCGAAGTCGCGCTTCTCGTAGCCCCGCCCGCCGAGGACGTCGCCATAGCGATCCGCCAGCTCGTCGCCCAGGAGCTGCTTCGCGACGGTCATCGTGTCGGATTGGCGGATGTCCTGCGGCACGATGTCGCCGGGGTCCTCTGCGTCGAGCGCCGGCCCGAAGTCGGATTCGTCTGCCATGGCCTTTCCTTTCTCTACTTCAGCCCGCCGCCGGAGAAGGCGGCGCCGAATGTCTCGAGCACGATGCCGCCCGCGACGAGGCCCTTGCTGTCTTTCGGGATGAGTGTTGCCCTGCCCTGCTTCTTTCGCTGCTCAAGCAGAAGTTCCTCCTGCTTGACGCGGGACTCGGCCACGTCGCCGAGCGCGAGCCCGCGCTTGGCCGCAGAGTCGGCCGGGAAGCTGAGCTGCTGGAGGCGCTCGCCCGTGAGGGTCGAGATCGCCCCCGCGCGGCTCTCGGTCATGGCCGAGAAGTCCTTGATGGTCCCCCGGTTGTACTGCGCGAACGCTTCCGCCTTCTCGCGGTCGAAGTTCGCGAGCGCCTCTATGCCGGAGCTGGCCGTCTCGTAGTCCGTGCCGAGGGTCCGGCGCAGCCGCTCGCGGAGCGTCCGCTCGCGCTCCTCGTACTCGCGCTTTAGGGTCGGGTCGAGCGGGTCCTCCCCGATGAGCGCGCGCCGGAGCGTCTCGTTCTCCAGGTCGAAGGCGGTGCGGAACGAGCCGCCCTCGGAGCCGGTCGGGTCAGGAGGGGTCGCGCGCTTCTCGATCCCGATGACCCGGAGCGGCGCGGCCGACAGGTCGCCCAGCTCAGCCTCCGCGACTCGAAGCGCTCGCTGGAGCTTCTTGCGCCCGATGATCTTGCCCTTCCCCTTCCCCATCTTCGCCGTCAACCGCGCACGAATCTCGTCCCGCTTCCGCGTCGCTATCGCGAGCGCCTCGGAGCGGTCCTCCATGATGGGCTCATAACCCAACGTGCGGTACAGCTCGGGACTGATGAGGGCACCCTGCTTGACCGCCTCCTCGACGGCGGTCCGTTCCTCGTTGAGGATGTCCTCGGTTCCGCGCTGAAAAAGGCGCTCGAAGAGTTGCGAGTTACGGTAGAGGTCAGGATCGAAGGTCTTGTTGCCCTTCTTCCCCTTCCCCAGGTACTGCATGGCGGTTCCGGCACCCTCGATGAGAGCGCCACCTCCCTTGACTGCGGCTGCTGCTCCGGCCATTAGGCGGCCTCCTTCGGCTTCCGCAGCGGCGTGCTGAGCAGCCGCAAGAAGCGTGTGTAGCCCTCGTCATCGCGCCCGATCTCCTCGGCCAGGCCATTGCGCGCGATGTTGAGGAGCGCCGTCTCCGTGTGGTGGACGGCGAAGGTGTAGAACTTGAGCCCGGCCTCGCGCGCCCACCGCTCGAAGTGCTCGAGCAGGCGCATGAAGACGAGGAACGGGCGGTGCGTGTCTTCTGGTGCCGGCGGCGGCAGGACGACGGCGATGCTCAGGAATGCGCCGGCCCATACGACGAGCGCGCCGATGACTGCGCCATCTTCCTCCGCGACCCAGAGCTTGCGCGGGGGCTCGTCGCCCAGCCGCCAGCGGTGCTGGATGAGGTACTCGACGACGGCGGGCTCGGCTTCCGTGACCTGGCGGTATGTTCTCGTGCTCACCGACGGCCTCAATTGCTGATCTGGTAGTACTTCTTCCACTTCATGTTGCGGGCGGTTCCGGCGCTGAGGTTGTGAATCTTCCACTGCCCCGACATCCCGATGGTCGCCGTGGGCAAGAAGTCCGACGACGTATGGGTCGAGACGAGCACGCCATTGATGTAGTACTTCACGTTGGCGGCATCCCGCCCGTCAATGCGGAAGACGTAGATCGTGTCCAGCGCGATCGGCACTCCTGTGTCCTTCACCGTCTCGTTGCCGCCCACCCCATCGCTCGCTCGGCTCTTCGTCTTGAAGGTTGTATCGCCCGCGCTCGTGGAGTACCGAAAGAGCAGGCTGTCGATGCTGCCCGGGTCCGCATCGCCTACCGAAGCGGAGAGGACCACACTGCGCGCCCCCACCAGTATCCGAACGTCCGTCACGTCCGTAGCGGCTGGGCCGGTCTTCATCAGGAAGAAGAGGTCCGTCTGCGTGTCGAGACGAAGGTCTGTATGGGAGCCGAAGTTGTGTCCCGCGATCGCGTCAAGCGCAGTGCCCGTGGCGTAGTTGATCCACGAGCCGTCCGTATCCGTCACAAGTGTCGGTGCGCCGGAGACGGTCGGGGCCGGCAGTCCGACCGAGCCTTGTCCGAGGATCACGGACGTGCTCGCGGCGCCACCGCCCTGTCGGTAGCCTACCCGCTTCTGGGCGAGGGCATCGAGTTCAGTCTCGATGATCGTCACGATGCTTGACCGGGACTGCGTGGCGCTAGCCGCCAGCTTGTGCCCATGTAGTAGTCGGTCCATCAGCGGCTCTGGTCGTTGTTCCCGGGCTGGAAGTAGACGAGCGCCGCGAGCACCTTGAAGTCCTCGTCCAGGACGCTGTTCGTCACCTTCACGCTGATCGTGTGCCCGTCCCCGACGCGCAAGAGCCGGCGCTGCCGCTGGCGCGTGGCGTCGTATGTGAGCGTCTCCCGGAGCACGCCGTCCACGTAGACCTCGACGGTGAGCGTGCCGGCACTGACCGGCGCCAGCACCAACTCCAGGTGCTCATATAGCTTGCGTCTGAACTCGAGTGACGGCTCGAGGTGCGCGAAGTTCAGGTGCGGCGTCTGGACGGCGCCCGTGTACGCGAGCCCTTCCTTGTTACGCGCCGTACGCTCGAGGAGCTTGACAAAGACGCCCTCCCCGATCACCGGCTTCCAGATGCCATCCGTGTCTCGCTTGAGCGCAAGCGCGTCGGGCGTGTCTCGGAAGCTGTAGCCGAACTTCGGCGGCTCCTCGTCCCCGACGCCGCTAAAATCCCACTTGAGCATGAGGTTGTTCACCGTCGAGCCGACGGCCGGAACGGAGAAGAGCGCGACCTTCTTGTCGGGATACCAGACCGAGAGCGTCTGACCGAGGCGCCCCAGGTTCAGATTGTCGCGCAGCCACTTGTTGAGCCCCAGCCTCCAGGAGATGTCCGACGCGCGCACGCCGCCGAGGGTGTCCACCGCCGACAGAAGGTGGAAGGCGCCAGTCGCGGACATGAAGATCACGTCGTCGTCCATCGGGCAGACGGCGTAGGGCGACGGCGCGCAGCCGACCGCCTGGCTCTTCGTGCGCTCGATCCAGTTGAGCGGATCGAGGTCGGAGTCGTCGATGTAAAAGATGCCGACCGGGTACTTCCAACACCAGAGGACGCCCTGGAACGAGGCGAGTCCCCACAGCTCGTCCCCGATGTCCGAGCGCACTCTGCGCGTCGTGCCGTTCGTCGTTCCGAAGTCGGTATGGTTCGTTGGGCTGCTCAGGTAGAGGCGGTGTGGGTCTTTCCCCCGTGGAACGATGAGGACGACCCGGTCCCGGTGTACGACGCCATTCGCCGGCCTGGCGCCCGCGTTGGTCGCGGTGCTGTCCCAGTCCGGGTTCTCCGTCGTGAAGTTCGTCGTGGTCGCGCCGTCGTCGGAGAGCAGCTGCGGCCGGTCGGACCCGTTGATGTAAAGCACCTTACGGATGAGGTTCCCGTCTTCCTTGCCGGCGACGATGAACTTCCCGGGACGCGCGGTCTTCGAGAGGCCGGCCTTGAGCGTTACGGCGTCGAGGTCGCCAGAGCGCTCCTTGAAGATGTTGCCGCCCGTCGTGGCCGTCAGCAGCCGCGAACCCCGCACCACTACGTAGTCCTGAGCGGTGAAGCTGGTCACCCAGGGCTCCGTAGTCGTGAGCGAGGTATCGCTCGCGACGGCCAGCACGGTGCGGCGCTCGATGTTCGAACCGTCGTAGACGATGAGCTGGTCACCCGGGAAGATGCGCTGCGCCTCGGTGCCGCTGGTCCAGAGGGTGCCGCCCGTGCCCGTGACCGTCGAGCTGCCCTGCGTCGTCGTCGCCTTGAACGTACCGCCGCTCGCGATCCGGAGGCCGGAGTACCAGTCATGGATGGCGATGATGATGGGCGACGACGTGTCCACGCGGAAATGGAGGGCACAGTCTGTCGGAAAGTCACCACTGGCCGAGCTGGTTTCGATCGCTTCGGTCCAGCCCCCGCCCGGGGTGAACGTCGCGGTGCCAGTCTGGAGAGCCCCGAGCGAGGCGACGAGCAGCAGCGGCACCGTGGTAGAGGACGCCAGGGGACCGACCGTTATGGCGGTATCCACGGCCCGGGTCCTGGTCGCCGTATTCTCGACAGCCTCGGTCAGGTTCGAGAAGCCCGCGATCGCAACCGTACAGTCCGGGGCTCCCGCGAAGTCGAGGTCGATTGTGTCGCTCGCGATGAGCGCTGTCGTCAGCTTCGAGGCGTACAGCGCCGTGTGGCAAAAGATCGTGGTGACATCGGCGATCTTCGTGTAGGTGTTGCCCTTCGAGTCCGTGACAAGGGTCGTGCCCGGCGACGCACCGAAGTCCGTCAGGTTGAAGCACACCATGACGGTGTCGCCGACCGACCAGCCGGCGGCGGGCACGCTGGTGCTCAGGCCGCCGACGTTCGCGCCCGCGTTCGCTGCGGCCGTTCCGACCTGGGCCGGCGTGCCCGCGCCGTTGCCCGGGAACGACGCCAGTACGAACGCTCCGATGCAGGCAGTCGACGTGGAGCCCCCGGAGTAGCCCGCCGCGACTGCCACGCCGTTCGGGTCGAAGTTCGAGATTCCAGCCTCCTTGCGGACGTGCCTATCCTCGAACGTCACACCTTTCGCGTCGAGCAGCTCGAAGGGCGACTGGAGGAGACGGTTCTCCCACGCGACTTGCCCTGCCCGCCCGAGCGGGAGGATCGCGATGAGACCGTCGTAGACTTCGGGAGGCGTGCCGGCCATCAGACGAGGTACAGCTCCCCTAGGCTCTGCGGAGCGCGCTGGGGGATGATGAACGGCCGGCGCACCTTGAACGCGCCGAAGTGCGCGGAGCCGCCGCCGATGGCCTTCCGGTGCTCCTGCACTAGGCGGGCGACCAGCTCCCGGTACTCGCTCGCCAGGTTCTGGGCCCGCCCGTCACCCTTGTCGAAGCAGATCAGCATGGCCGCGCCGACCGACAGCACCATCCGGTGGTGCTCGGGCAGGACGACCTCGCCGCCCTCTACGAGGTCGGTCGGCATGCCGACGTACTCGTACTCGATGCGGTAGGCGCGCGCGTCGTAGGTGTTGAACGCGACGCGACGGTTGCCGACCCGGAAAGCGCGCGTCGGGCGGCCCTGGATGAGCCGGGAGAGCGGCCACTCCATGTTCCGCTGCCCGATGGTGCTCACGTCCATCGGCGTCCCGAAGATGCTGTGGGTGTAGGGCGGCGTGGCGAAGCGGAGGAAGTCGAACGCCAGGTCATACTCGAGCTGCACGATGTCGAGGGTCGGGGCGTCGATAGCGTCGTCCGGGTAGGGGGCATCGAAGTTGATGACCGTGCCCGCCGACGCCAGGCTCTGCACGCGCAGGACGGTCGGTCGCTGCTGGACGACGACGTAGTGGCCGGTGACGTCCGTCGTGATCGCGCTCGTGACCGTGACCGAGCTGGCACCAGGGCTGAGCGTGCCGCTGCCCGTGCGCTGCGTGCGGGCGAGGGTGTTGAACACCCCCCGCCGCCTCGCCCACCACCAGTCGGTGCAGGGAAGGTCCACGAGGTGGGCGTAGATGCCGGCGCTCGTCGCTAGGTCCCGGCCGACCGCGACGGTCCCGCCCAGCATGAGCTGCTGCTGGACGCGGTTCAGGTACTCGAGGCTCTTGGTCCAGAACGAGCCTGTGACGTCGGTCGGCGGCTCGCCGGAACGGAAGAGTGTGTCCTGACGCAGGTCAGCTACGGTGCGGAGTACGGACATTCAACCTCCAAGTCGTCGATCGGCGACATTCCGAAATGTCGCCGTTCGACGACAGGGGCTACTGGAGTCGGAACCAGCGAACGGCGCACGTCCCGGCGACGCTCCCGAGGAGGCCGACGTCCGCCGCCGTCATGAGGACGGTGGGCTCCTTCCCGTTGACGACGATGCCCGTGTCACCAGTGATGCCCTTGAGTGTCAGGGTGCCGGCGTACGAGGGGTCCGGAAAAATGGCGACGCCGTCCGCGCCGGCCGGACGGGTCAGGGTCTGGAACGCGCCAGTGATGGCCACGCTCTCCGACGGGCGCGGACCCTGCTTGATGACTTCGACGATACGGAATACGCCAGAGGGCTTTGCCATGGTGGGCCTCCTATGCTGCTTTCTTGGGACGCCCGCGCTTCCGGGCAGGCTTCGGGGCCGGGTCGGCAGGCGTCTCGGACTCCTGCATAGCCTCGGCCAGGTTCATCTCACGCGGGGTCGGGGGCGCGGCGGCCTTCGGGGGCTTCGCCGCCTCGCGGAGGTAGGCCGGCACCCGCGTGAGCGGAATCGGTCGGCCATCGCAATCGACGAACTTCCCCGTCTCGGTGAGGCAGATCACGGGATGGTAGTCGGGATTCGGCACCTTCTGCGTCCTGCTGTCCACGCCGGTGTAGATGAAGGGCGAGGACGACCAGCTCAGGACGACCTTCACGGGGTCGTTCTCCCGGAGCTTCTCCTGCTGCGCATTGAACATTGGTCAGTCTCCTTTCGGGCGCGCTTGCGCGGGTCCTTTCGAGCGGAGGGGGCCGCCAGGTGCTGTCCTGGCGACCCCCAGCCGGGTGTTACGCGATGACGAGGGTCTCGCCGGCAACGGCGACGGCGCCGGTGCCCTGCTTCCGCACCTTGAGGAACGGCACGATGACCGACGCAGCGGTGAATGCAGTCGTCGCGTTGAGCTGCACGGCGATGAACTGCTTTCCGGACGACGGGTTGATCTGAGCGTTCGTGTTACCGGACGCGCCGGGACCGAAGGCGACGTTGGTGATCTTGTCCACCTTCACGTCACAGCGCCGAGCGCCGATGCCTCCCTGGTCCATCGCTGCCGTGCTGGTGAGCACGCAGAGATCGGTGTAGGTGGCCCCGCCAGCCGTGGTATCCACGGCCTGGAGCTTGAGGACGCCGGCCGCGAGGTCGGCGCCGTCCGCGACGTAGAAGCCGAACTCTACGACGGTGAACGTCTCCGTGAGAGGCACCCGGAGGACCACGCCGGTAGCGGCCGTGGCGGGGGCGCCGAGGATGAGAAGCTCGGGAGTATTTGCATCCATGTGAGTTTTCCTTTCTCCCCAGCCTTACGCCGAGGTGACGTGGACCACGCGGCTCACACCGCGTGAGGTCGCCTGGGTCGTCGGTCCCGTGTAGATCAGACCCATGCCGAAGAGGGCGTACCAGCAGATAGACTTGAAGCGACCGAAGTTGCTGGGCAGAGCCGCGCGAAGATGCGGCGTCTCGACCTCGAGCATGAGCACGGCGTCGCGACCGAACACGACACCAGGACCGAAGCTGTTGCTGCCGACGTTCGGGAGAGCGCCAGCCGAGGCGTGGTTCGTCTCGATGATCTTGAGCCGCTCGATCACCCCAACCATGCCCTTTGCCTTGGCGCCAGCGTTGTTCATCTGATTCCAGGCGATGAACTGAGAATCCCGCCGGATGGTGGTGACGGTCTTCGCCCGAAAGATGGCGACGTACTGGTCACCGTCCGCGTACGGGACGCGAAGATCGTCGTACATGTTCTGGCTGATGTCCTCGATGTGGAAGTAGGACAGGTCAGCCACGGCCGTGCCCGAAGGCGTGCCGTTGTACGTGATGACCCCCGTGGTGGCGGCGGTCGGCACGTACTTCACGTTCGTGCTCTTGAACTGCGTGAGTCCGACGGAGTCGAGCACGAGCCTCTTCTGCTCCATCAGGGTGCGCTGCACTGCGTTCTCGATGTTGTACTTCGAGAGCAGCTCGAGCTTGCCCGTGTAGGGCACGGCCACGCCGTACTCCTTCACGGTGATCGCGCTGGTCGAGAGCGAGAACTGCACCTCGGGAATCGGGAGCAGCTCGCTCAGCTCGGCATTGGCGGGCTCGGCGATGTGGGTGAAGCGGGTCAGGTTGAACGTGTCGCCCTTGTTCTTCCCGAACGACTGCTCCACATCGACGTGAGCCATGACGACGCTGTTCTCGAGCGCCGTCTCGTACAGCTCACTGGAGAGCTGGAAATTCTTGAACGTCCCGGTAGGGGCGTCGAAGTCCCACGAATAGGCCATGGGGGGTTGGGTTCCTTTCTGTGCGGGCCAGCGTCAGCTTGCTGGCTCGCTGGGCGTTCTACCGCCCTCCTCGAAGCGCGGCCCGCTTTTTCGCGGACCATCCGGCCGCCGTCACCGGCTCGAACTTCGGCTCGGGCTTTCCCTTGCCAGCCGGTGCAGGCGTGCCGCCACCTTCGAGGCGAGGCGGTCGGTTGATGGTGGGGGCGGTGATATCTTTGCCGTCCTGCGTGATGGAGACGACTGCTTCGTCAGCCAGCTCAGCAAGACGCTCGTGCTGCTCGCCCTCGTCCGTGTAGCCGTTGATCTCTTTCACGTTCTCTCGGTACACGTCGAAGACGATCTTGCGGAGACGCGGCTTGTTGAGGTGCGGGTGGACGCGGTAAAACCGCTCGGCCCACAGCTTCTCAGCCGTCTCCTTCTCGGATGTGGTGCGCTGCTCGCGCTGATCCGTCTCGTACCGCGTTTCCAGGGTCGCTCGCTGCTCCTCGATCTTGGCCTCGTGGTAGGCGAGCATCTGGCGGTGGTACTCGGCGAAGTCCGACTCGGCGAGGTCGGCCGGCGGGGGCTTGATCGTCGGCTGCTCATCGGTGCGGCGCTCGGCTCGCACGGACTCGACGATTCCCTCCAGTCGGGCGCTACGCTCTCTGAGCTGCGCTAGCTCTCCTCCGAGGCGGCCGTCCCGCTCGCGCGTATCGCGTACGAACGCGGCGTGGGCTTCGGCGGCCTCTCTGGTCATCTTGACCTTCTTGCCCTTGATCGACACCTCGATGATGTCGTCGGGCTTCTCCTGCGGGCCCTCGGCGGGCGGGGTGTCGCCACCCTCATCGGCCTGGGCCTGTCCCTGGACGAACTTGGCGAAGCCGTCGTGATCGACGGTCCCCTCTTCTCCAGGCTGCTTCTCTGCTTCCGTTGCCATGACTTCTCCTTTCGGCGGCCGACGTCAGTCGGCGGTCGTCCCCCCGAAGAGGGTGTTCCTCGCCTGTTCGCCCTTCCGAGCGCGGTGCTCGAGTTCGTCCCACTGAGCACGGTTCTCGGAGAGCTTCGCGAGGTATCGAACGGCGGTTCGCTCGTCCCATGGCTGGGAGATGAACCACGCGATCATTTCGTCTACGATCTGCTTCTCGCGGTCAGTATGCAGCGTGCCGAAGGCGCGGAGCATCATTGCACTCTTCAGGCCCGCCGCGTGCTGATTTTTCAGCACCTCGGCCTTGGCGGGCGTGATCTCGTCGCGGCTCACGCGACTTCCTCCAGGAACTTGTCACCACCCTGCGTGCACTCGATCCCGCCGTCCTTCGTCTCGAGGACGACGGTCGAGTAGCCCTGCTCCTGCGCCGCCCGCATCTCACGGCCGAGCCGCGCGAGCAGGCAGAAGTTGCTGTACTGCCCCGCGATCAAGAACGCGGCCCACTCCGGAACCTGCTTGATGATCGTCGAGGCATGATTCTCGTACCACCGCAGGCTCTGCATCGTGATATCCGCGACGTTGCCCCACTCGTCCGGCGTCCAGCCCTTCGACTCCCACTTCGACTTCGACCTGAGCAGGCGGCTGATGAGCATGTGGCCCTCCACGAGCTTCTCGTGCGCGTCGAGGATGAAGAGCACCCACCCGACGCGACCGACTTCCTTCACGATCCGCGGCCCCCAAATCGCCCACCACTCCTGACAGTCGGCGGCGAAGGGGAACGAAGCGACGCCCCGGTTGTCCTCCAGCTTCGTGAGGCCGGGGCGCCGCGATCCGGTCGCGATCACAGGGTCACCCCTGGTACGAGTTCCCGCCCTTGTACGCCTGCGTAGACGTGGGGCGCGCGCTCTTGGGGACGGCTGCGCGGGTGGGGCGCGGGGCCCGGGGACGGGGCGCGACGCCGGGACGGGGAGTGGCGGCGACGGGGCGACGCGGCTGAACGTACGGGACGCGGGTTGCCATGGTGATTCTCCTCCTGGGTTCGATCAGTTCCCGAGTCGCTTCTGGAGGCGGCCGATGCGCTTCTCGATCCGGGCGCCTCGACGCGCCTGGCGCTCACTGCGCGCGGACTCGGGGTTCGCGCGTGCCACCGTGACGGCCTCCCTGCGGGTCGTCTTCGCAGTTTTCACACCGGCCTTCGCTGCCTGCCGAGCCGCCTTCACATCCCCACCGCGGGCCCGGGCCGACAGCACGTCAGCCTTGCCCTGTAGCCGAGCCGAGCGGACCTCGCCGCGCGCCGCCGCCCGCGCCGCGATAACCGGATGCTCGCCGGTCGCCGCTGCTCGGCGCCCCGCCTTCGCGGCGGTGCGCGCCTCTCGCACGGCGGCCGTGCCCGCGCCGCGCGCAGCCACCACGTCTTCGCCTCGGGCGCGAGCGCCGAGCGTGTCGATCCGCCGTTGGAGTTTCGCAGCTCGCACGGGGCCGACATTGTGACCCTCGCGCAAGAACTTCTCCTGCTTGAAGTGCCCTAGGTATGCATGCTCCGGGGTGCTGGTGAACCCGAGACTAGGCTTGCTCATTTCGACTCCTTCTTGATGCGTCGCGCGTCTCTGCGGGCCTGCCAGCGCGTCTGCACGCCCTGGAGCGCGGCCGTCGCCGCAGGGCTTTGCACACCCATTGCGGATGCCTCCCCGCTCGGTCGACGCCACATGATGCGGTCCCCCTCGGGAAACTCGAGCCGGCCCCGTCGAGCAAGGCGAACATGCCGGTTGGCGTCTTCCGCCGTGAAGCCCGCCTCGCGGAGAGGCCGGCGCACGTCAGGCGCCCCGATCCGTCGCGGCTTCACGTATTCCGCCACGTCGCCGTAGTCGCTGGGGTCGCCTTGGGCCGGCCGCCGCCCGAGCCCGCCCGGGTCCTCCGAGCCGCCTCCGATTGGCCCCGGGCCCGCCCAACCTGGCCAGCGGATGTTGTGGCCCTCGCGCAGGAACCTCTCCTCCGTGAAGTGCTCGAGATGGCTGTGCTCCGGCCGGACGTCGAAGCCGAGCGACGGCTTTCCGTGCCCGGCGTAGCCCGGCCGCGTTCCGTCGGTGTTCGGGCCGGGCCCGGCCCCGCCCTTGTAGGTGTTCGGCATGGCGTCTCCTCTCAACGTCCGAAGACGGAGTTGTCGATGACGACGCCCTTCTTGGTGCGCCGCCGTACTTCGTCGGTGTCCGCCTCGCCGCTCATGCGGCCCGAGCCCGCCGGCTGTGGGCGCAGGTTCTCGGGCGTGTAGCGCGTGCCCGCGCGCGCGGCGGGCTCGAAGCCGGGCGAACGCACGTAGCCGTCGCGCCGCACCTGATCCGTTGCGATCCCCTGCACCCGCTTCTGCTCGCGGGCCTGGGCCTTGCGCGCCTGATCGATGGTCCGGGGCATCAGGATTTCCTCTCGTCTATGATGCCGGGGCCTATGGCGCGCTCGGCCTCACTCGTCCACTTCCGGCGCACGGGCTGCTCTGGGTCGAAGCCAGCGGTACGGCTGGGCCCGGCCTTGTCAGCGGCAGAGAGGAAGTCCTTGCCGAAGGTCGCCGGCTGTTTCGGGCCCACGAAGCCCGGACTATCGGCGGCCATCGGCTGCTTGCCGAAGCCGCCAGCGAGTGAGGACCAGTCGAAGCTACCCCACATGAGCGTACTCTCCTTGCGCTTTCATCCGGTGGCCGCGAGATTCGCGACCGGGTTCTTCGCCGCAAGCCCCGCATCCGCTCCCGCCTGCGCCTCGGCGGGGGCCTCTACGTTGGGCGGCGACGCGCCCGAGCTGGCCGCCAGCGCAGCGTCGAGCTGACCGCCCGCGATGGTGCCCTCGGTCTCCTCGGACTCCTCCTCATCCAGATCGAGCGTGAGCGGATCAATGCCCGTGTTACGGAGGAGCTGATCCCACAGCTTCGTGAAGTCCTTGGTCTGGCCGAAGTTGTCCGCGAACTGCTGATTCGAGGCCAGGAGGTTCACGACGACCATCATTTTGTTGAAGGTCCGCTCACGCGATGCGATCCCGCGCAGCCCGCGCACCTTGAAGTGAACGGAGTGGAGCATCTTGAACCGCTCGGCCTGGCTCATGTCGAGGAGCCGCAGTGTGTTCGTCGGCCCGAGGATGTTCACCAACTCGGGCTCGAGTAGGTCGTCCGCGTACTGCCAGATGAGGCGCCAGCACTTCTCGAAGATCGGCTCGAGGAAGGTGTCCTCGAAGCGCGCGGCGAAGGACTCGTAGAGAGAGCCGGCCGACTGCATCGCCTGCACGATCTCAGTCGCCTTCGTCTGGCGCGAGGGAATCTGTCCAAGCTTCGTGTCGGGCGTCGCGAGTGATTCCTGGAGGAAGCCCTCGAGCCGGGTCATCTGATCGATGACGGCCGGCGGGAGCTGTCCCGTCGTGAGCGGCTCGTACGCCTGGAGCCCCGCAGGGGTATTCGGCTTGAGGACGAAGTTGTAGCCGGGGGGCACGCCGTCCGCGACGTCCTCCGGGGCCTCCATGATGTCGGGCCGGAGCTGGCCGTTGCCCCAGGCAGCGCGGAGAGCGCCGTCGAGCATGAGGTTGAGCAGCTCGTTCATCGCCCGCCAGATTGGGACGGCGTGGTCCGCGAGCGCCTTGCCCTCGAGAGAGCCCGGCACGCGGAGGAGAGACGAAACCACAAAGGGACGCGTACCGTCCCAAAACGGATTCGGTGTGGGGTCGCGGAGAATCTCGGAGCCGGCCCACGACCAGAAAACGTTTTCGTGGACCATCTCGCCCGTCTCGTAGTCGATGATGTCGCCCCAGCCCTCGTAGACCTCGACGTCGTACGGGTCCGGGCCGACCGTCATCTCGGCGCGCGCCAACGCCTGGTTGCGCTTCGTCATCTCCTGGTTCGCATGCCCCAGGAGCGAGAGCACGGCGTCGCGCTTGTACTCGGGATTCGCGAGCAGCTCGTGCAGGTTCCGGCGCGTCCGATGAATCTCGTAGCGGCAGTGCGGACTCGGGTCGGGGAAGTAGTCCTCGTACGGGACCAGCTCGACGGCGAGCCGCATCGTCTCGACGTCGATGGGCTCGAGCTGCTTCGCCGTCAGCTCGTGCGCGCGGTAATCGCCGGGCTGCGTCGGCTCGGCCTTCTTGAAGCGGAACATCCGCTTCTTGCGGAGCACCGGGAAGACCTTGGCGATGATCTTCGGCTCCATGATGCCGCGCTTGCAGGCGTCCCCGACGAACGCCTGGATGCCGTAGCCCGTCTCCGGGTGGTTGCCAGGCTGCCACAGGCGCTCGAGGTAGAACTGCGTCAGGTCCTGGATGATCGCCGGCTCCAGGAAGGGCTTGCCCGGCCCGGCCGGATCGGCGGCGAGCCAGTCGTCCGAGTCCGTGAGCGCTCGCTCGAACGTCCCGACGATGTGCTCGACGGCGATAGGGAAGCCCGGGGTCGTCTCCCTCGACTGAAAATCGGCCTTGTAGGAGAAGTCCTGCTCGCCGAGGTAGGCCCGCCAGTTGTCCTCGTTCTTCTTGCGGCGCGGCCGGAATGCGACGTCGGCGCGCGTGAGGTACCGCTGAAAGATGGTGAGCGTATCAGCCACTGACGCTCCTCCCGTACCAACGCTGACCGATCTTCACGGGCCGCGCGGTGTATGTTGGGTTCGGGCTACGGAAGTACGCGGGCGTCTTGACGGATCGGAGCGTGGCGGTCGCCTGGAACGCCGAGCGCGCCGGGGCCTCGAAGTTCACCCAGTAGCCGACGCAGTCCATACCGTCCGAGCGCCGCCCGTACCGCTTGTCGATCTTGAAGCGCGCGTTCCACTTCGAGCCCTCAGCGTCCTTGATCGTCTCGATGCAGAGGGGCGAGAACTCGACCAGGCGCTCTCCGGTAGGTGGGCGCATCTGGAGATTCACGGACTCGACGCGGTCCCGCTCAAGCGGGTTCGCCTTCGGAAGCTTGAAGCGGATCGGGACTGGGTACCCAGACAGGTAGTGGTGAACGAGGTGGAAGTTCGCCATCCCAGTCTGAGACTCGAGCCGTAGACCCGTCGCGTCACCGTAAATCCACAGCTCAGCCTGGTGAGCCGGGTACCGCGCGCGGAACTCGTAGGTCATCGACGCGACGTCGCTGCGCTCCAGGGTGATCTCGTCGACGACGCGGAAGACCTTGCCCGTCCGCTGCCCGATCGTCCAGACGCCGTTCTCCGGGTTGAAGTCGACGCAGAGGCAGAGCGGCATGAATGGGTGGATGACTGGGTGGCGCACGCCGTCCGCGCCCAGCGGCGCGAGCTGGTCGACGACGTGGAATTCCCGATTGAAGTGCGGGTAGCACATGGCGCCGCCGATGCTCGGGAGCAGCATGCCCTCCACGCGGATCAGGTACTCGGGCGAGCCGGGCTGGAAGACGGATGCGAGGCGCTCGATCTCCTCCGGGAGGATCGTCTTGTTATCGCGGATGCCCGCCGTGAAGATGTCGAGGTGCGGGCTCTTCTCGTTCCGCTCCTTGGCCGTCGTCCCCTTCGAGAGCCAGGGCTGCGCCCTCTTCGTGAAAATCCAGCGCACGCCGCCAGGCACTCCGGCCGGCGGCAGGATCGTCGCGGCGCCCCGGATGAGGAGCTTCCGACCGCCGCCGATGCGGATGGAGCACTCCTCGAAGACTTCCTCGTCCGGCACCTCGTCGAAGCCGATCAGGTCGACGTCCGCGCCAGGGAACGCATCCCGGCCGGCGTCGTTCGACTTGAAGACGTAGATGGTCCCGCAGCGGAGGATCAGCGTCTGGTTCGTGATGTTCCAGTCCGCGATCTCTTCGTCGGGGATGAGTGGGGGGCGAGGATCGATGCGGGCGCCATTGTTGAACAGCTTGGCCTGCATCACGGTGCGCGACTGGTTGTAGTCGAGCGAGACGACCCAGATGCGCTTCGGTCCGCTGAACTTGAAGCCCGGCGCGTACGCCTGGCGCGGATCGAGAACGCCGTAGCGGCCGTAGCTCGCGGCGATGATGGCGAGCCCCTCGGACTTCGCGCAGCGGTTCGATCCGAGCAGCCAAGACTCGTCCTTGGTGCTCTCGACGAACGCGCGCTGGTGGGCGAAGAGCCCGACCCGCGTCTCGTCGCTCCAGTCATAGAGGGCCGCGATGAGGCCGTCCTTCGCGCGGCGCTCGCGCAGTATCTCGGATGCCTCGGCGGCGGTGCGAAGGTCAGTCATGCGGGAAACGGCTGAATCCGGCAGAAGTTGCCCTCGCCGGGGTTGAGCGCGCAGAATCGGGGATTCTCGACGAACGGCACGCTTGATCGCAGCCAGCGTGGGCAAGCCAGCATCAGAAGTAGGGCGAGGACGAGGATCACGTGCTCCCCCGGACCCGCCGCGCGCGTACCCGCCAGGGGCCCAGGGTGGGGTCGGTGATGCAGCACAGCGCCTCGACGGCCTGAGCCTCTTCGATTTGGCCCGCGATGAGACCGATGGCACCCTCGAACCGCGCCTGGCGTAGGACGGCCGCCTGAACCCCGGCAGCGGCCTGCGCGTGCGCCTGTTCAAGTTCCGCTTTCTGCTCGATGAACCTCATGTCGCCCCTAGTAGCTCAATCGTGAAATACTGCGCGGTGATGTTGTTGTCGTTACTCGCGGTGCCCCACTGCACTGTGACGACGGGGGTCTGGGCAGTCGTCGTATCTACGGTAGGGGTCGTCGCGAGCGGCATCCGAAAGACCGAGAGGTCGGCCGCCAGAGGCCCGCGGACAAACAGCACGTGGCCATAGGCGGCGACGCTCCCCGCGGCTCCGAGCGTACGAAAAGAAACATCCCCAAGAAGCTCAAAGTACCCATCTCCCGCGTTTGCCTCTGGGGGCGTCAACGCCGTCGTGTCTAGAAGCAGCGTGCTCCCAAGCTTCACCCGGAGGCGAAGCGTCGGCGGGACAAGCGTAGTCTTGTACGCCCCCAGCATGGAGAAGTGGAACGAGGTCCCCACAACCACCTCGTTCGCAGGAATTGCTTGCACAACCGGCGTCGAGGAAATCAAGGAAGTCTCTGTCGTCGTATTGAATACCGCCGTCTTGTCCCCGGCGACGTACCACGTGCTCATTAGAGGCCGACCCATGCTCCGGCGACACGCGCCTGCACGGCACCGGCCGTGGTGTTGAGGATCACCATGCCGTTCACGGGCGTCATGGCGTCACGCTGGGCGGTCGTCATGCGTGACAGCAGAAGCGCCCTCGTCGTGCTCTGCACTTCGAGACCGACCGAGGCGTTCGTAGGGGCCGCGTTCGCCCCGAAGACGGCTTGCCCGGCGTGGCGCATCTGCACGCCGGCCCCGACCGACACGAGCGAGAGGTTGAGGCCCCCCTTAGTCAGGTCAGCGATCCGGATCGCGATCTGAGTCGTGAGCGTCCCAGCGCCGGTCGCATCGAGGATGTTGAGGACACGTCGTGCGGTGAGCGCGGCGCCCGCGTTGAGGGTCATGAGCGATGTGATGCCGTTGTAGATGCCGGTGAAGGTGCCGGCGTTCACGATCGAGAACGTCGGCCCGTCCACGAACCCACCCAAGGCGTCGGACATAGTGAACAGCACGCCATCCGCGAGATACGCCGGACCGCTCCCGAAAACGGGGACCGGGGCCATGGTGAGCGGGCTCGTTATGGCGCGGATGGTGCTGGCGAAATTGAAGAAGGCGCCGGGGAGGCCGAAGGCGGGCGTCGCGGTGTACCGCATCTCGCCCGCGAACTGATACCCACGCAGGAGCGAGCCCGCGTTGTCGTGCGTGTAGACCGCGCTGGACGGCAATTCGAGGGCGTTCAGGATGTTCGCGCCGAGCGAGAACGAGAACGGGAGGAGCTGAGCGCGCTCGCCCAAGAGGATGCGGCCGGTGTTCGCCGGAGCGAACGCCGCCGAGTTCGCGTTGATCGTCATGTTGTCGGCGGCGGTCGTGCCGCCGTTCTGCGTCTGTCCGCCCGCGCGGCCAACAAGGCGGAGATAGCCCAGATGGTCGTCGTCCCCGAGACCGCCGAGCGCGCCGTGGTCGATGCCGCCCGCGAGCACGGAGAAGACCGGATCGCCCGCCACGCCCGCGCCATTGGTGATGTTCACCGTGCTGGAACCGGTGAGCGTGCGGAGCGCCCAGGCGTCGGCCGCCGTCCGGGCCGCGAAGCCCGTGATAGCGAGCGCCTCCAGGGCCGCCAGGTCGTTCGCTAGGGAGAAGACGGGGTCCCCAGCGAGCCCAGCGGGGTTCGCGATAGTGATACCGGCGGCCGGCGCGACCAGCGTGCGCGTCGCCCAGGCGTCCAGGGCCGTCCGGACCGCGATCCCCGTGGTCGCGAGCCCTTCGAGCGCGGCCAAGTCGTTCGCGAGCGCGAAGGTCGGATCGCCGAGGACCCCCCCGGGGTTAGCGATGGTGAGCCCGGCCGCGGGGGCGACCAGGGTGCGCAGAAGCCAGTCGTCCACGTCGACGCGCGCCGCGAACCCGGTGCCCACGACGTTCTCCAGGGCCAACAGGTCGTGTTGGAGAAGAAAGGTCGGGCTGCCGCCGACGCCGCCCGGATTGACGATCGTCATCCCGGCGACGGGCGGCACCATGGTACGGAGCGCCCAGGTGTCCGCCGCGATGCGCGCCAGAAGCCCCGTCCCGGGAAGCGCCGCAATGGCCGTCAGATCGGCATCGAGCGGCTGAAAGCTGCCTGCGCCGCTGGGGGTCGGGTTGTCGATGTGGCTCATCGCTACGAAGTCGGAATCTGCGTGTACCCAAGCTGGCCGCTCACCTGGGCTGTTCCGGTCTGATGGATGACAAACGCCTCGCCGTCCTCGGTCGCCATCCAGGGCTGTGTCACGAAGTCGAGGACCACAGACCCGTTCGCCGTCATCGCCATGGGGCCGGTCAACGCGGTCGTGCCCCGCTTGAAGGTCAACGAGGTCGCGGCCGCGACGACGAGGAAGAGATGGTAGACGCGAACGCTGGCACCAGCGACGCCCGGAACGACGGTGTTATCGCCCGTCCCGGCGAAGTCGATCTTGACCTCGAGCAGCGCGGCCTTGCTGGTGACAACGCGGCTCACGCCCCCAGCTTCGCCTTGAGGGCGTCGATCTCGGCCTTGATCTCTTCGCACTCCGAGGCGAGTGCGTCCCGCTTCTCGATCAGGCGCGCGCACTCGGCCTCGAGCCCGGCCGCATCTTCCTTGGCCGCGGCCACCAAGCCATCGACCCACTGCCCCCGCTCCTCGCATGAGACGCGGCACGCCTCGACGACGGCAGCCGCCTCCTGCTTCGCCAGATGCACCGCCTTCACGGCGACAGCGCGGGCCTCCTCGACGATCCGGGCAGCCTCTTCCCGCGCAAGGGTACAGGCCGCCGCTGCCTCGGACTCCTGGCGCCGCAGATACGTCAACCGCGCCAAGGACTCCTTGCACGCCTGATCGGCGCTCGCGGCGCGCAAGATGACGGCCTCGGACTGCGCCAGGGCGGCGCCCAGCTTGGCGAGCGAACGGGCGGCAGCAACGACATCAGACATCGGGGGTCTTCCTTGTCACCATGGTGACGGTGAGGTTGGTCGTACCGTCGCCCGCAGTGGCACGGGGACGGATCACGCCGTTGGGCTCCTGGACCTTTTCGATCCGAGCGCTCGTGAAGGAGAGCGCGTTGCCCTGGGGGTCGTTGAGGGTCCGGTAGTTCGTCGGCGGCTCCTCGAGCGAACCCTCGATGACGACGGTTCCGCCAGCACCGAAGGTCCCTTCGACCTGCACGCCCTTCTCGGTCGTGTAGAAGTCGGAGTACGGCGCCCCGTCGTCCCCATTGAGCAGCCCGGTCCATACGATCCGGTTCATTCCGGGGCCGATCCGGGTGGCTGTGAATGCGCGTGTTGCCATGCAGTCTCCTTAGATGCAGAGGACCGTTACGATCTGGTTGGAGCCGGCGGCGAGGTGCAGCGTCAGAGTCGTGTCGCCCTCGGCCGGGATGATGGTCGGGATCGCGGCGCCGAGCTTCTTGCCCGAGGCGTCGTCGACCCGGATGACCTGGGTGTTCGTGGCGGGTGGGATCACGACAATGAGGGTACAGAGCGCCGGGATCGTGATGGCCGTCGTGGCGTTCTGCGTCAGCGTGACGATCTGCGCGTTGTCGAGCGGCGCCGCGATGCTCCAGGTGACCTTGATGTCGTCGTCTCCAGAGGCCGAGCCCCGGATGAACGCCGTAAAGACGGCGGTGAGAGCCTGCGCGGCCATCTACTTCCCTCCCTGGGCTGCGTGCTTCGCTGCCTGGATGACGCGCTCCTGGACTACGGCGTCGGCCTTCCGCTTGTGCGTCCCGAGCACCTTGCCCGTGCTCTTTGCCACGAGGACGTACCGGCTGCCGCGCCGTTGAATCATGCCGCCTCGATCTCGATGGGCTTCCCCTTCGCGTCCATGATGCTCCAGCCCATGTCGCGAACGGCCGCGAGGATGATCCCCCGCAGCTCGATCTCGCCCCTGATGGTGAGGTCGGGGCGAGAATCCGGGCCGCCAGCGAGGAACGAGCGCAGGCGCGTCAGCTCGTCCGTCGCCTTCACCATGTTGAGGCCGGCCTTGGTCAGACGCTCGAGCAGGATCGTCGCCTGGTTCGCGTCAGCCATGGCCCCATCGTTGCCGGCGGGTGCGCCCGCTAGGCGCTTGAGGTAGGCGGACACCTGAGTCCCGAGGGACTCGGCGTGGCGGATGGTGCGCTCGCAGACCGCGAGGTACTTCCTGATCGAGCCGTCAAGCTTCCCGGGCTCGTACCCCGCTGGCGGTGGGGGAGCATGGGAGGCGCTCAAGGCGACCTCCCGTCCGGGTCGTCCGGTAGCCGGCTTCATGCGGCAGCGCTCCCCACATTCCTATCCTAGCAGATGCATGCGCACTCGTGCAAGCAGGCGCTGGCTGGCCTGCCATAGAGGCTCGCGTGTCCGCCTTTTCCCCCGCCTGGAGCGGTAGGACCCAAAGCGCACCCACCGGGGCCCAGGCATCGACAAGCCCCCTCCCGGCCTCGGGGGACGCACGCGCGCGCCGCGCGCGCTCGTCGGAAGGGGGTGCAGGGGGAAACCGTAGGCAGATCACAGGGTTAGGGCCACGCGCGCAGCAAGGGGTGACCTGCTCGAGGGGCGGCAGCTGATGCCACCCCCTACCGGTCCAAGAGACCGGTGCGGGTGCTCGGCTCTCACGTAGGGGCGCGCGAAGCGACGTCAACCAGCCGACATAACACCCGCTGCTTGCAGGCTTGCCAGCTCCGGCAAGTTCGCAACGAATCGGTGCACGATTGCCGCTCGCGGCGGGTCGCGCGCGCACGCGCGTTCAACACGCGAGCGGTGCGACGCGGTGGCCGCTGGCTTGCATGTGCTGGCTGGCATGCGGCAATCAAGCCGCCAACAACCGAGACGGAGGCCAAGAGCCCATGTCCAAGAAAGACTACGAGAAGGCGGCACGGATCACACAGCGGTACGACAGTCCGCAACATACCGCGGTCGAACAGTCGTTTGTTGACCTATTCCGCGACGACAACCCCACGTTTGACGAAGAGCGCTTCCGCCGCGCCTGCGTCCCGGGCGCGAACGTGCGCGCTAGGACGGTGGCGTGATGGCGCAGCACTACAGCGACCCGAAGCGTGAGAGCGATCCGCACGCACTACCGGACATCGAAACCTTCCAGCTAACGGCGCACGAAGTGGCCGAGCGTGACGAGGACCTGTGCCACGAGTACATGAAGCGTCACGCGTTTCGCCTTGCGACGATGAACAGCAAGACGCGTGAGGCGATGCTCGATGCGATCGTGGCGGAGGAAGACATCACGGGCGGCTGGTACTGGTGGTCATGCTTCCCGGGCTGCCTGCCTGACGGTGAGCCTTACGGCCCGTTCTCAACCGAAACCGAAGCGCTCGCGGATGCGCGCGAAGGACTGGAGGACTGATGTACCACGTCGTCCGGTTCTACAAGGACGCCTATCCACGTCGCCGCACGATCAAGACAGGCCTGACGCTCAAGGAAGCGCAGGCGCACTGCTCCGACCCCGAGACGAGTAGCAGCACGGCGAAGAGCCCAACGGCG
>Ga0184637_10000249_pt1 | contig 39635 bp, 44 predicted proteins | sample PLM3_127_b2_FD_133143 | JGI IMG/M metagenome (GOLD analysis project Ga0184637, IMG submission 133143) | Groundwater sediment microbial communities from an aquifer in East River, Colorado, USA - PLM3_127_b2 | ecosystem: Environmental > Terrestrial > Soil > Riparian zone | place: USA: East River... | reverse complement strand
TCCGCAACCTCGGCGTGCGCACGATCGTCGCGGTGGGCGTCTCGGTGAACGTCGCGATCCAGAGCCTGGCCTTCGACGCCGTCAACTCGTCCTATCAAGTCGTGATTCCGCGAGACGCGGTGGCGGGCTTTCCGAGCGAGTACGTGGAGGCCGTCTTCGCCCACACGCTCGGCGCGGTGGCGACGCTGGTCGAGAGCCAGGATCTGCTGGCGGTGTGGCAGGGACGGCGATGAGGTTGAACCCGGGGCGGATCGCGATCGCGGCACTGCTGCTGGCCGCCTGCGGAGATCTCCAGGCTGCGGCGGACGCCGGACACGAGGGCGCCGCTTACAGCGTCGAGATCGAGCCCGGTCTCTCGCCGCGCATGCAAGCGAGCGAGGTGGTCGAGCTGCTTCCCGCCAAGCACAGGGCGAAGGTCCTCAGCCTCGAATGCATGAGCAACCAGACCTACCACTCACGTGACTGGGGGCACATCATACCGGTACTCAAAGCCGAGAAGATCTGGCTGGTGCAGGTCAAGGCTCCCTTCTTCAGGCCCCATGCGAATGCGCCTCCCACCGTCAGCGACACCCAGAGCTACCTCATCGACGACGCGACCGGCACCGTCCTCGGGCGTGGCACCGGCTTCTGAGCGCGACTTCGGCTAGGCGAGCTCGCCTCCGACCTTCGCTCGCAGCTCGCGGGTCGGGGTGAAGCGGCCGGCTTCCTTGAGCACGCCCGTCACGTGCACCGAGCCGAGCACGCCGTCCAGGTAGTCGGGGCCCTGCTCGGTCGGCACGAACCAGCCGGTGGGGCACATGGTGAGGATCTCGACGAAGGAGAACCCCTCGCCGGCGAGCTGCACCTCGAAGGCGCGTTGGAGCAGTCGGCGGGTACGGGCCACTCCGGCGGCGTCGTGCACGGCGCCGCGGGCGGCGTAGGCGGTTCCGTCGAGCTGCGCCAGCAGATCGCCAATGAGAATGGGGTGACCGTGGTAGGCGGCGTCGCGCCCATCGAGGCTGTTCTTGGTGCGCTGCCCGAGCACGGTCGTCGCCGTCATGTGTCCGCCCGTCTCGCCGAAGACGCCGTTGTTGAGCAGCACGCAGGTCACCTTCTCGCCGCGCGCCGCCGTGTGGATCACCTCCTGGAGTCCCTCGTTCACCATGTCGCCGTCGCCCTGGAGCGTGAAGAGCAGCGCCTCCGGGCGCATCCGCTTGGCGCCGGTGGCGACCGAAGGCGCTCGCCCGTGCAGCGCCTGGATCAGGTCGAGATCGATGAGCGACGTGAGCGCCGTGTAGCAGCCGATTCCAATTACGCCGATCGCGCGCTCGGCGCAGCCGAGGGCGTCGATCGCCTCGAGCAACATGCGCAGCGCCAGCGGCTCGCCGCAGCCGGGACACAGGTCGTGATCGACCCCGAGCTGGAGCCGGGGCTTGAAGTCGCCGGTCTTGCGCGCCTGCGGCTGCGTCATGCCGTTACCTCGCGTCCGGCGAGCGCGCGCTCGATGCGGCTCCGGACGTTCTGCGCGTCGAGCAATGGTCCGATGCCAAAGCCGGCCGCATCCGAGGAGATTCCGCCGATCGGAAAGACCGGCACGCGCCCGAGCAGGGCGAGGCGGACGTCGTCGATCATCTGGCCCGCGTTCTGCTCGAGCACGGCGATCCGGCGGGCGCCCCGCGTCGCCTTCGCCAGGGCCTCGGCCGGGAAGGGCCACAAAGTCACCGGGCGGAAGTACCCGACCTTCGCGCCCTCCCGGCGCAGCTCCCGCGCCACGAAGCGCGCGAAACGCGCGAGCGTGCCGAAGGCCACCACCACCAGCTCGGCGTCGTCGGTCGCCTCGGCCTCGAAGCACGCCACCTGGCGCGCGATCGCGTCGTGCTTGGCCTGGAGCCGCTTCCAGAATTTTTCAGGGTCGATCCCCTTCACGTTTTTTTGCATGCCGATCGAGTTGACGTGACGCGAGCGTCCGCTTCCTCCGAGACTGCCGTCGACGGCCCAGTCCTTGGGCGGCAGCGGATCGAAGGCGAGCGGCTGGATCTCGACCGCTTCGGCGGTGTGGGCGAGCAGGTAGTCGCCGTACACCAGCACGGGATTGCGCCAGCGATCGGCCAGATCGAAGGCGCGCTGCGTGAGCTGGGTCGCTTCGGCCACGTCGATCGGCGCCAGCACGATGTGTCGATAGTCGCCGTGGCCGCCGCCGCGCGTCGCCTGGTAGTAGTCGCTCTGTCCGCGCGCCATGTTGAAGACCACCAGCGGCAGCTCGGCACGCGTGATCTCGGAGAGCGATTCCTGCATCAGCGAGAGACCCTGCCCGGTGGATCCGGTGGCGGCGCGCGAGCCCGCCGCCAGCGCTCCCCACGCCATCCCGATGGCTTCGAGCTCGCTCTCCGCGTTGATGCAGACGCCGCCCACCTCGGGGAGCTTCTTCGCGAAGTGCTCGAGGACCTCCGTGAAGGGAGTCATCGGATAGCCCGCGAAGAACCGGCAGCCGGCCGCGATCGAGGCCTCCGCGATCGCCTCCGCGCCCTCCATCAGCCGCCGCGTCACGGCAGGGCCTGGTGCGCCACCGGCGTCTGGTAGCGGTACACCTCGAAGCAGAAATCCGGGCACACCAGCAGGCAGGCGCCGCACCCCGTGCAGCCCGGCAGCAGCTCCGGGTAGGCGACCCCGAGCTCGTTGCGACCGGTCGACATGCGAAGCACCTGCGGAGGGCAGGCGGGTATGCAGAGCTCGCAGCCCTTGCACCGCTCCGTGGCGATCTCGACGGTGCCGTGGCTGAGCGCGCGCGTCATCGCCCGGCTCCGCTCCAGGCGGGCACTGCGCCGTACGGGGCCGCTGCGAAGCCGGCCCGCAGCGCCTTCTCGTTCTGCGCCGCGTGCTGTTGCCGATAGCTCGGCAGCGACTGGCGCATCGACTCGACCAGCGCATCGACTCCCACCAGGGCCGTGACGCCGGCATAGAAGCCCACCAGCACCATCGACGCCGCCAGCGGCGAGCCGACCTCGGCGGAGATCTCGCGGGCGGGTACGTCGAACACGCGGTGCTCCCGGCGGTCGATCTCGGCGTCGAAGACGCCGGCGTTCACGAGCACCAACGCCTGCGGCCGAAGCTTGGCGCGCACCGGCTCCCAGAAGCGGTGGTGCATGGCGATCGCCGAGCCCGTCTGATGGACGATCGGCGGGCTCGCGATCGGGCCGTCGCCCACGATCAGCGTGCAGTCCGTGTTGCCGCCCCGCATGTTCCCCCCGTAGGTCCCGAGCATGAGAACCTGGCGATCCTCCAGGACGGCGGCGCGCGCGAGCACCTGCGCGGCCAGCTGGATGCCCTGGCCTCCGACACCGGTGAGGATCAGCTCGCGCTCCATGCTTCAGCCGCGCCCGGCGGGAGCGCCGGCTCTCCGCGCGAGACCGGCGAGCGCGAACTCGACCAGGCGCTCGGCGTCTCGCCGGTCTGCGGGCCCGGGCTCGGCGAGTCGCGCCTGCATCCAGCCCATCGTCAGGTGATACAAAGACTCGGCGTCGCGATCGGGATCGCCGGGCGGGATCTCCCCTGCGGCCGCCGCTGCCCGGATCGCGCCCTGCACCAGCGCGGTGAGCTGGCGCTCGGAGGCGGCCACCTCGTCCGGGAAGGCCTCGGCGAGCCGGCCCCGCGCGAGCGCGAACGGACGGGTGGCCGCGGCGCCCTCCGGGTCGAGAGCCTGCTCCAGCATTCCGACCAGCCAGGCGCGAACCTGCTCGAGCGGCCGCTCGGTGGCCTGCATGCGGTGCGCGAGGTAGCCGGTGAGCACGCGGACTCCCCTGATCGAGCACCGCGACCAGAAAGGCCTGCTTCGAGGGGAAGTGCCGGTAGAAGGCTTGATTGGAGAGTCCGGCCTCCCGGATCACCTCGCTCACCCGCGGCTCCAGATCGTTGTTGCGGCGGATCAGGACGAAGGCGGCCTCGAGCAGCCGGCGGACCTCTTGGGCATACGAGGCCCTACGCTCGGCGAGCGCACGCTCGACGGCCCGGGTGGCGAGGGATTCCGTGCCCCCGTCGAGGGGAACCTTGTTCTCCATTTCGAGAACGATATTCTGAGGACTTCATGGGCGCAACCACCCCCCTCCTGATCGGAGAGATCTTCCGCCGCAACGCGGCCATCGTCCCTCACCAGCTGGCCGCTTCGATGGGGTCGCAGCAGCTCACGCACGGCGCGCTCGACCAGGCCGGGAACCGGATCGCCTGGGCGCTCCAGTCACTGGGAATCGCTCGGGGCGATCGGGTGGTCTGCTGGGCCGAGACCAGTCTCGACGTGCTCCCGGTCTTCGTCGGCACCGCCAAGCTGGGAGCCGTCTTCGCGCCTCTCAGCGCCCGGCTCGGGGAGGACGAGGCGCGCGCCGTGCTGCACACCGCGCGACCGTCCCTGCTGCTCGCGGATGCCGAGCGCGGGGAGCTCGCGAGCCTGCTCGCGAAAGAAAACCGGACGCGCGCGCTCGGCCTGGGTCGCCTCCAGGAGGGCGAGCCCGGGACGCTCTTCGGTCTGGCTCGCGCTGCAAGCAGCACGTCTTTTTCGGCCCCGGATCTGGGCGAAGCCGACCCGCACGTGATCTTCTTCACGAGCGGGAGCACCGGGCGCCCGAAGGGCGTCGTGCTATCCCACCGCGCCAGCTACCTGCGGACCTTTCAGGGCGTGTTCCGCGACGAACCCGAACGCTCCGTCTGCATGTTTCCGCTCTTCCACATGGCGGCCTTCACGCTGGCGCTCAGCGCCTGGCAGACCCGCGGCGAGATCGCGCTGGTGGCTTCCGCCAGCGCGGAGGCGATCCTGGAGGCGGTCCAGCGCCGGCGGGCCAACCGCCTCTACTGCATCCCCGCCGTCTGGCACCGCATCCTCGAGGCCGACACACAAAGGTTTGATACCGCGAGTCTGCGCGAGCTCGATACCGGGACTTCGGCGACGCCGATCGAGCTGATCCGCTCGCTCAAGGAGCGCTTCCCGGGCACGCGCACGCGCATCTACTACGGATCCACCGAGGCGGGATCCGCGACCTCGCTCTGGGATGCCGACGTACTGCGCAAGCCCGGGAGCGTCGGGCCGCCCGCCCCCGGCGTCGACCTGAAGCTCACCGCAGCGGGAGAGATCTGCGTCCGCAGCGCCTATCTGATGGACGGCTACTTCGACGATCCGGAGGCGACGGCGGCGGCGCTTCGCGACGGCTGGTTTCACACCGGGGACGTGGGAGCCTTCGACCCGGATGGCTACCTCTCGATCGAAGGCCGCCTGAAGGAGCTGATCCGGAGCGGCGGCGAGAGCATCGCGCCCTCCGAGGTGGAGGCCGCGCTTCGCGACCATCCGGCGATCGCGGAGATCGCCGTGATCGGCCTGCCCGATCCGCAGTGGGGAGAGATCGTGTGCGCCGTGGTGGTCCCGGCCGCGGGCGCCTCGCTCGAGCTCGGCGATCTCCAGAAACATTGCGCGGGGCGCCTGGCCGGGTTCAAGAAGCCGCGCCGTCTCGAGCTGGTGGGCGCGCTGCCGAGGACCCCGGCGACCGGCCAGGTCCAGCGGGCTCTGCTGGCGGTGCAGCTCGGCGCACGGCCCGCGGGTCGCAGCTGATGTCGCGCTCCGAGCTGCGCGTTCTGACACACGTCCCTGTACAGCTGCTCGCGCGGGTTCAGCAAGGGTTCCCCGAGGTCGAGCTGGTGCCGGTGCCCATGCAAGGCCCGCCGGCTGCGGAGATCCGCGGCGAAGTGCTGCTCACGCACGCAGCGGGCAGCCCGAACCTCTCCGAGGTGCTCGCGCGGGGCGTGCGCTGGGTGCACGCCTACGGAACCGGCGTGAATGCCTTCCCCTTCCAGGCGCTGGGCGACCGGCCGCTCACCTGCTCTCGCGGCGCGAGCGCGATCCCGATCGCGGAGTGGGTGCTGGCCGTCCTGCTGGCGGCCGAGAAGCGGCTGCCCGAGACCTGGGTCACGCAGCCGCCCAAGCATTGGAGCATCGCGGCGCTGGGGGGCCTCTTCGGCCGGACGCTCGGCTTGATAGGACTTGGAGGCATCGCACAATCGGTGGCCGTGCGCGCACTCCCGTTCGGAATGCGCGTGCGCGCGCTCCGGCGAAGCCGTGCGCCGAGCCCCCTGCCCGGCGTCGAGGTGGTGCGCGATCTCGCGGAGCTCGTCGCCAGCGCGGATCACCTGGTGATCGCCGCGCCGGCGACTCCGGAGACGCGCCACCTGATCGACGAGGCAGCCCTTTCTCGGGTCAAGCCCGGCCTGCACCTGGTCAACGTGTCGCGCGGCGAGCTGGTGGATCAGGACGCGCTGCGCCTGGCGCTGGACGACGGCCGCGTCGGTCTGGCGTCCCTCGACGTCGTGCATCCCGAGCCGCTGCCCGCGGGCCACTGGCTCTACAGCCACCCGCGCGTGCGGCTCAGCCCGCATGTCTCCTGGAGCATGCCCGGCTCCTTCGATCTCCTGATCGAGCCCTTCCTCGAGAACCTGCGCCGCTACCGAGCCGGAGAGCCGCTGCAATACCAGGTAGACGTCGAGCGCGGGTACTAGCAAGCGAAGCGCGCAGCGAGGCGCAGCCGAGCGGAGTTCATCAGACGAGCAGGTCCGGATCCCTCGCCACCTGCTCGCGTCCGTAGGCTTCGAACAAGATCTCGCCGTACTCGTCCGCGTACTGCGCCAGGCTCTCGGCGGTGGCCGCCGGAAGCGGCACGCCCGGTTTGTTCATGCACGCGACCTCCCACGCCTTGCGGCAGCGCCACTCGAAGCTGAGAGCGCGCACGAGGACCTGGGGGGCGCTGGCTCCCGTTACCAGCGTGCCGTGCTGGGCGAGGATCGCCATGTCTGCGGAGCCGTAGGCGCGGGCCAGCTCGGCCGCGACGGCGCGATCGATCACCGCGCCCGCGTACTCCCGGTAGATCACCGCCCTCCCGCCGCCGTTCGCGCCGGTTTGGTCGAGCAGCGGCGGGAGCTCTCCGGCGGCGGCCCAGATGCTCCCGAAAGGAGGGTGGTTGTGGAGCGCGACCCGGATGTCCGGACGCGCGCGGTGCAGCTCGGCGTGGAAGATGATGGTGGGATTGACGCGGCCCTCCCCTTCCACCAGCTTGCCGTCGCGATCGACGCGCAGGAGGTCGCGCGCGCTCAGCTCGTGCCAAAAGACGCCGAGGGGTGTCACCAGCAGGGTCTCGTCGTCGCGGTCGCGGACGCTCACATGTCCGGCGAGCTTGTCGTCGTACCCGTGCGCGGCGAGGATGCGCACCAGGAGCGCCAGCGCCTGTCGGGGGGAATCTCCCGTCATCGCGCGCGAGCCTCCTCTACCGCTTCCGCGGCCGCCGCCAGGGCGCCGTCTTCTTGGCGCAGGCCGGCTTCGATGCGCGGGCGGTACAGGCGCTCGATCAGCCAGGCCAGCGGCCCATCCATCACCTCGTGATGTCTGAGCCGCGTGCTTCCGTCCGGGAGCGCATCCAGATGCCGGCAGCGCGTGCCGCGCGCCAGGCGCGCGTACCAGCCCTCCGACTGCCAACAGAGCTCGCGGGGCGCCTCGAGTCGCGTCACGCGGTTCTCGACGACTCGCATTTCGCCTCCCAGGTGGGCCTCGACGCGAACCACGTCCCCGACACGCAGGGTTCCCTCGACTCGCCGCGAGTAGGGGTTCCACTCCGGATAGTGGGCCAGGTCCGCGAGCACCTGCCACACGACCTCGGGAGCGGCGGCGATCTCCTGCTCGTGCTCGACTTCCCAGCGCGCGAGGGGCGAAGCCACGGCGCACGCAGCGATCAGCGCAACACCGGAGAGCACCACCGCGATCAAGGGCCGCATGCGCCGCTCACGCCCCCCGCGAGCGGATCGCACGCGCTCGCGCTGCTCCGGATCCGGGCGATCACCTGCTCGCCGAAGCGCGCCGCATGCTCGCAATAGGCGGCCCGGCTCGGGCAGGGCAGCCCGACACTGAGCCAGCTGACTCCGACCTCCGCCAGCCGCACCACCTGCTCGCAGAACGCATCCGGATCCGGCGTCCTGGTGGGGTCCATGGCGAGACCGAAGGGCACGAAGTTGACGTCGAGCGGCTCGCTGCGACCGAGCTCCCGGGCATGGTCGCCGAGCTCGCGGATGCGCACGGCAAGCTCGTCGATGGATTCGAGGGGCGCCGTCCGCGTGTGCCGCCCGGAGGCGGCCTTCACCGGAAACGGGCTCCAGCCCTGGCCGTGCCGCGCCGCACGGCGGACCGCACGGCGCGAGTTGCCTCCTACCCAGATTGGCGGGTGCGGCTTCTGGACCGGACCGGGCAGCATCGTGTTTCCGACCGCCTGGTAGCCCGGGCCGTCCCACTGGACGCTGGCCCCAGACCAGGCGCGTTTCATCGCGAGCAGCGCGTCGTCGGCCAGTTCGTTGCGGTGTGCGAAGTCCGCGCCGAGCGCGCGGTACTCCGCCTCCAGGTAGCCCGCGGCGACGCCCAGGATCACCCGCCCGCCGGAGACCGCATCCAGGCTCGCGACGGCCTTCGCCGTGAGGAAGGGGTTGCGATACGGCAGCACCAGGATGTTCGTGTGCAGGCGCAGTCTCTGCGTCGCCGAGGCGGCGACGGCGAGAGCCACGAACGGGTCGAGGGCGTGATGGCCGCCCGCTCGCAGCCACGAGTCCGGCGGAAACGGATGCTCGGTCACGTAGCCCGCGTCGAAGGCCGCGGCTTCCAGCGCACGCGCAAAGTCGCCGATGGCCGCCGTGCCGATCAGCTCGGCGCCCATCGTCACCCGGTCCGTCGGGATCTGCCCAGAGAACTGCATCCGCGATCAAACTCCCAGCGGGTCCCGCCGCCCGAGACCCACGCTACGGTCTGGCTCGTCATCCCGCTAGCTGGCGTGAGAATCGGACGGCGATGGAATTCCGCGACGCAGGCCCGATCGCGCTCGGCAGCTGTCTCGTCAGCCTGCTCGATCCGACCCCCGGCGAGGAGGTCGCCTTCCACCGCTGGTACGAGCGCGAGCATTTTTACGCCGGCTGCCTGATCGGCCCCTGGTTCTTCGCGGGCCGACGCTTCGTGGCGACGCGCGCGCTCAAGGACCTTCGCTTCCCCGAGCGGACGGCTGCCCTCGACGACGTTGCGAAGGGCTCCTACCTCGCGCTCTACTGGATTCTCGCCGGCCACCACGACGAGGCGGAGCGTTGGGCGGTGACGCAGGTCAACCATCTGATCGCGCAGAACCGCATGCTGCCATCGCGCCGGCCGGCCCACGCCGGCTTCTATCGCTACCGCTGGGGCGCCTTCCGCGACGTCGACGGCGTCCCCGCCGAGCTGGCGCTCGACCACCCCTACCCTGGCGTGGCTCTCGTGATGATCGAGCGGGAGCCGGATGCGGATCCGGCCGCGCTGGAGCGCTGGCTCCGCGAACAGCACCTGCCGCGTTGCTTGTCTGGCTCGCCGGCAGCGATCTGCCTCGGCTTCGAGCCCCTCCCGCTCCCGGACGCCGCGCCCGCGTACCTGGCGCGGCCCCCGGGTCTCGAGCGCCGATCGCTCCAGATCTTCTTCCTCGAGCAGGATCCCCAACCAAGCTGGAAGCAGCTCTTCGAGCCGCAAGCCCGCGCCCTGCGCGAGAGCGGCCTCGCGCGCATCCGCTGGGCGGCGCCTTTCATCCCCACGCTCCCCGGAACCGATCGCTACACCGACGAGCTCTGGTAGGCTGCCTAGCCCCGATCCGACATTCCGGTAGCGAGCGGAGGGATGCGGCGGGGGGTGGGCTGCGGCGAATGGCTCGCCGGTTCTCTTCTCGCGAGCGCGTGCCAGAACTCACGTCTGGGACGTCGAGGAAGGGAGCGCCCTGCGCGGGCCGGCTGCGCTTTATTTCGCCTCCGCCCACCCCCCGCCGCATCCCCCGAAGGCCAGCGATGTCGGATCGGGGCTAGCGCGAACCCCCTCGGCGCACCGGCACGAACGCATTCCGGAACACCGCGTCCGCCACGCGCCGGCCCTGGGCGATGCCCTCCGTCTTGTCGAAGCTCCAATGGATGCCCAGATAGATGCGGCTCTGGCCGTTCTCCTCCTCGGCTTCCGACAAGGACTCGAAGCTGCGCGGGATCAGCGGCCGCACGTTCCCCTGGTTGTCGAGCGTCTCGCCGTTGAACTCGTCCGAAACGAACGTGAAGGGGATCTGGTCGGTGCCGTAGAACCTGCGCAGCGTCTGGAAGAGAGCGCCCCCGAATCCGGCGTGCCCGGATGGGTAGGCCGGGAACGGCGGCGTGAAGTTCGGCCCGACCAGATTGCTGGCCGGCGCGCCGAGCGGCGAGAACTCCGGATCGCCCGTCGTCCCTGGATTTCCGTCGCCCTGGCCGGTCGGACCGAATCCCTCGTCGGCCTCCCGGATCCCGGTGATCGGGCGCCAGTACCCGTAATAATATTTTGACTCCCAGACCACGATGCCGGCGTCGGCCATCGCCGTGTTCACCAGCGCCATCAGCCGAGCCAGCTGGACGGGGGTGCCCAATCCCCTCTGCTCGGCGATCTGTACGGTGATCTGGTTGTAGAGCCGCGGGGGAGCGCACAGGCTCGGCGTCCCGTCGTAGCCCCAGAAGATTCCCGCCAAGGTCTGGTCTTCGCTGCGCTCGGTCGGCGTGATGACGCCGTCTCCGCCGAGCCGCTGCACCTCGTCGAACGCGATGGCGTACTCCTCGCTGTCGATGCTGGGAGGCTCGGGGGCGCGGAACCACTCGACGGACCGCAGAACGAACGGGGTCACCCCGCCCCAGTAGGCTCCCAGCGCAAGCGGGATCTGGCTGATCGGATCCTGGCGCCACATCCCCGGCTCGTCGCTCGTCAGGTAGCCCATGCCGACGTGGGGCTCCTTGTGCTGCGAGCCGTCGGGCGACCGCCGGGCCAGGATCGCCGCCGCCGCGCGTCGCCCGAGCCGGATTCCGTTGTCCCGATAGAGTCGCTTGCTCGCCGGGATCTGGCCCAGGTCTTCCGCGAGCTCTGCGTCGAAGCTCGCGCTCTGGGCGGGGAACAGCGCGACCAGCGTGTCGTGCGCCGCCTTCGCGATGGCGGCCTCCATGGAGGTGCCCGGCGGCGCGGCGGAAAGTCCCGTGTAGCTTCGGTACCCGCCCGCGATCGCATTCACCGCGTCGAAGATCGCGATGTGGACGATCGCCATCGCGCGGCTCGCTCGCCCCGGCCCCAGCTGCTGGGCGTACTCACGGTTCTCGCCGGGCGCCGGCGGAGTGTGGTCGAGCCCGCTCGCGTCGATCGCGATCTGGTTCCAGCGCAGGATCTGGTCCTTCGCATCGGAACCGAGTCGCGGGGATTCACGTCCTTGCCTTGCGTCGAGCTCCGGAGCGCGCTCGAAGCGTTTTCCGAACGCCTCGCTCAAGCCTCCGCGGAAGCCGTCGGCCCGCGCCGGCGGGGCTAGAGCCAGCGCGAGCAGAACCAGTATCGCGATCAGCCAGCTGCGTGTGTGCGTTTCAGCCATACGGCCTCCTGATGCTCGGAGCATGATTCGTGAGATTGACCGAGCGAGCATTCGGACGCCGTGAGGACGGTCACGCGCCGGCTTGCTGCGAAACGCGTGATGCGAGACGATCGGTCCCAAGTGATTCCGGCGACTTGATCGTGAAAACTGCGCATGGAGCAAGGCCCATGGCTGCTGACGCAGACAGACAGCTCGGTGCGGTCGTCGTCGGGTCCGGCTTCGGCTGCTTCACGCATGTCCGCGCGCTGCGGGGCGCAGGCTTCGAGGTGCGTGCGCTGGTCGGACGCGATCCGGCGAAGACGAACGAGCGGGCCCGCCGCTTCGGAGTCTCGCGCGCCCTCAGCTCGCTCTCGGATGCGCTCGCTCTGCCGGGAGTCGACGCCGTGACCATCGCGACGCCGCCGCACACGCACGCAGCGCTGGCGCTCGCGGCGCTGGCAGCGGACAAGCACGTGATCTGCGAGAAGCCCTTCGCACGCAATACCGCCGAGGCTCGCCGGCTGCTGGCGGCCGCCGAGGCAGCATCCAAGGTGCATCTGCTCGGCACCGAATACCGGTTCGACACGGGCCAGGCCCTGATGGCACGCGCGCTTCGCGAAGGCGCGGTGGGGGAGCCCCGGCTCGCGACCTTCCTGCTCCACGTCCCGATGCTCGCCGACCCGAGCGCGGACGTTCCGGACTGGTGGGCCGACACCGATCAGGGCGGCGGCTGGCTCGGCGCTCACGGTTCCCAGGTGATCGATCAGATCCGGTTCGCGCTCGGCGAGTTCGAGGCCGTCAGCGCCTCGCTTCCGCACGTCGCGGAGCGCCGGATGACGGCGGAGGACGGGTTCGTCGTGCACTTCCGGCTGCGGTCCGGGGTGGTCGGGACGCTGCAGAGCACGTCGGGCGACTGGGGTCCGCCGCTGATCGTCACGCGGGTCACGGGCTCGCAGGGCAGCGTCTGGATCGAGGGCGTCGGTCACAAGGTCTGGATCGCCGATCACAGCGGGACCCGCCGGGTCCCGGTGCCGGACGAGCTTCGCCCCGCGGCGCCCGATCCGCCGCCTCCCGACGCGCTGCACAGCGCCTACGAGCGGATGGTCGCCCACGGGCTCGATCTCGCGCCCTACACGCGACTCTGCCAGGCGTTCCGCGACCGGATTCTCGGCCACCCGCTCGCCGCGGACGTGCGCCCCGCGACCTTCGCCGACGGCGTCGCGGCCATGTGCGTGCTCGACGCCATCCGCGGATCCGCCGCGAAAGGGGGAGCGTGGACCTCGATCGGGTGATGTCACGTCTCAACCAGGCGATCGCCTGGCTGCTGCGTTCGCCGCTTCACCCGCTGCTGAGCCCCGGCCTGATGCTGATCACCGTGACGGGCCGGCGCACGGGCCGCCGTTACACGATTCCCGTCGGCTATCAACGCCACGGGGATTCGATCCGGGTGCTGGTCTCGAAGGCGCGCCGCAAGCAGTGGTGGCGCAACTACCACGAGCCGGCCGAGGTCGAGCTTCGCCTGCGCGGGGCGGCGCTGAGAGGCGTGGCGCGCGTGGTGCCGAGCGACAGCCGAGAGTTTCGCGAGGCGCTGACCGAAACCCTGCGCCGCCTACCCTTTCTCGCCAGGCAGTTCGGGATCTCGCTTTCGCGCCGCGGCGCCCTCACGGACGCGCACTGGCGGACGCTCGCCGAAGACGTCGTGCTGGTCGCGATCGCGCTCGAGCCGAGCTGACAGGGGAGATCTTGTCCAATGTCGTGGACGGCGGGAAGATCACGCATCGCTGCATCCAAGTGAGGCTTCCTCGACCACCTCGTAGATCCGCACTGAGTAGTGAAGCCCCTTGACCTCGATCTCCCCGCGCTGCTTGCAAGGGATCTGATCCTTCACCAGCGCCCAGGTCGTGTGGCTGATCAGCACCTTCCCGGGGTCGCATTGCGCCTGGATGCGCGCCGTGAGGTTAGTCTGGTTCCCGATCGCCGAGTAGGTGGTGCGGCCCTCGGAGCCGAAGTCGCCGACGCTCGCCACACCGGTGTTGATCCCGATGCGGATCCGAAAGGGCGTCTGGATGCCCTCGGCAAACCATTTCTTGCCCAGCTCTACCATGCGCTGCTGCATCGCCAGCGCCATGCGGACGGCGCGCAGCGCATGGTCCCGGTCAGTCGTGGCCTCGGGAGCTCCGAAGAAGATCATGATCCCGTCGCCCACGAACTGGTTCACGGTGGCCCCGAAGGCGTCCGCGATCCTGGCCATCTCGGAGAGGTAGTCGTTGAGCAGTGCCGAGAGGTCCTCGGCCTCCATCCGGTCGGCCGCATCGGTGAAGCCCACCACGTCCGAAAAGAACAGGGTGACCTTGCGGCGCTCGGGCTGTGCCGTGCCCGTGTGCTCCCCGGCCAGGATCTTCTCCGCGAGCTGCACGGGGACGTAGCGGCGGATCAGGTCGGTCGCCCGCCGGAGCCTCTGGGTCGTCGCGACGAAGACAAGGACGGCAAACACGAGGCCCGAGGAGGCGAAGACGCCCCACCAGAATGAGAACGTGGATAGCTGGCCCGCCCGGTATGGCGCCTCGGCAAAAGCCGGGGCGTACGGGAGGATGCCCAATCGCTCGGCTGCGGTGGTGGCGACGATGACCACGAGAAACGTGGCGATTCCTGCGGAAGCGATCCGCGTACCCAAGAGCGCGAGGAGAGTCACCGTCCCCACGAATAGTGTCATTGCAAAAAAAATATCGGTGAAGGGCCCCAGAAGATACGACCAGAGTGCGCCCTGGAGAAACCAGAACTGTGCCAACGCATGGGCGAGCAACCGACTGTGGGGCCAGTGCTTCCGCGCGAGCAATCCGGACAGCAGGAAAGCGACCCAGACCGGTTGACAGATCCGGGTCAGGATCCAGAACGAGATCTCCAACACGTCTCGATTGCGGTCGGGAGCGGCGTCAGGGTGAGTGAGCGCGTAGTTGAGGAAGGCGGTATAACCAGCGGCAACCAGAATCATGACCAGCGCTACGACTACGACCCCGTCGGCGGGGCGAGGCTCCGGACCCTTCCCGCCGAGAGCATCCACGACCAGGCGAAGCAGCGAGCGAAGGCCAGAGAGCATGGATCGCGATCCCCCTTGGACCCCCACGCTCAGCCCAGGATCAGGTGCAGCTTGAGGGCCAGCATCAGCTTGCCCGAGATCTGGAGCCGGCGGCTCAGCAGCGCCGTGGGCGCGGCGATCTCGCCGCGGTTGAGCGCGCGCCAGGTCTCCAGATCGACGCGCACCTCGAGGTCGGGCTCGGCGGCGCGCCCCTCGCTTCCGATCAGGACGCCGCTCGCAACCTGCACCGTGAAGGTGCCGCCCTGCTCCCCGTGGAGATCGAACACCAGCAGCGCCGCGGTGTCGCCCAGGCGCTCCCGCCGCTCGTGATCCTCGGCGACGCTCGCCGGAAGCCAGACGGTGAAGAACTCCAGCGGTGAGATGTCGTCCGGGGGTCTGGCGCGCTCGCCCATCGCGCCTCGATCTTATCAGCCGACCGGGAGCGCTGCCGCGCGCAGCGCCGCCCCGGTGTGGGACTGCGCGCAGGCGGCGATCACGGCGGGCGGCCCCTGCGCGACGATCCGGCCTCCCTCGGGCCCCGCCTCGGGCCCGAGGTCGATCACGTGATCCGCGCGCCGGATCACGTCGAGGTTGTGCTCGATCACGATCACGCTCCCGCCCTTGTCGAGGATGCGGTCGAGGCTCGCGAGCAGCAGCTCCACGTCGGCAGGGTGAAGGCCCGTGGTCGGCTCGTCGAGCACGTAGAGCGCGTGCGTCTCGCCCGCGCCGAGCGCCTGGGCGATCCGCAGGCGCTGGAGCTCGCCGCCCGAGAGCGTCGACAGCGGCTGGCCGAGCGCGAGATAGCCGAGTCCCACCTCGGCGAGGGGCCGCAGCCGCGGCGCGACGGCGCTGTCGCTCGCGAAGACCTCGAGGGCCTCGTCCACCGTGAGCGCGAGCACCTCGACGATGCTGCGGCCCGCGACGCGTATCTCCGCCGCTTCGGGCCGGAAGCGCTTTCCGTCGCAGGCCTCGCAGGGCATCCGCACGTCGTCGAGGAACTGCATATCGACGACCACCTCGCCCGCGCCCTCGCAGGCCTCGCAGCGGCCGCCCTTCACGTTGAACGAGAACCAGCCCGCCGGCCGCCCGAGCCGGCGCGCCTCGCGGGTCTCCGCAAAGCGGCGGCGGATCGCATCGAAGGCCTTCGACACGGTCGCCGGGTTCGAGCGCGAGCTGCGCGCCGGCGCGCTCGGCTCGACCACCACCACCTCGGAGAGCCAGGAGGCTCCCTCGATGCGGTCGCACGCCCCGCGGTCGGGATCGCGGTTCAGGTGCCCCACCAACACGGAGCCCACCAGCGACGACTTGCCCGCGCCCGAGACGCCCGAGACGACCACCAGCTGGCGCAGAGGAATCTCCACCGTGACGTCCTTCAGGTTGTGCGCGCGAGCGCCGACGATGCGCAGGTGACCCTGCCCCGGTCGCGGCGGCCGCGTGCGCAGGCGGAACTCGCCGCGCAGCGCCCGGCCCGTCAGCGAGTCCGGATGCGCGCGCAGCTCCGCCACGCTCCCCTCGAACACCAGCCGCCCGCCGAGACGGCCGCCGCGCGGGCCGAGGTCGATCACGTGGTCCGCGGCCGCCACGATCTCCGGAGCGTGCTCGACCACCACCACGGTGTTGCCCTGGTCCCGGATCCGGTCGAGCACTGCCACCAGCTGTTTCGAGTCACGCGCGTGCAGGCCGATCGAGGGCTCGTCGAGCACGTAGAGCGACGCGGTGAGCACGCCGCCGAGCGCCGTCGCCAGCTGGATCCGCTGCGCCTCTCCCCCCGAGAGGGTGCGCATGGGACGGTCGAGCGTGACATAGCCGAGCCCCACGGCGTCGGTGGTTCCCGCGCGCGCGCGCAGATCCTCGAGCAGGCGGCCGGCGCGTTCGCGCGGGCCCGGGGCCAGCTCGAGCGCGGCGAGCCACTGGCACAGCTCGCCGAGCGTCGAGCGGCAGACAGCGTCGATCGAGCGACCGCCCACGCGCACGCTCAAAGCCTCGTGGCGCAGGCGCGCGCCACCGCAGCCTACGCAGGTCACGAAGCGCCGGTAACGCGCGATCATCACGCGCGCCTGCACCTTGTAGCGCTTGCGCTCGAGGCGCTGGAAGAAGCCCTGCACGCCGCGCCAGTGGCGGCTGTCGCCGCGGAACACCCAGTCTTTCTGACTCTCGGACAGCTCGCCGAAGGGCCGGTCCGTCGGGACCCCCGCCAACGCGCAGGCCTTCTGGAGCTTGCGCAACACGCGCTGGCCCGAGGGCGTGGCGAAGGGCGCGAGCGCCAGCCCGTCGATCGAGCGGGACGCGTCCGGCACCACGCGGTCGCGGTCCAGCTCGGGGGTGCGACCAAAGCCCTGACAGACCTGGCAGGCGCCGAGCGGACTGTTGAAGGAGAAGAGCGCCGGCTCGGGCAGCGGGAAGGCGCGCCCGCAGCCGTCGCAGGCGAAGCCTTCGTGGAAGATCGCGCGCTCGCCAGCGTCGGCGACCACGCCGCAGCGCCCTTCCCCGCGCGCGAAGGCGCTCGCGACCGCGTCGCAGAGCCGCGCCTGCCCGTCTTCGGCGCGCGGCACCAGACGATCGATCAGCAGCAAGCTGTTTGGACGCCGGCGCGCGAGCTCGCGCGCCGACAGCTCCGAGAGCTCGAGCAGCTCGCCGTCCGGGGCCAGCAGCCGCGTGAATCCCTCCCGGAGCAGGCGCTCGCGCAGCGCGGCCGCCGCCTCGCCCCGCGGCGCCGGCAGCGGCGCGCCGATCGCCACCCGCCGGCCGCCGAAGCGCGCGACGACTGAGCTCGCAATCGTCTCCACGGTTCCCGGGAGCACGCGCTGCTCGCAGTCCCGGCACCAGGTCTCGCCGATCTTCGCGTAGAGCAGGCGTAAAAAGTCGTGTATCTCGGTGGCGGTGCCGACCGTCGAGCGCGCGCTCGTCACGCGGTTGCGCCGCTCGATCGCGATCGCCGGCGGCAGGTTCGAGATGAAGTCGACGTCCGGACGCGGCAGGCGCTCGAGGAACTGGCGCGCGTAGGCCGAGAGCGACGCCACGTAGCGGCGCTGCCCCTCCGCGTACAACGTATCGAAGGCGAGCGTCGACTTGCCCGATCCCGAGACGCCCGACACCACCGTGAGGGAGCCGAGGGGAATCCGGCAGCTCACGTCCGCGAGATTATGAGACCGGGCGTTCTCGATCCGGATGTCCACTCGACCCAGTCAGAGCCCGCGGTCGGAGAGTGGATCCAGCTCCTGGTAGATCAAGGTGACGCTGATGTGATCTCCCGACTCGCTCTGCGCCATGTGCAGCAGGTGCAGCAGGTGCGTGGAGAGGAACTTGTTGATGTCTTCCTCGGCTTCCTTGACCAGACCGCGGAAGACCCGGCATCTGAGCGTCGTCACTTCACTCCTCCCCCCGCGCGGCCTGACGCCGCGCATCCGCCGCATGCCGCTGCTTGCCGGCCGCGTCCGCCGCCTCCGCGAGCCGACGCCAGCTCTCCCGATCGGGGGTCTCGCCGAGCGCCGTCGCCACGATCCTGAGCAGGAAGCTGTCGCCCGCCGCGATCGCCTCCGCGCGCACGGCCGCGAGCTTGTCTTTTGCCCCCGCCTTGCGCAGGAAGTCGACGGCCTCGAGCGCGCGCCCCTCCGCCAGGTAGGCCTCCGCCAGCCGCAGCGCCTGCGCGGGCGGCAGCTCGTGCTCGACCAGGTGCCGGCGCGCGAGCGGATCCGGGATCTTCGACTTCGCCATATCCACCCCCCGAAGCGCGGAGCCTAGTACCGCGGCACGCCGGGATCCACGGTGAGCGACCAGGCATCGATCCCACCCGACAGGTTCTCGACGCGCTCGAAGCCGTGCTCGCGCAGCAGCGCGCAGGCGCGTGCGCTGCGCGGGCCGTGGTGGCAGTGGATCACGACGCGCCGACTGCGCCAGTCGTCAAGTTCTGTGAGGCGCGCCTCCAGCTGGCCGAGCGGCAGCAGCTTGGCGCCCTCGATCCGAGCGCGCGCGTGCTCGGAGGGCTCGCGCACGTCGAGCAACAGCAGCTCCTCGCCGCGCGCGAGCGCCGCCTGCAGCTCGGCGACGGTCGTCTCGCGCAGGGTCACACTGGAATCGCTTCGATCGGGCATGCCGCAAAATCCCTCGTAGTCGATCAGCTCGGTCAGGGTCGGCTGCTCGCCGCAGGCGGGGCACTTGGGATCCTTCTGGATCCGGAACTCGCGGAACTCCATGCCGAGCGCGTCGATCTGGAGCAGGCGACCACACAAAGGCTTGCCGATTCCGGTCAGCAGCTTGAGCGTCTCGGTCGCCTGGATCAGCGCGACCAGGCCCGGGAGCACGCCGAGCACGCCTCCCTCCGCGCAGGAAGGCACCGCGCCGGGCGGCGGCGGCTCCGGATAGAGACAGCGATAGCAGGGGCCCGAGCGGGAATCGAAGACGCTCGCCTGGCCGTCGAAGCGGAAGATCGAGCCGTGCACGTTCGGCTTGCCGAGCAGCACGCAGGCGTCGTTCACCAGGTAACGGGTCGGGAAGTTGTCGCTTCCGTCCACGATCACGTCCCAGTCGGCGAGCAACGCGAGCGCGTTCTCGGAAGTCAGCCGCACGGCGTGCGTGACGACCCGCACGTCGGGATTCTGGGCGTGGATGCGCTCGGCCGCGACCTCGACCTTCGGCCGGCCGACGTCGGAAGTGGCGTAGAGCACCTGGCGCTGGAGATTCGAGACGTCGACGCGGTCATGATCGATCAGCCCGAGCGTCCCGACACCCGCCGCCGCGAGGTACTGCGCGAGCGGGCAGCCGAGGCCCCCCGCGCCGATCAGCAGCACCCGGCTGTCGAGCAGCTTGCGCTGGCCTTCGGCGCCGACTTCGGGCAGCGAGAGGTGACGCCGGTAGCGCTCGAACTGGGCCGGCGTGAGGAGAGGGGACGACGCCGTCATGCAGGAGACGCTATCCGAGCGGCCTCGCGGTGCAACCGGCATGCCCAAACGGAAAGGCCCCCCGGGCCCGAGTGGGCCGGGGGGCCTGCTGGCTTCTCAAAGGCGGGCGACTACTCGTCCTCGCCCTCCTCTTCCTTGGGGGGCATCACGTTGATCTTGTAGGCCTTGCGCGGCTTGTCCATCATCTTCCAGGACACGCTCACCCAGTCGTCCTTCTTGATCGTGCCCCAGTCGGTCTTGGTGCCTTCGACCGTCGTCTCCGCCACCTTGTCGAAGGACACCTTGTCGCCCTTCCGGTTGTCGACGATCAGCTTCTTGGCGTCGATCTTGTCGACCTTGCCGACGAACTCCCGCATCTGGGCCGATGCCGCACCCGGCATGGCGACGGGCACGATCAACGCGACCAGTGCGATCAACGCCATTCGGGTCATGAACTTGCGCATCCAGGCTCTCCTTTCGTCGCACGCCCTTCCGGCGCGCTGCGTGCCGAGTTGGACGGTGGCCGGGTCCTCGTATTCATTCGCGCCGCCCACCGAATTTGCGTGCCGGAGGTGGGACTCGAACCCACACGGCCGTGAGGCCGGGGCCTTTTGAGAGCCCTGCGTATGCCGATTCCGCCACTCCGGCCGAAGGCGGCGAAGAATACCACGCCCGTTGGCGTGTCGAGACGCGCTGGGCGCGCCCCGCTTGCTTTGACAGCCCCAGACCCCGGCGGTAGCCTCGCCCGCCCGTGGGGCTGTAGCTCAGCTGGGAGAGCATCAGGCTGGCAGTCTGAGGGTCGGGGGTTCGATTCCCCCCAGCTCCACCAATCTTCTCGATGAGTTAGCGGTCGCGCGTGTTTCGGCCTCCGGCTCCGGAGGCGGATAGGCCGTTTCGAGCCGTCGGACGGTGCCTCCGGCGCACCGAAGATCGCGAGTTGGAGGTCGGCCTCCTCCTCTCGCATCGCGTGCACGTACGACTGAAGCGTCACCATCGGCGAGGAATGGCTGAGCTGCGTCGCGACCCATCGCAACGCTCTTGCCGGCGGCGAGCGCCATGCTCGCGTAGGTGTGGCGGGCCGAGTTGAGCTTGAGTGGCCAGACTCCAAGCTTCTGGGCCTTACGGCGCACCCGGAATCAAGCCCCGTCGCGCAGCGCGTGGCAGCGCTCGCGGACGGAAACGAGCCGGAACTCAACGTCCCGCGCTCGGCTGATGTCCTGGGTTCGGAATCGGTGGCCTCAGACACGTATTGGCCTCCGGGAGGGGAAACGCGGGCGGGGTTGAGCCCCGAGAACGTCTGCGCGAGAGCGACGGCTCGGCCGTTTGCGAACGCGGGAACGCCCGCATGGCAAGATCGAGCCGCTGCGGTACGGTCGAGTGAAACTGGGGGATGCCACACGCATGGCGAATGGACGCGTCTTCACTATCGGCTACGGGAACCACTCCCGAGCGGAAGTTCTCCAACAGCTGAGCCGAGTCGAGGTCAGCTACCTCGTGGACGTGCGCTCGGCGCCGTACTCGCGCCACCAGCCGGACTTCTCGCGGGAACCGCTCGAACTGTTCCTGCGCGACAACGGTGTTCGCTACGTCTTCATGGGTGATCTGCTGGGTGGACGCCCGAAGGACGACGAGTGCTACACCGATGGCAAGGTCGACTACACGAAGACGCGTGCCAAGGACTTCTTCGTCCGCGGCATCGCCCGGCTCAAGAGCGCCTACGAGCAGGGGTTCAACATCTGCTTGCTTTGCAGCGAGGGGCAGCCGTCGCAGTGCCACCGCGCCAAGCTAGTCGGGACAGCGCTCGCTGATGAAGGGATCGACGTCCTCCACCTTCTTCCCGACGGATCTCGACGCACTCAAGCCGAGGTGATCGCCGAGCTCACGAATGGCCAAGGCAGTCTGCTCGCTGAACACTTTGTTTCTCGGAAGGCCTATCGATAAGGAGCAACCGCCGATGCGGATCGTCACGATCGGCGGCTACGGGTTCACTGAGGAAGGTTTCCTTCAAGCCATCAAGGACGCCGGGGTCGACACGTTTGTCGATGTCCGCCAGCGAAGAGGGATGCGCGGCGCTCGCTACGCGTTTCTGAACAGCTTGCGCCTACAGAAACTGCTCACATCAATCGGGGTCAAGTATGTGCATGCTCTTGAGCTCGCGCCCACGGCGATCGTTCGTGCTGCGCAGAAGCAAGACGATTTAGACTCGGGGACGGCAAAGCGCGATCGAACGAAGCTTTCGCCAGAGTTCGTGGAGAAATACCGCTCGGAGATCCTGTCGAGGGTCGACGCCACCTCGCTCCGCGGTGCCTTGAACGATGCGAGTATCGTCGCACTATTTTGCGTCGAGGGGCACCCGGGAGCATGCCATCGCTCTCTTGCTGCCGAGTATCTCTTCAAGGTGCTCGGGAGCGATCATCCGGTAGAGCACATCCGACCATGAACGTACTCATCGTCGCCAAGACGAGGGTCGGCGGGGCGGTCTGCGTCGGGGCGCTGGACGCGCATGGTTCCAGCCTCCGCTTGTACGAGCCCAACTGGAGTTTTCCTCCCTCCAACTCGCCATATCAGGTGGGCCAGCTCTGGGACATGAGTCTCGTCTCCAGACCCACGACGCAGCCGCCTCACGTGGAAGACGTGGCAGTCACGAAAGCGAAGCATGTGGGCCAGGTCCCGAATCTCACAGCCCACTTGCGGCAGCGAATCACACCATGGACCGGCGGCGTCGCTGCCCTCTTTGAAGGCAAGTTGGGATTCACCTCTAATGGCCGTGGATATGTCGAGGAGCCCAACCTTCCGAGTCGCAGCACTTGGTTCTGGACGCCAGATCGGGAGCTCCAGCGTGCCACTATCGGAGGCAAGGTCTACTACCGCTCCGGCGGACAAGAGATCAGCTACGTTGGCGTGGATCAGCCGATCGCCACGATTCCGGCGAACGCTCTGGTGCGAGTGTCTCTTGCGAGGTGGTGGAGGCCGCCTGATGCGGATCCGAGCTTCCCGGTACGCTGCTACCTCCAGCTGTCGGGCTGGTATCTATAGCCACTTCGTCAGCCGGATTCGCGTGCGGTCGTGATGCAGCACGGACTGTGACGCATCCCACGCGCTAGCCACCTCGCACCCGAGTTCAGGACGCCTCGGCAAATCGCAGGCACTCGGCCGCCTGGTCGTCGGGCGAGCGGTCGTTTTGCTTGTCGGTGCTCATGCGGGCGTAGATCGCGGCTCTCACAGACTTTTGCTTTCGTCATCCGCGATAAGTGCCACTCTCGTCAAAGCTCGGTGAACCCGTTAACCCGACTGCTTGCCACATCACATCAAACGCCGGCCGAAGAGAGCGAGCCGAATCTGCATCAAACGACTCAAAGCGAAGTTCAGGGAGCAGTAGCTCGTTGCGGTCAATTGGCGCACCTCCATCACTCAATCCCGACCTTTCCCAGTGCCCGAAGACGCGAAGCAAAGACACCATTACGAACAGCGGTGGCTCGAGACCCACAATCTCCTGTACTTTCATGAGTTCCGATACCGAAATCATCACCTCTCGCTCGACTATCTTCATCCGAATGATCGGGTGATCCGACGCCCGACGCTCCGAGCTAAAGCTCCGCGATGACGTAGTTTCGATCGCTCCGGACCTGAACATCAGCGAGTACCCGGGCGGCGGTCCTGACGAAGAAGGGCTCCAGCACAGAAATCCATCGAAATTCCTGCGCCAATCGAGGCTTCCACCTCCAGCCATTGGTCTTAGGAGCACCCTTCCAGGATCCAACACCGAAAGGTCTACTGCCGCGCCCTCAATTCGCCCAGCGCTGAGCGGCACCAAGTGCAGCACAACCTTCGGCACATCTGCCGAAGTCCCCACCGGCGACACGCCAGCGTCGATCGCTGCCAGCCGCTGAAGCCTCCAGTCACGAATCCGCTCAGTCGCCCGATCGGCTCCCAGAAACGCCGCACGGATCTCAGATACGTCGAGCAGGTACCGTCCAGTTGTGCGGCGCGCGTAGAATCGCTGAACGTCGTCAAGCGTGACCATGTGTGGCGGCGTCCAGCTTTGCCGCACGCGAACGACAATCAGAACACGGCCGTTCCCGAGCACTACCGGTGCGAACTCTGGAAGTCGCAAACGCGGCTGCACACCTGAAAGCAACATCTGCTCGAGCCGCGAGATCTCAGCTTCGGGATTGATCCCTTCGAGCCCCGCGAGCATCGCAGGAGCTGCCCGATCATTCTCCGGGACGCCATAGATGATCAATCCACCTATCGCGTTTGCGAACGACGTTACGTCGTAAAGGAACTCGCGCTTCGCCCTCTGGTCTCGCCTGGGGAGTTCTCTCTTGTATTCCAATTGTAGGTGCTCGACGACTTCCCCGGTTACGAGTTCCTCTAGGTCCGCCTCACTGATCTCGGTGACAGCCTTGGCGAGGAGTTTCATCACAACCTCGCGACGATAGGCACGAGAATTTCCACAGCAGCGATCAATCTCGACTCTCCGTCGATCGCCACCTTTACGACAATCCTCTCGCGGACTATCGCGACGACGGCGTGCCCAGCCTCGTGTGTCGCAATTCCTCGATCGTCGATCCATCTGCGCGGCCTGATCGCCGTGCTCCTCGATTGGCCCTTCATGTCGCCGCCGCAGTGAATGCTGCCACGGCAACGATCTTGAGCGCAGCGAAGATCGCGTCGACCGTCAACGCGCTCCCCTTCTCGACGATGAGCTGCTTCGCCTTTGCCCACAACACGTTACTGCGAGCGGCCTCTGCGAAGTCATGGCCCTTCCACGTCAGCCGCTGCACTATCCAGTCGTCCCCATCGCTAGAAGACGTGTCGATCGCTTCGATGAACTCCGCCTCGTGTAGAAGCTTGATGTGGTAGTTCACCTCGGCCGCAGACCGGCCCGAGATCTCGACCGCTACCTGCTCGCCGTCGGGGATGTTCTCCTCGACGAAGAGCAGGATCTCGCGCACTAGGTCCATGTCGCGCCTCATCGGAGCGCCTCGCACCTCGGAGCATCGGACCAAAGAATCAGAGATTTCCAGGACCCGTCGGGCCAGTCCTCAGCGAATAAAAAATGCGGCGACATACACGCGCTGCTTCAACGCCGAATGCGGGAAGGCGCTGCTGGCGTAGAATCTCGTCTGATGCTTCTGGCAGGGCCCTAGCAAGGGCGGCAAAGACTTTAACCTGTGTCAAGACTAGGTGGACCATCGTGAGGTACATCTCGCGTGGGTTCTCGGGCGTCGCCTCGTGGAAGGCGAGCGAGTACTCCTCCACGCGCCTACCGCGTTCCTCGCGGACCTCGGCCGCGAGTCCCATCGAAATTGACCCGAGCCGGGGGTGCATCGCTTTACCTGAACCGATTTGATAGGCGTCATCGAGCCCACACTCAGACGTGATCCTTGCAAGCGAGCGACCGTGAGCACGATGGAACCTGTGCCCCGCTTCATCGCTGATCGCGCCCATCCACTCAAGGCTCAGCGCCGATTGCTCGCGGATGAGGCATGCAAGCACCGCGGCCTCCGCGGCCAAGCGCATATGTCCGTAAACCGGAGTGAGTCGGAGACGGAGCAAATCGCTTAGGGCGAACATGTAGCAACGCGACGAGAGCAGTAGAAGGTGCCCTCGGACTCGGAGTGACATTCCGTTCGCCCACGCTGCACGGCCGCGTTCCCACGCTGCTGCCCGCGATGGTTCGAGCGGCGCTGGCTGCGGGAGTACCGCCGCGACTGCATCGCCGGGAACCTGAAGCTGGAGTACTGCGGAGTGCAGCTCGCGTTGGTTCTCATCCTGATTCGCCCCTTGGGAGAACGATCGGAGAAACGTGTCAAATAGGGCGTCTGCATCCTCGAGAAGTTCGGGAATTGCAGAGTCGAACTTGGTTAGAGCCAGTTGGACCCAAGCTACATTATTTGCTTCGAAGTCGAATAGGATCTCGAGCTTTTCCACCCGGCGTCGTCACCTCTCTGTTCGTTCCGTAGTCGGCCGCATTCACGCCGCCTCCCGATCCCCGAGCAGCTCGACGAGACGCTGCGCGAGTGCGTCGAAGTCCGCGGTCTCGGCTCCCGGGAGTCCACCATCCACCGTTCTGCGATTCGCCCCGAGCCGCGCGAGCTCTCGCATAATATCCGGCCGCTCCCCCTCCATTGTGCGCCATGCCTCGACGAGCGGGGGTGGCGAGGGAGGTCGAGCGTACAGCCAGCGTACAGCCAACAGCCCGGACTGAGGCGGACTAGAGCGGACCCCTCAACCGAGGAATATCGCGGGGTTCGGACTGACTCGGACCCGCCCGGACGCTGCCGAAGACAATCAAAACGAGTCCGATGCTCATGGCGAAGCGTCGGAGGTTTTCAAGATCCGTGTTCATTGACCTGCTTCACTTCCTGCGGTTCGGGCTGCCCACTCCGTTGCGGAGCTTCAACGGGTGAAGGGGGGCGCTCGCTCAATTTGTAGCCTCCAATGCCAAGCAGCACGGCAATCAAGAACCCCCAGGCACCTTCCTTCAGCCAACCGATGCTGTAGCACCACAGCGTAGGGCTCCTGCATTGACCCAAACTGGAGCGTAGAAGTCCAGGTCTTGAAACCACGCAGCGAGCTTCTGTCTCCCAGAAATGCCCAAAGTGACGTCCCATCCAACTGTTTCAATCTCAATCGGAGCGCTTATTGACTGACGTATAAAGAATGCAATGATGAGTCTCCGGGGAGACTCATCATGCGGCCGAAGGGCTCCGCCGCGGTGTTGGAGGCGCGCCGGCATCGGGCGCTCCGGCTCTTGGATCAAGGCCGGTCGTTGAACGAGGTGTCGCGGCTTCTCGAGTGCGCGCCGAGTTCGGTGATGCGCTGGCGAGACACACGGGAGGCGGGAGGCGAGGAGGCGCTGCGGGTGCGCTTCTCGCCCGGTCGGCCACCCAAGCTGGACGCGCGGGAGCGGCGGCGCTTGGTGCGGCTGCTGCTGCGCGGAACGCGGGCACACGGGTATGCGACGGACCTTTGGACCACCACGCGCGTCGCCCGGGTGATCTTCCGGGAGTTCCGCGTCCGCTATCACCGCGCGCACGTAGGCCGCCTGCTGCACGGTCTGGGCTGGAGCGTTCAAAAGCCTGAACGTCGGGCGCTCGAGCGCAACGAGGAGCGCATCGAGCACTGGAAGCGCGAGGCCTGGCCGCGCATCAAAAAAAAGCCGCGCGGCTGGGCGCCCACCTCGTCTTCGTCGACGAGTCGGGCTTCCTCCTGATCCCGAGCGTACGTCGCACCTGGGCGCCTCGGGGCCAGACGCCGCTGCTACGGCACCGCCAGCGGCGCGAGCGCATCTCGGTCATCTCCGGCCTCTCGGTAAGTCCCCGCCGCCGGCGCTGCGGCCTCTACTTCCTGCTCTCACCCAAGAACATTCAGCATCCGGAAGTGTGCGCATTCCTCCGGGATCTACTTCGCCATCTCCGCGGCCCCGTGATCGTGATCTGGGACAACGGCACGATCCACGGCGGCGAGGCCATCCGCGCGCTCCAGGCCCGCTATCCCCGGCTCCACCTCAACCGCTTCCCCAGCTACGCCCCGGAGCTCAACCCCGACGAGGGCGTCTGGCAGCTCGCCAAGCGCGCCCTCGCCAACGGTCGGCCGGACTCCCAGCGCGAGCTTTTCCGCCATCTCCGCTCGCAGCTCTCGCGTCTGCGTCGATCCCCTGCACTGCTGCGAGGATGCGTGCGCGGCTCAGACCTGCCCCTTTTTTGAGTCAACCATTGCTTTCTTTATGCTCATGTCAATAGAAACGCGCCGGAGGGAAGCTTCATGTAGGTTTTGCGCTGAATCTTTGAGAGAACAGGTCGATTCAGAAAGCGCGGGAAGAGGCTCCGTGCCTCAGCATGCAACTGCTCTGCCTTCTCTTCTGTCTCCACGAAGAACTGATAATTCTCTTCTTCGCTCAATCGCTTTGACCGCCGCAGAAAGTCGCCCCTTCTTCGCCACGGTGCTAGCCGCACCATCGGTGCGTAATACCAGAAGCGGAGAAGGCCCCCGACCGACGCAAGCACCAGACCTATCGGAACCAGGTCGGTTCGCTCAATCGCGAAGTTTCCGAAAGGAGTAGACACGTCGGGCTTCGGCTTGAACCCAGCCACGACATACGAGATCAGAAGCACACCGGTGGTCAGCGAGAAGCGCCGAAGCTTCTCAAGGTCGGGATTCATGGGGCACACCCCCTCAACTAACTCGATGCAGGCTGACGCAGGATAGCGTGCCAGGCGCTCAACGTTTCGATGTGGCAAGCGATCGTCTCTCGACCCGACCCTCGGATTCGGTCACCGTCCGAGAATCCGAGTTATCTTCCTCACCCGAGCGCGTAGCTGCACGCGTACCGTCTCGGGAAGCCCTCCAATCGACTCGATTATGCGCATGATGCCGCGCATGAAGCGCAAGTCCGATCGCGTCAGTACTTTGGTCCCCCGCTTCTTCGCGCTCTTCTTCCGGGTTTTCTTCTTCGCGGTCTTCTTCTTCACTGTCCTGCCTCTCGTCTTCGCTGACCGATCCGCTCGACGACGTGCCGAGAAGAACCTTCAGCGGTCATGAATTGGCCATTCAGAGTAGCGGACGATACACTGAAAGCGGTTGACTTCAGGTGCATTTCGCCTTATACTTCTTTATGAGCGTGCGCGCAGACAGCGCGCCCACCAATCCCATTAGGTCCACTTACAACCCCCTCTGTTTGGTGTCCGCGCGCGAGTAACTGGAATCTCTCCGAAGACGGGCGACACGTTGGAGTCTTTGGCCTTTCGTCCTGCTTTTCCCACCCTGGCCCAGTCCAACGCTTCATGCTCGAGCACGAGCTTGAGTTCAACCAAATCGGCCACAACATTGTCTATTGCCTCAGCGGACACGGGGATAACGCGGGCTCCCAGTTCTTGAAGCTCTGCCGACAGGATTCCGCGCGCTGGTGGCAGGAGCGCTACGGAGACGAGCTCCGCGCGTTTCAAACCTTCATCCTGCCCCCGAGAACGGGAGCGGTCTACAAAGCGGATAACTGGACCTGCATCGGAACTACCAAGGGGGAGACGTGGGAGACGACAGCCATTGACCCCGACGACGTAGATCGATTGCCCAACACGCGAAAGCAGACGTTCGCGGACGGGAAGACCTACTGCTTTCAGAATATCTACGTTGAGACCGACCCGAAACTGATCTTCATGCGGTTGAGGTGAACTGGAGAGCACACCCGCTAATCCAAACGGGAGGAACTTGGTTCGATTCCAAGCAACCGCTCCAGCAGATGAAAGTGGATGAATGCCCGCTCTATTGCAGCAATTCCTTCTCCCGCTGTCGGAGAAACGCTCGCAGTTCAGACACAGAGGTCGCCTCCCCAATCATGACCTGCACAGTTTTATAGAACTCCTGCAAGATCAAGCCGGTCCCCTCCTCGGAAGAAATTCCTCTCTCCGTGCCATCGGGCATCGTTACAGTGCCGATACAACAGTTTGAGGCACCAGGCTTACTGAAACCACTTATCAGCGTGGGGACCCATTCTGGCAGTATCAACATCCGCCAAACAACTACACCCACCACTTGATTGTTACCCGCAAGCAGCACGGGGCCGCCGGAGTTGCCTGGATTGAAAGCGCCATTCACGACAATGTGCTTCACGATCGCATCACCTATGTGTGCGTCGTTGTAGCCCGCAACGGTGCCTACGCTAAGTAGTGGAGACGGACCGTTGTAGGTGAGCGGATGCCCCCATGTTGTGACTGTAGTTCCAACATCCGGAGACTTCTCTGGACCCAGCTCGAATCCTCCTTCAAGTCGGCGCACCGGACGCAGCAGGGCAAGGTCGCGGTTTACGTCGGTCACAAGCTTCGAGAAGGTAATCTCCGTTCCCATCGAAGACCTGGCCCGAAGGTCGTTACTCCCGCAACCCTTGATAACATGTTCGTCTGTCACCATAGTCCCGCTCTTGAGTAGGAACGCGGTTCCCTTACTACTTGTCGTGGGGCAATAGATCAGATAGACCGATTGGATTGCGTCACGTTGAAGTGGGCCCGCAGAGTCCAGGAGCCACTGAGTTGCGACTGGCATCGGTTGGCCTGTTTCTCCTCGGTTCTCCTGCGCGTGGACGCTAAAACACGATGCAGTCAGCAGAAGAATGGTCGCGCGTAGCACTTCAAAGAACCGATTCGCTGTCATGTCCTTACGACCTCTCTTGATCGAAGTGGGCTCGGGGCGTAAGCTCGCTAACCAAAGGGAGAAGACGAGGCTCGGACCCTCGCGACCGCTCACGCCTTGAGCGAGTCAAGAATCTTTGCGGCGAGCAGCGCAGCAACACCGATGATGAAGAGAGCGTCCATTAAAAGCTGACCGCGTGCGCTCATACGTTCGTGAGTCGCTGGGAACGCGCCGAGCATCCGCAGAGCCAATAGGCCCGTTACGGAAAGCGCTACCCACGATCCCGTTTCAAAGGACTTGATGTAGAGAGCTTCCGAAGAAACTCGGAACTGAATCGCGAATGACAATATCGCGAACACGAGTCCCGTAAAGAAGAACGCAAATCGATTCCGCATGCGAATGCGGTCAAGGGCGAATTGAAGGCCGTAATCGTCGTCCGACATTGCAAGGTCCCTTCCGCGCAAATGATTACACCGTTGTACGAGCGGGTGGGGCTCGATTTTCGTTCTGCGTTCTCCGCGCGTTTCAGGACCGCGCGCCTCTCATTCTTCTTTCCCGTCAGAATACGCAAGGGGGGCTATGGGGCTCCCCACCACGGGTTAGCGTCGCTTCGACGGCTTCCCGGGACTGTGCTCTGACAAACGACGCTTGAGAACTGAGACGAACCCTTCCCAGACGAGAAGGGCCAGCGCTTTTGCGCCGCTCACCGCGGCCCAACCGACGACTGCGGCTAGCGCGGTAAGCGTGAACCCGACAACGAGCTCAACTGCGGAAGGGAACTCCGCGAGCATTCTTGTCTCCTCGTGCCGACAGGCTTAGGAGACAAGAGCGGTTATTGGGAACTGTTCGGGAGTTCTCAAACCGATTCATTGCCTGCGGCTTTCTTGGGGCTGACGGCCCCGTGCGTGATGCGGTTCAAGAGTAAAAGACAACGAAATTCGCCGACTCCGGTCCGCTAGGGCCATCCTTCGCGGAGCGTGATTATGTCGGTCCTTCTCCTCCGTTGACCTGAAAATCATAGGGAATCTAGAGCCCGTAAGGATGAGGTGAAACCGCCACAATGCCCGGGAGACCACCAAAACCAACCGCGCTCAAGGTCCTGGAAGGGACCTGGAGAGCCGACCGCGCCCTCATGCTTCTTTTGGGCTGGCAGTCTGAGGGTCGGGGGTTCGATTCCCCCCAGCTCCACCAATCTTACCGATCAGGGGTACGCGACCGAGTCGACGCCGCAGCCGTCGCAATGGCCGCGCTCGACCAGGAACTCATCGAGGCAGACGGGGCAGTAGCTCGCGGCGCCCGGGCCGACTCGGGCTGGCGCGAGCACGCGACTCCTGTCGATGCCCCGCTGCTCGCAGAGCGAGAGCAGCGGCTCGGCGCTCCCACGATCCAAGGCGAGACGGCCTATCTCCTTGCGAAGCATCTGGACGAACGCGTGCTCCTCGAGGATCGCGGCTGCAGCGGTGGCCGGATGAAACTCCGCGAGCCGTTGCGCGACCAGCTCGTTCGGGGTCCGCAGCAGGGCCGGAGGGAAGAGCGCGCTGCTGATCCAGCGCTCGACGCGTCGCTCGAGAGGAGGCACGGCGCGTCGCTCGGTCGCGTAGAGAGCCACCAGCGTGCCGATCTGGAGCGCGCCGATGACCGGAAGCGCCCGGAGCCAGGCCGCCTCCGCGCCGAGCCACGCAATCGCCGGGGGCATGCCGAGGAACATGAAGAGCAGGTAGGCCTCGCACCAGATTCGCAGGAACCGCGTGTCATGCCGAGCCGCGGCGAGCGCGGCCCTGAACTCTGTGAGTGAGAAGGCGCGCTCGGACGAAGCTGCCTCGAGGACGAGGCCCAGATCCCCCGGCCAGGGAGACAGGATCCGGTAGCCCGGCCCGCGTAGCACGCTGCCGCGTCCGACGTACGACGCGACGATGACCGCGTTCTGGGACAGCGACACTGTGCATTCCCACAGCACGAACGCAGCGACGTAGAGCAGGAGCTGCAATGGGCCGAACCTTGCCTGGTTCGCGGCGTTCAGACGTGGGTGGGGGGGTCCGCGATGTGCTTCCTTCCCGTGAAGAGCCGCTTGAGCCCCGCCAGACCGGCGATCGCGACCACGATCAGGCCCTTCCATGCCTTCGCCAGCAGACCGCTCTTGACCGCAGCGGCGCCCAGCCCGCCCGCGACCAGCGCCGTCAGCCCATAGCTCGCGATCTGATCCGTACCCGGGACGTACTCGGCGTAGGTGCTTCCCGGCCGAAAGTGGTAGCTGGTCAAGAGCTGGTCCGTCGCGGCGGAGGCGGCAGCGAACTCGTCCTCGTCGCTCACGATCGTGACGCTCATGACGCCGCGCCTTCCGAGCAGCTTCACCATTCGATTCAGAACGCGACGCCCCTCGCTCGTCCCCTCGATCGCCCAGGTGAGGTTGTTGGTGCGCTCATCGTAGTGGGGCTTCTCATGCCACTGAAGGCCGTCGACCGTGGCCCAACCGCGGCGCTTGCGCTCCTCGTTCGCCTGCTCGGTGCCTTCCTGGATGGATTCGAGCAAGGCGTCGGCATCCAGGTCGTCCTTCTCCGAATCGTCCACCCATCCGGAGGCCTCCCACTCGAAGAAGAGCATCCAGCTCGCGTCGTCGGAGGCAGGGGCGACCGTCGCGAGCTCGCCGCCCGAGGTGGGGTTCTCCATCAGCTCGAGGAGCTTCACCGTGTCCTGCTGCGGGAGGAAGACGTACTCCGCCGGAAGCTCGATCTCCGCGATCGAGTCGCCGATCGGCGCGGTCAGCGGCCCGGCTTGCCAGCCGAGCTTCGGCGGCTCGCCGGGCTCTTCGGCGGCCCATGCCGTGACGACTGGAATCGACACGACCAGGATCGCTGCCAGTTCACGGATTCGAAGTCGAACGCTGGAATGGAACATACTTGGACCCCCCTACACGGATTTGACCAGAAGTGTCGGGAAATGTCCAGAGCGGAAACACCGATTTGCTGGGTGATTGTTCTCGGGCCCCTCAGACGCGCAGCGGCGGCAGCTTTCCATAGCTGAGCGCGCGCCAGAGCCACTCGGCGGGTCCGAAGCGGAACCATTCGAGCCACCAGCGGCTCGCGAGGACCTGTAGCCCGAAGACGGCGCACGCGATCGCGATACCGGCGGGAGGGTGGATCGCTCCGAGCCGGGCGAGCAGGAATCCTCCGATCAGCGACTGCAACAGATAGTTCGTGAGCGAGAGTCGTCCGGCCGCGGCCAGCGGGGCGAGCGCATGCTGCCAGCGCGGACGCTCGAGCAGCCGCAGCAGCAGCGCAGCGTAGGCGAGCGCGAGCGCCGGCCCCGCGACCGCGATCAGCGCCTCGGCCAGTGCCGCGGTCCACGAAACGACGGGCGCGCCCGAGAGATCGACCAGCGCCACGTGCGCGAGGCTGCCCGCGATTCCTACCGCCGAGAGCAGCGGGAGATGGCGGAGGAGCACGCGCACGGGGTCGCCCGTCTCCCCGCGCGCGCGCCCGGCCGCGAGCCCCAGCAGGAACATCGCGAAGGCGAAGAGCGCCTGGCGCGCGGGGTACCCGAGCGCGACCACCACCTCCGTGACGCGCGCGCTCGCGGCGGCTCCCGGGACGAACCACCAGTCCCAGGCGACGACCGCGGCGAGCGCGAGCGCCGGTGTCGCGAGCGCGAGCCAGGCTGCGCGCTCGAGGACGCGCGTGGGTCGTGCGCGGAAGGGGAGCAGCAGGACGCCGAGCAGAGCGTAGGTCGCGAGGATGTCCCCCGGCCACAGGTACGCCTGGTGGAAGATCCCGATCAGGAACAGGATGCCCATCCGCCACAGATGCAGCGCGACGAAGCGCGGGCCGGTACGCGCGATCTGGAGCGCGATTCCATAGCCGAAGAGCAGCGCGAAGAGCGCGTAGACCTTGTTCTCGCAGGCGACCTGGATCAGCCAGAGCGCCGCGTGATCGGCCAGGCCCGCGGCCGGACGCGCGACCAGCTCGCGGTAGGTCGGCGAGAAGAAGTGCTGTGCATTCTCGACGAAGACACCGAGCAACGCCGCGCCGCGCAGGACGTCGAGGCTCTCGAGTCGCGCGCCGGGATCCGTCGGCGAATCAGCGGGCCGCGGCAGGGTCGTCAGACTGCGTCTCGGGGCTCAGCGCATCTCGATCACGAGCAGATCGATCTGGGTCTTTCCCTCGGCCGTGCCGACGCCGTAGGTCGCGGAGCGCTCGCCCTTGTCGGCGAACACCATGATCCCTTCGGGTGCGTCCACGCGATTGGTCGACCAGCCCTGCGCCGCGAAGGCGTCGGCAAAATAAGACGCGACCTTGGCAGGATCGTCCGCCGTGCTGAAGCCCATCGAAAAGCCGGGCTCCGAGGCCGGGCGCGCCTTCACGAGTTCGGCGCCCGGGTAGAGCGGCACGTCTTTCGGGAAGTTCGCCGGCATTTCCTTGACCCAGACATCCGCGACCAACGGGGCCACCGCAGGCTTGCCCGCTGTCGAGGGCGACTCCGCCGTCGCCGCCGCGTCCGGCGTCTCCGACTTCTCCCCGCCGCAACCCAGCGCCAGGCACGAGCCGAGCGCGATCGAAACCCCGAGCTGCCGAAGCCTGCTGACCTGCATTCTCCCTCTCCTCCCGATTGGGTGGGGCAGCATAGCAGCCTCCCAAGGCGGCGGGCGCGAAGATCCGGGCGCGTCTGGCTTGTCAGCCGACTAGAACGTGTTCTAGGATGGCAGTCCTGCTCACGAGGTACTGCCATGGCTGCCGCCGACGGCGAGGTCAGCTTTTCGGCGCCGCACATCGTCGAGTACGCCTATCGCCGCTCGGTCGGCGCCGTGCTCGGTAGGTTTTTCACGGGCCTGCGCGAGCGCAAGCTGGTCGGCACGCGCACCCGCGCCGGCCGGGTCCTGGTTCCGCCCTGCGAATACGACCCCGACACGGGCGAGAGCGTGGCTGAATTCGTCGACGTGGGTCCGGCGGGCGTGGTGACGACCTGGGCCTGGGTCTACGCCCCCTCCGCCAAGCATCCGCTCCCGCGTCCCTTCGCCTGGGCGCTGATACAGCTTGACGGGGCCGATACCTCGATGCTGCACGCCGTCGACGCCGGCTCCGAGTCGCGCATGCGCACGGGAATGCGCGTGCAGCCGCGCTGGCGGGCGCAGACGGTCGGCGAGATCCGCGACATCGAATGCTTCGAACCCGAGGCTTGACGATGAGCGAAGCGGAGCCGGTCAAGAGCATCGTCACGCCGACCCGACTCGAGTACGCGTACACGGCGGTGGGTGCGCAGGCGCGCTTCCTCGACGAGATCTCGCGCGGCCGCATCATCGGCCAGCGCTGTCCGCAGTGCCGCAAGGTCTACGTGCCGGCGCGCGGGGCGTGTCCCCGCTGCGGCGTCCCCACCGCCGAGGTGGTGGAGGTCTCGGGCCGTGGCACCGTCACCACCTTCTGCGTGGTGCGCGTGCCGTCGGAGAACATCGACCTGAAGCTGCCCTTCGTCGCCGCGCATATCCTGCTCGACGGCGCCGACATCCCGTTCTTCTCGCTGGTGGGCGACTGCGACGCGAGCGAGGTCCGCATGGGCCTGCGCGTCGAGGCCGTCTGGGCCCCGCGCGAGGAGTGGGGGCCGACCTTCGCCAACATCCGCCACTTCCGCCCGACGGGCGAGCCCGACGTCGCCTTCGAGAAGTTCAAGGAGCACCTCTGATGCGGGAGGTCGCGGTGGTCTCGTTTGCGCAGACGCCTTACGTGCGGCGCGAGCGGCGGCGCAACGAGGTCGAGATGCTGATGCCGGTGATCGCGCAGGCGATCGAGCGCTCCGGCATCCCGAAGGCCCAGATCGGCTTCACCTGCTCGGGCAGCTCCGACTACATCGCCGGCCAGGCCTTCGCCTTCGTGGGCGCGGTGGATGCGCTCGGAGCCTGGCCGCCGATCTCCGAATCCCACGTCGAGATGGACGGCGCCTGGGCGCTCTACGAGGCGTGGGTCAAGATCCAGTGCGGGCAGGCGGACTCGGCGCTGGTGTTCGCCTTCGGGCGCGCGTCGACGGGCACGCTTCCCGAGACGCTCACCATGCAGCTCGACCCCTACACGCTGGCGCCGCTCGGCGCGGATGCGATCAGCCTCGCCGCGCTCCAGGCGCGCGCGCTGCTCGAGGCTGGGTTGTGTACGGAGCGCGAGATGGCCGAGGTCGCGGTGCGCTCACGGCGCGACGCCAAGCGCAACCAGTTCGCACAGCTCAAGGGCGACTTCGAGGTCGAGAAGATCCTGGCCGAGCCGTACCTGATCTCGCCGCTGCGCAAGCACGACTGCCCCCCGATCACGGACGGCGCCGCCGCGATCGTGATCGCGGCCGGCGAGGTGGCGCGCCGCGTCTGCCGCCGCCCGGCCTTCATCCGCGGCATCGACCACCGGATCGAGCCGCACCAGCCGGGCTTCCGCGACCTCACGGTCTCGCCGTCCACCCAGCTCGCGGGCGAAAAGGCCGGCGCCGCCGGCAGGCCCTTCGATCTCGCGGAGCTCCACGCGCCCTTCACGCACCAGGAGCTGATCCTGCGCCGCGCGCTCGCGCTGCCCGCGTCGGTCGCGATCAATCCCTCCGGCGGCCCGCTCGCCGCGAATCCCATGATGGCGGCCGGTCTGGCGCGGATCGGCGAGGCGGCGAGGCCGATCCTCGAGGGCGAGGCCCGGCGCGCGCTCGCGCACGCCACCCAAGGGCACTGCTTGCAGCAGAACCTCGTGTGCGTGCTGGAGGGCGAGTGATGGCCGAGCCCTGCGCGGTGATCGGCGTTGGTCAGACGCAGCACGACACAAAACGTATTGACGTGTCGCAGGTCGGGCTGGTGCGGGAGGCGGCGCTGCGCGCGCTGGAGGACGCCGAGCTCGACTGGAAAGAGATCGACGCGGTCGTGATCGGCAAGGCTCCCGACCTCTTCGAGGGCGTGATGATGCCGGAGCTCTTCCTCGCCGAAGCGCTCGGCGGCTCCGGCAAGCCGATGCTGCGGGTGCATACCGCCGGCAGCGTGGGCGGCTCGACGGCGATCGTGGCGGCAAGCCTGGTGCAGGCGGGCGTTCACGAGCGCGTGCTCACCGTCGCCTACGAGAAGCAGAGCGAGAGCAATGCGATGTGGGCGCTCTCGATCCGGGTCCCGTTCCAACAAGGCGTGGTGGCGGGGGCCGGCGGCTACTTCGCGCCGTTGATCCGCGCCTACATCCGGCGCGCCAACGCGCCCGAGGACACCGGCATCCGGGTGGCGCTGAAGGACCGCCAGAACGCGCTCAAGAATCCGTACGCGCACCTCAAATTCCCGGGCATCACCTTCGAGCAGGTCGAGAAGTCCCCGATGCTGTGGGATCCGATCCGCTACCTCGAGACGTGTCCCTCCTCCGACGGAGCCTGTGCGATGGTGCTCTCGAGCGCCCAGGCCGCGAAGCGCGCGCCGCGCAAGCCCGCCTGGGTGCACGCCACCGCCATGCGCACGGAGCCCACCATGTTCGCGGGCCGCGACCAGGTGAACCCGCAGGCCGGCAAGGACTGCGCGAAGGAGCTCTACCAGAAGGCGGGGATCACGAAGCCGCGCCAAGAAATCGACTGCGCCGAGATCTACGTCCCCTTCAGCTGGTTCGAGCCGATGTGGATGGAGAACCTGGGCTTCGCGCCCGAGGGCGAAGGCTGGAAGATGACCTACGAGGGGGCCACGGCCCTGACCGGCGACCTGCCCGTCAACATGTCGGGAGGCGTGCTCTCCTCCAACCCGATCGGCGCCTCCGGCATGCTGCGCTTCGCCGAGGCCGCCAACCAGGTGCGCGGCCTGGCCGGCGAGCACCAGGTCGACGGCGCCCGCCGCGCGCTCGGCCACGCCTACGGCGGCGGCTCCCAGTACTTCTCGATGTGGATCGTGGGGAGCGAGCCGCTATAGCCACCGAAGCGCGCTCCGCGCGGGTGTAGACTCCTCCCGGCCGAGCGGTCCCCCGCCGCCGGTCGGGAGCCCGCATGACCACCAGCCCGCGCGCCCAGGTCGCGGCGATCCTGTTCACGGACCTCATCGGCTCGACCGAGCTGATGCAGCGCGTGGGCGACGAGCGCGCGCAGGGGCTGTTCCAGATCCATCACCGGCTGCTCGCCGATGCCGTCTCTGCGACGGGCGGCTCGGAGCTGCAGTGGCTGGGAGACGGGCTGATGGCGGCCTTCGCGTCGCCGGCCGACGCCGTGCGCTGCGCGGTGACGGTGCAACAGGCGGCTCGTCGTTCGACGACGGCAGATCGGCTCGCGGTGCGCGTGGGCCTCAACGTCGGTGAGATCCTGCGCCAGCCGACCGGGAGCGGCTACTTCGGAACGCCCGTCGTGGTGGCCCGTCGGCTATGCGATCGCGCCGAGGCCGGCCAGATCTTGTGTACCACGACGGTATCCGGCCTGCTCGCCGGGCGCGCCGCCTTCCGTTTCCGCGAGCTGGGCCGCGCGGAGCTCAAGGGTCTCGCCGAGCCTGTCGACACCTGCGAAGTCGTTTACGAGAGCGACCCCGGCGCGTCGCTGCTCGCGGCGTTGCCCTTCGTCGGGAGGCGCGGCGAGCTCGGGCGCCTCGTGCACCGTCTCGAAGAGGCGCGCGCAGGGCATGGCGGTCTCGCGATGCTGGTCGGCGAGCCCGGCATCGGAAAGACCCGCACGCTCGAAGCTCTCGCCGAGCGCGCCCGCGAGGCGGGCGCGCAGGTGCTGTGGGGCCGCTGCTTCGAGGGCGAGGCGACGCGCCCCTATTCGCCGTTTGCCGACGCGCTCGAGGAGCACGTGCGGCGTGCGCCGCAGGACGCTCTCGAAAAGGACCTCGCGACGTTCGGGCCCGCGCTCTCGGTGCTCGCACCCGCGCTGCGCGAGCGCATGCCGGAGCTTCCCGCGCCGCCGCCGCTCCAGCCCGACGAAGAGCGCCACCGGCTGCTCGACGCGGTGACGCAGGTGCTGCTCGCGATGGCTGGGCGCGCGCCGGTCCTGCTGGTGCTCGACGACCTGCACTGGGCCGATGCCGGGACGCTCGCCCTGCTGCGGCACGTGGCGCGCTTCGCGCGTCGCGCGCCGCTCCTGCTGGTCGCGGCGTACCGCGACGTCGAGCTCGATCGTCAGCATCCGTTCGCGGAGCTGCTCCCCACGCTCAAGCGGGAGACGGAGTACGAGCGCGTGGTCCTGCGTGGCCTCGGCGAGAACGAGGTCGGCGAGCTGCTGCACATGCTCTCCTCGCAGGAGGTGCCCGAGGCGCTCGTGCGCGCGCTCCACCGCGAGACCGATGGAAATCCGTTCTTTTTGCGCGAGGTGCTCCTCCACCTGGTCGAAGAGCGCAAGCTCTACCGCGCCGAGGGGCGCTGGCGCAGCGACTACCCGGTGGAAGAGCTCGGCATCCCCGAAGGCGTGCGCCAGGTCATCGGGCGGCGGCTATCGCGGCTCTCGCAAGCGGCGAACGGCCTGCTCTCGGCGGCGTCGGGCTTCCAGGGTGCATTCAGGTTCGATGTGGCGGCGCGCGCCGCCGGCCTCGGAGAGGGCGCCGCGCTCGACGCGCTCGACGAGGCGCTCGAGGCGCAGCTGGTACGGCCGACCGGGGACCCGGAGCTCTACGACTTCGCTCACGCGTTGATCCGGCATACGCTCTACGGGGAACAGAGCCCCTCGCGTCAGGTACGGCTGCACCGGCGCCTGGCGGAGGAGCTCGAGCGCGGCCTCGGGGCGCGCTCCTCCCTGTACGCAGCCGAGATCGCGCGGCAGTGGCACCGCAGCGCGGCGCTCGCGGGGGCGGAGCGCGGGGTGCCCCACTGTCTTGCCGCAGCGGACACGGCCGAACGGGCCGCGGCGCACGCCGAGGTGGCGGCGTTCCTACAGATGGCGCTCGATCTCCTCCCGACGGGCGACGCGCGCCGGGCGCGTGCGCTCGGCCGGCTTGGGCTGGCCCTGGCGTGGAGCTTGCGCGTCGAGGAAGCCGTGCGGGTCGCCGGCGAGGCGGGCGAGCAGATCGCGGCGACCGAAGGACCGGACGCCGCGGCCGACTACCTGGCGGAGGCCGTCATGACACTCTGGGGCGCCGCGCAGTCCCCCCTCGCCTGGAGACTGGCTGCGCAGGGACTCCGCCATGCGGGGGCGCGCCGGGACGAGACGTGGGCGATCCTGATGGCGCATGAGCTGATGCGCCGAAACGCCGAGAATCCCGAGTGGATC
>Ga0184637_10000248_pt1 | contig 39687 bp, 37 predicted proteins | sample PLM3_127_b2_FD_133143 | JGI IMG/M metagenome (GOLD analysis project Ga0184637, IMG submission 133143) | Groundwater sediment microbial communities from an aquifer in East River, Colorado, USA - PLM3_127_b2 | ecosystem: Environmental > Terrestrial > Soil > Riparian zone | place: USA: East River... | reverse complement strand
GCCTACCTCGACGATTACGCTTTTCTGGTGGACGCGCTGATCGAGCTGATGCAGGCGGAGTTTCGCGCCGCCGACCTCGAGCTCGCGCGCGCGCTGGCCGACGTCATGCTCGATCAGTTCGAGGACCGCGCAGCGGGCGGCTTCTTCTTCGTATCCCACGACCACGAGAAGCTAATACACCGCGCCAAGCCCGGCCACGACCACGCGACCCCTTCCGGCAACGGCATGGCGGCGTTCGCCCTGCAGCGGCTGGGGCATCTGATCGGCGAGACGCGCTACCTGGCGGCCGCCGAGAGGACCGTTAAGCTCTTCTACCCGGCCCTCGAACGCCAGCCGGGCGGCTTTGTCAGTCTCGCCACCGCACTCGATGAGTATCTCGCGCCGCCACAGACCGTCGTCCTGCGCGGTGACAAGGAAGACCTCGCCCGCTGGCAGAAGGTGCTCGTGCGCACCTACCGTCCCGCTACGCTCGTCATCGCCATTCCCGCAGACCGGGCGGGGCTGCCGCCGGTCCTGGACAAAGCCGCCCCGGCCCGCGGTGTCAACGCCTGGATCTGCCGCGGCGTTGCTTGTCTTGCGCCTACCAGCGATCTCGCTGATCTCCAGCGCACACTGTCCGCCGGAACAGGGGTTTGGCGGACTTAGGCCGGACAAAATCCTGTTAGAATGCGCGAGCTTTTCGCCGGAAACAACCCAGGAGCCTGTTTATGAAGACCATCGCCACGCTGCTCGCCGCCCTGGCCGCAGCAACCTTCGCCGCAGGCGCGCTCGCCGCCGACGCCAAGAACGCCGAAGCCCTCGGCAAGGCGAGCGGCTGTTTCGCCTGCCATACCATGGACAAGAAGCTGGTCGGGCCGAGCTACAAGGAGATCGCCGACAAGTACCGCAAGGACAAGAACGCGGAGGCGGGCCTGATCAAGAAAGTGAAGGACGGCGGCAAGGGCGTGTGGGGCGACATCCCGATGATGCCCAACGCGCACGTGAAGGATGAAGATATCAAGACCATGGTGCAGTGGATCCTCTCCATCAAGTAAGCGGCGGTAAATGACCACCGGGCCGGCCTGCGGGCCGGCCTATTTTTTTTACGCTCGATTCCTGCGCGAGGCTCTAAATTGACAAGCTCGCCGCCGCTAAGGATAATGTTTTCTCCAGTAGCAACAATGATTTATCTCAGGGTGCCCACATGATTCGTGTCTCCGTCACCGGCGCCGGCTTGAGCCTGGCGCTGACGTTGCTCCTCACCGCCTGTGGCCAGCAATCGCCGTCGTCCGGCGGCGTGATCAGGATCGGCCAGGTATCGCCACTCACCGGCCCGCAGGCGCACCTCGGCAAGGACAACGACAACGGCGCGCGGCTCGCCGTCGAGGAGATGAATGCCAGGGGCCTGACGATCGGCGGCGTGAAAGTGAAGTTCGAACTGGTGAGCGAGGACGACCAGGCCGACCCAAAGACGGGCACGATTGTGGCGCAAAAACTGGTGGACGCCAAAGTCGCCGGCGTGATCGGGCATCTCAACTCCGGCACCACGATCCCGGCCTCCAAGATCTACCACGACGCCGGCATCCCGCAGGTGTCGCCGTCGGCGACCAATCCCAAGTACACCCTGCAGGGCTACAAGGGCGCGTTCCGCGTGATGGCGAACGACGTGCAGCAGGGCAAGACCCTGGGCGAGTTCGCGCTGGCCAAGCTCGGCGCGAAGAAGATCGCGATCATCGACGATCGCACCGCCTACGGCCAGGGCCTGGCCGACGAGTTCGAGAAGGCGGCGAAGGCCGGAGGCGCTGCCATCGTGGGGCGTGAATACACCAACGACCGCTCCACCGATTTCCGCGCGATCCTCACCAGCGTCAAGGGCAGGCAGCCGGACCTCGTGTTCTTCGGCGGCATGGACGCGCAGGCCGGGCCGATGGCGGCGCAGATGAGGTCGCTCGGCATCAAGGCCAGGTTGCTCGGTGGCGATGGCGCGCAAAGCCAGGAATTCATCAAGCTCGCCGGCGCGGCCGCCGAGGGCACCGTCGCGTCTTCTCCCGGACTGCCCCTCGACAAGATGCCGGGCGGCAAGAGCTTTGCCGACCGCTACAGCGCCAAGTACGGGCAGATACAGATCTACGCGCCGTACGCCTACGACGCCGCGATGACGCTGATGGAAGCCATGGTAAAGGCCAACTCCACCGTTCCGGCGAAATATCTGCCCGAGCTCGCAAAGACCAGCCGGCAAGGCGTCTCCGGCCCGATCGCCTTCGACGACAAGGGCGACCTGAAGAGCGGCCCGATCACGCTCTACATCGTGAAGGGCGGCAAGTGGAATGCGCTCGAGACCGTCGGCGGCACTGCGGCCGCCGCGGGGAAAAAGTAACATGACGTGGTGAGCGCCGCATCCCCCCCTGCAAACGGCACCTGCGGGTGCCGTTTTTGCGGGTAGCGCCCAGGATCCCGCGCGGTGGATATTTTTCTCCAGCAGCTCGTCAACGGCATCGTGCTGGGCGCGATCTACGCGCTGGTCGCGCTGGGCTACACCATGGTCTACGGCATCCTCGGGCTGATCAACTTCGCGCACGGCGAGGTGGTGATGATTGGCGCCATGGTGGCGCTGGCCGTGATCCAGGTCCTCGTCGGCAGCGGCGTGCCGCTGCCCGGGCCGTTGATTGCCGCCGTCGGCCTGGCGGCGGCGATCCCGGTGTGCATGGCGCTGGGCTATGCCATCGAGCGCATCGCCTACCGCCCGCTGCGGCAGGCGCCGCGCCTCGCCGCCCTCATCACCGCGATCGGCGTGTCCATCGTGCTGCAGAACGCGGCGATGATCGTGTGGGGGCGCCAGTACCATTCCTTCCCGGGGCTGCTGCCGGCCACCCCGCATCCCTTCGCCGGCGCCACCGTGAACGACCTGCAGCTCTTCATCGTCGCCCTCGCCGCGCTCATCATGGCGGGGCTGCTGTGGCTGGTGCACCGCACGCGGCTCGGGCGCGCGATGCGCGCGACCTCGCAGAATCCCGAGGTGGCGGGGTTGATGGGCGTCAACGTCAACACCGTGATCTCCCTCACCTTCGTCATCGGCTCGGCGCTCGCCGCGGTGGCCGGGATCATGGTGGCCGCCTACTACGGCGTCGCGCACTACTTCATGGGCTTCATGCTGGGGCTGAAGGCGTTCACCGCCGCCGTGCTGGGCGGGATCGGCAACATCGCCGGCGCCATGCTGGGCGGGCTGCTGCTGGGAATGATCGAGAGCTTCGGCGCCGGCTACATCGGACCGCTCACCGGCGGCTTCCTCGGCAGCCATTACCAGGACGTGTTCGCCTTCCTGGTGCTGATTCTGGTGCTGGTGTTCCGGCCCTCGGGACTGCTCGGCGAGCGCGTCTCCGACAGGACGTGAACAGTGAACAGTAATCGGCGAGCGGTTCCAACGGCTTGGCCAGTTCCGACGGTTTACCGTTCACTGTTCACCGTTCGCTGTTCACCGGCTATGGCAAGGGCGATACCGTGATTTATATTTCAGATCGCTGGCAGCGCTGGAGAAGGGACCCGCGCGTGGTGTGGACGGTCTACATCACGCTCGCGGCGCTGCTGGTCGTGCTGCCGTTCGTTACCGACTGGGCTTTGGGCCGCAGCTGGGTGCGCATCGCCGCCTTTGCGCTGCTCTACATCATGCTCGCGCTGGGGCTCAACATCGTGGTCGGCTATGCCGGGCTGCTCGATCTTGGCTACGTCGCCTTCTTCGCTGTGGGCGCCTACTGCTACGCGCTGCTCGCCTCCCCGCACTTCGGCCTGCACCTGCCGTTCTGGCTGCTGCTGCCGCTGGGGGCGGTCGTGACCTGCATCTTCGGCGTGCTGCTCGGCGCGCCCACGCTGCGCCTGCGCGGCGATTACCTCGCCATCGTCACGCTCGGCTTCGGCGAGATCATCCGCATCTTCCTCAACAATCTCGACGCGCCGGTCAACATCACCAACGGCCCGCAGGGGGTGAACCTGATCGATCCCATCCGCGTCGGCGAATTTTCACTGGCGCAAACGCATTCCTTCCTCGGTTTCACCTTCCCCGTGGTCTACAACTATTACTACCTGTTTCTCCTGCTCACGCTGGCCGTGGTCTTCGTCTCGCTGCGGCTCGAGGATTCGCGCATCGGGCGCGCCTGGGTGGCGATCCGCGAGGACGAGGTGGCGGCGGCGGCGATGGGCATCAACACCCGCAACGTGAAGCTCCTCGCCTTCGCCATGGGCGCGAGCTTCGGTGGCGTTGCGGGCGGGCTGTTTGCCGGCTTCCAGGGCTTCGTCAGTCCCGAGAGCTTCACCATCATCGAATCCATCATGATCCTGTGCATGGTGGTGCTGGGCGGCATGGGCCACATACCGGGCGTGATCCTCGGCGCCGTGCTGCTGGTGGTGCTGCCGGAGGCGCTGCGCTACCTGGGGCCGCTGCAGCAGGCGCTGTTCGGCCGTGTGCTCGCCGACCCGGCGGAGCTGCGGCTGCTGGTGTTCGGCCTGGCGCTGATCCTGGTCATGCTGCTGCGGCCTTCCGGGCTGTGGCCGTCCACGGTGCGGCAGCGCGAGCTCGCCGCCGGCGCCGCGGAAAGCGGACGCGCATGACTTCGCCAGCCGGCAACGGCGCGCTGCTCGAAGTCGCCGCCATCAGCAAGCGCTTCGGCGGCCTGGCCGCGCTGGCGGAGGTCTCGCTCACGGTCGGGCGTGGCGAAATCTTCGGGCTGATCGGTCCCAACGGCGCCGGCAAGACCACGCTCTTCAATGTGCTGACCGGCCTCTACCCGCCTGACGCCGGCGAATTTACATTCGACGGCAGGCGGCTCACCGGGATGAAGCCGCACCAGGTGGCGGAGCGCGGCATCGCGCGCACGTTCCAGAACATACGCCTGTTCGCCAACATGAGCGTGCTCGAAAACGTGATGGTGGGGCGCCACGCGCGCACGCGCGCCGGCGTGCCCGGCGCCGTGCTGCGCGACGCGGCGACGCGCGCCGAGGAGGCGGCGATCGCGGATCGCGCCCGCGTGCTGCTCGAGTACACCGGAATCGCCGGCCGCGCGGCGGAGACCGCTCATTGCCTCGCTTACGGCGACCAGCGCCGCCTCGAGATCGCGCGCGCGTTGGCGACCGAGCCGAAGCTTCTCGCGCTGGACGAGCCCGCCGCTGGCATGAACGCGACGGAGACCGCCGACCTGAAGCGATTGCTCGAGCGCATCCGCGGCGACGGCGTCACGCTGCTGCTGATCGAGCACGACGTGAAGCTGGTGATGGGGCTGTGCGACCGCGTGGCCGTGCTCGATTACGGCAGGAAGATCATCGAAGGCGCGCCCGCCGCGGTGCAGCGCGACCCCGCCGTGATCGAGGCCTACCTGGGAGGCGCGCTTGCTTGAGGTGAGGGGACTGCAGGTCTGCTACGGCGGCATCAACGCCGTCAAGGGCATCGACCTCGACGTCGGCAAAGGCGAGCTCGTCACGCTGATTGGCGCCAACGGCGCCGGCAAGACGACCACGCTGAAGGCGCTCGCCGGGTTGCTGCGGCCGGCTGCCGGGCGCATCCACTATAATGGCGAAGACATTACGGCGCGCCCGGCGTTCGAGCTGGTCCGGCTGGGACTGGCGCTGGTGCCCGAGGGGCGCGGCGTGTTCGGGCGGCTCACCGTGGAGGAGAATCTGGCGATGGGCGCCTACATCCGGCGTGACGCGGCGGGTATTGCCGCAGATTTCGACCGCGTTTACGGTCTGCTGCCGCGGCTCGCCGAGCGGCGGCGTCAACTCGGCGGAACGCTGTCGGGAGGCGAGCAACAGATGCTGGCAATCGGCCGCGCCATCATGAGCCGGCCGCGCCTGCTGCTCCTCGACGAACCCAGCATGGGGCTGGCGCCCCTCATGGTGCAGAAGATTTTCGAGACCATACGCGCAGTCGCCGCCGAGGGCGTGACCTTGCTGCTGGTGGAGCAGAACGCCCGGCTCGCGCTCGAGACCTGCCATCGCGGCTACGTGATGGAGAGCGGCCTGATCTCGCTTGCCGCCGGGGCGCCGCAACTGCTCGCCGATCCCCGGGTGCGGCTGGCCTATCTCGGCGAATAAGCGCGCCATGCCGCAGTCGATCGCCACCGTACTTCGCCTGCCGCGCATGCTGGCGGCGAAATTCGCCCGCCGGGCTCTGCTTGCCGCCGGCACCGTGGCGCTCGCCGCCACGCTGGGTTTTCTCTACTACAAGACCCAGGGCGCCGATTTCAAGCGCCAGAACGAGGCGCTGGGGCTGCTGCGGGAACTGAAGGAGATCGACGTGCGCTGGGACGTGGAAATCCGGCGCACGCGGAGCGATTTCTCTCAGCCGCAAACGCTGTCCCCGGATCCCGAGGCGGCGCTTGCCCGCATTGAGCGGGCTCTCGCCGCCGCCGCGCAGACGCTCGACAGCCCGGTGCTCAAGGGTGGTCTGCCCGACCTCACGAGTGCGTTCTCCCAGAAAGCCGGGATGATGGAAAGGTTCAAACAGGCGAACGCCGCCGCCAAGCAGAGTCTGTCGCAAGTGCTCGCGTCCGACGCCGAGATCGCGGGGCTGGTGCGCGGTTCGTGGCAGGACTTCCGCGAGCGCGAGCGGCTGGTGGCGGCGGAAAGCGCGGCGGTCCAGCTGATCGCGGAAACCCAGAACTACTACTTCGTGGCGGGCGACAAACAGTTCAAGCTCATCGAAACGGTCGCCGCCGACCTGCGCCGGGCGGCGCCGCGGCTGCCGCCGGCGCTGCGCGACGGCCTCAACCGACTGGATGCCCGCGTCAAGCAACTGCTCGTGGCGAAAGCGGGCGAGCAGGAGCTGTTCGAGAAGCTGTCGTTTCTCACCGCGGGCCCGCGCGTCGACAGCCTCACCGGCGCGTTCTCCCGCGAGCTCGAGGCCGCGCTCGTCGAGCAGGAACTCTACCGCGCCTACCTCGTTGCCTACTCCGGCGCGTTGCTGATCCTGCTCGGCTATCTCGCGACGCGCCTGATCGCCAGCTACCGCCTGCTCAACGCCGCTAACGAAGAACTAGAGCGGCGTGTCGTCGAGCGTACCCGCGAGCTGTCGGAAGCGCTGCGACAGCTCAAGGAATCGGAGGCGCAGCTCATCCAGAACGAGAAGATGGCCTCCCTCGGACAGATGGTGGCCGGGGTAGTGCACGAGATCAACACCCCGCTCGCCTACGTCAAGAACAGCCTCGGCTCGGTGACGGGCAAGCTGCCGGACCTGCTGCGGCTGATCGCCGAGACCGAGAAGCTGCTCGAGCTGCTGCGCTCCGGCGCCGCCAACCCAGAGGATCTTGCCGATCAGTTCGGCCTCACCGACCGGCTGGTCACGCAACTGACGGCCCACCATGTCACCGACGAGCTGCAGGCGCTGGTGAAGGATGGCCTCTACGGCATCACGCAGATGTCCGAGATCGTCACCAACCTCAAGAATTTCTCGCGGCTCGATCGCAGCAAGGTGGGAAGCTGCAACCTGAACGAAGGCCTCGACAACACGCTGATGCTGGCCAAGCACGAGCTGAAGCGCCACGCGGTCAAGAAGAACTTCGGCGACATTCCGCCCATCACCTGCTCGCCGTCCCAGATCAACCAGGTGTTCCTCAACCTCATCAACAACGCCGCCCAGGCGATCGACCCGGGGCCCGGCCTGATCACGATCACTACGCGCCGTGAAGGCGACCGGCACATCGCGGTGGAGGTGGCAGACAACGGCAATGGCATTCCGCCGGAGATCCTGCCCAAGATCTTCGATCCCTTCTTCACCACCAAGGACGTTGGCAAGGGCACCGGGCTCGGGCTGTCGATCGTCTACAAAATCGTCGAGCAGCATGGCGGGCGTATCAGCGTGGCCTCCAATCCGGGAGTTGGCACCCGGTTCACGGTAGTGTTACCGTTGACGCCTCCGAAACCGGCGCCCGCGGCAGCCTGAGCGCGGACGCGCCGTCCCCGCACCATGAACAACCTCACCACCATCGGCAAGTATCAGGTCCAGGGCGTACTCGGCCAGGGCGGCATGGGCATCGTCTACCGTGCTTTCGATCCCGTGATCCAGCGCCCGGTGGCGATCAAGACCATCACCAAGGCCACGCTCGATCCCGCCGACCTGCAGTACGTGCTGACGCGCTTCCGCCACGAGGCGCAGGCCGTGGGCCGGCTCACCCATCCGCGCATCGCCGCGATCTACGACTTCGGCGAGGACCTGGACATCGCGTACATCGTGATGGAGCTGGTGAACGGCCAGTCTCTGTTCCACCACACGCAGAACCAGGCGCGCTTCGGGCTGAAGGAGGTCGGCGAGCTCATCCGCCAGTTGCTGGACGGTCTCGGCTACGCGCATGCGCAGGGGGTGGTGCACCGCGACATCAAGCCTTCCAATATCCTGATCAACGGCGACGGACGCCTGAAGCTCACCGATTTCGGCATTGCGCGCATTGACTCCTCCACCATCACCCAGGCGGGCGAGATCATGGGTTCGCCGGGTTACATGTCGCCCGAGCAGTTCCTCGGCACCGACCTCGACACGCGCGGCGACATCTACTCCGTCGGCGTCATCGCCTACGAGCTGCTGACGAACCGCCGGCCTTTCATCGGCAACAACGCCGAGGTCATGCGCCAAGTGCTGAAGGAGCGGGCGGCGAATCCCTCGGAGCACGATCCCAGGATTTCGGCGCAGCTCGACTGGGCGGTGCAAAAAGCCCTCGCCAAGAATCAGGATGACCGCTTCCAGACTGCGCAGGAATTCTCCGGCGCGTTCGTGAAGGGCATCGAGGCGAGCCTGCGGCAGGCCCAGCGCGAGCCCGGCCGCGCCATTGCGGAGGAACCCACCCAGCGCATCGATCCCAAGCTGATACAGGCCGCGCGCATGCTGGCGGGCCTGCAGCAGGCGAAGGCAGACGTCCCGGCCACGACCGGCGCGCAGGCGCCGGCGGCGGGCGCGCCCGCGGCGCCTGCCGGCGCGCCGCTTGACGTGCCGACCGAGGCTCCCGCCGCCAGGAGAACGCGCATCCTGTTCGTCGACGACGAGGAGCGGATACTGACGGCGCTGCGTTCGGTGTTCAGGCTGAACTACCGCGTCTTCACCGCCACCAACGGCAGCGAGGCAGTCGAGATCGTGAGGAAATTCCAGCCGCAGGTCGTGGTCAGCGACCAGCGCATGCCGGAGATGACCGGCGTGGAGCTGCTGCGCCAGGTGAAGGAAGTGGCGCCGATGACGGTGCGGATGCTGCTGACCGGCTACTCCGATCTCGCGGCAATCGTTGGCTCGGTCAACGACGGCGAGGTGTTCCGCTTCATCTCCAAGCCGTGGGACAACCAGGAAATCCAGGAAACAGTCGCCGCGGCGGCGGCGATCGCGATCGAGCTGGCAGAAACCGCCGCCACGCCGCCCATCGTGCCCGAAAGGATGGAAGCGGGCGTGCTGGTGATCGACGCGCAGGGCGACGTGTTCCGCAACATCAAGCGGCTGGTGGGCGGCGCCTGTCCGGTCTACCAGGCGCACAACCTCGACGAAGGTCTCGGCCAGCTGGAAACGCATGAAACCGCGCTGATCATCGCCGACCTCGCGAAGGGCGGCGAGGAAATCATCGCCACCTTCAAGCTGCTGAAGCAGGCGCACCCGGAGATACTCGTCATCGTGCTGGCGGAGGCCTCCGACTCGGAGCTGGTGATCGAGCTCATCAACCAGGCGCAGATTTTCCGCTTCGTCAACAAGCCGCCGGACCTGGACATGCTGAAGCAGCACACGCAGGCGGCGTTGACCCGCTACCAGTCATTCAAGCAGAACCCCCACCTTACCCACCAGCACCAGGTTGCCCCGGCCAACGCCGAGGGCTCGGTCAGCCAGAAGATCCTGGCGCGGGTGAAAGCGCTGAAACGCTGGTTTTAGGATTTTGTCGGGAGTAAGCCCGACAAAATCCTGAATGAAACACGCGGGTTAATCCACCCAGTTCCGTGGGATCAGAAATTCGGTGTAGAGCTTCTCCTCCGGGCTGCCCGGTTCGGGTTGCCAGTCGTAGCGCCATTCGACCCGCGGCGGCAGCGATATGAGGATCGACTCGGTGCGCCCGCCCGACTGCAGCCCGAACAGCGTGCCGCGGTCGTAGACCAGGTTGAATTCGACGTAACGGCCGCGGCGGTAGGCCTGGAACGCACGCTCGCGCTCGCCGTAGGGCAGGTGCTTGCGCCGCTCGAGTAGCGGCAGGTAGGCCGCGATAAATCCGTCCCCCACGCTGCGCGTGAGCGCAAAACAGGTGTCGAAATCGGGCTCGCTGAGGTCGTCGTAGAACACGCCGCCGACGCCGCGCGGCTCACCGCGGTGCTGCAGGTGGAAATAGTCGTCGCACCACTTCTTGTAGCGCGGATAGCGCTCGGCGCCGAACGGCGCCAGCGCATCGCGGCAGGCCCGGTGGAAGTGCCGCGCGTCCTCCGCGTAGCCGTAATAGGGTGTGAGGTCCATGCCGCCGCCGAACCACCAGACCGGTGCGGCGCCGTCCTGTTCTGCTAGAAAGCAGCGCACGTTCATATGCACGGTTGGCACGTACGGATTGCGGGGATGCAGCACCAGCGACACGCCCAGCGCCTGGAACGAGCGGCCGGCGAGTTCCGGGCGGCCGGCGCTGGCCGACGGCGGCAGCTTGCTGCCAAAGACGCGCGAGAAGTTGACGCCGGCGCGCTCGAAAATAGCGCCGTCCTCGAGCAGTTGCGTGATGCCGCCGCCGCCTGCCGGCCGCTCCCACTCGTCGCGCCGGAACGGCCGGCCTTCCACCGCGGTCAACTGCGCGACGATCGCCCGCTGCAACCCGGCGAAGTAGTCCCTGACGGCGTCGATATCCAACTACTTCGAGTCCGGTCTCAGGCCGAGCGTCTTCACCGCCTGCGCGATCTCGGCGTCTTCCTTCGCGATGAGCTTGCCGAATTCAGCCGCGGGCAGGAATGCCGGCGTGACCAGCAGCTTCTCCGAGGCGCGGACGAATTCGGGGCTCTCGACCGCCCTGCGAATCGCGTCCTCCAGCCTGGCAACGACGCGCGATGGCGTGCCTCTGGGGGCCGCGACGCCGCGCCATAGCTCGGCCGCCGCGTTCACTCCCAGCTCGCGCGCGGTCGGCACCTCGGGGAAGGCCGGGTCGCGCACCGCGCTCAGGGCGACCAGCGCGCGCACGTTGCCTGATTTGACGAGGCCCGCGAGCGCGCCCGGCAGCTGCACCACGGCGTCGACGTGACCGCCGAGCAGTCCCGGCACCACCTGCGCCGCGTTGAACGGCACGTCCACCACCCGCGCGCCGGTCGCCCGGAACAGCCATACCGAGGAGAAATGGGTATGGCTGCCGGTGCCCGAGTTGCCGATGGTGAGCTTGCCGGGCTGGGCCTGTGCCTGCTGCACGATGTCGCGCAGGCTTTTCCACGGCGCCTCGTTTCTCACGAACAGCAGTGGCGTCTCGTTCTGCACCCGCGCCACCGGCGTGAACGCCCGGTAGTCGAACGGCAGCATGCCGGTGTGATGGGTAGTCGAGATCGAGTTCGAGTTCCACACCAGATGGTGGCCGTCGGCCGCCTGCGCCGCGGCGTACTTGTAGCCGACCGCGCCGCCGCCGCCCGGGCGATTCACCACCACGATGTTGGTGCCGAGGTGCTTCGCCACGCCCTCGGCCAGCAGCCGCGCGGTAACGTCGGCGGAGCTGCCCGCCGGGAACAGCACGATGAATTCGATCGGTTTCCTGCCCGGGAACGCCTCCTGGGCCGGCGCCGCCACGGCGATGGCCAGCAGCGCCCATGCCGCGACTAGCCGACAATGAATACCTATTACAGCCGGTCGGCTCGGCAATACCCCTGAGCGGCTAACCATGCGTATCCACCGACTGTTCATGACACCCAATCCGACCGGCTAGTAGGTGCCGCGAAACGCGTCGTGCCCGCGCACGTAGTTGCGGTTGCTCTGCTCCGGGTTGCGGTTCACCAGCGGGCGCGCGTAGAGCGGGTGGGTGAGGCTCCTGACCTCGTGCTCGATTGTGAACAGCTTCGTGCCGTCGGCCGGGTCGACGAGGTCGCGGAAACGGTACTGGTACTCGTCGCTCTCCTCGGTGATCAGCCCGCGCTCGAGCAGGCGCCGGTGCGGCCCCGAGAAGTCGGTGACGTAGATCTGGACATGGTGCCCGTCGTACTCCGGCAGCGGGCGCGTGGTCTCGCGGAAGCGCAGCCGTTGCGTTGCGCTGGTGGAGATGACGGCCATGGGTGCCGCGCCGCCCTTGAGCTCCCCCTGCGCCTGCATGATCTGCCGGTAGAAGCGGGTGATGCCGGCGGCGCTGCCCGGCGGCACGCCGAACTCGACGTAGGCAATTGCCAGTTCGGCGCCACCGAACTCGGGGGCGGGCGCGTGGCAGCGATAGCGATTGCCCCACGGGCACGTCGCTTCGACCACGCCGTCGCGCTCCTCCCAGGCAAAACGCGTCTCCGCCAGCAATGGCGCCACTTGCTGCAGCCGGCGCTTCAGCGCCGCGAGATCGGGCATGACGATGCCGACGTGGCCGCGCAACACCTGGGTGCCGCGCGACGGCAGGTGAAACTGGCTGCGACCGGCGTTGACCCACATGTTCTCCACGCCCGCCATGAGATAGGGGTCGCGCGTCAGCCCGAGGCCGCTCAGGTAAAAGATGGTGGCCAGGCGCTGGTCGGGTATGCCGACATTGACGTGCTCGAGCAGCACGATGTTGCCCAGGTCCTGGCGCGCGCGGTCGTAGGTTATTGCCACGGTCTCTCCACCTCCCGGCCTACTTCCTGCCTCCGGCAAGGGCGCGGTGGCCGATATCGCGCCGGAACTGCATGCCGTCGAAGCGAATTTTCTCCGCCATCTCGTAAGCGCGGCGCTGCGCGGCGCCGACGTAGCCGCCCAGCGCGGTGACGGTCAGCACCCGGCCGCCGTTGACGACGATGTCGGCCCCGTTCAACGCCGTGCCGGCATGAAACACGCGGCAGTCGTCCGTTGCCGACGGCAGCCCGCGGATCGCATCGCCCCGGCGCGGGGTATCCGGATAACCATGCGCGGCGAGCACCACGCCCAAGGCGACCCGAGTGTCCCATTCGGCCACGACCTTGTCGAGGGTGCCGGCGAGAGCATGCTCGAGCAGGCCCACGAGGTCGCTCTTCAGCCGCATGATGATCGGCTGCGTCTCGGGGTCACCCATGCGGCAGTTGAATTCCAGCACCTTCACCCGGCCGTCCCTGGAGATCATCAGCCCGGCATAGAGAAAGCCGCTATACGGCGTGCCGTCCTTCTCCATGCCGGCCAGCACCGGCTGGATCACCTCGCGCATCACGCGGGCATGGATCGAGGGCGTCACCACCGGCGCCGGCGAATACGCGCCCATGCCGCCGGTATTGGGGCCGCGGTCGCCGTCGAGCAGCCGCTTGTGGTCCTGGCTGGTTGCGAGCGGCAGCGCGTGCCGGCCGTCGGCGAGCACGATGAAACTCGCCTCCTCGCCTTCGACAAACTCCTCGATCACCACCCGGCCGCCGGCGGCGCCCATGGATTTCCCGACCAGCATGTCGTCCACCGCTGCGTGCGCCTCCGCCGCGCTCATCGCCACCACCACGCCCTTGCCAGCGGCGAGACCGTCCGCCTTGATGACGATAGGCGCGCCGTGCCGCCCGATGTACTCGTGCGCCGGCGCGGCCTCGCTGAACGCCGCGTACGCCGCGGTCGGCAGACCGTGGCGCTGCATGAAGTTCTTGGCAAATTCCTTCGAGCTCTCGAGCCGGGCTGCGGCCCGGTGCGGCCCGAAGATCCTCAGCCCCGCCTCCTGGAACGCGTCGACGATGCCGTCGGCGAGTGGCGCTTCCGGCCCGACCACGGTAAACGCGACGCCTTCTTTCCTTGCGAGCCCGATCCATTCCGGTATTGAGTTCGCCGCCACGTTGGCGAGCCCCTCCTCGCGCGCGGTGCCGGCGTTGCCCGGCGCGACGAGCACGCGCGAGACGCGCGGCGAGCGCGCGAGCTTCCAGGCCAGCGCGTGTTCGCGTCCGCCGGAGCCGATGACGAGCAGCTTCATTATGGGGGTGAAACGTGAAAGGTGAAACGTGAAACGCGAAGGCAAAAGAACCTGGAGGGTTGGATTCTACTTTTCACTATTCACGTTTTACGTTTTACGTTTTACGTTTCACATTTCACTTTTCACCGCACTTCCGGCGCGTCAGTGGCGGAAGTGGCGATAGCCAGTAAACACCATCGCCACGCCGTGCTCGTCGGCAGCGGCTATGACTTCCTCGTCACGCATGCTGCCGCCGGTCTGGATGATGGCCGCCGCGCCGGCGCGGACGACCACGTCCACTCCGTCGCGGAACGGAAAGAAGGCGTCGGAGGCCACCACCGAGCCGGTGAGCGCCAGGCCGGCGTTGTCGGCCTTGATGACGGCGATGCGCGCCGAGTCAACGCGGCTCATCTGGCCCGCCCCCACGCCCAGCGTCTGCCCGTTGCCGCAGAACACGATGGCGTTGGATTTCACGAACTTGGCCACGCGCCAGGCAAACAGCAGGTCGGCGATCTGCGCCTCGCTCGGCTTCCTGCGCGTGACGATCCTGAGCCCGGCGGCGGCGACGCTGGCGCTGTCCGGCGTTTGCACCAGCAGCCCGCCGCCCACGCGCTTGCAGTCGTAGTCGTTGGCGCCTGGCGCGAACGGCACCTCGAGCACGCGCACGTTGCGCTTGCCCGCCAGCACGCGCGCCGCCTCGGGCGCGATGCCGGGGGCGATCACCATTTCGACGAACTGCTGCGTGACCGCCTGCGCCGTGGCTCCGTCGAGCTCGCGGTTGAAGGCGATGATGCCGCCATAGGCCGCGGTGGGATCGGTGGCCAAGGCCTTGCGATAGGCCTCGGCCTGGCTCGCCGCGACCGCCGCGCCGCAGGGGTTGGCGTGCTTGACGATGACGCACGCCGGCTCGCCGAAGCTCTTCACGCATTCCCAGGCGGCATCGGCATCGGCGATATTGTTGTAGGAAAGCTCCTTGCCCTGCAGCTGGCGATAGCCGCCGAGACTGCCCGGGGCAGGCTGGAGGTCGCGGTAGAACGCCGCTTCCTGGTGAGGGTTCTCACCGTAGCGCATTGCCTGCACGCGGTCGAACTGCAGATTGAGTCGCTGCGGGAAGCGGACGCGCCCGCCGGCAGCGTCGAGCGAGGTCAGGTAATTGCTGATCGTGCCGTCGTAGTGCGCGGTATGGGAGAACGCCTTCTGCGCCAGGAGGAAGCGCGTATCGGCGCCGAGCGCGCCGCCAGCCGCCGCCATTTCCTTGAGAACCGATGCGTAGTCCGCCGGGTCGGTCACCACCGCTACGTGCTCATGGTTCTTGGCGGCGCTCCTCACCAGCGCCGGACCACCGATGTCGATGTTCTCGATCGCCTCCGCGAGCGTGCAGCCGGGGCGCGCCACCGTCGCCCCGAAAGGATAGAGATTGACGACCACCAGGTCGATGGTCGGGATGCCGGCCTTGGCCAGCGCGGACAGGTGGCCGGGAACGTCGCGCCGGGCGAGGATGCCGCCATGCACCTTGGGATGCAGGGTCTTTACCCGCCCGTCAAGCATCTCGGGAAAGCCGGTGTGGTCGGCAACCTCCGTCACCTTGAGCCCGGCATCGCGCAGTTGTTTCGCCGTGCCGCCGGTGGAGAGCAGGGCCACGCCCAGGCCGGCCAGCCCGCGCGCGAATTCGAGAAGCCCCGTCTTGTCCGAGACGCTGATCAGCGCCCGCTGGATGATAGCCATGACGGCAGGATTGAGGTACCAGGACTGAGGATTGAGTAAAACCCGTTGTCCGTCAACTGGCCCGGGCCCTCAATCCTCGATCCTCAATCCTAAAATTTGATGCCGTGCACCCTCATCTTCTTGCGCAGGGTGTTGCGGTTGATGCCCAGCATCGCGGCGGCGTGGCTCTGGTTGCCGCGCACGCGATGGAGTACGCTTTCCAGCAGCGGCTTTTCGACGCAACTGATGACCATGCCATAGACGCCGTACGCCTTCTCCCCGTCCAGGTCGCGGAAGTAGCCGTCGATCGCCTTGCGCACCATGCGCGCCATTTCGTTCTCGTTGATCATGCTGCAAGTTCCTCGACATAGGTCAGGCGCTGCCCGCGCTCGGCGAGCCGCGCGAAGAAATCGTTCACTGCCTGCAGTTGCGCAGCGCTGGTCTCGAGCTGGTTCATGGCGTGGCGGAACGCGGCCGAGCCGGCCAGGCCCTTGGTGTACCAGGAAATATGCTTGCGCGCGACGCGCACGCCGGTGTATTCACCGTAGAACTGGTAGAGGTCGTTGAGGTGCCCGATCAGCACGCGATGGATCTCGCCCACCTCCGGCGCCGGCAACCGCTGTCCCGTTTCCAGGTAGTGCTGGATCTCGCGGAACATCCACGGCCGTCCCTGGGCGGCGCGCCCGATCATGACGCCGTCGGCGCGGGTGTAGTCGAGCACCTGCTTCACTCCTTCGGGGGTGGAGATGTCGCCGTTGGCGATCACCGGTATGCCGACCTCGGCCTTGACCGCCGCGATGGTGTCGTACTCGGCCTCGCCCGAGAAGCCGCAGGCGCGCGTGCGCCCGTGGATGGCGAGCGCCTTGACACCGGCCCGCTCGGCGGTGCGCGCGACGTTGAGCGCGTTGCGGTTGCCGCGGTCCCAGCCGGTGCGGATCTTGAGCGTGACCGGCACGCTCACCGCCGTGACCACCGCGTCGAGTATGCGCCCGACCAGCGGCTCGTCCCGGAGCAGCGCCGAGCCCGCCATCACGTTGCACACCTTCTTCGCCGGGCAGCCCATGTTGATGTCGATGATCTGCGCGCCTTCGTCGACGTTGTAGCGCGCCGCATCCGCCAGCAGGCGGGGGTCGGCGCCGGCGATCTGCACCGAGATCGGGTCAACCTCGCCGTCGTGGTTGGCGCGGCGGCGCGTTTTCGCCGAGCCCCACAGCAGCGAATTGCTCGCCACCATCTCCGACACCGCCATGCCCGCGCCCATCGTCTTGCACAGTTGCCGGAACGGGCGGTCGGTGACGCCCGCCATGGGCGCGACGATGAGATTGTTCTTCAGTTGATACGGGCCGATGTGCATCGCGCGCGCGGAGTCCGCGATCAAGTTCGTTTTTTTACGGGGAAGCGCGCATTGTAATCGCAGCGACCGCGCAAGAAAAGCAATTCCTGCTCTTTTTTTGAGCGGTATTGCAGCGATCCCACCGGACGGCAGCTTGCCGTGGCGTCACGCAACCAAACTGCTAGCCGAAGTAAGCACTTATTCAGAAAATTTCGAGTAGAGTTAGCGCGAAAGCGCGTAACCGCCCAGGAATTTGTCGGGCTTGGGCCCGACACACTCCTTATGCAAGACCGCCCGCACGAAAACGGGAGCAAACAATAGCTGGAACGGCATCAGCCGCGTGCGCCGAAGGTCATGCGCCGCACCACGAAATCCCGGGCCGGCGGCACGGCGCCCAGCGCCGCGAGTCCCAGGCCCCGGGCGAGCCTGAGCGGCGCGATATCGTTGGAGAACAAACGCACCAGTGCGTCCGTGAACCAGATGCCGCCGCCGCGGTCGAGGCGTCTTCGCGCGCGGTAGGCCCTGATCTGGCCGGCGGCTCCGATTTCATCTCGCCCGCCGCCGCGGACCGCTTCCGCCAGCTCCCAGGCGTCCCGCAACCCCAGGTTGAAGCCCTGCCCCGCTACCGGGTGCAGCGTCTGCGCGGCATTGCCGAGCGCCACCGTTCGCGGTTCCGCAATGCGGTCCGCGGTTTTCAGGGCCAGCGGGAACCAGGCGCGCGCGCTGGCGCCGCTGAAAGCGCCCAGCCGGCTGCCGAAGACGCGTTGCAGCCGCTCCAGGAAACCCGCCTCAGGCAACGCGCACAATTGTTGTGCGTTATCCGGCGTGGTCGTCCACACCAGCGCCAGCATCCCGCCCATGGGCAGCAGCGCGAGCGGCCCTTCGGGGGTGAACCGCTCGTAGGCGATGTTCTGATGCGGCGTGCCGCACGTCACGCGCGCGGTCACCGCGGCCTGGCGGTAATCGTGGACTTGTACTCGTGCCGACGACAGCGCGCCGCCGTCGGCCACGGCCAGCAGGCGGGTGGCTGTCTGCTCGGGTCCGCGGCCCGCGTCGAATTGCGCGTACGCCGCATCCGCGTCGGCATGGCTGCCGGTCACCGCGGCACGGATTACGCAGCAGCCGCCCGCGGCCTCGAGCGCGGTCTCCAGCGTGAGCGCAAGCCGGCCGTAGTCCACGACGTAGCCCAGCGCCGGCAGGCGCGCCTCCGTGGCGTCGAGCTCGACCCGGCCAAAGCCGCCGCACTGCGAGACGTGGATGCGCCGGATCGGCGTGGCCGGTGCCAGCGGCTCCCACACGCCGAGTCGCTCCAGTATCAGCCGGCTGCCGTGCGACAGTGCGATGGGGCGCGGATCCGCGTGCGCGGCCCGTGGCGCCCGCGGCTCGAGCAGCCCCACCACGAGGCCGGACCCGTGCAGGGCAAGCGCGAGCGACGCGCCGACCGGCCCGCCGCCCGCGATCAGCACGTCGTACTCAGCCATCCCGCGCACCCATGCAGGCTTCGATGTCGGCCGCGCTCTTGGGCGCGTCGCGGGTCAGCACCTCGGCCCCCACCGGCGTCACCGCCACGTCGTCCTCGATACGCACCCCGATGCCGGCAAAGCGCTCCGGCACGCCGGCGCCAGGCCGGATGTAGCAGCCGGGCTCGACGGTAAGGACCATGCCCGGGGTGAGCGCGCGCCACTGCTTGTCGCGCATGTAGGCGCCGGCGTCGTGCACGTCGAGCCCCAGCCAGTGGCCGGTGCGATGCATGTAGAACTTCCGGTAGGCCTCGGTCTCCACTACTTCGGCCACGCTGCCGGAGAGGAGTTTGAGGTCGATCATGCCCTGCGCCAGCACGTCCACCGCCGCGCGGTGCGGCGCATCCCAGGGATTGCCCGGCTTCACCGCCGCGATGGCTGCGGCCTGCGCCGCCAGCACCAGTTCATAGACTTCCCGCTGCGGTGCGCTGAATCTGCCGTTGACGGGAAAAGTGCGCGTGACGTCGGCAGCGTAACCGTCGAGCTCGCAACCGGCGTCAATCAGCAGCAGTTCGCCGTCCTTCAGCACGCCGTCGTTCTGCACGTAATGCAGCACGCAGGCCCGCTCGCCGCCGGCCACGATCGGCGCGTAGGCGGGCGCCTGGGCGCCGTGGCGCCGGAACTCGTGCAGCAGCTCCGCCTCGATCTCATATTCGACGCGGCCCGGGCGCGCGGCGCGCATGGCGCGGCGGTGCGCGCCGGCGGTAATGCCCGCGGCGCGCCGCATCACGGCCAGTTCCTCCGGCCCCTTGATGAGCCGCATCTCGTCGAGCAGCCCGTGCGTATCCCGGATGTCGGTCGGGGCCATTACGCCACTGCGCGCCTGGCCGCGGACGTGATTGACCCAGCCGGTTACGCGCGCGTCCCACGCTGCGTCCGCCCCGAGGTGGCAGTACAGCGCTACGCGATCGGCGATCAGCCCCGGCAGCAGCGCGTCGAGCTGGGCCATCGAATGCGCCTCGTCGAAGCCGAAGGCCTCCCGCGCCGCTTCCGGACCGGAACGGAAGCCGTCCCAGATCTCGCGCTCGGGATCCTTGTCGCGGCAGAACAGGATGCTCCTGGGCTGCTCGCCGGCGACGATCACCGCTATTGCCTCGGGCTCGCGAAATCCGGTCAGATAATAGAAATAGCTGTCGAAGCGGTACGGGTAACGCGCGTCGCGGTTGCGCGTGCGCTCGGGCGCGGTCGGCACGATCGCGATACCCTCCCGCATCGCGGCCGCGAGCCGGGCCCGCCGTTGCTGGTAGACCCCGCTGTTGATGTTTGCCGTCATGGCGAAATTATAGTCTTGCCCCCGTTGCAGTCCTTCATCGCGGCGGCGCTAGCCGCCGCTCGAGGTCGGCCAGCCGCTGCGGCGTGCCGACGTCCATCCACAGCCCGCGATGCTGTTCGCCGGCGACGCGGCCCTGCGCCATCGCCGGCCTGAGCAGCGCGACAAGCTGGCATTTCGCCCCGCGCTCCACCCCGGCGAACAGCGCCGGCGAATAAACGCCGATGCCGCTGAAGGTGAGCCGCGGCACGCCGTCCGCCGACACCGTGCCGCCCGCGAGCGAGAAATCGCCGGCTGGATGGTGCGGCGGGTTGTCGACCAGCACCAAGTGCGCCGCTAGCGCGCCACGCTCAAGCGCGGCGCGCGCGGCCGCCAGGCGCGCGAATTCGAAATCGCAGTAAATATCCGTGTTCAACGCAACGAACGGCGCGTCCCCGAGCAACGGCAGCGCGTAAGCGATGCCGCCGCCGGTCTCCAGCGCCTGCTCCTCGCGCGAATAGACGATGCGTACGCCGTGGCGCGAACCGTCGCCCAGCACACCCTCAATGTGGGCGGCCAGGTGCGAGACATTGACCACCAGTTCGCTGAAGCCGGCGCGCGCGAGCCGCTCGATCAGGTGCACGATCAGCGGCCGGCCGGCGACGGGGAGCAAGGGCTTCGGCACGCGCTCGCTCAGGGGGCGCATGCGCTCGCCGCGCCCGGCGGCCAGGAGCATCGCTTTCATGCCGCGGAACCCAGGGAACGGGAAATGGGAAATGGGAAATCGTGCAAGCAAACAACATTGCCTTGTGGTTCGCCGTTCTCACCATTCCCCATTTCCTATTTCCTATTTCCCATTAGCGCCGGCTGGCGCTGCTCCAGCTGGTCGAGCAGCCGCGCGAGCGGGGCCAGCTCGCGATAGCGCTCCGCCACCGCGCGCGCGTAGCGCAGGAAACGCGGCGTGTCCTCGAGGTAGCCGCGCTTGCCGTCGCGGTAATGGATGCGCGCGAAGATGCCGAGGATCTTCAGGTGGCGCTGCAATCCCATCCACTCGAAATCGCGGTAGAACTCGCTGAAGTCCGGGTTGACCGGAAGCCGCGCCTGTTGCGCTTTTTCCCAGTAGCGCGCCGTCCAGTCGAGGACGCGCTCCTCCTCCCAGCTCACGAAGGCATCGCGGAACAGCGACACCAGGTCGTAGCTGATGGGGCCGTAGACGGCGTCCTGAAAATCAAGCACACCGGGATTGGGATCGGTCACCATCAAATTGCGCGGCATGTAGTCACGGTGCACGTAGACGGCGGGCTGCGTCAGGGCGCGCGTTACCACCAGCGCCAGCATCTCGGCGAGCGTCTGCTGCTGCGCGCTGGTAAGGGTCACCGCGAGGTGGCGCGCGATGTACCATTCCGGAAACAGTTTGCACTCGCGCCCGAGCAGCGCTTCGTCGTACGGCGGCAGCGCGCCCGCGCGGCTGGCGAGCTGCCACTTGAGCAGCGCCGCGATGGCGTCGCCGAACAGCCGGTCCACGTTACCCGGGTTGAGCGCGGCAAGATAGGTTGTGGCGCCGAGGTCCGTGAGCAGGAGGAAACCGCGCTCCAGGTCCTGCGCCACGACCCGCGGCGCGTTGACGCCCGCCGCGCGCAGCAGCGCCGCCACGCGCACGAAGGGTCGGCTGTCCTCGCGCTCCGGCGGCGCATCCATCGCGATCCAGGATTCCCCGTCCAGCCGCGCACGAAAGTAACGGCGGAAGCTGGCGTCGGCCGAGGCGGGCTGCAGCGAGAACGGGCGCGCCCCGAAATGCGCCGCGAGCCAGCCGTGGAGCTGCACCAATCGGATGTCGGATGTCGCCGGCAAGCGGTTTGCCTTCAACGGTGAATTGTGCGATTTTACACTACGCCATACTGCCATTTTTCGATGCAAAAACTGAGAATTACGCGCCTGTCGCTCGCCGTCATGTGCGCGCTGCCGCTCGCCGCCGGAGCGCAGCAGGGACTCCAGCTGAAGTCGCAGCCCACGCTGATGCTGATACCGCCGTCGCCGAAGGAGGACGTGCCGCTGTTCATCGAAGCGGACCGGCTGCAGGGTCACCAGGACCAGGAAACCGAGGCCACGGGCGACGTGCGGCTGCGCCAGCGCGGCCATGCGGTGCACGCCGACCGGCTGCGTTACGACAAACCATTGCATGAGGTCGGCGCCGATGGCAACGTGCGCATGGAACTGGGTTTCGATCTGATCGAGGGCGGGCGGCTCCAGTACAACCTGCAATCAGATCGCGGCTCGATGGAGCGGCCGAGCTTCACGCTGCGCAAGCCCGGCGAGATCGAGGGCCAGCGGCAGCTGTTTCGGGAGACCGACGCGCGCGGCACCGCGGAGCGCATCCTGTTCGAAGGCCCCGGCCAATACCGCGCGCAGAACGCCCGCTACACCTCCTGTGGTCCGGGCGACGACGCCTGGTACTTGCGTGCGGGCGACCTCGCCATCGACAAGGATCGCGACGTCGGCGTCGCGCACGACGCCACCATCGTGTTCCAGGACGTGCCGATCTTCTATTCGCCGTACGTGTCGTTTTCGCTGCACCAGGGGCGCAAATCCGGCTTGATCACGCCGCATTACGGCAGCAGCAACACCGGCGGCAGCGAACTCACCGTGCCGTACTACTGGAACATCGCCCCCAACCGCGACTACACCCTCTCACCGCGCGTGATGAGCCGGCGCGGCGTGCTGGCAAACAACGATTTCCGCTACCTGGAGCCGAACTACCGCGGCGATTTGATCGGCGAGATACTGCCGGACGACCGCGCCAGCAGCGGCGCCCAGCGCTGGGCCTATAACTTACGCCATAACCATACGCTGCCCAGCGGCTGGTTCGGCATGCTCAACCTGCAGAGAGTCTCGGACGACACCTACTTCACCGACCTCTCCACGCAGATTTCCTCGACTTCCCAAGTGCTGGTGCCGCAGGAGGGCACCGTCGGCCGCATCGGCAACTGGGCCGGCGGCACCGGCAGCTACGGGCTGAACCTCATGGCCCAGCGCTGGCAGACGCTGCAGCCCGACCCCCTGGCGCCGGTCACGCCGCCCTACAACCGCCTGCCGCAACTGACGCTGAACGCGGGCCGCCAGGAGGTGTGGCATTCGGACTTCGATTTCTACGGGCAATACGTCGGCTTCGAACACCCGACTTCAGTCAACGGCAAGCGCTCGGTGGCCTACCCGAGCATGAGCCTGCCGTTGCAGACCCCTTATGCCTATGTCACACCCAAGCTCGGGGTCAACGTGACGAATTATGCGATCCCCCAGAATACCGCCGGTTACACCAGCGAAACCCGCACGCTGCCGGTTTTTTCCACCGACACCGGCATGGTGTTCGAGCGGCCAACCACTTTCGGCGGTGCGCCCTTCCTGCAAACGCTTGAGCCGCGCCTCTACTACGTCTACATCCCGTTCCGCGACCAGAGCAGCATCCCGGTGTTCGACAGTGGGCAGCAGGACATCAACTTCACGACCATTTATTCCGAGAACCAGTTTTCGGGGTGGGATCGCATCAACGACGCCAACCAGCTGACCTTCGGCGCCACGTCGCGCTTTCTCGGCGCCGACGACGGCGCCGAGCTCGTGCGCGTCGGGCTGGCGCAGCGCTACTACTTCTCCACGCAGCGCGTCACCCTGCCCGGCGTGGCCCCGCGCACCAACAATAGCTCCGACCTGCTCGCCGCGGTTTCCGGCAACATCGCGCCACACTGGACGGCCAATGCGGGCTGGCAATACAGCACCACTGTCTCGCAGACGCAGAAATTCAACATCGGAGCCCGCTACCAGCCGAAACCGGGCAGCGTGCTCAACGCAAGCTACCGCGAAAACATCAGCACCCCCCTGCGGCAAACCGACGTCTCAGCACAGTGGCCGCTGTTCGGGGGCTGGACCGGCCTCGCGCGCTGGAACTACTCGCAGCAGGATCACCACACGCTCGAGAGCCTGTTTGGCGCGGAATATAATGCCAATTGCTGGGCGCTGCGCGTGGTCGGCCACCGCTTCGCTGTCACCACCCAGCAGGTGTCGACCACGTTCTTTCTGCAGCTCGAATTGAACGGCGTGTCGCGCATCGGCAATAACCCAATGGAAGCGCTGAAACGCAATATCAGCGGCTACCTGAGACAAGACCCCCGCATCCAGCAAGAGACCCCATGACCCGAGATTTCCTGAATCCAGTTGCCGCCTGCTCCTGCGACTCCCGGCCGCGCCACGCCTTCCGCCTGCGCGCATTCGTGCTCGTGCTCCTCCTCGCAACCGCGCCCTGCCCCGCGCGCGCGCAACAGCCGCGGTCGGTAATATTGCTCGACCGTATCGTGGCGGTGGTGAACAACGACGTCATCACGCGTGGCGACCTGGAAGAACGTTACCGCTTTGCCAACCTGCAGCTCAACCGGCAGGGCACGCCGCTGCCGCCGCGCAACGTGCTGGAGAAGCAGTTACTCGAGCGCCTGATCACCGACCAGGTGCAGTTGCAGCTTGCCAAGGAAACCGGCCTGCGCGTGGACGACACCGAGCTCGACCGCGCGATCAATCGCATCGCGCAGGACAACAAGTCCACGCTGCCGCAGTTGCGCGCGGCGCTGGACAAGGACGGCGTGCCGTTCGCCCGCTTTCGCGAGGACATCCGTAACGAGATCATCCTGTCGCGGCTGCGGCAGCGCGAGGTCGACAACAAGATCGTGGTCAGCGACGGCGAGATCGACAGTTTCATCAGCACGCAGGACCAGGGGGGGCGCAGAGAGGAATACAACCTTTCCCACATCCTGGTGCGGGTCCCCGATAACGCCAGCCCGGAACAGATCCAGGGCCGCCGCAGCCGCGCCGAGCAGGCCCTCCAGCAACTCGGGTCGGGGACCGACTTCCGGCAGGTCTCGGCGACCTTCTCGGACGCGCCCGATGCACTGCAGGGAGGGACCATGGGTTGGCGCGACAGCGCGCGACTGCCCACGCTGTTCCTCGATGCCGTCAAGACCCTGCAGACCGGGCAGGTGAGCCCCCTGCTGCGCAGCGCCAACGGCTTTCACATTTTGAAGCTCAACGAGCGGCGCGGTTCCACCGCGCCGGTGATGGTGCGCCAGACGCACGCCCGCCACATCCTGATCAAGACCAACGAGCTGGTGCCGCAAGCCGAGGCGCTCCGGCGGCTGGCGGCCCTCAAGGAGCGCCTCGACAACAAGGCCGATTTCGCGGAACTGGCGCGCCTGCACTCCGAGGACACCAGCGGCAGCCGGGGCGGCGACCTCGGCTGGGTGTCACCGGGCGACACGGTCCCCGAGTTCGAGCGCGCGATGAACGCGCTCGAGCCGGGACAGATCAGCGACCCCGTGCAGACGCCGTTCGGCTGGCACCTGATCCAGGTGCTCGCGCGGCGCGACGAGGACATGTCAAAGGAACGCCAGCGCGTGTCGGCGCGGATGGCGTTGCACGCGCGCAAGGCCGACGAATCGTACCAGGAGTGGCTGCGGCAGCTGCGCGATCGCGCCTACATCGAGCACCGGCTGGACGAGAGATAGTGTTGAGTTTTGAGTGTTGAGTGTTAAGTGATAAGTTGGGAGCGGCTCGAGCCTTTCGCGCTTGGGTAACTCAACATTCAACGCTCAACACTCAACACTCCGCTCATAGCGGTGACGGCGGGCGAGCCGGCGGGCATCGGCCCCGATCTTTGCGTCGGCCTCGCGCGCCGGCGGGTGCCCGCGCGCATCGTGGTCATTGCTGACCGGGAACTGCTCGAGCAGCGGGCGCGCCGCCTGCGCGTGCCGCTCAAGGTCGTCGATTTCCCGCCCGCCGGAAACGCCACCGTGCGCGCCGGCGCGCTGCTGGTGCGGCACGTGCCGCTCGCGCGGCCAGCGGTCGCGGGCCGGCTCGACCCGGCCAACAGCCGCTCCGTGGTGCGCACGCTGGAAATCGCCGCCGATGGCTGCCGCGACGGTATTTTCGACGCGATGGTAACGGCGCCGCTGCAGAAAAGCGTCATCAACGACGCCGGCATCCCCTTCACCGGGCACACCGAGTTCCTCGCCGAGCGCAGCGGGACCCGGCACGTGGTCATGATGCTCGTCGGCGGCGGCATGCGGGTCGCCCTCGCCACCACGCATCTCGCCCTCCAGAACGTCGCCCGCAGCATCACCCGCGACGGCCTCGAGCGCACGCTGCGCGTGCTGCGCGGCGACCTGATCGCGCGCTTTGCCCTGGCCAAGCCGCGTATCGTGGTAGCCGGCTTGAACCCCCATGCTGGGGAAGCGGGTTTTCTCGGCCGGGAAGAGACCGACGTCATCATCCCGGTGCTCGAGAAGCTGCGCCGCGAGCGGTTCGATCTCGTCGGGCCGCTGCCCGCCGACACGCTTTTCAACCCGCAGCAACTCAAGGACTGCGACTGCGTGCTGGCGATGTATCACGACCAGGGGCTGCCGGTGCTCAAGTACGCGAGCTTTGGCGCCGGCGTCAACGTCACGCTCGGCCTGCCTATCATCCGCACCTCGGTGGACCATGGCACCGCGCTCGATCTGGCCGGCACCGGCCGCGCGGAGATCGGCAGCCTCATCGAAGCAATCCGCCTCGCCGCCAGACTCGTCGCAGGCCGCCGCAGGACGCGGCGCGGCTCCTGATGCGCGCCAGCGTCGCGCGCTCCGCCATGCGCCACGTTCCCCGCAAGCGTTTCGGGCAGAACTTCCTGGTGGATGAGGCGACGATCGCCGCCATCATCGCCGCCATCGCGCCGCACCCGCGCGACCGCCTGGTGGAGATCGGCCCCGGGCTCGGCGCGCTCACCCGGCCGTTGAGCGGGCGCCTCGAGCACCTGCACGCGATCGAGCTCGACCGCGACATCATCGCGCGCCTGCGTGCCGAGCTTCCCGCCGGGCGGGTGACGCTGCACGAGGGCGACGCGCTGCGCTTCGACTTCGGGGCGCTCGGTCCGCGGCTGCGCGTGGTCGGCAACCTCCCCTACAACATTTCCACGCCGCTGTTGTTTCACCTGGCGCAGCACGCCGCGGCGATCCTCGACATCCACGTCATGCTGCAGAAAGAAGTGGTGGAACGCATGGTAGCCGCGCCCGCCGACTCCGAGTACAGCCGGCTGTCGGTAATGCTGCAGTACCGCTTCGGGATGGAGAAGCTGCTGGACGTGCCGGCGGCGGCGTTCCGGCCGGAGCCCAGGGTCGAGTCCGCCGTGGTGCGGCTGACGCCGTTCGCGCGCCTGTCGCATCCGGCGCGCGACGAAACGGTTTTCGGGAAAATCGTGGCCGCCGCATTCTCACAGCGCCGCAAGACACTGCGCAACTCGCTGCAGGCCCACTTCGGAGCCGCGGATTTCGAAAAGCTGGGCGTGGATGCCAGGTTGCGCGCGCAGGACCTGTCGGTGGCGGATTTCGTCCGCCTCGCGGACTGGGCCGCGAGGGAGGATTTTGTCGGGCGTTCTCCCGACAAAATCCTTAGATAAGACTGTCGGCGAAAGAACGGAGATCAGGCAATGCGTCGTTCTGGCGTCTTGCCGGTCAAACCGCGGTTGAGCCGAGTCGCGCTTCGAGGACTTTTTCCTGAGTATGGAATCTAGCGTAAGGAATTTGCCGGATAGAAACCCGGCAAATTCCTACTTGCGCTGCACGAACTCGATCTTGTAGCCGTCGGGGTCCTCGACGAAGGCGATCACGGTGGTGCCGTGCTTCATCGGGCCGGCCTCGCGCGTGACCCTGCCGCCGCGCTTCTTCACCTCCTCGCACGCCTTGTAGGCGTCCGCCACCTCGAGCGCCACGTGGCCGTAGCCGGTGCCGAGATCGTAGGACTTGGTGTCCCAGTTGTGGGTGAGCTCCAGCACTGCTGTCTTCGATTCCTCGTCGTAGCCGACGAACGCGTTGGTGAAGCGCCCGCCCGGGTAGTCGGTCTTGCGCAACAGCCGCATGCCCAGCACCTGGGTATAGAAATCGAGCGCGCGCTGCAGGTCGCCGACGCGGATCATCGTGTGCAAGATTCTCATATCTCCACCATCTCGAAGTCCTCCTTGCGCGCGCCGCATTCCGGGCAGGTCCAGTTGGGCGGCACCTCTTCCCAGCGGGTGCCGGGCGCAATGCCCTCGTCCGGCAATCCCGCCGCCTCGTCGAAGATGAATCCGCAGATCAGGCACATGAAAGTCTTGTAAACCCTGACGTCGGCAGTGGTCATGCAGCAATCCGTTTTAAGATAGAATCCAATTCTAACGAATCCCCTCCCCGCGACCAATTCGCGGGTCCCTGATCCCCCGCGCATGCCCGATCTCCCGCCTATCGTCCTGGTGTTCGCCGCCACCGATCCGAGCGGCGGCGCCGGGCTGCAGGCCGACATCATGACGCTTTCGAGCATGGGCTGCCATCCGCTGTCGGTAGTGACGGCCATCACCATACAGGACACCGCCGGCGTCGACGATATCAGCGCGATCGACGCGGAATGGGTCGCCGACCAGGCGCGCTGCGTGCTGGAGGACATGCCGGTCGCCGCATTCAAGATCGGTCTGCTCGGCAGCCTCGAGCAGATCGCCGTGATCGCGGAAGTGGTGTCCGATTATCCGGAGGTGCCGCTGGTGCTCGACCCGGTGCTCGCTTCGGGGCGCGGCGACGAACTGGTCACCGAGGAGATGGTGGTCGCGTTGAAAGAACTGCTCATTCCGCAGACCACGCTGCTTACGCCCAACAGCCTGGAAGCGCGGCGCCTGGGGGCCGAGGACAACGAGGACGGAGAGGGTCCTGATCTCGCCGAATGCGCGCGCCGCATCATTGTCAGCGGCTGCGAATACGTGCTGGTCACCGGCACCCACGAAAACACCGTCCAGGTCGTGAACACGCTGTACGGCCAGAGCGGAATAGTCCGCAGCGACAGCTGGCAGCGGCTGCCCGGCACCTACCACGGATCGGGTTGCACGCTGGCGTCGGCCATCGCCGCCACCATCGCCAACGGGCTGGAGGTGAGCGACGCGGTCAAGGACGCGCAGGAATACACCTGGCAGACGCTCAAGGCGGCGTTCCGTCCCGGCATGGGGCAGCACGTGCCGGATCGCCTGTTCTGGGCGCGCGAGGAAGATCAGGCCGGTGGCGGCAGCAGCGAGGAATAGTCGGTGACAGGCGCGATCTCGGGCCTTTACGCCATCACTCCCGACAGCGCCGACACGCCCGCGCTGCTCGCCAGGGTGGAAGCGGCGCTGGCCGGCGGCGCGCGCCTGCTGCAATACCGCAACAAGACCGCGAGCGCGGCGTTGCGGTTGACACAGGGGCGGGCCCTGCTCGCGTTGTGCTGGGAGTATCAAATCCCGCTCATCATCAACGATCACCTCGATCTCGCGCTCGCCCTGGATGCCGATGGCCTGCACCTCGGATCCGACGACGGCTCGCTCCCCGAAGCGCGCCGCAGACTGGGTGACGGCAAGATCCTCGGCGCCTCTTGCTACCGCCGCCTGGAAAACGCGCTGGACGCCCAGGCGGCGGGAGTGGACTACGTTGCCTTCGGCGGTTTTTTCCCCTCCACCGTCAAGCCGGGCGCGGTGCGCGCGCCGCTCGGCTTGCTGACGGAAGCCAAACAGCGGTTGACGGTGCCGGTGGTGGCAATCGGCGGCATCACGCTCGACCATGCGCCGCGGCTGATCGCGGCCGGTGCCGATGGCGTAGCGGTGATCTCGGCACTATTTGGAGCGCCAGATGTCCGCGCCGCGGCGCGCAACTTCGCCGCCCTGTTTCCCAGGCGTCCGAAATGAAACGCAGCCAGAAACTGTTCCAGCGCGCGCAACTGTTCATTCCCGCCGGCGTCAATTCGCCGGTGCGCGCCTTCCGTTCGGTGGGCGGCACGCCGCTCTTTATCCAGCGCGGCAAAGGCGCGCTGGTATGGGACGTCGACGGGCGCTCCTATGTCGATTACGTCGGTTCGTGGGGGCCGCTGGTGGTCGGCCACGCGCATCCCGACGTGGTCACCGCCGCGCAACGGGCGGCGGAGCGCGGCCTTTCCTTTGGCGCGCCGACCGAGCCGGAGGTCGAGATGGCGGAGCTGCTGTGCCGGCTCATGCCCGCGCTCGAGCAGGTGCGGCTGGTGAGCTCGGGAACCGAGGCGACCATGAGCGCCATTCGTCTCGCCCGCGGCTACACCGGCCGCGACAGGATCATCAAGTTCGAAGGCTGCTATCACGGTCACGCCGATGCGCTGCTGGTGAAAGCGGGCTCGGGGGCGCTGACCTTCGGACAGCCGTCCTCGGCGGGCGTGCCGCAGGAGACCGCCGCCCATACCATGGTGCTGGAGTACAACGACGAGATCGCGCTGGAGCGCGCCTTCGCCAACGACGGAGATGGCATCGCCGCCGTCATCGTGGAACCGGTCGCCGGCAACATGAACCTGGTCGCCCCGCGCCCGAGCTTCCTCGAGCTGCTGCGCAAGCTGTGCACCCGGCAAGACGCGGTGCTGATCTTCGACGAGGTGATGACCGGCTTTCGCGTCGCGCTCGGCGGCGCACAGGCGCTCTACGGAATCAAGCCGGACCTCACCACGCTGGGCAAGGTGATCGGCGGCGGCCTGCCGGTCGGCGCCTTCGGCGGACGCCGCGACATCATGCAGAAAATCGCGCCGCTCGGCCCGGTCTACCAGGCAGGCACGCTTTCCGGCAACCCGGTGGCGGTTGCCGCGGGCCTGGCAACGCTCAAGCTCGTCCAGGCGCCGGGATTCTTCGAACGCCTCGGCGCCACCGCGCGTGCGCTCTGCGAAGGCCTCGCCCGCGCGGCGCAGGAGTGCGGCATTCCCTTTTCCGCGCAGAACGTCGGCGGCATGTTCGGCCTCTACTTCCGCGCAACACCGCCCACCGGCTACGACGAAGTCATGCAATGCGACAAGGAAGCTTTCAACCGCTTCTTTCATGCCATGCTCGCGGAGGGCATCTACCTCGCGCCGTCGGCTTACGAAGCCGGCTTCGTTTCCGGCGCGCATGGCCCGGCGGAGATAGAGCGGACCGTCGGCGCCGCGAGGAAGATTTTCAAGCGCTGGAACGGCTGAGAGCGCGGGCGCCGCGCCAGCCGCCCCGAATCTAGCGCAGGCCGGAGATGTACTCTGCGACCGCTGCGATCTCCCGGTCGGAGAGCTTGTCGGCTACCGCGCGCATCATGCGATTGGGATCGTTGGCGCGTTCGCCGGAACGGAACGCCCGCAACTGGGCGGCGGTGTAATCAGCAAACTGTCCCGCCAGGCGCGGAAATTGCGACGGCACGCCGGCGCCGTTCGGGCCATGGCAGGCGCTGCAGGCCGCCACCCTCTTGGACAGGATGCCGCCTCGATAAATGGCCTGGCCGAGCTGGACCAGCGCCGCATCGCGCGCCAACCGGGGCGCGGGCTTCTGCGCTTCGAAATAAGCAGCGAGGTCACGTGCGTCGTCCGTGGACAGGGTCACCACCATGCCCGACATCACTGCATTGGGCCGCTCCGCAGGCTTGCCGTCCAAGGGCCTGAAGTTGGTGAGCTGTTTCAGCGTGTACTCGGCGTGCTGGCCAGCAAGCACGGGATTCGGGGCGAGCGTACTGTTGCCGTCCAAGCCGTGGCAGGCAGCGCATACGCGGGTGGCGGTTTGCTGGGCCTTGGCCAGGTCTGCTGTGGCAACGCCCTGGGCGAGCGTTGCCGCGGGGGCAAGCGCGCCGGCAACCAGCGCCAACAGCCAGCGGAAAATCATCCGGGATCCTTTGGTTACCGCGGGTTATCGTGGGGAGAACGTATTCTACAGTAAGCGCCTTCGCGCGCGCCAGTTTCAGGCATGATAACAATAACCTAGGAGTATTTCCGGCAGCATGCCGTGTCCCGGCCGGCGCCATGCGCCGCCTGCTTGCGAGCCGCCGCAGCGACCCCTAACGGACATAAAAAACCCCCGGTTAAAGGGGAGTAAAACCGGGGGCAAAAGCCTTAACTAGGATTAAGGCGCCCGCTCAGGGAGGAGAAGCGGGAGACGACTCAACGTCGTCGTCTATGCCATACGACGTTTATAATGCGCCAGAGTTCCCCTGCCTCCGGCGGCGAACAATAGTTCCCTTTCTTCAAGAGGTTGTGTATGCGGCCCTACGGCGGCTTTCCGCGGCGACGCATGCGGCGGATGCGTCGCGACGAGTTTTCGCGCCGACTGCGACGCGAGCACCGGCTATCTACGGACGATCTTATTTATCCGTTGTTCGTGATCGAGGGCCGCAACCGGGTCGAGCCGGTAGCATCGATGCCGGGCGTGCGCCGCTATACCATCGAACGGCTGCTCAAACACGCCGAACAATGCGTCAGGCTCGGGGTGCCCGCGATCGCGGTCTTCCCGCTGATCGCCAGGGAGCTCAAGACCGCCGACGGCCGGGAAGCGTCCAACCCCAAGGGGTTGGTGCCGCGAACCGTGGCGGCGCTGAAGAAACGATTCCCCGAACTGGGCGTTATTACCGACGTCGCTCTTGATCCTTACACCACGCACGGTCAGGACGGCGTGATCGATCGCGGCGGCCACGTGCTGAACGACGAAACCATCGCGCTACTGGAAAAGCAGGCGCTGGTGTGCGCACACGCCGGCGTCGACGTAGTCGCTCCCTCGGACATGATGGACGGGCGCGTCGGCGCGATCCGCGCGGCGCTCGACCGCGGCAAGTTCATCCACACGCGGATCCTCGCCTATTCGGCCAAGTACGCATCCGGTTTCTACGGGCCGTTCCGCGACGCGGTGGGCTCGGCGAAAAACCTCGGGCGCGGCACCAAGCACACCTACCAGATGGACTGCGCCAACAGCGACGAGGCGTTGTGGGAAGTCGCGCTCGACCTCGAGGAGGGCGCGGACATGGTCATGGTCAAGCCGGGGCTGCCCTATCTTGATATCGTGCGGCGCGTGAAGGATGAATTCAGGGCCCCCACCTACGTCTACCAGGTGAGCGGCGAGTACGCGATGCTCAAGGCCGCAGCCGCACGCGGCTGGCTGGACGAGCGCTCATGCGTGATGGAAATTCTCACCGCATTCAAACGCGCCGGCGCCGACGGCATCCTTACTTACTACGCGCTCGATGCCGCCAGCTGGCTGAAAGCGGGCGACTGATCAGGTTTCCGCCAGCAGCGCCTCAACTGCCTGCAGTTTGGCGCGCTCGATGGCCTTGCCTTCGGCGCTGGTCCTGAGCGGTCCGCGCAATTCGCGCATCGAGAGCACGACGATCCTAATTTCGGCGCCGCCATCGCTCACGTTGTAGACCGGCACCGTGAGCGGCCCCCCGCCGGCATACAGCCGGCTCTGCCCCGAGTTGTAAGGAATTCCCCGGTCGATCAGGTAGAGCTCCACCGCCTTCGCGTCGTCCGTGAAAAGCTGCAAATTGATGTCGGCGTACTTGCCGGCGTTGCCGCTCAGCACCGATCCCGTCAGATGCGGGTTGAAGCGCGAGAACTCCCGCATTGCCCGCAGGGCCGTTTCGCGCAACTCGCGCAGCCGCTCGCGGTGCTCCTGCTGGTGGTAGATCTGCTGATACGTCCGCAACGCGTAGTCGATCTCGTCGTTGGTCGGCAATTCGCGCATATCCGGCGTCCCCGCCTGGCGCGCCGCCTTGCGCTTGGCAAGCGCGTAATCCTCGACGCCGTCTTCGGCCATCAGCCGCGCCGCGAGATGGGCGATCTGGCTGCGCCGGTCGTTGCGGCCGTTGTCCTTGGGCATGGTCCGCTCAGAACAACTGATTGCGCACTTCTTCGCGCGGGCGGTCGCCGCCGGTCACGCCGCCGATCAGCGTCTCGTGCTCGGGCGGCAGGAATTCCTGGTAGAAATAATCGACAACGCCAGCTTGCGTGTCGGCAACGCGCAGTCCGGTATCCGGGTTGATGCGCATCGCGACCACGCCGTTCGGTTGCGGGAGCGGCTGCTCCGGAACGCCCTTCAGTACCGTCCCCATGTAGCCGATCCAGATCGGCAACGCCGCCTGCGAGCCGGTCTCGTTGCGCCCGAGTGTCTGCGGTGCATCGAAGCCGATCCATGCCACCGCCACCAGTTCGGAGTTGTAACCGCAAAACCATGCGTCCACAAATTCATTGGAGGTGCCGGTCTTGCCGGCAAGATCGGTGCGACCGAGCTTCATCACCCGCGCGGCGGTGCCGGTGCGCATGGTGTCGCGCATGATGCTGGTCATGATAAAGGCGTTGCGCTCGTCGATGACGCGCTCGGCTTCCACTCCCGCGGTCGCCGGCTTTGCCGCCATCAGCACGTTGCCGCGAGCATCCTCCACGCGCTCGATAAAGTACGGCGCCACGCGGTAACCGCCGTTGGCGAAAACAGCATAGGCCGCCACTGACTGCAGCGGCGTCACGTTGCCCGCGCCCAGTGCCATGGTGAGATACGGCGGATGCAACTTGGGATCAAAGCCGAAGCGCGTGATGTAATCCTGCGCGTACTGCGGTGAGATGGCCTGGAGGATGCGCACCGATACCAGGTTCTTGGATTTCGCGAGCGCCGTGCGCAGGCGCAGCGGCCCTTCGAATTGACCGTCGAAGTTCTTCGGTTCCCACGGCTCCGACCCCGTCTGCGCAGCAGTGAACGTGAGCGGGGCATCGTTGATGACGGTGGCCGCGGTGAACCCCTTCTCCAGTGCCGCGGAGTAGACGAAAGGCTTGAAGCTCGATCCCGCCTGGCGCAGCGCCTGCGTCACGTGGTTGAACTGGCTGCGGCCGAAGTCGAAGCCCCCCACCAGCGCGCGTATCGCTCCGTCGCGCGGATCCATCGACACCAGCGAAGCTTCGACCACCGGCAACTGGGAGATGTGCCAGCGGCCCTTCTCGCCCTTTTGCACGCGGATGATGGCACCGCGGCGGATGCGCTGGCCAGGACTTGCTTTTTCGCCCAGCGAACGCGCCGCAAACTTCAGTCCGTCATCCCGGATCTCGAGCCATTCCCCGCCCTTGCGGTAGGCGCGCACCATACGGCTGCTCGCATCGGTCACCACGGCGGCGTGTATGCCATCGCTGTCGGCCGCATCCTGCAGCGCGTCTTCCAGCGTCTCTTCGGTGAACGGGGCGCTCAGCTCCGCGTACTTTTCGGGACCGCGATAACCGTGGCGACGGTCATATTCCTGCACCCCCCAGCGCAACGCTTGGTATGCCACCTCCTGGTGTGAAGTCAGCAGGGTGGTATAGACGCGCATGCCCCTGGTGTAGGTCTCTTCCTGATAGCGCTCGTAGAGCGCCTGCCGCACCATCTCGGCGAAATGTTCGGCATGGACCGGGTATTCGTGCACCTCCCTCTTCACCACGATCAGCTGCGCATCGGCGGCGGCCAACTCGTCCTCAGAGACGAGTTGCAGCTCGCGCATGCGGCGCAGCACGTATTGCTGCCGCTGCTTGGCGCGCTTGGGATTGGCCACCGGGTTGTAGCGCGAGGGCGCCTTGGGCAGGCCCGCGAGCAAGGCGACCTCGGCGAGCGTCAAATCGGGCAAGCGTTTGCCAAAGTAGATCTGGGCGGCGGCGGCAAATCCGTACGCCCGCTGACCGAGATAGATCTGGTTGATATAGAGTTCGAGGATTTGGTCCTTCGTAAGGTTGGACTCGATCTTGAACGCCAGGAGCACTTCATTAAACTTGCGGGCAAGCGTTTTTTCCTTTGTTAAGAAGAAGTTACGGGCTACCTGCATGGTAATGGTGGAGGCTCCCTGACGCACCTCACCGGAGGCGAAATTCGACAGCGCAGCGCGCGCAACCCCAACGTAATCCACGCCACTGTGCTGATAGAAGCGCTCGTCCTCGGCCGCTACGATCGCGTAAATCATCGTTTGCGGGACATCCTGTATTTTCACCACCGCACGGCGTTCCTCTCCGAACTCGCCAATCAGCTTGCCGTCCGCGCTATAGACGCGCAGCGGTATCTTCGGCTGGTAGTCGGTGAGGGCCCCCAGGGACGGCAACGTGGGGTAGATGATTGAGGCGGCAAATGCAACCAGTATCCCGGCCACCGCCGCGCTCGAGAGCAGCAGCACCAGGGGAAAAGTCCACCATCGATTCGACATGAGAATAGGGTGCTAAACAGGGTATGTTGCAATATTGCAACAGGATTGGGGCATTAAAGATCTAGCGGCTTCCATTACCGGCCACCTGCCACAGCGTCTTGGCGCGGAGTAAGCTATATATTTAGTCCCTCTCTATTATAGGCGGGGTTCCCGCTCAATTAGAAAGCCATTAAAGGCTTTACATCCAAACTAGTTGTTGCTAGCATTTAAAGTAAATTGTGGGATTGTCTCCGCATAAACCTATGCTCAAAGGGAAATTCAGTCTTAATCTCGACATGATCGAGGGCCTGTTCAAGGCCAAGATGCCGCCGTTGATCGGCACCGACATCAGTTCCTCGTCGATCAAGATGGTGGAGATCGCCGAGAGCGGGCGGGGCATGTATCGCGTCGAGCGCTATGCCATCGAGCCGATGCCCAAGGACTCGGTGGTCGAGGGCAATATCAACAACCTCGACGCCGTGAGCGATACCCTCAAGCGTTGCCACAAACGGCTCGGCAGCAACATCAAGGGTCTCGCGCTGGCGTTGCCGAATGCCGCCGTGATCAGCAAGAAGATACTGGTGCCGGCGGGCCAGACCGAGGAAGACCTCGAGCTGCAGGTGGAAACCGAGGCAAATCAATACATTCCCTTCTCGCTCGACGAAGTCAATCTCGACTTCCAGGTGCTGGGACCGGCGCCAAACAGCACTGATGACGTCGAAGTGCTGATCGCCGCCTCGCGCAAGGAAAAGATCATCGATCGCGTGGCGGTAGCCGAGTCGGCCGGCCTCAAGGCGATGGTGATGGACGTGGACGTGTTCGCCGCGCAGACCGCTTTCGAGCTGATCGTGAGCCAGTTCCCCGACAACGGCAAAGACCAGAACATCGCCATCGTGGACATCGGGGCCAGCATCATGGCCGTCAACGTGCTGCGCAACGATCAGTCGATCTACCTGCGCGAGCAGCCGTTCGGCGGCAACCAGCTGACGCAGGAGATCCAGAACAAATTCGGCTTGTCGCCGGAAGAAGCCGAAGCCGCGAAGCGCGCCGGCGGCCTGCCGGACAACTACGAGTCCGACGTGTTGCAGCCGTTCCTCGACATGATGGGTCTCGAAGTTGCACGCGCGCTGCAGTTTTTCTTCACTTCCACACAACACAGCCAGATCAACCACATCGTGCTCTCCGGCGGCTGCGGCGCAATCCCGGGTGCGGACGAGGCGGTTGGCAAGCGCGTGCAGGTCAACACGATCGTCGGCAACCCGTTCGTCAACATGATCCTGTCCTCGAGGATACGCGCGAAGACCCTGACGCAGGACGCGCCCTCCCTCATGGTGGCGTGCGGCCTGGCCATGCGGAGGTTCGACCGATGATCCGCATCAACCTACTGCCTCATCGCGAGGTCCGGCGCAAACAGCAACAGCAGCAGTTTATCATTCTGCTCGTCGGAGTGATCGTCATCGGCGCGGCCGTCTGGTTCGTCGTGCACACCTATCTCGACGAACAGCACGAGCTGCAGATGAGCCGCAACAAGTATCTGCAGGATGAAATCGTCAAGCTCGACAAGCAAATCTCGGAGATCCAGAAGCTGAAAGACCAGACTGCGGCGCTGCTCGCGCGCAAGCGGGTGGTGGAAACCCTGCAGGGCAACCGCTCCGAGGTGGTCCACCTGCTCGACCAGCTGGTGCGGCAGTTGCCCGACGGCGTCTATCTCAAGTCCATCAAGCAGACCGGTCCCCGCGTAACGATCAACGGTTTCACGCAGTCCCAGGCGCGGGTGTCGACCCTGATGCGCAACCTCGAGTCGTCGCCGCAGCTGGAGAACCCCGGGCTGGTGGAGATCAAGGCGGTGCAGCAGGGCGGGCAGCGCATTAACGAATTCCTTATGAACATCAACATCACGCGCGCCAAGGTCGAGGACGACGCCAAGAAAGCAGCGCCGCGGCCGGCGGCGAAGGGGTGATGGACCATGGCGATGACGCTTAACGACCTGCGGCGGCTGGATCCGAAGAAGATCGGCAGCTGGCCCATTCTTCCCAAGGTGGGAGTGCTGTTCGTCACGCTGGTCCTGATCATTTTCGCCAGCTACTGGTTCGACTGGAAGGCGCAGATCGAGAGCATCGACCAGGAAAAGCTGAGGGAGGAAGGGCTGCGCAAGACTTTCCTCACGAAGAAAAGCGAGGCGATCAACCTGCCGGCCTACCAGAAGCAGCTGGAAGACATCGAAAAACAGTTCGGTGCGCTGCTGAAGCAATTGCCGGGCAGGTCCGAGATGGATGCTCTGCTGACCGATATCAACCAGGCTGGCCTTGGGCGCGGCCTGCAGTTCGAGCTGTTCAAGCCCGCGGCCCAGGAAACGCGGCGCGATTTCTATGCGGAGCTGCCGATCACGATCAAGGTCAGCGGCAACTATCATGACATCGGCGCCTTTGCCAGCGACATCGGCAAGCTCTCCCGCATCGTCACGCTGGAGAACATCGCGCTCGCCGCGGCCGGCAAGGGCGGCGGCCTGGCGCTGGACGCGACAGCCAAGACCTTCCGCTACCTGGACGACGAGGAGCTGGCTCAGCAACGACGCGCCACCATTGCTGCCAAGAAGGGCAAGAAATGAAACGCGCTGCCTTTCTCATCGCGGTTTCGTGCATTGCGCTCGCTTCGTGCAGCGGCGAGCAGCACTCGGACTTGCGGCAGTTCGTCAAGGACTCGGACAACATGCCGCGCGGCCGCATACCGCCGCTGCCGGAAGTCAGACCGTACGAACCGATAGAGTATGCGGCGTTTGATCTGCTCGATCCGTTCACGCCGCGCAAGATCGCGGCGCCCAAGGGCGCGCCGACGGGACCGGGCCCCCAACCGCCGGCGAATCATCGCAAGGGACCGCTCGAGGCTTTCCCGCTGGAAAATCTCAAGATGGTCGGAACGCTGTCGCAGAAAAGGGACGTCTTCGCCCTGATCAAGACCCCGGACAACAATCTGTACCGGGTCAAGGCGGGGGACTTCATGGGGCAGAACTTCGGGCGCATCACCGACATCACCGAATCCACGGTCAAATTGAAGGAACTGGTTCAGGACGGCGGCAGCGAGTGGAAGGAAGAAGAACGAACACTGATGCTGCAGGATGAACAGGAGACAAGAAAATGAGACTCCGGATGCACTCTCTCTCGTCGCTTTTCCACGGCGTGCTGGCGCTGCTGCTCAGCGCCACCAGCCTTGCCGCATTCGCCCAGGCGAACAGCATCGAGGCGGTCAACGTTTCGCCGGCGGCCGCCGGCAAGGTGGTCATCAGGGTAACGATGAAGGAGGCGCCGGCCAGCCCGCCTGCCGGATTCACCGTAACCAATCCGCCGCGTATCGCCTTCGATTTTCCCAACACCACCAGCGCGCTTGGGCGCACCAACCAGGACGTGGGTGAAGGCGACCTGCGCAGCTACAACGTAGTGCAGGCGGGCGACCGCACGCGGCTGGTGCTCAACCTCGCCCGCGCCACCGGTTACGACATGCAGATCGACGGTCGGTCGTTGTTGATCACGCTGCAGGGCGCCGCCGCCATTGCCAGCCCCGCCGGCGCGATCACCCATTTTGCCGAGGCGCGGCCGGGCGACCAGCGCCACGTGCTGCGCGACATCGACTTCCGCCGCGGCAACGCCGGGGAGGGGCGCGTCGTGGTCGATCTCTCGGACAACACCGTCGGCATCGACCTCAAGCTCCAGGGCAAGACCATCGTTATCGATTTCATCAACACCGCGCTGCCCAAGAACCTGCAGCGCCGCCTCGACGTGACCGACTTCGGCACCCTGGTGCAGACCATCGATGCCCTGCCGCAGGGCAACAACACGCGAATCGTGATCGAGCCGCGCGGGACGTGGGAGCATACCGCCTACCAGACCGATAACCGCTTCAT
>Ga0184637_10000247_pt1 | contig 39721 bp, 33 predicted proteins | sample PLM3_127_b2_FD_133143 | JGI IMG/M metagenome (GOLD analysis project Ga0184637, IMG submission 133143) | Groundwater sediment microbial communities from an aquifer in East River, Colorado, USA - PLM3_127_b2 | ecosystem: Environmental > Terrestrial > Soil > Riparian zone | place: USA: East River... | reverse complement strand
CATGATCTCGCCTTCGAGCCGCAGCTTCGCGCTGTCGTCGACCAGAGCGCTCGCATCCTTCGCGACGACGAACGCCATCGCGACCTGGCCCTTGAGCGAATCGGCCACGCCGATCACCGCGACCTCGGCGACGTTCGAATGGCTCGAGATGCTCTCTTCGATCTCGCGCGTGCCCAGGCGATGTCCGGCGACGTTGATCACGTCGTCGGTGCGCCCGAGAATGAAGAAGTACCCGTCCTCATCGCGAATGCCCCAGTCGAAGGTGCTGTAGACCTGCCTGCCGGGGATGGTGTGCCAGTAGGTGTCGACGAAGCGTGCATCGTCGCCCCACACGGTCTGCATGCATCCTGGCGGCAGCGGGCCTTCGATAGCGACGACGCCTTTCTGATTGGCGCCTTTCAGCTCCTCGCCGGTGTGTTCGTCGAGCAATTTCACGTCATAGCCGTACATCGGAAAGCCCGGGCTGCCGAACTTGCTCGGCGTCCTTTGGATGCCGTTGGCGATCCCCAGGATCGGCCAGCCGGTTTCGGTCTGCCAGTAGTTGTCGATGATGGGCTTGCCAAGCGACTCGGCGATCCATCTCGCCGTCGGCTCGTCGAGCGGCTCGCCGGCGAGGAACAGCGCCCGCAGCGATCCGAGGTCGTGACGTTTCAGTGCCGCCGGGTCGTGCTTCTTGAGCACGCGCACAGCAGTCGGCGCACTGAACATGGCGGTCACCTGGTATTTCTCGACGAGGCTCCACCAGATCGCCGCGTCGGGCCGGATCGGCAGCCCTTCGTACAGGATCGTCGCCATGCCGGCGATCAGCGGCCCGTAGACGATGTAGCTGTGCCCGACGACCCAGCCGATGTCGCTCGTCGAGAAATACGTTTCACCGGGCTGGCCGAGAAAGATATGCCTGATGCTCGCGGCCAGCGCAACTGCGTAACCGCCGGTATCGCGCTGCACGCCCTTTGGCGTGCCGGTCGTGCCGCTCGTGTAGAGCGTGTAGCTCGGGTGTGTCGCATCGACCCAGGTGCACGGGACGTTGGTGCCCAAGTGTCTTTCGCACAGCGCAGCGTAGTCTTTGTCGCGCTCGGGCACGCGTTCCATCGGCGCCAGGCCGCGGTCCACGAGCAGCACCTTCGAGGGCTTGTGCGAAGCCAGGCGGATCGCTTCATCGAGCAACGGCTTGTACGCCATGACCTTTCCGCTGCGGCTGCCGGCGTCGGCCGACACGATCACCGTCGGCGTCGCGTCGTCGATGCGGCTGGCAAGGCTCACGCTCGCGAAACCGCCGAACACCACCGAATGGATCGCGCCGATGCGCGCGCAGGCAAGCATGGCGAACACTGCTTGCGGGATCATCGGCATGTAGATCAAGACTCTGTCGCCATGCTTGACACCAAGCCCAAGCAGGATCGCTGCCATGCACTGCACTTCCGCATGCAATTCGCGAAAGCTGTAGACCTGTTCCTGATCAGTCTCGGTCGAGACATAGATCAACGCGCGTTGGTCGGCGCGTGCCGCCAGATGCCGATCGACCGCGTTGTGGCACAGGTTCGTCTGCCCGCCCACGAACCACTTCGCGAACGGGGGGCGGTCGTAGTCGCACACGCGGTCGAACGGCCGGTGCCAATCGATCAGCTGCGCCTGCTCAGCCCAGAACGCGTCTCGCTCCTCGATCGAGCGACGATAAAAAGTCTTGTAGTCCACGCTGCCTCCTGCCTCAATCTGCCGTGCGCACGACGATCCGCCCCCGCACCTGGCCCGCGATCAGGCGCACCGCCGCTTCGATCGCCCCGGACAACGGTACCTCGCTCGTGATCGCGTCGAGCTGCTTTGGATCAAGGTCGCGCGCGAGCCGGCCCCATGCCTGCTGCCTCAGCGCGAGCGGAACCGTCACGCTTTCCACACCGAGCAGCGCCACCGCGCGCAAGATGAACGGCATCACGGTGGCCGGCAAGTCCGACCCTTGCGCCAGGCCGCAGGCGGCGACCGCGCCGCCATAGCGCGTTTGCGCACAGGCGTTGGCGAGCGTGTGGCTGCCCACCGCGTCGACGACCGCGCACCAGCGTTCCTTTTGCAACGGTTTGCCGGGCGCCGACAGTTCGGCGCGATCGATGACGCCGCTCGCACCGAGTGCTTTGAGGTAGTCGGCCTCGGACGTCTTGCCGGTCGCCGCGATCACCTTGAGGCCGAGCTTTGCGAGCAACGCCACCGCGATCGACCCGACGCCGCCGGTCGCGCCCGTCACCAGCACTTCCCCGTCATGCTTCAGCGCACCGTACCGCTCGAGTGCCAGCACGCACAGCATCGCGGTGTAACCCGCAGTGCCGATGGCCATCGCATCGCGCGTCGTGAAAGGCTCGGGGATGCGCACCAGCCAGTCCCCCTTCAGGCGTGCGCGCTGCGCAATGCAACCCTTGTGCAGCTCTCCGACACCAAAGCCGTTGAGCACGACCTTGTCGCCGCGCTTCCACGCGGCATGCGCGCTCTCGAGCACAGTGCCCGCACCGTCGATCCCGGCCACCATCGGCCAGCTGCGCACGATCGGTGCGCTGTTGGTGATGGCCAAAGCGTCCTTGTAGTTGATGGTCGAGTATTCGATCGCGACCGTGACGTCGCCTTCGGGCAGGAAGTCTTCGCCGACCTCACGCACCGCCGCCTGGAATTCCGGGTCCTTGTCGAGCACCAATGCCTTGAACATGACCATCTCCTCAACAGCGACGTTGCAGTCTAGATTGACGATCCGAGGCGTTCCCCGTAACGGTGGAAAACCCTCTTTTCCAGGCTCACCGGCGCTTACGCATTGTCGCCAACGAGACGCACTGCGCTTGACGCAGCAGGCGCGCCGCCACTACCCTCGCGGCCATGCAGCGTGAACGGACCGCCGGAACCCTGCGCCGCTGGGCATGCGGCGGCGCATGGGCGCTGGCGGCGCTGCTTGCAGTCCCGGCCCACGCGACTCCCGACGCGCCGGCGGACGCCATTTCGCGCTTTCTCGTCGAGCGCGGGTTCGTCGATCCGACGTCCACCGCCAAGGCTGCTAGCGAGCCCAGCATCGTCGATCAGGTGCGCGACCGAGCCTCCGAGATGGTGCAGTCGGCGATGAACTTCCTCGGCGTGCGTTACCGCCGCGGCGGCATCTCGGCGCACGATGGCTTCGATTGCAGCGGCTTCACGCGGCATGTGTTCGAAATGAGCCTGGGCCTCGTGCTGCCGCGCCGTGTCGACGATCAGGCGGGCGCCGCGGGCTTGTCGCCGGTGAAGCGCGATGAGCTGAAGCCGGGCGATCTGGTGTTCTTCAACACGCTCAAGCGGACCTTCTCGCATGTCGGCATCTACGTGGGCGACGGCAAGTTCATTCATGCCCCGCGCACCGGCGCACTGGTGCGCGTCGAGGACATGCGCTACGCCTATTGGTCCAAGCGCTATACCGGCGCGCGGCGCGCGAACACCGCCGACCGGATGGTGGCGTCGTCGCCAGCTCCTGCGGCGCCGCTCGACACCGAGCCGGACGCCCGCGAGGCACCTTAGCGACGGCCCTCTCAATCGATCGTCTGCCGATAGCGCAGCAACGCGATGGCGCCCGCGACGAGCACGAACGCGAGCAGCGGCCACAGCTCGGGCAGCACTTGCAGCAGGCCGTTGCCCTTGAGCAGGATGCCGCGCACGATGCGCAGGAAATGCGTCAGCGGCAGCAGCTCGCCGAGCCACTGCGCCCATGTCGGCATGCCGCGAAACGGGAACATGAAGCCCGACAACAGGATCGACGGCAGGAAAAAGAAGAACGTCATCTGCATCGCCTGCAGCTGATTCTTCGCGACGGTGGAAAACGCGAAGCCGACGCCGAGATTGGCGATCACGAAGACACCGATCAGGATCAGCAACAGGCCGACGCTGCCGACCATCGGCACCTCGAACAACAGCCAGGCGGCGCCGAGGATCACCGCCAGCTGCACATAGCCGATCACGACATACGGCGCGATCTTGCCGAGCATCACCTCGAGCGGCCGCACCGGCGTGGCGAGCAGGTTCTCCATCGTGCCGCGCTCGCGCTCGCGCGTCATCGCAAGCCCGGTCAGCATCACCATCGTCATCGTGAGGATCGTGCCGATCAGCCCGGGCACGATGTTGTAGCGCGACAGGCCCTCGGGGTTGTAGCGGCGGTGAATGCGAATGTCGAAAGCGGCACGGTCGCGGGTCTGCAACGAGGCAAGCGGGCCGTGCAGATCGTGCAAGAGCGCCGTTCGCGAGACCTCGCCGAGCGCAGCGATCGCGTTGCTGGCTGCTGCGGGGTCGGTAGCGTCGACCGCCACGAGCAACGCCGGCTGCTCGCCGCGCACGACGCGTTGCGAGAAGTCGGGCGGAATCGCGACGACGAACTGCACGCGGCCCGCTTCGATCAACGATTCGGCCTCGGCCTCGCTTGCGCTGATGTGCGTGACGCGGAAGTAGCCCGTGTTCTGCAACGCCGCCATGAAGCTGCGCGCGAACGGCCCGCTGTCGTGCGCGACCATCGCCGTGGGCAGGCCTTTGGGATCGGTGTTGATCGCGTAGCCGAAGAGCACCAGTTGCAGCACCGGCACGCCGATCGCCATCGCGAAGGTGAGCCGGTCGCGCATCATCTGCTGGAACTCCTTGACGAAGATCGCGAAGGTGCGGGCGAGCGACAAGCCGGTCATGACGGCCCCTTGGTCGCGGAGTACCGCGCCCGCCCCCCGAGGGGGTTCGCTTGCTTGGGGCGGCCCTGCGCGGCGCTCATTGGGTAACCTCCGTGCTACGCACTGCGGTGCGAGCCCCTTCGGGCGGCCGGGCGGCGCTCATGCCCTCACCCTTTCAGCAGCCACGGCGAAGTTGTCCTGCGCGCGATCGATCAGGCTGATGAACACGTCCTCCAGATTCGGCTCGCTGCGCTCCCAGCGCAAGGCGTTTCGATCGCGGTAGGGTGCGATCGAACGCTCGAGCAAGGCCGCGTCCCGGCCGGCAACGTGCAAGCTGTTGCCGAAGGCCGCAACGCTCAGCACGCCCGGCGCATGCTTCAACTGCTGTGCCAGCGCGCCGAGGTCGGGGCCGTCGACCGCCCATACCGCGAGACCGCATTGCTCGATGATTTGCTGTTGCGTGCCGCGCGCAAGCACCTGGCCATAGGCGATGTAGACGAGCTCGTGACAACGCTCGGCCTCGTCCATGTAGTGGGTCGAGACGAGCACGGTGACGCCGGCGTCCGCCAGCGCATGGATCTCGTCCCAGAACTCGCGGCGTGCCTTGGGGTCGACACCGGCGGTCGGCTCGTCGAGCAACAGCAACTGCGGCTCGTGCAGCAGACACGCCGCCAATGCCAGCCGCTGCTTCCAGCCGCCGGACAGCGCTCCGGCGAGCTGTTGTTGCCGGTCCGCGAGGCCGAGCTCTTGCAGGCATCGATCCACAGCCTGCTCGCGCTGCGCAACACCGAACAGCCGCGCGATGAAGTCGAGGTTCTCGCGCACCGACAGGTCTTCGTAGAGACCGAACTTCTGCGTCATGTAGCCGACGTGCCGCTTGATCTGCGCCGATTCGCGCCGCACGTCGAAGCCCAGGCATCGTCCGCTGCCTTCATCGGGCGTCAGCAGGCCACACAGCATGCGGATCGTCGTCGTCTTGCCGCTGCCGTTCGGTCCGAGAAAGCCGCAGATGCGGCCGCGCGCGACCTGCAGGTCCAGACCATCGACGACCGCACGACCACCGTAGCGCTTCGTAAGTCCGCGCACATCGATGGCCAGGCCCTCCTCCATCGGCACCGCTGTATTCATGAACCCGCGACCGCGATCACGTCCAGCGGCTGCCCGGGATGCAGGCGCACCGCGTCCCGTTCAACGGGTCGTGCTTCGACCATGAAAACCAGCTTGGCGCGTTGCACGTTCGAGTAGATCACCGGCGGCGTGTACTCGGCCTGGTTGGCGATGAAGCTGATGCGCGCAGCGATCGGCGCGCCGCAACCGTCGCAACGCAGGTGCACCGGCTGATCGATCTTCAATGCGCCGATTTCGGCCTGCGGTACGAAAAAGCGCGCCTTGCGACCTGCAGGCGGCAGCAGCGACACGACCGGCTGGCCTGCCTGCACCCATTCGCCTTCGCGAAAGTAGGTCTCGGCGATGACGCCGCGCGCCGGTGCGTGTCGTGCCGCCTGCTTCTCGCGCCACGCGCTTTGCACCAGCACCTGCTCGGCCGCGGTGGCCTGGGCGACCGCGGCCGCTTGCTCGTCACCCCGCGCGGGGAGTCGCGCGACGCGCAGCGCCGCGACGAGCTCGGTGACCCGTGCACGGGCCTGCTCGTCGGCAGCGCGCGCATCGTCGAGCCGTGCCGCTGCCACGAATCCCTGAGCCTTCAACTGCTCCTCGCGCGCCAATTCGCGCGCGGTGAGCCGTGCCTGGGCGCGCGCCTGCTCGAGCTGCGCTTCGGTCAGCGCGATCTCGTCGCTGCGCCGCCCTTTGCTCTTGTCCGCCGCTTGCGCACGCGCGGCCTGCAGGCGGGCATCGGCCTCCTCGCGTGCGGCGCGCTCACCGGTCGCATCGAGCGTGAACAGCATCGCGCCGGTTTCGACTTGCTGGCCGCGCTGCACCGCCAGGCGCGCCAACGTGCCCGCGATGGCGGGCGCGACATAGACGTACTCGCCTTCAGCGTAGCCGGACCAGCCGGGCGGTGCTTGCGGCGCACAGGCGGCCAGCATCGACAGGGCGACCAGCGGCGCGGCATTGCTTCGAACGAGATTCACGCAGGGAACTCCTCGATCGGCATGCGCAACGCGTGCACCGCCAGGGACACCCGCTCGGCGATCGCCGCATCGGTCATGACCTGGCGAGTGAATGGCGATCGCAACGTCGGTGGCGCGACGCCGGCATCGATGAGCGACGCCGCGAAGATCACCGGCATCGCCGCCGAGCCGAGCAGGAACACGACGCGTTGCACCTCGGGCCTCGGGGCGATCGCCTGCTCGCGCTCGGCTTGGGCCAGCAGCTCGGTCAGCAGCGCAAGGTGGCGCGGCATGTTGCTGCGCAGGAACTCCTCGGCAATCGGCTCGCCCGCGAGCGCGTCCATCCACACGCGCACGATCAGCTGGCGATGGTCGCGCAGGAAGCGCGCGAGCGAGATGACGAATCCCTGGAGCCTTTCGATGGCCGGGCCCTGATGCGCAGCCTCGATGCGAAGGCCCGAAAACATCTCCTCGTACAGGCCGCCCAGCAGCGTGCGCAGGAAGTTCTCCTTCGTCTTGAAGTGGTAATGGAACATGCCCGGGTTGACGCCGGCATGCTCAGCGAGACCGCGCACCGACAGCCCCGCGCAGCCGTGTCGCGGATAGAGCGCGCGGCCGCTTTCCAGCAGGGCCAGGTCGACGTGCTGGGAGGGTCGCGGCATGCACGGATACTAGGCGCTCGACTAGTAATGTCAAGAATCGAGCCTTCGCGCGACCCCCGGGCCAACTCAGCGCACAATTCCCTTGTGATCGACAAAGTGATTCCGCTCGCAGACCACCGCTATCGCGCCGCGGTGCCGAGCATTCCCGCGTCTGCGAATCCCGCGAACGGATTACTCACCGACACCCTGGGCCGGCCGCTGCGCGACCTGCGCATCTCGGTCACCGACCGCTGCAATTTCCGCTGCAGCTACTGCATGCCGAAGGACGTGTTCGACAAGCACTACGAATTCCTGCCGCACAGCTCGCTGCTGAGCTTCGAAGAGATGACGCGCGCGGCACGCATCTTCGTCTCGCATGGGGTGCGCAAGATCCGCCTCACCGGCGGCGAGCCTCTGCTACGCAAGAACCTCGAAGTGCTGGTCGGCATGCTTGCCGCGTTGCGCACGCCCGACGGCGAGCCGCTCGACCTGACGCTGACGACCAACGGCTCGTTGCTCGAGCGCAAGGCGCAAGCGCTGAAAGACGCCGGACTGCAACGCGTCACGGTGAGCCTCGATGCGCTCGACGACAAGATCTTTCGGCGCATGAACGACATGGATTTTCCGGTGGCCGAGGTGCTCGATGGCATCGCCGCGGCCGAACGCGTCGGCCTCGGGCCGATCAAGGTCAACATGGTCGTCAAGCGCGGTGTCAACGATCACGAGATCATTCCGATGGCGCGGCACTTCCGCGGCACGCCGATCGTGTTGCGCTTCATCGAGTACATGGACGTCGGCGCCACGAATGGCTGGCGCATGGACGAGGTGCTGCCCTCCGCGCAGGTGATCGAGCGCCTGAGCACGGAGTTCCCGTTGCAGCCGATCGATCCGAACTATCCGGGTGAAACGGCCCAGCGCTGGCGCTACGCCGACGGCGCCGGCGAGATCGGCGTCATCTCGAGCGTCACGCAGGCCTTCTGCCATGACTGCAACCGCGCGCGGCTGTCGACCGAGGGCAAGTTGTTCCTGTGCCTGTTCGCGACGGCCGGCCACGACCTGCGGGCGCTGCTGCGCGACCACGACGGACGCACCTACAGCGACGAAGAGATCGCGGCGGCGATCGGCCTCATCTGGCAGCGCCGCGGCGACCGCTATTCGGAACTGCGCGGCGCGATGCAAGCCGACGAGGGGCACGGCGAGCACCGCGTCGAGATGCACTACATCGGCGGTTGAGCGCGCACGACGAGATGATCGACCGGAACGAGATCACCGGGCTCATCCTCGCGGGGGGCCGCGCGAGCCGCATGGGCGGCGTCGACAAGGGCTTGCAGATCTATCGAGGCATTCCGCTGGCGATGCATGCCTTGTTGCGGCTTTCACCGCAAGTCGGACACGTGATGATCAATGCGAACCGCAATCTCGCCGCCTACGACTCGATGGGCGTACCGGTCTGGCCCGACGCGCTGCCCGATTTCGCCGGGCCATTGGCAGGTTTCCTCGCCGGACTCGAACGCTGCGAGACGCCTTACCTGGTGAGCGTGCCGTGCGACTCGCCGCTCTTCCCCGAAGACCTCGTCGCGCGCCTTGCGCAAGGCCTCGTCGAGATGGACGCCGAGATCGCGATGGCGAAGACACGCGACGCCAACGGCGAGCAGGTGCAACCGGTGTTCTGCCTGATGAAGTCCACGTTGATGGAGAGTCTCGTGCGCTACACGCACGAGGGCGGGCGAAAGATCGATCGCTGGACAGCGCAGCACCGCTGCGCCGAAGTGTTGTTCGACGACGCGCAAGCCTTCGTCAATGCGAACACGCTGGCCGAACTGCGACAGCTGCCCATCGGCGATGCCTGATCCGATGACCGTCCGCGCGCTGGCCGCTACGGATCTTCACGCATACAAGGCCTTGCGCGACACGATGCTGGCGGCGTACCCCGACGCCTTCACATCGGATGCCGCGGCCGAAGCGATCAAGCCGGCCTCCGTCTATGCATCCCGATTCGGTCTGGAGCGGCCCGAGGACGGACACTTCACGCTCGGCGCATTGCAGGGCGTTCGCCTGGTCGGGGCAATCACCTGCGATCGCGAGCAACGATCGAAGGTCCGTCACATCGGCCATCTCGTCGGCATGATGGTCGCCGCCGAAGCGCAAAGCCGAGGCGTCGGCCGCGCCCTGCTCGATGCGTTCATCGATACCGCGCGGCGATGCGACGGCCTGGAGATGCTCACGCTCACCGTCACGTCGACCAATCGAGCGGCGATTGCGCTGTATCGGCAAGCCGACTTCGAGCGCTTCGGCACGCAACGGCGTGCGATCAAGGTCGCCGGTCGCTACCATGACAAGGACCACATGGTCCTCATGCTCTGATTCATGCTCTGATCCATGCAGACCCTGCAAGACATCGCCTCGTGCGTCAGCGGCTACGACCCGAACGCGTTGCCGGTGGCGAAAGCACAGGCGTTCATCGCGCAACTCGTGCAGCCCGTCGAAGCGATCGAGAAGGTGGCGATCCGCGCCAGCCTCGGCCGCGTGCTTGCGCGCGATGTCGTTTCGTCGATCGACGTGCCGGCGCACGACAACTCGGCAATGGACGGCTACGCGGTGCGCGGTGGCGACCTGGCCACTGATCAACCGACGCGGCTGCAGCTTGCAGGCACCGGGCTGGCGGGTCAGCAGTACTCGGGCCCGGTGCCGCAGCGCTCGTGCGTGCGCATCATGACCGGTGCGGTGATGCCTGCCGGGCTCGACACCGTCGTCCCGCAGGAGTTCGTGACGGTCGACGCAGCCCAAATCGTCGTGCCGGCCGGTGTCGTGCGTGCGGGCGACAACCGCCGCCTGGCCGGCGAGGCTCTCGCGCGCGGCGAGGTGGCGCTGCACGCCGGCCGCATCATCCGCCCGGCCGATCTGGGCTTGCTCGCATCGCTCGGCCATGGCGAGGTATCGGTGCGCCGCCGCCTGCGCGTGGCGTTCTTTTCGACCGGCGACGAACTGCGCTCGATCGGCGAGCCGCTCGACCAAGGCTGCGTCTACGACAGCAATCGCTACACGCTATACGGCATGCTGCAACGCCTGGGCGTCGAATTACTCGACCTCGGCGTCGTGCGCGACGAGCCGGCCGCGCTGGAGGCCGCGTTTCGCCAGGCAGCCGAGTGCGCCGATGCCGTCATCACCTCAGGCGGCGTGAGTGTCGGCGAAGCCGACTACACGAAGAAGATCATGGCCGAGCTCGGCGAAGTGCTGTTCTGGAAGATCGCGATGCGCCCGGGGCGTCCGATGGCCATCGGCAGGATCAGCCATCAGGGAAGCAGCGCGATCCTGTTCGGCCTGCCCGGCAACCCGGTCGCGGTGATGGTGACCTTCTACGCGTTCGTGCGCGACGCATTGCTCGCGATGAGCGGCGCCGCAGTCGAGCCGTTGCCGATGCTGCAAGCGGCGAGCGTCGCCGCGATCCGCAAGAAGCCGGGCCGCACCGAATACCAGCGCGGCATCGTCGGTCGCGCGGCCGATGGCCGCTGGCAAGTCGCCATCACCGGCAGCCAAGGCTCGGGCATCCTGCGCAGCATGAGCGTCGCCAACGGGCTCGTGGTGCTGCACCACGAGCAAGGCAATGTTGCCGCCGGCGAGTCTGTCGATGTGATCTTGTTCGACGGACTGGTGTGAAGGGTGTGACCGCGGGCCATTCGTACTTCATGCCCACGCTGGCGCAGGCGTGGTGGCTGCTCGCGCTCGCGATCGCCTTCGAGGTCGGCGGCACGGTGTCGATGCGGTTGTCGGAGGGCTTCACCCGCCCGGTACCGTCGGTGGCGATCTTCGTGTTCTACGCGCTGTCGTTCGCGGTCAACACCTTCGTCATTCGCACGCTCGGCCTGTCGACCGTCTATGCGGTGTGGTCGGGCGTCGGCACCGTGGCCACCGCGCTGATCGGCATCCTCTACTTCAAGGAACCGTCGACGGCGCTCAAGCTTTCGAGCATCGGGCTGATCGTCATCGGCGTGATCGGGCTGCACGCGAGCTCGCGGCACTGAGCCGCGCCAGCCTGAGTGCCCGAGTGCGAACGCTCAGCTGGGCCTTGCTTCCTGTACCGGCGTCGTGATCTCTCCGGGCACGTCCTTGCGTGCGAACAGCGAATACACCGTCGGAACGACGAAGATCGTCAGCAGCGTCCCCACCGACATGCCGCCGACGATGACCCACCCGATCTGTTGCCGGCTTTCCGCGCCGGCACCATGGGCGAGCGCCAGCGGCAGCGCCCCGAGCACCATCGCGCCGGTGGTCATCAGGATCGGTCGCAGCCGTAGGCTCGCGGCTTCGACCACCGCATCGAGCGTGGCTTTCCCTTCCTGGCGCAACTGGTTGCTGAACGCGACGATCAGGATGCCGTGCTTGGTGATCAGGCCGACCAGCGTGATGAGCCCGATCTGCGAATAGACATTCAATGTGCCGCCACTCAGCTGCAGCGCGAGCAGCGCGCCGACCATCGACAGCGGCACCGCGAGCAGGATCACGAACGGGTCCACGAAGCTCTCGAACTGCGCCGACAACACCAGGAAGATGAACAGCAGCGCGAGGACGAACACCAGACCGAGCGCGTTGCTCGACGCTCGAAATTCCCGCGACACACCGTTCAGTTCGGTCGCGTAGCCGGGTTGCAGCAACTTGCGCGCGGTCTCGTCCATGAACTGCAGCCCTTCGCCGAGCGAAAAGCCTGGCGCGAGGTTGGCGGTGATCGCGACCGAGCGGCGCTGGTTGAAGTGATTCAATTCGCGCGGGCTCACCGCTTCGCGCACCTTGACGAGCGACGACAGCGGCACCATCACGTCGTTGCGGCCGCGCACGAACAGCTTGTCGATGTCTTCCGGTGTCGCGCGGCCTTGCGCCGTCGTTTGTACCAGCACGTCGTACTGATCGGCCTCACGCTTGTAGCGCGTCACCTGCCGGCCACCGAGCATCGTCTCGACCGTGCGTGCGACCTGATCGACGCTGACGCCGGCATCGGCGGCGCGGTCGCGGTCGACCTCCATGAAGATCTCGGGCTTGTTCAGCCGCAGGTCGGTGTCGGGCTGCACGAAGCCGGGGTGTTTCGACATCTCGGCGACGAACTGCTGCGACACGCGCGCGAGGTTGCCGTAGCTATCGTTGGTGAGAATGACGTAGTTGATCGAGCGCTCGCGAAAGCCCTGGCCGAGGCTGGGCGGCGTGATGGGGAATGCGGTCACGCCCGGCAGACCCGCGAACTTCGGTTGCAACTCGCGTGCGAGTTGCAGTGTGGTCTTGCTGCGTTGGTCCCAGTCCACAGTGCGCAGGAACGACACGCCTTGCGACACCGAGGGATTGCCGGCGACGACGAACACGCGGTCGAATTCCTTGTAGCTCATGCCCACCGCTTCGATCGCGCGCAGGTAGCGTGCGGTGTACTCGAGCGTCGCGCCGTCGGGGGCGTTCACGGTGGCGAGGATCACACCCCGGTCTTCAAGCGGCGCGAGTTCGCTCTTCGCGGTCTTGAAGAGATACCAGCTTCCGCCTGCCGACACGAGCATCACGATGAGCACGATCCAGCGGTGTGCGAGCACCCAGCGCAGTGCGGCGCTGTAGTTTCCCGTGACCCACACCAGCACCGATTCCATGCCACGATCGAATCGGCCCGGGCTCGGGTTGTGGCGCAGCAGCTTGCTGCACATCATCGGTGTCAGCGTCAGCGCGATGAAGCCCGAGACGATCACCGCGCCGGCCAGCGTGAGCGCGAATTCGACGAACAGTCGCCCGGTGCGGCCCGGCGTGAACGCGAGCGGCGCGAACACCGCGGCAAGCGTGAGCGTCATCGCCACCACCGCGAAGCCGATCTCCTTGACGCCCTTCAGTGCCGCCTGGAATGGCGCGAGCCCTTCCTCGATGTGGCGGAATATGTTCTCGACGACGACGATCGCGTCGTCGACGACGAGTCCGATCGCAAGCACCAGCGCAAGCAGCGTCAGCGTGTTGACGGTGAAGCCGGCCAGCGCCATCAGCGCGAAAGCGCCGATCAGGCTCACGGGAATCGTCACCAGAGGAATGATCGACGCACGCACCGTGCGCAGGAACACGAACACCACCAACGCGACGAGGATCGTCGCTTCGGCCACAGTGCGGTAGACCGACCTCACCGAGCGATCGATGAACACCGAGTTGTCGTTGGCGACCTGCACCTTGAGGCCGGGCGGCAAGTCCTGCTGGATGCGCGGCATCACCTCGCGCACGCCGTTCGACACGTCGAGCGGGTTGGCGGTGGCATTGCGGATGATGCCGGTGGAGATCGATGGCACGCCGTTCAGCCGCACGCTGGTGCGCTCGCTCGCGGCGGCCTGCTCGATGCGCGCGACGTCCCGCAGGCGCACGGTGTAGCCGCTCGCGACCTTCAGGGCGACCTCTCCAAATTGCGCCACCGTGTTCAGGTCGGTGCGCGCTGTGACGCTGAACTCGCGTTGCCGGCTCTCGATGCGCCCGGCGGGCACCTCGAGGTTCTGCTTGCGCAACGCGTCTTCGACATCCTGCACCGCGAGCCGGTACGACGCCAGCTTGTCGGGATCGACCCAGATGCGCATCGAGAAGGTGCGATCACCAAAGACTCGCACATCGGCCACGCCGGGCACGGTTTGCAGCCGCGGCTTGACGATGCGATTGATGACATCGGTGACCTCCAACGGCGACAGGGTGTCGCTGGTAAAGGCAAGCCAGATCACCGGGAACGCGTCGGCCTCGACCTTGGCGATCACCGGCTCGTCGACCGCGTCAGGCAGGCGGCCGCGCACCCGAGACACACGGTCGCGCACGTCGGCGGCCGCGTTGTCCGGGCTCTTCTCGAGCTTGAAGCGCACAGTGATCTGGCTTTGCTCGGAGCGCGAGATCGACGTCAGGATGTCGACGCCGTCGATGCCGGCAATCGAGTCTTCGAGTGGCTTCGTGACCTGAGATTCGATCACCTCGGACGACGCACCGATCAGCTTGGTGTCGACGGTGACGACCGGCTCGTCGATGCGTGGGTACTCGCGCACCGACAGCCGCGAGTACGACACCGCGCCCACCAGCACCAGCATCAGCGACATCACCGTCGCGAACACCGGTCGGCGGATCGAGACGTCGGACAGCATCATCGCGGCTTCACCTCGTGCGCCGGCTCAGACCGCCGGCACGGTACGTTCACCGGCCGCGCCTGCCGGGCCGCTGGCGGGCTTGCCCACTGCGTTGGGGACACGTCCGGCGGGAACGCCGATCTCGACGACCTTGATCGGCATCCCGTCGGCGCGCATGACCTTCGCCTGGCCGGCCGTGACGACGACGTCGTTCGGGCTCAGGCCTTCGAGGATCTCGGCCTTGCCGGGCACGCGCAAGCCGAGCTTGGCTTCGATGCGCTGCGTCACCTTGCCGTTCGGGCCCTCGATGACCTTCACCAGGTATTGCTTGCCGCCTTGGGGGACCAGAGCTTCCTCGGGAACGACCAGCGCCTTGTCACGCACCGCGAACACGATGCGAGTGCGGGCGAACATGCCCGGGCGCAATACGCCGTCGCGGTTTTCGAGCCGTGCGCGCACGAGCAGCGAGCGACCATCGGCATCGAGCTGCGCGTCGACCGCTTCCACGCGCCCGGCGAAATTGCGTCCGGGCATGCCGTCGAGAAGCACATCGACCGCCTGACCGATCTTCAGCCGCGACAGCAGGCGCTCAGGCAACCGGAAATCGACCGACATCGAGCCCACATCCTCGACGTTCACGAGGTCCGCACCGTCCTTCACATAGTCGCCAATGCTCACCATGCGGATGCCGGTGATGCCGTCGAAGGGCGCGACGATGCGCATGCGGCTGAGCTGTGCCCGCGCGAGCGCCACCTGCGCCTCGGCGACCTCGAGAGCGGCGGCCGTCTGGTCGACCGCGCTCTGGCTGACGAAGTTCTGCGCCACCAGGTCGCGGTTGCGTTGCAGGTTCGTGCGCGCAATGCTCGCTTGCGCGAGCGCCTGCTTGACCTGGGCCTGCTGCAAGGTGTCGTCGAGCTGCACCAGCAACTGCCCACGCTGCACGCGCTGTCCGTCGGCGAAACCGAGCCTCGAAATGCGTCCGCTGACCTCCGGGCGCAGCATGACGCCTTGGCGCGATCGCAACGAACCGACCGCCTGCGCCTCATCCTGCAAGCTCATGATTTCGACCTTGCCGACTTCGACAGTCGTGGGGTCTCCCGCCGCGCCGGCGGTCGCGGTGCTGGTGACCGATTGGCCTGCGGCGGCGTCGGTGCCGCGCACGGAGTCCGGCGCGGCCTGCCGCTGGTAGACATAAGCCGCGCTGCCGGCGGCCATCAGGCCGGCGACCGCGACAATCGCATGAATCCTCTTGATCGTCATCGAACGGCGCTCCCAGGCGCACTGTACGGGCTTGTCACACCACCTGCACGGTGGAGCAACCCTGGTTCGCGAGCGCATCCGCGCGTTCGTTGCCGGGGTCGCCGGCGTGGCCCTTGACCCAGCGCCAATCGACGCGGTGCAGCTGCGACAGGGCCTCGAGCCGCTGCCACAACTCCTGGTTCTTTACCGGTTTCTTGTCCGCCGTTTTCCATCCACGCTGCTTCCAGCCGTGTATCCATTCCGTGATGCCCTTGCGGACATATTCGCTGTCGGTGTGAATCGTGACATCGCACGGCCGGCTCAATGCCGTAAGTGCCTGAATCACCGCCATGAGTTCCATGCGGTTGTTCGTGGTGAGCCGCTCGCCGCCGAACAATTCGCGCTCATGCTGGCCGTAGCGCATCCACACCCCCCACCCGCCGGGCCCGGGGTTACCCTTGCAGGCGCCGTCGGTGTAGATCACGACCTTCGGATCATCAACGCTCATTGGTGCACCCTTGGCGCTGCGCGCCGTCCCTCCGAGAGGGGTTCGCCCCCGGGGTCCGTAAGGGCCCCTTCGTGGCCCATGGCGGCCGGGCGGGGCTCATGCAGTTTCTTCTTCATGCTCTTTCCGATGCAGGTTGGTGACGACTGCCGGCGCGCTGGGGACCTTCTTGCGCTCCGGGCGCAGTAGCCCGACGAGCCGCATGCCGCGCACGCGCTTGACCGCGACGAGGAAGTAAACCGCTCCGAACACCGGCCACCAGCGGTCACCCGACGACTCCATCCAGCCGAAACGCGACAACCAGCGTTGCGAGACGAGCGGCGGCCGATAGCGCCCGAAGCGGCCGCGCTCGACTTCGAAGCTCAGCAAGCGCAGCCAGTCGCGCAGCCGCCAGTAGCCGATGAACTCGCCTTCGCTGGGCAGGAAGAGCGGCTTTCCCCGACCCAGCGCCAGGCCCCTGCGCACATGACCGAGCCGTTGCCGCAGGCCCCAAAGGCTGGTCGGATTGAAGCCGACGATCACGACGCGCCCCTCGGGCATCAGCACACGCTCGACTTCGCGCAGCGCCTGATGGGGGTCGCGCGCCAACTCCAGGGTGTGCGGCAAGACGATCAGATCGAGGCTTTGGTTGGCGAAGGGCAACGCGTCGAAATCGCAGTGCAGCATGACGGGTGCGGGCCCTGCCTGGCCGTCGCCCGTGGCCGGCGGCGTTGCCGCGGCATCGGGAGACCCGCGTTCGTCCATCGCCAGCCAGCGGTGCGGCATGCGGTTTGCTCGCAATGCGTCGAGCTCAGGCAAACCGAGTTGCAAAGCGTGAAAGCCGAACACGTCGCTGACGCCGCGATCGAGTTGCTCCTGTTCCCAGTCGAGCATGTAGCGGCCGGGTGCAGTCTGCAGCCACTGGGCCAAACCTATAATCGTCGCGTCTTTGGTCATGAACCTTTGGCCCTCGAAGGCATTTTAGTGACCCGACATCACGCGGATGGTGTCAGCACGATTGCGACAACACCGATTCCCCGGGGGCCCGCCGTTAACCCTTTCTTACGCTGTACCGCTGCAGTAGTGGTGCAATCGGGCGGGCCGGCCCGGCGCCGCGAGCCCTCGAAAGGCGATTTCCGATGATTTCCTTTGCCCGCGCGCGCGTCGCACCACTTTGCTGGCTGACCTCGGTCAGCGCGTTGCTCGCGGGTTGCGCTACGCAAACCGGCGCTCCGGATCGACCGGCCGAAGCGCCGGCGGTCGCGGCACCTGCCGCGAGCACGCCCGCGGCCGTCGCGCCGCCTGCGCCAGCCGCCTCGCAGCCGGCCGCGTCGGCTCCAGCCGCGGAGGCCGCGCCGGCTCCGGCGGTGGTCGACCCGTTGCGCCCCGATGTGCGCATCGATCCGAACGATGCGACGGCAAGAATGGACCTGTGGACGCGGGTGCGCCGCGGTTTCGCGATGCCCGACCTCGACACGACGCTCGTGCGCAACCGCGAGCAGTGGTATGCGACGCGACCCGACTACGTGGCGCGCATGACCGAGCGTTCGAGCCGGTATCTGTTCCACATCGTCGAAGAAGTCGAACGGCGCGGCCTGCCGACCGAGCTTGCGCTGCTGCCATTCATCGAAAGCGCCTTCAACCCCGAGGCGATGTCGGTCGCGAAGGCCTCGGGCATGTGGCAGTTCATTCCCTCCACCGGACGCCACTTCGAGCTCACGCAGAACATCTTTCGGGACGACCGCCGCGACGTGCTCGCTTCCACGCGCGCCGCGCTCGACTACCTGCAGAAGCTGCACGCGATGTTCGGTGATTGGCACCTCGCGCTGGCGGCCTACAACTGGGGTGAAGGCAGCGTGCAACGCGCCATCGCGCGCAACCAGAAGGCTGGCAAGCCCACCGATTACCTGAGCCTGCGCATGCCCGAGGAGACGCGCTACTACGTGCCGAAACTGCAGGCGGTGAAGAACATCATCGCGCGGCCCGAGGCTTTCTCGCTGAAGCTCCCGCCGGTCGAGAACCATCCATATTTCCTGTCGGTGCCGATCGAAAGGGACATCGACGTCGACCTGGCCGCGCGCCTTGCGGGCATGCCGATGCACGAGTTCAAGACGCTCAACCCGCAAATGAACCGGCCCGTGATCCTCGCTGCCGGTACCCCGCAGGTGCTGCTGCCTTACGACAACGCGAACCGTTTCGTGCGCGCCTTCAGCGAGCACCACGGGCCGCTCGCCAGCTGGACGGCGTGGGTTGCGCCGAGCACGCTGCGCCCGGCCCAGGCGGCGAAACAGGTCGGCATGACCGAGGACCAATTGCGCGAGGTGAACCACATTCCGGCCCGCATGCTGGTGCGCGCCGGCTCGACGCTCGTCGTACCGCGCGACGCCAATCGCGAGGCCGACGTCTCCGAGCACATCGCCGATCACGCGATGATCGCGCTCGCTCCGGAAGGGCCGGAACTGCGCCGCCTCTCGTTCCTGGTCGGCAAGCAGGGATCGACGGTTTCGGCCGTCGCGCGCCAGTACCGCGTGTCACCGGCGTTGGTGGCCAGCTGGAACAAGGTCGGACCCCAGGCCAGCTTCAAGCCGGGCCAGGCGGTGATCGTGTATGTGCCGAACAAGGGGACACGGGCGACGCGGCCGACGGCCACCCGCCCGACTTCGCCGAAAGCGACGAAGGGCCGCACGAGACGGTAGTCAGCGCCGATCCACCAGCGCGTGCGCGATGGTGCTCAGGTCGACGTATTCAAGCTCGCTGCCGGCTGGAACGCCTCGCGCCAGCCGAGTGACCTGAAGGCCGCGCGCCTTCAGCGCCTCGGCGATCACATGCGCGGTGGCCTCGCCTTCGGCGGTGAAATTGGTGGCGAGGATCACTTCGCGCACGACGCCATCGCCGGCTCTCTCGAGCAACTCCTGCACGCCGATGTCGCGCGCGCCGATACCGTCGAGCGGGCTCAATCGCCCCATCAACACGAAATACAAGCCGCGATAGCTGCCGGTGCGCTCGAGGGCGGCCTGGTCAGCCGGGGTTTCGACCACGCACAGCTGGCGCGCATCGCGTGAGGTGTCCAGGCACGTGCCGCACACCGGCGACTCGGTGAAGGTGTGGCAGCGCTCGCAGTACCTGATGTTCGTGACCGCCGACTGCAGCGACGCAGCGATGCGCGCGGCGCCTTCGCGGTCATGCTGCAGTAGGTGAAAGGCCATGCGCTGCGCCGATTTCTGCCCGACGCCCGGCAAGCGACGCAAGGCGTCGATCAAGGCGTCGAGCGTCGGCTCCTTGGCCACTCAGAACGGAAACTTCATTCCCGGTGGCATCGGCATGCCGGCCGTCAGCTTGCCCATCTTTTCCTGGGACACGTCCTCGGCACGGCGCACGGCGTCGTTGAACGCCGCGGCGACCAGGTCCTCGAGCATGTCCTTGTCATCGGCCAGCAGGCTCGGGTCGATGGCGACGCGCTTCACGTCGTGTTTGCAGGTCATCGTCACCTTCACCAGGCCGGCGCCCGACTGCCCCTCGACCTCGATGGTGGCGAGCTCTTCCTGCGCCCTTTTCAGGTTGTCCTGCATGGCCTGCGCCTGCTTCATCAGCCCGGCGAGTTGCCCTTTCATCATGATCGTTGCTCCATGGGTTTGACTGAACCTGGCACGATGCGCGCCGACTTGAATTGCTGCTTGATGCTTTGCACGAACGGGTCGTTTTCGATGATGCGTTCGGCCTGCGCCTGCCGCTGCGCGCGCAAGGCGGCCTCGCGCAGACCGGGCGTGTCTTCGGCCACGCCCGCTTCGGTCTCGAGCTGGATCGGCCGGCGAAGCAGCGCCGCCAGCGCCGCCTGCAGTTTGTCGCGCTGTGTCGGAGCACGCAATGGATCGCGCTCGACGCGAAGCCGCCAGATTTCTCCACTGCCGGCGCCAGCTTGCTCGATCGCGACGCACTGCGCCTGCATCGCCAACTCGCGGACCAACGCGGTGATGGAGCCCTGCTCGATCAACTGCGCCACGACCTCGGCCCAGCGGTCCGCCCAAGGGCTTGCCTCGCGAGTGCGTTCCGTCGGGGCGGCGGCGGGCTGAACGATGTCCACGGATGGGGCCGAGGCGATGGTGGTGATACGAGCGCTGGACGCCATTGCGGCAGGCTGGCTTCTGCGGTTCGCCACCTGTTCGCCACTTTCGGTTGGCCGAAACGCGAGCATGCGCAGCAACACCATCACCAGGCCGCTGTACTCGTCGGGCGCGAGCGCGAGCTCCTCGCGGCCGCGCAGCGCGATGCTGTAGTAGAGCTGGGTTTCGTCCGCCGCGAGCAGGCCCGACAGACGCATCAACACGGGTGTATCCGGATCAGTCTCGTCCGCCGCCTGCGCGACGGCCTGCACCACGGCCATCTCCTGCAGCAAGGCAGCCAACTCCTCCAGCAGGCCATTGGCCGACAAGCCGAGCACGCGCAATTCGTCGACCGTTGTGACCAACGCGGCGCCCTCGCCTGCCGCGAGCGCCTCGACGATGCGTACCGCGTGGCCGCGGTCCACCGCGCCGAGCATGCGCCGAAGCGTGCCCTCGTCGAGCCGGCCGGCACCGTAGGCGATGGCCTGGTCGGTGAGCGACAGCGCGTCGCGCATGGAACCCTGTGCCGCGCGAGCAAGCAAGCGCAACGCGCCGGGCTCGGACTCGATGCCCTCGGCGCGCAGCACCTGCTCCAGGTGCTCCTGCATCGTGGCGGGCGCCATCGGCCGCAAGTTGAACTGCAGGCAACGCGACAACACGGTCGGCGGCACCTTCTGCGGGTCGGTCGTGGCCAACACGAACTTCAAGTACTCGGGCGGCTCCTCGAGAGTCTTCAGCATTGCGTTGAACGCATGGTTCGACAGCATGTGCACTTCGTCGATCATGTAGACCTTGAAGCGGCCCAGCACCGGCTTGTACACGGCCTGATCGAGCAATTGCGAGATCTCCTCGACCCCGCGGTTCGACGCGGCGTCGAGCTCCACATAGTCGACGAAGCGGCCGGCATCGATATCGCGGCACGCATCGCACACGCCGCAAGGCGTGGCGGTGATGCCGCCGCTGCCGTCGGGCCCCGTGCAGTTCAAGCTCTTGGCGAGGATGCGCGAAACGGTCGTCTTGCCGACGCCGCGCGTGCCAGTGAACAGGTACGCATGATGCAAGCGCCGCGATTTCAGCGCGTTGGCCAGCGCCTGCACCACATGCTCCTGCCCGACCAGCTCTTCGAAACTGCGCGGGCGGTATTTGCGAGCGAGCACCAGATAACTCATGTTGGGCCCGATTCTACGGGCCGGGGTGTGACGGGCCTCTCGAAGGGGTCACCGATAATCGAGTGCATGAAGCGCGCTGCGACCCCTCAACCACCGGCCACGCTGAGCTACCAACAGGCGGGCGTCGACTACGATCTGATCGATCCATTGAAAGTCGCCGCGCAACGCGCGGCTGCGGCCACCGGGGCGCACCTGAATGCGCACGGCTTCAACGAAGTCGCCGCATCGCGAGGCGAATCCGCGTATGTGGTCGACGTCGGCCCCTTCTACATCGCGAGCATCGTCGAATGCCTGGGCTCGAAGGCGCTGGTGGCCGACGAGATGGCCAGGCTCACCGGCAAGAGCTACTACGACGGCATCGCGCAGGACACGATCGCGATGGCGATCAACGACCTGATCACCGTGGGCGCAACGCCGCTCATCGTGCAAGCGTATTGGGCAGCCGGCGGCAGCGACTGGTTCGCCGACGGCGAGCGAGCGCGGGCGCTCGTCGCGGGCTGGAAGAAAGCCTGCGACACGTGTGGCGTCGCGTGGGGCGGTGGCGAAACGCCGGCGCTCGCGGGCATCGTCGAATCCGGACGCATCGATCTCGCGGCAAGTTGCACCGGGCTGATCAATCCGAAGGAGCGCCTGAGCGTCGGCGACAAGCTGGGGCCGGGCGATACCATCGTGTTGCTCGCGTCGAGCGGCATTCACGCTAACGGTTTGAGCCTTGCACGCAAACTGGTCGAAAGGCTGCCGCAGGGGTATCTCACGCCGGTGACGCCGGGACTGGCCTACGGCGAAGCGCTCCTTGCACCGACGCTGCTCTATTCGCCCATCACCGAAGCGCTCTACGAAGACGGCATCACGCCGCACTACTGCGCCAACATCACTGGCCATGGCTGGCGCAAGCTGCTGCGTCATCCGGCCGCGCACACGTATCGTATCCATACAGTGCCCGACGTCCCGCCGGTGCTGAAGTTCATCCAGCACCATGCGCAGCAGGACGACCACGAGGCCTACAGCACGCTCAACATGGGTGCGGGGTTCGCGTTGTTCGTGCGCGCGGAGCATGCCGTACGGACCGTCGCCGTGGCGCGCGACCAAGGCATGGCCGCGATCGTCGCAGGCCAGGTGGAAGCAGGCCCGAAGAAGCTCGTCATCGAACCGCTGGGCATCGAATTCGGAACCGAGGCGCTTCAACTGCGCTGAGATAACGAAGGGGCCAAGACCCCTCGCCTACAATCGTCAGCGACGGGCCTCCCCGCATGGAAGCGCGGCCAAACGGGTCAGGTCGGGAACGAAGCAGCCCCAACCGTTGCAACCAGTGCCGGGGTAAGGCTCGTCACCTAAGTCTATCCATCGCGCCCGCAGCGCCATCGCGCGCAGTCCCGCGGAACACCGGGCCGCGCTTGGCGAAACCTCGATTCTCCAGCCCGCTGGCACGCCTTGTGCAGTGCAGCATGTAGGAGGGGCAGGACATCGCAGGGGAACTTTTTTGACGTATAAAGCTTGAGGCGGGAGCTCCCGAAGGCACTTCCAGTGCTTTCTAGAATACTTCCTCAACCCATTGAATTTATTGATTTTTTGCTGCCAGCGGACGGCCGCAAGACTGCCCGCGTCATGCCGACAGCCTTGTCCGCGCGGAGCTTTAGATGACCTCACGAAGAATCCCTCAAACTGCCGGCCGCGCTTCATTGCCGAGGCTGGACGTCGAGCCTCACTGCGGCGTCGTTGCCGAGTTCCCGTTTCGCGTACGCATCGGTGCGTATCGCTTCTCGGTGCGTCTCGTCGAACCCATGGTGCTCCCGCGCCGCAGCGAACTCACCTGGACCGATTACAACCATCAGACCATCAGCCTGAGCTGCGACCTCGATGAACAGAGCATCCTGCGTTCGTTCCTGCGCCGCGTGATTCTCAGCCTCCACTACGTGCACGGCATCGACAGCACGTCCAACGAAGAAACCTTCACCCACTCCTTCGCCGGCGGCCTGGTGAACTTCGCAACCGACAACCCCGACGCGTGGGTCTGGATCAACCAGATGCTCGACCTGCATGTGGGCAACGGCACCGATTTCGCGCGCGCGGCGCAAGGCTTGTGCAAGCGTCGCCGTGCCCGGCCGCAGCGTCTGCTCATTCGCGATCGGAGTTGCAAGGTCATCGTGATGGACCGCAAGACGAGCGACCGTGAGAAGCGCTGGGGAGACTACTCCTACGCCACGGGGGACATCCGCTACTGCGAGTCCCTGGTGGGCGTGCACAAGGCGATCATCTTCTGGCATGAGGTCGTGCATGGCATCCACGACCAGTGGAAGATGACCGATGGCAATTCGTTGCGCAACTTCGCGCAGGCGCAAACGCTCGGCACCTTGAGCTTCATACGCAAGAACCCGGGCGCCTGGCAGTGGCTGCTGCAAACCATGAACGATCCAACCGGTGCCGCAGACATGCGCTCGAAGGCGGCTTGACGAAGCGCGCACGCGTGGCGCGCCCTGCCGTCACACGGTGGACTTCGACCCCAGGTAGCTGTACAGCGTTTGTCTGCTGATGCCGAACTCTCGTGCCAGCGCGGCACGGCCTCGTCCGCCCCTGGCCGCATCGCGACACTGAAGCTCCTGGATCTGCTCGGCATTCAGCGCGGGAGCACGACCTTTGTATTTGCCGGGCGTCTGCTTGGCAAGCGCGATGCCTTCGCGCTGTCGCTCACGGATCACGGCACGATCGAACTCGGCAAGTGCGCGCAGCGTAGCAAGCGCCGGCGCCGAGGCCTTGCCTGTGCCCGATGGCGCGAACACCAACGCTTCCTTCAGGAATTCGAGCGTCACCCCGCGCCCGCCCAGGCTCTCTACAAGGCGCAACAGATCCGAGAGGTTGCGCGCCACACGGTCCATCGACTGGACGACCAGCGCGTCGCCTTCACGCACGTAGCGCAGCGCCTCCTGCAGTTGCGGCCGCTCACCCGAGCCGCCATGGTCGGTGAACGTGCGATCGGTCGGCATGCCCTCGAGCTGCGGCGCAGCGCCCGCATCGGCCGCTGAAACTCGTACATAGCCGACGCGTTGGGTTGCCACTTCAGTATCCGTTCGACGATCAAGGTGTAATCTAGGATCTCGATAGACACCTGTCAAATACGACAGATCTATACCCTAGTTGAACGCAATTGTTAATTTAGGGTGTCCCTACTCCGACAATGAATGGACAAACCGTGCTGAACCTTCCGACCTACGACGATGTCGTCGATGCGGCCGCGCGCATCGAGGGCCATGCGCACCGCACCCCTGTCCTGCGTTCGCGAACCGCCGACGCGATGTTGGGAGCCGAGGTGTACTTCAAGTGCGAGAACTTTCAGCGCGTGGGCGCCTTCAAGTTTCGCGGTGCTTTCAATGCCCTGTCCCGCTTCACCGCCGACCAGCGAAAAAAGGGCGTGGTCGCTTTCTCATCGGGCAACCACGCGCAAGCCATTGCCCTCGCCGCACGGCTGCTCGGCATCCCCGCGACCATCGTGATGCCGCAAGACGCGCCGGCTGCGAAGATGGACGCCACGCGCGGCTACGGCGCGCACGTCGTCGAGTACGACCGCTACCGCGAAGACCGCGAAGCCATCGGCAAGCGTCTCGCGCAAGAGGGCGGCATGACCCTCATCCCGCCCTACGACCACGCCGACATCATCGCTGGCCAAGGCACGGCGACCAAAGAACTGATCGACGATGTCGGACCGCTGGACTGCCTGTTCGTATGCCTTGGCGGCGGCGGCCTGCTGAGCGGCGCGGCGCTGGCGGTGCGAGCGCTTTCGCCGCGCTGCAAGCTCTATGGCGTCGAGCCGCAGGCCGGCAACGACGCGCAACTGTCGATGCGAAAAGGCGCGATCGTGCACATCGACACTCCGAAGACGATCGCGGACGGTGCGCAGACGCAGCATCTCGGGCAACTCACCTTCGAGATCATCCGCCGCGATGTGGACGACATCGTGACCGCCACCGATGCGCAGTTGGTCGAGACCATGCGCTTCTTTGCCGAGCGCATGAAGCTCGTCGTCGAACCGACGGGGTGCCTGGGCTTTGCCGCGGCGTGCCACGCGGGCCTGTCGCTGCAAGGAAGGAAAGTCGGAGTACTGATCAGCGGCGGCAACATCGACTTGCCGCGCTACAGCGAGTTGCTGGCGTCAGGCGCTTGACGCGTCGGCGGTCTCGAGCGTTCGAGACGCCGTCGCCGCCGCGCCGAGCTCGAAACACTCCAAGGGCGCGGTGGCAAGTTGAGCTGCGGGAACGATCCCGTCGAGATGAAGCGCGCCGGGCAACTCGCAAATGATGCCGGAGCACAACAAGGCATCGACCATCAGACCATCCTGATCATCGATCACCTCGCTCAGGTATCGGTGCTCGTGATTGAAAAGCAGCGCCCGTCGCGCCGTTCTCGGGCCGATCAGAATCAGGTATTTGGCGCTGTGGGATCTGTCTTTCATTGCGTCTGTTCTTCGTATCTCAAACTGAACTGATGCTACGCATGCACGATGCTAGGGCTATCGGGCGATGACGCATTCTTTTGTCAGCCGTTTCTTACACCCGATTGAGGACAGCGGTTCCACCCGATTGCTTGTGGCGAGAAACCGCGTGGCGCCAGCGTCGGGGTGGCTTCAGTCGATCTCGATCAGCTCACCCGCTCCGGTGATGAAGGCGGCGCGCACCGCGTCGCCCGGCTGCAACGCACGCACCGCGGTGCGGTAGCGCAGCATCTGCTCGCGGTACTCGGCGAGTTCCTGCGGCGCATGCCGCAGCTTGTAGTCGAGCACCCACCAGGTTCGCCGCCCCGCGTCTTCCATCGCGACGAGACGATCGATGTGCACGACGTCGCCGGCGTGGGCGACCGCCACCTCGTTGCCCGCCCAGCGCAGCGCATCGCCGCCGAAGAACGGCGCGCACGCCGGGCTTCGCCAGATGCGTTCGGCGATTTGCGCAACAGGTGCACCATCGACCAGGAAGTCTCGCGCCGCCGACGCCGCAAGCGACTCGAATTTGGGCGCGTCGCCGCGCCCGGGTGCCGCCGCCCATTCGAGCACGCGGTGGACCGCCTGCCCGAGGCGGCTTGCCTCGTCGTCAGCGGGGCGAGAGGGTTCGTTGCGCCATCCCTGCCCTTCGATCGGGGCCCCTTCCCACACCGGCAGGCGTTGCATCGCCACGGTGCGCGCGGCCGACGCGGCGTGCACTGCCGCCGCCGGCATCGGAGCCCAGGCCTGCGCATGCGCTTCGATGCGCTGCCACCATGAGGGCCCCTCGTCTCGCCGCGACGGTTCGGTCGCACTGAATACAAGTCGCTGCTTCGCACGCGTCATCGCGACGTACAGGCCGTTGTACTCTTCACGCCGGCGCGCCGCCACCTCACTCGCGAGCAGCGGCTGCAACGACGGCGGGCACTGCGACTCCGAATACACGAACGCGCAGCGCAACGGATGGATCGACTCGACCGGCCAGTCGACCAGCAGCGTCGCCGTTTCGCCGCTCTTCGGCTCGGGGTCGCTGTCCAGCACGAAGACGATGCGCGCCTCCAGGCCCTTTGCGCCGTGGACCGTCAGCAACTGCACCGCGTCGGCCTGCATCGCAGCCGGTACCTTCACGGCGCGACGCTTGAGCGCGCGCACGAAGTTGTACGGCGTCGCATAGCGCGCGCCATCGAGCATCAGCGCCTGGCCGAGCAGCGCATCGATCGCGCCGAGCGCAGCGATGCGCCGCTCGGGCGGCACGGCAGCGGCGAAACGCTCGCGCACTTCACCTTCAGCGACGATGAGATCGAGCAGATCATGCGGCGGCAGCTCTTGCGCGGCCACTTGCCAACGCATCAGCAAGTCACGCGCGCGCCGCAGTGCCGGGCTCGGTGCCTCGACGGCCGAGAGCGCACGCCACCAGTCGCCGTGCGCGGCCGAGGCCTGCGCCAGTGAAATCAAGTCGTCGTCGCTCGCGCCGAACACGGGGCTTCGCAAGGCGTGCGCGAGCGAAAGCTTGTGCCCGGGCGACACCAGCGCATCGAGCAGAGCGACCAGGTCGCGCGCCTCCGCAGCGTCGAGCAACACGTACTCTTCTGCCGCGACGAACGGAATGTGCAACGCCGCGAGCGCATCGGCAGCGAGCCGCAACGACTCGTGCTTGCGACACAGCACATGGCTGTCGCCGAGCGGCACGCCGTGCCGGCTCACCAGTTCCTGCACAGCCAGGGCCACCTGGCGCGCCTCCTGCTGCCGCAGCACTTCGTCGGCTTCCAGGCGCGGCGTCGTGAGGCTGTCGCGCCACGCGTCGGAGGGGCGCGCTTCGGCATTCTTGGCAGGCCGCAATGCGCGCGGCAGCGCGTACACGCCGGCCAGCGGCTCGGCGTGGGCTTCCGTCGTGTGCGGCCGAAAGCCCGCGAACTCACCCGCTTGCCGAGCGTCATCGAACACGCGATTGACCACCGAGAGCACCGCCGGCGCGTTGCGACGCGTGTGGTCGCACTCGAGCACGCTGCCGCCGAGCGCATCGCGGACGAAGTCTCGCGCCGCATCGAAGACGCGCGGTTCGGCGCGACGGAATCGATAGATGCTTTGCTTCGGATCGCCGACGATGAACACGCCTGGAGGCCGCTGCCCACTCGCACCGCCACCCGCTCCCGCATAGGCCGACAGCCACGCGTGCAGCGCATGCCATTGCAGCGGGCTCGTGTCCTGGAACTCGTCGATCAGCACATGGCGAAAGCGGGTGTCGAGCCGCTCCTGCACCCATCCGGACAGCGTGGCGTCGCGCAGCAGCGCGAGCGCACAACGTTCGAGATCCTCCATGTCGGCAAGCCCGCGCGCCCGCTTGAAAGCAGCGAATTCGACGAGCAGCGCGCGCGCGAGCCGCACCATGCGCAGGTGCTCCTCATGCGCGGCCTGCTGGGCACAAGCGCGCTCGATGTCATCGAGCAACGAGATCAGGTCGGCCAGACCGGCAGCCTCGAGTTGCTTGCGAGGCTGCCCCTTCTGCGTGTACAGCGCTGCCCGCGCCGCGTCGTATCGCTGCGCGTCGTTCTCGAGCTGCGCCGCCTGCGCGAGCAACGCCCCCTGCGTGCGACAGACCGCCGACGGATGCGCCGTGAGGGCGTCGATCACGCCGTCGATGAGCACTTTAGCCCCGGCGGATCGCAGGCGCATCGTCGGGTGCGCCCATCCCGCGTACGCCTGCCAATGCAGGTTGGCCGGCGGCACGCTGGCCTCGAGCGTGCCGGCCGCATCGGCGAATTCGATCTCGATGCGCTTGTCCAAGGCGCTGTCCAGCCACTTGCGCAGTTGCGAGCGGCCGCGCTGCCGCACGAGCGTCGTGTAGTCGTCGCAAAGGACCGCATCGGCCAGCACGACGGCATGGAACCGCCGGTACACCTCGCTCGCGTGATCGCCGACGTCCTCGATCAGGTCCATCTGCGCATGCAGGCCGAGCTCCGCCAGCACCTCGAGCGGTGCGCCACGCAAGAGCTGCGAAAACCAGGCGTGGAAAGTACGGATCTCGATGGGGCGGCCCGCGCGCAACACACGCTCGTGCAACGACGCGAGCCTCGGTGCGAGCTCGCGCGCCTGCGCATCGCCGAGTCCGCGCTCGCGCAGCGCCGCGACCCGCTTGGCATCGCTGCAGGCCGGCGATGCAAATTCGCGCAGCCACTCGTCGAGGCGCGATCGCATCTCACCCGCCGCCTTGCGCGTGAAGGTGATGGCGAGAATCTCGTGCGGCTTTGCACCATCGAGCAACGCGCGCAGCATGCGCGACACCAGCATCCACGTCTTGCCCGCGCCGGCGCAGGCCTCGATCACCACGCTGCGCTCGGGATCGCAGGCGGCGGCGTAGAAGAGCTCGCGCGACAAGGGGCGCCCGTCCAGGCTGTACGCGGGTCGCAACGCGTCGCGCTCGCTCATTGGTGCACCCTCCCGCTACGCGGGGTCCCTCCGGGAGGGACGTCGCGCCCCCTTCGGAGCGGCCGTGCGGGGGCGCTCATGCGCCGTTTCCTTCGATCGACCAGTGATCGCGGCGGCACAGGCCTCGCGCTTCGCAGAATTGGCAAGCGCGACCTTCACCGAGCGCGGGCATCGCCGCGCCGTCGCGCAACTTCGCGAGGTCGCGGCCGATGCCTTCGATCAACTGCAGGGCCGTGCGCTCGACGTCCTTGTGTGGGATCGGCTTGATGAGGCCTTCGCTTTCGTCGAGCGCGAGGTACATGGCGGCGATGTCGCCGGCCGCTTCGGATTGCTGCGCAACCAGGGCCGCATAAAAGGCGAGTTGCGTGTCTTCCTGCGGCTGCTTGAGCTTCTTGCGCAGCTCTTGCGCGCTCCCGGTCTTGTAGTCGATCAACTCGGTGACGGGGCCGTCCGGCCCCGGCACGCTGTCCACGCGGTCGATCACACCATGCATTTCGATGCCGGCCCATTGCGTCGGCCGTGCCTTCAATTCCACCTCCGCATCGAGCCACTGCGCCCCTTCGCGGTCACGTGCCTGCAGCCAGGCGACATACCGAGGAATCAGTCGCGCAAAGGTCGCCGAGTACGGGAGAAAGCTCGCGTCGTCGAGCGACATTTCCTTCTGAACCTCCAGCGCGATTCGATGCAGGCGCGCTTCTTCGGCATCCGCGGCGAGCGGCTCGCTGCGCGTGACATGGAAACGATGCAGAACCTTGTGCACCCAACTGCCGTAGTCGCGCTTCTCGATGTCCTCGTCCAGCTCTTCGCTTTCTCTCAGCGAGAGCATTCGCATGGCGAAGAAGCGGTACGGGCAGGTTCGAAGCGCTTCACATGCGCTCGCGCTCAGTAGCGCCGGCAGCAGCGACGGCGCGCGTGGCAACGGACGGGGCACGCCTTGGCGTTGCACGGTCAGCATGATCGAGGGGTCGGGCGCGGCTCCAATCTCGCCGCGACCGGCATGTTGCATTGCCAGGCTCAATCGCTGCAGCAGCGGACTGGCGGCGAGCGGCTCGCCGCCGTCGTCGACGCGGCGCAACAGGGTGACCTCGGCGCACCGGAAAAGTTGAGCGAAGGCCCGCGTCTCGGTGTCTTGCCGAGACCGCGACGTGCCGACGCCGAGTTCCGCAGCGAGCGCGTCACTCAGCAACGGATGCGGCGACGGCGCAGCGCCGAGCCGCTTTTCGTCGGCGCCGGCGAGCACGACGGCGGCGAATGGTCGCAGCATCGCCCGCTCGAGCGGCGTGACGATGACGGGCGCGTCAGCCGAGGCGAGCGGCGACTCAGGCCGGAACACCGACCCTTCCAGCGTCTCGTCGACCCAGTTGCCGAACTCCTCCATCGTCATCGGCTCGGTGTCGTCCGGCAGAGGCGGCGACTGCAGGTGCAGAGCGGTCAACAACTGGCGACCCGCATCGTCGGCCTCCAGCGCCTTCCAGGCGCCACAAGCCAGCAACGCCTTGCGCAACGCGCCGAGCCATCCGGTGAGACGTTGCACCCGTTGTTCACCGAATCCCTGCAGGACATCGGAAGCGGCGCGCCACAGCAGCGCCGCGCGATCGGCAAGCAGTGCAGCATCCACCGACTTCGCCGCGACCCACTGTTTGCGCCGCAGCGCCTGCTCCAGGCCGGGCAGCGCCGACATCGCGTCGGTCGTTCGAGCCCAGGCCGGCCCGCAAGACTTCAGCCAGTCCAGCCAATCGTCGCTGCTTGCACCGGCGCGCGCGGCGCGCAGCAAAGCGACGACGGTGGCGCCCGATCGGGTGGTCGAAAGCTTCCACCCCGTCTCGTCGAGCATCGGGACTCTTTGTCGCGACAGCAACGCGCGCACGCGCCGCACGAGCAGGCGGTCCTGCGCGATGAGTGCGACCGGAGCAGCGCCTTGGGCCAGGTGAGCAAGCACGATGGCGGCGGTGCGCTGCGCCTCCGCTTCGAAATCGGTGCACACCGCAACGCTCACGTTGGCTTGAAGCGCGATGCTTTCGAACGGGGCCTCGACGGGAACATCGGTATCTAGCCAAAGGCACGGGGTTTCAGGGTGCGCGGCGGCAAGCAGTTGCTCGCAGTACGCGTCGGCGCCGCCCGCCTGCACGATGATCCAGGCTGAAGGTTTCAGTGCGTAGAGCGCGTCCGTCGCGGGTCGTGCGCTGGCCGCAGCCCATTCGAATGCGATGCGCGCGACCAGCCGCTCGATGATCCCCAGGCCCGACGGCGCGCCGAGCAAATGCCGCCCGCGCTGCCAGTAAGCGTCGCGCTGCGCAGGCGCGACGGCCCCTGCAGCGCGGGCGATCGCATGCGCGGTGTCAACCAGCGCGGCCACGCCCTGATCGAAGCCGCGCGGATCGCGACGGGCCCATGCAACAGCAGCGCTTTGCGAGCGCAGCATGCGCCGCGCCGTGAGCCGATCGAGTGCCGCATCGAACGTCACTTGTCCGGCCTCGGCGGGCTCCGACGGCGCGAGGCTGCGTGCCAGGGTCTGCGTCGTTTCGATGCGGGGCATCCATCCGCCCGCCCTCGCCCACGCGCGGCGCGCGAGCGCCAGATGTTGGGCAAACGGGAGCAACACCACCGCGTCGCGCACGACGACGCTCTGCTCGTCAGCCCACGCGACGGCACGTTGCACGATGCCGGGCCAGGGGTCGCCAAGCGTGATTTCCAGAGGAAGGCGAACGGTGGGAGGCATTGAAAAAGCGGGATGGGGAGCGTCCCACGACAGCAGCGGGGAAACAGCACAATGTGTCAGAATCATTGTGCCCTTTCGCCCGGTCCATGCCGGCGACCTGCCGCGCAACGCCTGAGGAAACACCCATGAGCAGCGAACTGATCAAACACGTCTCGGACGCTTCGTTCGAGAGCGAAGTGCTCAAGTCGGACAAGCCCGTCCTCGTCGACTATTGGGCCGAGTGGTGCGGGCCGTGCAAGATGATCGCGCCGATCCTCGACGAGGTTTCGAAGAGCTACAGCGACAAGCTGCAGATCGCGAAGATGAACGTCGATGAGAACCGCGATGTGCCCGCCAAGTTCGGCATCCGCGGCATTCCCACGTTGATGCTGTTCAAGGACGGGCAGCTTGCTGCGACCAAGGTCGGCGCACTCTCGAAAGCCCAGTTGACGGCCTTCCTCGACGGTCATCTATAATCCGGCCATTCGTAGCGCTGGGCTGAAGCCACGAGCCGGCCAGCGCTGCGGCCAGTGATTGCCACCACGCCCGGTTGCGGCGCGTGGAATCGGCCCCAAATCCAGCATTCACGTTCCCGGTTCGCAACGCGCGTTCGCGCTCTGGGACACAGTCCCGAACAACCCGTTCCGACCCATTCGGCCGAGAGCCCCGAGCAGGGCATCGGTTCATCACCAGGGTGTCCACCCATGCATCTCTCAGAACTGAAGGCGCAACACGTCTCCGAACTCATCAAGATGGGCGAGGAGCTGGAGATCGACAACGTCGCTCGCATGCGCAAGCAGGAGTTGATGTTCGCGATCATGAAAAAGCGCGCCAAGGGCGGCGAACAGGTGTTCGGCGACGGCGTGCTCGAAGTGCTGCCCGACGGCTTCGGCTTCCTGCGCTCACCCGACGCGAGCTACATGGCGTCTACCGACGACATCTACCTGTCGCCGAGCCAGATCCGCCGCTTCAACCTGCACACCGGCGACGCCATCGAAGGCGAGGTGCGCGTCCCGAAAGACGGCGAGCGCTACTTCGCGCTCGTGAAGGTCGACCGCGTCAACGGCCTCACGCCCGAGGAGAGCAAGCACAAGATCATGTTCGAGAACTTGACGCCGCTCTTCCCGAAAGAGCAGTTCAAGCTCGAGCGCGACATCAAGGGCGAAGAGAACATCACGAGCCGCATCATCGATCTCATCGCACCGCTCGGCAAAGGCCAGCGCCAGTTGCTGGTGTCGGCGCCGAAGAGCGGCAAGACGGTGATGATGCAGCACCTGGCGCACGCCATCGTGGCGAACCATCCGGACGTCTACCTGATCGTGCTGCTCGTCGACGAGCGCCCCGAGGAAGTGACCGAGATGCAGCGCACCGTACGCGGCGAGGTCATCAGCTCGACCTTCGACGAGCCGGCAGCGCGCCACGTGCAGGTGGCCGAGATGGTGATCGAGCGCGCCAAGCGCCTGGTCGAGCTGAAGAAGGACGTCGTGATCCTGCTCGACTCGATCACGCGCCTGGCGCGGGCGTACAACAACGTCTTGCCGTCGTCTGGCAAGGTGCTGACCGGTGGCGTCGACGCGAACGCGCTGCAGCGCCCGAAGCGCTTCTTCGGCGCGGCGCGCAATATCGAGGAAGGCGGGTCGCTGACGATCATCGGCACCGCGCTGGTCGACACCGGCAGCCGCATGGACGAGGTGATCTACGAAGAATTCAAGGGCACCGGCAACTCCGAGATCCACCTCGATCGCCGCATGGCCGAGAAGCGCGTCTATCCGTCGATCCTGCTGAACAGATCGGGCACGCGCCGCGAGGAGCTGCTGCTAAAGCCGGAAATCCTGCAAAAGACGTGGATCCTGCGCAAGCTGCTCTATCCGATGGACGAGATCGAGGCGATGGAATTCATCCTCGACAAGATGAAGCAGACCAAGACCAACCTCGACTTCTTCGACATGATGAGGCGCGGCGGCTGAATCGCGCCCGCCGCTATAATTGCGGGTTTTCCGCTTTCGGCGCTCAGCGAGAGGCTTTCGATGAAACCAGGCATCCATCCCACCTACCGCGAAGTGTGCTTCGTGGACCAGTCCAACAACTTCAAGTTCGTCACGCGCTCGTGCGCGCAGACGAAGGAAACGATCAAGATGGATGACGGCCGCGAACTGCCACTGTACAAGCTGGAGACTTCGAGCGAGTCGCATCCGTTTTACACCGGCACGCAAAAGAGCGTCGATTCGCTGGGTGGTCGCGTCGAGAAGTTCCGCAACAAGTTCGCGCGCGTCGGCTTGAAGAAATGAGCGCCGTCCGTGCGTGATGAAGGCAGCTTCGGCTGCCTTTTTTCTTGCTGCACGGCTTTGCTGCATGATGCGCGCAACGCGTCAGGCCCGCCCCCTTGAACACACCGAACCCGGCTCTCGTCACGCAGCGTGCGGCGCAACGTCTGCCGCGACTCGCACTGTTCCTGTTCTGCGCCGCCTACGTGCTGCCGGGCGTGTTCGGGCGTGACCCGTGGAAAAACGCCGACGTCACCGCTTTCGGCGCGATGCTGGGCATCGCCGAAGGCCGCACGTCGTGGCTTGCGCCTTCCGTCGGCGGGCTGCCTGTCGATGCCGCGGTGCTGCCGTACTGGCTGGGCGCCGCGTTCATCGCGCTCCTGCAGCCACTCACGGGCCCCGCACTTGCCGCGCGCATCCCGTTCGCGCTGCTACTGTGTGTGGCGCTGGCGCTGACCTGGTACGCGAGTTTTCACTTGGCCCGCACCGAAGCGGCGCAGCCGTTGCCGTTCGCCTTTGGCGGTGAGGCGAACGTCGTCGACTATGCGCGCGCCATTGCGGACGGCGCGCTGCTGGCATTGATCGCGTGCCTGGGGCTGCTGCAACTGGGGCACGAGACGACGCCGGAGTTGGTTCAGTTGGCCGGTGCCGCGCTGTTCCTCTACGGCATGGCGGCCAGTCCATACCGCGAGACCCTAGCGAGGCTCGCCGTGCTCTTCGCCTTGCCGGTGCTGGCTGCGAGCGGAGCGCCGGCGATCGCTGTCGCTCTTTCGGTCGTTGGAAGCGTCGTGTGCCGGCGCTCCAGCTACGAGGCCGCACGCCGCTTCGCCCCGTGGGTGCTCGCCGGAGGCGCCTTGGCAGTGGTGGCGGCCACCGTGCTGAGCGCCTGGGATTGGCGGGTGGGCAGCTATCGCACGCCGCAGTCCGTGTTCTCAATGCTGCGCCTGCTCGTCTGGTTCAGTTGGCCCGCGTGGCCGCTCGCGTTGTGGACGTTGTGGCGATGGCGAGCGCAACTGCTGAATCGGCACATCTCTGTGCCGCTGTCCAGCATGCTCGTGGCGCTCGCCGCCTGCGTCGCGATGGGCGGATCGGATCGTGCCCTGTTGCTTGGGCTGCCTGCGATTGCGGTGCTCGCGGCCTTCGCCTTGCCCACGCTGAAACGCAGCCTCGCTTCCGCCATCGACTGGTTCTCGGTGTTCTTCTTCAGCAGCGCGGCCCTCGTGATCTGGGTGCTCTACGTCTCGCTGCAATTCGGTGTGCCCGCCAAGCCCGCCGCCAATGTGGCGAAGCTCGCACCGGGCTTCGTCGCAAGCTTCTCGATCGTCTCGCTCGCCATCGCGATCGTCGGCACGCTTGCCTGGGCATGGCTCGTGAAATGGCGCACAGGTCGCCACCCGCAGGCACTGTGGAAGAGCCTGGTCTTGCCCGCGAGCGGCGTGGCGCTGAACTGGCTGCTGCTCATGACGCTGTTGCTACCCCTGCTCGACTACGCGCGCAGCTACCGTCCACTGATTCAACGGCTGGCGAAGCATGTGCCACTCGAAGCCTGCATCGCGGCCCCCGGCATGCCGCGACCTCATATCGCTGCGCTCGAATACCTCGGGCACTACCGCGTCGACGCCACGTCCCCAGCGGACCGCACGACGTGCCAATACCTGATGCTCGTCGAATCGATACGCGCGCCGCGTCCCGCACCACCCGGCTGGAAACGCATGGCGCGTGAGCGGCGGCCAACCGATCGCGAAGAGGCGACCGCCGTGTTCAGGCGCGAGGCGCCAGCACGCTGATCAATGTGGCGCTGCCGGCGCAGGCGCAGTCTGATCGGGCGTGAGTACACCGCGAGCGCGCACGCGCGCCGCCGGCAACATGAAGCGAAAAAGCGATCCCTTGCCCGTCTCGCTTTGCACGTCGAACTCCGCTCCGTGGCGCTGCACCACATGCTTGACGATCGACAGTCCGAGCCCCGTCCCTCCGGTGTCCCGCGAACGGCTGCCGTCCACCCGATAGAAGCGCTCGGTCAGTCGCGGCAAATGCTCTTTCTCGATGCCGAGCCCGGTGTCGCGCACGGCGAACTCGCCGGCGCCGTCCGGCAGCGCGCGCCACGTCACGTCGATACGACCGCCAGCCGGTGTGTATCGCACCGCGTTGTTGACCAGATTGGCGAGCGCGCTTTGCAGCTCCGCCTCCGCGCCGGCGACCTGTGCGCCGACGAAGGTCTGGAAGTGGAGGTCATGACGGCCCGCCGACAGCGAACGCGCCTCGACTTCGACCTCCGACATCAGCTTGCCGACATCGACCCAGCGGTCGGCGGCCGGGCGCGGGCTCCCTTCGAGCTGAGCCAGGGTCAGCAGATCGCCTACCAGCGTTTGCATGCGGTGCGTCTGTTGTGACATCAGCGTGAGCACGCGTTTGCGTTCGACCTCGGTCAGCGGCAGGTTGCTCAGTGTTTCGATGAAACCCGACAGCACCGTCAATGGCGTGCGGATCTCATGCGAGACGTTGGCGACGAAGTCTCGCCGCATCACCTCGGCCATTTCGCGTTCGGTGATGTCCTGCGAAAGCACGAGCCTCATGCCCTCGCCATATCCGCGGATCGTCACCGACAGCGTGCCGTTTCCGCGAGGGCTCGGAATGTTGACCGGTTCCTCTTCGTGGTCGCCTTGCAGGTAGGCGACAAAAGCCGGTGCGCGCACCAGGTTCGTCACGCGTTGCCGTCGGTCGCGTTCGGGATCGAGGCCGAAATGGTCCGCCGCCACCGAGTTGCACCATTCGATCTGGTCGGCCGCGTCGAGCAGCAACACCCCGTTGGGAGAGGCCTCGATGGCCGACAGGAACTGTGCAAGCCGCGTTTCTTCCTGCGTGATCCTGAGTTCGCGCGCGCGGATAGAACGCTCGACCCGGTAGCCGATTTCGCCCCAGAACCCGGTATCGCGAGGAGCCGGATCCGCCTGAGGGCTGCGCAGCCAACCGAGCAGTCGCTTGCCGCGCAAGCTGTCCAGCAGCGCGACGGCGGCGACGCCGCAAACTGCTCCCAGCAGCATGCTGAGCACCGGTGCATGCACGGGATTGCCCAGCATGAATCCCGCGATGCCTCCGAACGCAGTGGCCAACACGCCGGCGAGGATGCGCGGCAAGAGCCAGTTCATGTCTTCAGCTCATCGCAAGGGTGCAGGCGCGGTCACAGCGCGACGGCCTGTGTCTGCTGGGTCAAGCGATATCCCGCGCCGCGCACGGTTTCGATCATCTGCGCGCATGCGACGGGGCTCAGCGCTTCACGCAGGCGCTTCACATGAACGTCCACGGTGCGCTCCTCGATGAACACATGATCGCCCCACACGCGATCGAGGAGCTGCGCGCGGCTGTGAACCCGTTCGGGGTGGGTCATCAGGAAATGCAGCAAGCGGAACTCGGTCGGACCGATCTTCACCTCGACTTCGCCGCGACCGGGTACCGCGCGCGTCACGCGTCGCGTGGCCGGGTCGAGCCGCAAACCTGCAACCTCGACCGCCGAATCCAGTGCTTCGGGGGCCTTGCGTCGCAGCACTGCGCGTATGCGCGCCATCAGCTCGTTGGTGGAGAACGGTTTGGTCAGATAGTCGTCGGCACCGGCGTCGAGGCCGTTGATCTTGTCGGCCTCTTCGGCGCGCGCGGTCAGCATGATGATCGGCAACTCTCTGGTCCGTGCCTCCGACCGCCATCGGCGCGCGAGCATCAGCCCGGACTGCCCCGGCAGCATCCAGTCGAGCAACACCAGGTCGGGCAGCACGCGATCGACCTCGCTTTGCGCCTGGTCGGCCGCACCTGCGATCACGACCTCGTAGCCTGCGTGACGCAAATTGATCGAAATGAGTTCGGCGATCGCCGATTCGTCTTCAACCACCAACACTCGGCTCATGCTGCTTCCCTTGCCCTTCTGCCCGGCGCTATCGCACCAGCGTCTCGACCGTCGAGACCGGGTTGTGCCGCACGTCGGTCCCCTTCACGATGTAGATGATCTGCTCGGCCAGATTCTTCGCATGATCGCCGACACGCTCGATCGCCTTGGCGACGAACACCAGATCGATGCTCGCCGAGATGGTGCGCGGATCTTCCATCATGTAGGTGATCAGCTTGCGCATCAGACCGTCGAACTCCTCGTCGATCAGGTTGTCCTGCTTGATCACTTCCAGCGCTTTGGCCGTGTCCAGACGGGCAAACGCGTCGAGTGCCTTGCGCAAGGAGGCGATCGCCAGGTCGGCCTCATACCGTACGTCACCCACCGGAAGGCGCATGCGGCTCGATATGCCGCTGTTGATCAGGCGCTGCACCGTACGCGCGATTCGAGCCGCTTCATCGCCGACACGCTCGAGGTTCGCGATCGTCTTCGAGATCGCGATCAGCAGGCGCAGATCGCGCGCCGTCGGCTGGCGCCGCGCGATGATGGCCGACAGATCGCGGTCGATGTCGATCTCCATCATGTTGACGCGCTCTTCCTGCGCCAGCACCTGCGTGGCGGTCTCGCCGCTGAACTGGGTCAGCGAGTAGATGGACTGCGCGACCTGCGACTCGACGAGCCCGCCCATCTCGAGCACGCGTGTCGACACATCGCTCAACTCGGCATCGAACTGGGTCGATAAATGCTTGTCAGTCATGGCTCGTTCCTCGCGGTTCAGCCGAAGCGGCCGGTGATGTAGTCCTCGGTCTCCTTGCGCTTGGGCTTCATGAAGATGTCGCGCGTTTCACCGTATTCGATCACTTCGCCGAGGTACATGTACGCGGTGAAATCCGAGACGCGCCCGGCCTGCTGCATGTTGTGCGTGACGATCAGCACCGTCACCTTCTGCTTGATCTCGCCGATCAACTCTTCGATGCTACCTGTTGCGATCGGGTCGAGCGCCGAGGTCGGCTCGTCGAAGAGCATGATCTCGGGATCGGTCGCCAGCGCGCGTGCGATGCACAGCCGCTGCTGCTGGCCGCCCGACAGGTTGACCGCCACTTCGTCGAGCCGGTCGCTGACCTCGGCCCAGATCGCCGCGCTCTTCAGCGCCGACTCGACCTTGTCCTGCAAGTACGAGCGCGACTTTTCGCCGCGCACCTTGAGGCCGTAGGCGACATTCTCGAAGATCGACTTCGGGAACGGGTTGGGCTTCTGGAACACCATCGAGATGCGCATGCGCACCTCGATCGGGTCGACCTGCGGCGCGAGCACATCCACTTCGTCGGGGTGGAGCTGGATACTGCCGTCGTAACGATGCCCGGGATATAAATCGTGCATGCGATTGAAACAGCGCAGGAAGGTCGATTTGCCGCAGCCGCTCGGGCCGATCAATGCCGTCACCCTGTTCTCGTAGACCGGCATTGAAACGCCCTTCAACGCCTTGAACGAGCCGTAGTAGAAGTCGAGATTCTTCGACTCGGCCTTGAGCGTCGGAGGGTTG
>Ga0184637_10000246_pt1 | contig 39745 bp, 39 predicted proteins | sample PLM3_127_b2_FD_133143 | JGI IMG/M metagenome (GOLD analysis project Ga0184637, IMG submission 133143) | Groundwater sediment microbial communities from an aquifer in East River, Colorado, USA - PLM3_127_b2 | ecosystem: Environmental > Terrestrial > Soil > Riparian zone | place: USA: East River... | reverse complement strand
CTCGGGCGGCCTCGCCGACGGGACGCTCGGCGGCCGCGCGCCGTTCGAGCTCGGCGGCGTGGGGGCGGTGTTCGACCCGGTCGGCCAGCTCCTCGGCGGCGCTTCGGCGGGAGCCGACTCGCTACGCGGCTACGGCGCCGGCGTGCTCGAGGGGACCGGCTTCGTGCTCGGCACAGCCGAGCTGCGCTTCCCGCTCTCGGACGTGGGGCTCGGGTGGTCCACCTGGCCCGTGTTCCTCCGGCGCGCGCACGCCGCCGTCTTCGCCGACGTCGGCGACGCGTTCGACAGGCCGGGCGAGGTCACCCTGGCCGGCCACGGCCTCGCCGCCGACGAGCTGCGGGCCGGGGTCGGCGCGGAGCTCCGGCTCGAGCTCGTGCTCGGCTACTTCCTGCGGACGGATCTCCGGCTCGGCGTCGCGCGTGCGCTCGGCGCGGTGCTCGGCGACGGTCGCGCGGCAGACGAAGCGCGGCTGCGGCAGGATGCGCCGGGCGAGGTGCAGGCGTACGTGACGCTGGGGCAGGCGTTCTAGCCCCATCGCAGGGCGGGCGTTCGGGGCCGCCGGCCGCCGGCGGCCTGCGGGCGAGGCGGGCGTCCAGCGCCCGCTCGCTACGCCTCGCGTGCCCGCAGGAACGCGCGTGCCAGCATGAAGGGGGCGCGCGCCAGGGCGCCGCCGATGCGGGCGGCGCTCTGGACGAGGTCCGCGACCAGGGCGATGACCGGGACGCCCACCGTCTGCGCCGTTCGCTCGGCCGAGTCCACCTCGGCCATCCGGTGGACCTTCTTCCGCTCGGCGCGGACCGCCTTGGTGCGCTGCGCGTCCGCGTCGCCGATGAAGCGCCGCCCCGGAGCGCCGCGCCGGAACGCCGCTTCCTGCTGCCCCATCGCGTCCTTCGCCGATCCCCGCCGCTTCTTCGCCATGGCCGAAAGGTAGGTGCCGCCGCGGCGCGGCGCGACGCCGGCCGCCCGGGCCGCGCGTCCCCCGGAGGCCACCCGCCCGACCGCTCGCGACGTCGTTGACGATCCGCCGGGCGCGATGCTATGAGGCCTGCCGCTTCGCCGACATAGCTCAGCTGGTAGAGCAACTGATTCGTAATCAGTAGGTCCCCAGTTCAATTCTGGGTGTCGGCTCTCCCACCCCCGCCGGGACACGTGATTTCGAGAGTTTAGCCGACTCTCGACGTGTCCCGGTGCGTCCCGAGTGGTCTCGACGGGTGCCTTTTTCGGGTCGCTTGTGCCCAATTTTGTGCCCACGGGACCCGGGCGCGGGGCTCCAGGGCAGCGCTGCGAGCCACGCATCGAGGGCCTCCCGGACCACGCCTGAAAGGTCGGTGCCGAAGGGCGCCCGAGACGAGCGCTACTCGCCGCCCACCGGACGGAAGCTCCTCGGCACATACGGTCGCGGCGGGTCGGAGGGCGGGCGCGCCTCGCCCGCGTCAGGCGACGGCGTCTCGGCAAGCCTCGTCTCGGCGAGCCTCTCCATAGGGCACCACGACGGAGCGCGCGGGGCGCACTCTCTCCACGTCTCGCCGGTCGCGGTGTCGAGAAGGAACACCGCGTGGGCGGGGCCGAGTCGTTGAACGCTCACCACCTGATACCGACCGACTGGCGCGGGCTCGACGCGGTCGCACCCGGCAGCAACGGCGTAGGCGATGAGCAGTACGACGAGCTTGGTCGGCTTCATTCTTCCTCACGCCTTCTCGGACACCGTAAACCCCACATCGTTGGTGTCCCCGAAACCGGATCAAGCCCAGACGGGCGTGAACAGATCAAGCATGCGGTGCCCCGCTCTACTCCGACGTGCGGATCTGGATGTTGACCCGCGGACGGAGTGGCACAAGGACGGTCGCGTACGTCCGAACGACTCGGTTGTAGAAGTCGGCGACGCTGGGAGCCTTCAGGCCGACCACGAGGGCATACCGGATCGGCTTGGGCTTCCACAGAGCTGCGGCCGCGCCATCTCGGTGATGGTAGTAGATGTCGAAGCACGGGTCCTTCAGCCCGGACGCCTTGAACCGCGCCGAGTGCCGCCGGCACGGTTCCCACTTCCCGCCGTCTTCGCGAAGAACGTACTCCGCGGCGCCGTAGAGGTTCGTGGCCGAGAAGAAGGGCTTCGTCTGCGCGTGCGGCGACGCCTTGCCCTTAGTCACCTTGACCTTGGTGCTGTTCGGCCGGAACGCTACCTCGAACCCACCCCGCGTAGCTGATCGCGATCCTGGCCCGGCGCTACCAGTGCCAGCCGTGCGGCGCCGTCGTCATGGTCGTGCCCCGCGGCATCGTCCGGCGGCGGCTCTACTCGGCGAGCGCGATCGCGCTGGCGCTTGCGCTGTACGGCGTCGCGGCGCTCGCGCCGGCCGAGGTCCGCCGCCGCGTGAGCCCGCTCCGGTTCGTCGGCGCGACCGCGGCAGCGGGGTGGGCGAGTCTGCGTCGGTGGTCGCGCGCCGTGCGCGCCAGCCAGATCTTCCCGACTGGTCGCGTCGCTCGTCCTCACCGAGATCAGCCTCGTCGACCGGCCGATGAACCCCGACGCGACGATCGCGCTATGGAAGGCCCACGTCGACGCGGGCGACGCGCGGCGCCGCACGCGAACGACCCCCTCGCGAAGGCGATCGACGTCCTCTCCGAGCGGCTCCGCAACGTGGAAGGCCAGCGAGGTGCCTGCGCGAGCGGCTCGCCAAGATCGAGGCCGCCCACCGCGCCGACCGCGAGCGCCACCGGGTCGACGTCGAGCGGCTCACGCGCGAGCGCGACGAGTGGTTCGAGAAGGCGAACCGCAAGGGTTACGCACGCGCGGTCCCCGGCGCCGGTGCGTTCCCGGTCGCGAAGGGCGCCGACACCGGCATGCCGGCATCCCACCCACAGCCCGCGGCCACTGCTTTCGACGAGATCCGGAGGTCTCACGCGAACCCGATCCCGCTCCGCGTGAAGGGGGCTCGACGGATGACCTCGGGTAGAGGCGTGGGAACGCCGAGAACGGACTCCCGGCGTGCCCGCTAGGCGGCGGGCGGGGCCGCGGTCAACCGGCCCCGCCTCCTGCCGTTCCGGACTACACTCCCAGGCCATGCCAAATCTACGCTTCGCGGCTCAGGCCTTGGTCACGGAAGCGAGAACCCTTTGCACCACCGTGGTCGCCGACTCGGACTCGCTATTCGCAATGACCCCCGAGCCACCGCCGGCGGGGAGCAACCTCATCATCTCGGATAGGGAGATCCACCGTCTCGTCAGCCGCGTTCTCTCGGCGGCGGCTAACCTCCACAAGCTTGTAGCTCCAAGCGTGAAGAAGCGAACCACTGACACGCCGAGGTCCCTCGTTGCCCGTAAGCAGCGCAAGGAGATGTTTCGGGAACTGCTCCAAGGTATCGGCCTGCCCGAAACGTCGAGAGAGGACGCTCGTCACACACTGGAACACTTCGACGAGAGGCTCGATCGCCTCATCGTCGAACTGGAAGGCGCACCTCCCGCCTTGGTCACGCTGGACCTTGCCCTGTACTCGTGGATGCCGGGCACGCGCCTACCGGTCGCCCCGGACCGCCCGGTGATCCCGCTCCGCCTGTACGTGGCGGAGTCGAGGACGTACTACTGCTTCGACGGGAGCGTCGAGCAGCCCACCGTTCTTGCGGCCGCGAACATCGGGCGACTCCGATCGGAGTCCGAGGCCGTTCTCGACCGCATCCGAGAGTGGTTCGGGCCCGAACCGGCAGAGCCTGGCGGCTACATGTTCCCGACGTGATAGTGCGAATGCTTGTCCTGGACCGCCGACCAGTTGCGCACCGAACGTGTGGCGCCCCGCTAGGCGACAGGGGAGGCCGCGCGGTCAACCGCGGCCCCGCCCCCCTTCCGTGCCTCGCGCGAAGGATCTGGCGGTGCGTCCGACCCCCAAGTAGTCTCAGGTGCACCGATGATTCTCCCTGGAATCGAGAAGCTTCTCATCGTGTTCGACACGCCGCGCGCGCCACGCGACTGGGAGAAGATTCACTTCGCGATTCATGGCAAGAAGCCGGGCGGACGTTCGGAACCGTCCGAAGATGGCTCGTCGGTCGCGTCACGCGAACTCGAACGCGTGCCCTTTCACGTGGCGTTTCGTGTCTGGCCGAATCGGGTGAAGGGAAAGCTGCACTGGCATCTGACGCTGCATCGCAATCCCAACTCGACACCTCCGGCGTCTGTGACCGGGACCAGCAGGCGGGTCGGGTGGTTGGAACAGCTCGATACTTGGATCGACGAGGTGACGAACCACCCCCGGGCGCTCAGCGGGAGATGCGTGGCCCAGTTCGAGTTCAATCGGAAGAAGCACGGCAACGTATTCGGCGTGCCTGGCGTCGCTCCGTGGAACCTGCCCGCTCTCGGCGCTCGACCTGAGTTGGTGCTAGCAGGAGTACGGGCGGGGAAGAAGCGCATCTCATGTGAGATGCAGCCGCACGGCCGGACGTTTATGCTGAAGACCTCTCAACCCCTAGCCGGCCGGATCTCAGGCATCATCCGGCGCGCACAAGTCGAGGCGCGGAAGTCGCTGAAACCGTTCTTGGTCGAGGGCAAGTGATGCGCTACCACGACAACTCCTGCTCCATCGACCCCGTGCCGCCGCACGCGGTGTCCACAGACATCCAGTGGGGTGTCACCCGTCCCGCGCCCTGGCTCCGCGTTGTTACGTTCGATGAGGCGGAGCCCTCGGCCCCGCCTCCACCCATGAACCCGAAGGCGATCGGGCGTCTCGGACGCGCTCGCTTGCGCGAGATCGAACGTCGGCTGGGCGCGAAGGCCGTCGGCCACGCCGTCGCCATCGACGTGAATTCGGGCGCGTACACGGTAGGGGATTCCGTTGCCGAAGCAGTAGCCACCGCTAGGTCAAAGTGGCCGGGCGCTCGCCTGTTCGTGGCGAAGGTGGGCAAGGCTGCCACCTACCGCCTCCACTCTCCCACGGCCCGGTGACCCTCCCGTCGCCCCGCTTCGCCGTCGCGGTCGCGGGCGAGCAACTCGACGCCGTTGTAGACACTGGCTTCGAGGGGTTCGTCGCGGTTCCGAAGGGATTCCTTGATGAGCAAGGGATCGAATCGTACGTGATCAGTTACGAGACGGCCGACGGGAAGGTCGTTGACACCTTTGGTGGCATCACGTCTGTCGAGTGGCTCGGCGAGATGTTGGATGAGTGCGAAGTGATCCAACTCGAAAAACGCGACACGCTCGTCGGAATGGAACTCCTGAACGGGACGCGCATCGATCTCAACAGCCCGGATGTGAAGATCAGCCGACTTCCGGCCGGGCGGGCGCGGCGCAAGCGAAGTCGACAGTAGGGTCGACGCGCCCACGCCGTTTGTCAGTGCTAGGTCGCCATTCCCACGCCATTCCCAACCCGCCGGGAGAATCGGGGAACGACGGGGAGCGTGCAGTGTAAGGAATACGCGGGTTTCCCAAGTAGTTGACACCGTTAGGACTTTTCGTAATCAGTAGATCCCCAGTTCAATTCTGGTGAGCGGCGAAGGGGGGTCGGCTCTCGGTCCTCGCGAGCGCTCGGCTCTCGGTCCTCGCGAGCGCTCGGCCAACCGGTCGAGCGCCTGCTTCCTTTTGGTGCGAGAGGTGAACGGCTCGACGTGGCTACGGGGCCGCTCGCGCGTCGCGGTGCGGGGCTCCGGGCCGTCCGGCACCGCCGCGTACCCGTGACTCGTCCGGGAGTGTGAATCCTGGCGATCCTGGCTCGTCCCATTCACGGAAGCGGCCACGGCCGGGGCCAGCCCTCCTCCGGTCGACGATGTGATCACGGGTGCTTGCTCGAGTTTCGCCGCTGGCCCGATTGCTGCTGAACGAGCCAGCCCAGGACCCACACGGAAGGACGAACCATGCGCTCCTTGCTCGTCGTAGCCACGCTGCTGCTGTCCCCGCTCGGCGCCACCGAGGCTCAGGTCAGCGTCGGCATCGACATCGGCCTCCACGTGCCGGTCTACCCGGAGCTCGTGCTGGTCCCCGGGTACCCCGTCTATTACGACCGGACCGCGAGCACGAACTACTTCTTCCATGACGGCCTGTACTGGGTCTTCCAGGACGACAGCTGGTACGCGAGCAGCTGGTACGACGGACCGTGGCACTGGGTCGGACCCGAGGCCGTGCCGGTGTTCCTGCTGCGCGTCCCGGTCCGCTACTACCGGCGGCCGCCGGCCTACTTTCACGGCTGGCGCGGCGACGCCCCGCCGCGCTGGGGTCAGCACTGGGGCCGCGGCTGGGAGCGGCGCCGCGGCGGCTGGGACCGCTGGGATCGCCACGCCGCGCCGAGGCCCGCGCCGCTGCCCGCCTACCAGCGCCACTACGCCGGCGACCGCTACCCTCGCGAGGTCGAGCGACAGCACGCGCTCCGAGCGGAGCACGACCGGTACCGGCCGCGCGACGCGATGACGCGGCGGCACCTGCAGCCTGCCCGCGCGACGCCCGCACCGCGGCACGACCGGGGTCCGCAGGCGCATGGCGACGGACGGGTGCCGCAGGATCGCGACCGCGCCTACCGGCCCGACCGGCAGGAGCACCCCCGGGCCGATCCACCGGCCTCGGGTGAGAGGGGCCGGGGCCACCAGGCCGAGTCGAGGCGGCAGGATCGCGACGGCAGGGACGGCGAGCGCGGCCCGCAGCACCGCTAGCAGCAATTCCGGAGGCGCCTGAGCTGCTCGCTGGGGCGCCCCGGCCAGCGACCGGGAGCCGAGCAGGACGTCGGCTCCCGGTAACAGCCCGGCTCTGGACGTCTAGCGTCGCCCGGCGAGCGACGGGATCCTCCGCGTTTCTCTCGCGGAGGACCTCATGGCCGACCAGGACAGAAGCCGCTGGACCAAGCTCGTCTCCGACTTCGAGTCGAGCGATCTCACGCAGCGCGCGTTCGCGATCAACCGTCGACGCCGGGGCATCATCGCCACGAACGCGCACGACGCCGCGCCCGCGCCCATGCGCCGACCATCATCACGATCGAGACCCACTCGCCCGGCCCGCCCGTGGACCCGCAGCCTCCGCTCTTCCCGGGAGCAGCCGCCGTGACCGGCTTCACGACGGTCACGCTGGCCGTGGCCATGTTGCCGAGCGAGTCGGTCGCGCGGACGACGTCGGTCACGTCACCGCTCGAGCCGGCGACGTAGGCTCCGGTCGAGGGGTCGATCGTGCCGCCGGACGCGTTCGTCGAGAACGACCAGGCGTAGCCGGCGCCGCTCCCGCCGCTCGCGGTGAAGCTCTGGCTTCCGGCGGGGGCCACGCTCGCGGTGGACGGGACGATCGAGACGCCCGCGGTGATCGTGACGCTCTGGCTCGCGACGTTGGAGAGCGAGTCGGTCACCCGGACGACGTCGGTCACGCTCGGCGTCGCGCCCGCGTGGTAGGCGCCCGTGCCGGCGTCGATGCTCCCGCCCGACGCGTTCGTGACGAGCGTCCAGGTGTAGCCGGAGCCGCTTCCGCCCGAGGCGGCGAAGGTCAGGCTTCCCCGCGGAGCGGCGGTCGTCGACGCGACGGTGATCGAGAGCCCGGCCGTGACGTTGACGGTCGCGGTCGCCGAGTTGCCGAGCGGATCCGTGACGAGCACGACGTCCGTCACGTCGGGCGTCGAGCCGGCGTGGTACGCGCCCGAGCCGGCGTCGATGCTCCCGCCGGAGGCGTTGGTGGAGAGCGACCAGACGTACCCCGCCCCGCTGCCGCCCGCGGCCGCGAACGTCCGCGAGCCACCGGGCGGAAGCCCGACCACCGCCGGCGTGATGCCGACGCCTGCGGTCACCGAGACGTTCCGGGTGGCGGCGTTCCCGAGGGAATCGGCGACCCTGACGACGTCCGTCACGCCCCCCGTCGAGCCCGCCGTGTACGCCCCCGTGCTCGCGTCGATGGCGGCGCCCGAGCCGTTCGTCGTGAGCGACCAGACGTAGCCGCCCCCGCTTCCGCCGCTCGCGGAGAAGGCCTGGCCGCCGCGGGGCGGGACGCTGGCGCTGCCCGGCGAGATGGAGACGTTCGGGGTCCCGGTCCCGCTCAGGGCGATCGGGTACGTTGCCGCTACGGGATCGTCCGAGGCGATGGTCAGCGTCGCGGCCCTCGAGCCGACACCGGACGGCGAGAAGACGACCTCGAAGCTGCAGAGGGATCCGGCCGCGACCGCGCCCGTGCACCCGTCGTTCTGGATCGCGAAGTCGCCGCCCTGCGCGCCGCCGACCGCCTTCCCGCTGAGGTTCCGGGTGGTCGAGCCGGTGTTGTGAACCGTGAAGGCACGGGGCGCAGAGGTCGTGCCCACGATCCGCTCCGCGAAGTCGTTCACCACGGGCGACGGGACGACCGCCGGCCCACCGAACCGGAACACCCCACCGCCCTGGGTCGTGGCGTACACGACGCCGCCCGCCAGCGCGAGGTCCTTCACCGCGCGGACCGTGAGTCCCGTCATGCCGGCGTCCGGGAACGGCGACCAGCTGTCGCCGCCGGTGGAGGAGACGTACACGCCGGAGTAGAAGTCGGCGGCGTAGATCTTGCCCGGCACGGCCGGGTCGAAGGCGAGCGCGAGCACGGCCGGGTTCGCGTTCGTGAGGCCGGCGTTGAAGGGACCCCCCGCGACCAGGCTCCCTCCGCCGTCGGCGCTGATCCAGAGGCCCACGTTCTTCTCGGCGACGACGATCCGGTCGGCGTTCGAAGGGTCGAACGCGGCGGCCGAGACGACCTTCCCGGCGAAGGCGGGTCGCGACGTCCACGAAGCGCCGCCGTCCACGCTCGCGTGGAGGCCGCCCGAGGTCGCGGCCCAGACCGTGCTCGCGTCCGCGCCGTCGACGAGGAGCCTGTACACGTTGAGCCCGTTCAGCGCCGTGGTCGGCGCGGTGAACGTCGCCCCGCCGTCCGTCGACCTGTAGAGCACGTTCCCGACCGGCGTCATCGAATCGAGCGTGCCGCGATCCTTCGCGAGGCCCGCGTACACGATCGACGGATCGGAAGGAGCGAAGGCGAGCGCCCTGAACCCTTCCCGCTTCGCGGGATCCCCCGCGTCGGCGCTCGGCTGCCGCAGGACCTCGACGAAGTCGGCGCCGCCGTCGGTGCTGCGCAGGATCACGCCCTGATGCTCGTCCGCGACGAGGACGACGCTGGGGGCTCCGGGCTGCACCGCGACCGCGTACCACTCCGCGTAGGTGGCGGCGCCGTTCCCGATCCCGATCCAGTCGACTCCGTAGTTGGGGCTCCTGAAGGGCCCGCTCCTGCCGATGGCGAAGACGCTGGACGTCGCGACGTCGGGGATCACCGCCGCGTGTATGTCCGCGCCGGAGTATCCCTGGCTCCACACCTCCCAGGTCCGGGCGCCGTCCGTGGTGCGGAAGACGCCGCCGCCGTAGTTGTTCGCGTAGACGAGGCCGGGATCGTCGGGATCCACCGTGAGGTCGATGGGCACGCCGGCGCGAAGTCCCGCCGGACCCCATTCCCAGCCCGATGGCTTCGAGTGACGGGCCCAGCTCGCTCCGCCGTCGGCGCTCGAGAAGATCGCCGTCGAGCTGCCCGCGTAGACGATGCTGGGATTCGACGGGCTGAACCCGACCGCCGTCATGATCTCGCCGCTGGATCCGGGCGCGAGCGGCAGGTCCATCTTGCTCCAGCTCGCGCCGCCGTCGACGGTCCTGAAGAGCCCGCTCACGAGGTGGCCCTCGTAGCCCCCCGAGCACGCGTTGCTCCCGGTCGCCGCGAAGAGCACGAGCGGATTCGTGGGGTGCATGCGGAGGCTGCCGACGTACAGATCGGTGAGCCCGGTGTTGACGGGCGTCCAGCTCGCGCCTCCGTTCGTGCTCTTCAGCACGCCCACGCCGCCGGCGCCCGGGTAGACGCCGCCCGAGAGCGTGAGGTTCAGGCAGTCGGAGTTGTTCGCCTCCCGGTCGAAGATGCCGGCGGAGAGGTACAGCGTGTCGGCGTCGGTCGGGTCGATGACGAGGTACCGGGCCAGGTCCTCCCCGGACCAGATGAGCGACCAGCTCTCGCCGCCGTTCGTGCTCTTGTAGACGCGCCCCTGCACCTTGTTGAACTCGCGGCCGTGCCCGGTCACCGGGTCGGTCGGAACCTCGGCCTGCGCGTACACGGTGCTCGAGTCGCCGCCCTGGACCGTGAAGCCCCGGAACACGATCCCGTAAGCGCCCGCGGTGATCCCGTCGTTCTTCTGCGTCCAGGTGAGGCCCCCGTCGACGCTCTTGAAGACGCCGAACGCGCTGTTGTCGCCGTTGGTCCCCGCCCACACGATCGTCGGATCGTTCGGATCGATGGTCAGGCTGAAGATCGTGTAGGCGTCGCCCGTCGGCCCCCCCTTCACGCTGATCCCGGCGTTCGACGGCTGCCAAGTCCTGCCCGCGTTGGTGCTCCGGATGACCCCCGCGTTGTTGTCCGTGACGAACATCACGTCCTTCGTCGTGGGGTGGATCCGCACGTCGTATCCCAGCCCTCCCACCGGGCCACCGGTGCTCACCCACCGACCCGCTCCTGGTCCGCTCTGCGGGATCGCCACGGACGCGAGGAGCGCGAGGACCGCGAGGACAGCCGCCCATGTCCAGCGTTTCATGCAGGTGCCTCCAGGCCGCGCCGTGGTCACGGCGCCGCCTCCGTGCTGACGTGCGCGAGCTCGAGCTCGCCTTGCTTGATCCGATCGAGGGCGCCCCAGGAGCGGAACGTCCTCCGGTAGACGAGCCTCGCGACCACCGCGACCGGCGCGGCGCCCGGGTCGGCGACCTCGAACTCGTACTCGGACTCGTCGGTGGCCTCGGCGGGGATCCTCGTGTCGGACACGACGGCCGCCGGCCGCCAGTAGGGCGCGGGCTCGAACCGCGAGAACCTTCGACCCTGGCTGGGATCGGCGGGGTACTCCACCAGGTCGGCGAGGATCTTGGCGAAGCCCTTGCCGGGCAGGCCCGCGTAGTCGCCTATGGCCGACGAGCCTCTGCCACCCCACTCCGGAACGCGCTCACCCTTCGCGAGCCGGAGCGAGGCGCCACGCGCATCCCGAGCCTCGACGAGGAGGATCATGTTGCGCATCGGGGTCCCGGTGGGCACGTGATGGCCCGCGCCCGAGTTCGTCACCGAGACGCGAACCCGGACCCGGCCGCGGATGGTCTCGGCGCGCGTGGTGACCCTCACCGACTCCTTCATGAAGCGCTCGTCGTTGAGGCCGTACTGGACGTGAGAGGAGATCGTGGCGGGATCGCGAACGAGGCCGCCCTCCTTCTCGAGGGCGAAGCGCCGCGCACCGCCCCGCAGCTTCATGTGGCAGTCCTGGCACTCGATCTTCCGCTTCGCGTAGGAGCTCGCCGCCCACTCGGCGAACTCCGAGTAGGCCTGCACCCGCCAGAAGGTGCCGTGGTGGCAGGGCGCGCAGTACCGGCTCTCGCGGTAGAGCGGGTTGAAGGCGTCGGGGCCGGCCGTCACGTCGTCGAGCTGACCGAAGAAGACGTCCTTGCCGGCCGCGGGCCGGGCGAAGCGGAGCGAGAGAACGCCCGGCCTGCCGCCGGCGTCGTCGATCTCGGCCTCCCTCACCTTGTGGCAGACGTCGCAGGACACGCCGGCGGCCGCCGAGCGGGCGGATGAAGGGTCCGTCCCGAAGGGCGCGTTCACGGCCAGGCCGGGTACGTGACAGGCGGCGCAGTTCCCGGTCGAGTGCGGGAAGTCGACGCGGTAACCCGGGCCTCCGGTCGGCCGTCCGCCTGCGCCCTTCCCCTCGTACACGGCGAGGAAGAGCGGATTCGTGGCGGAGCTCGAATGCGCGCTCGCCTCCCATTCGGAGACGATCGCGGGATGGCACTTCTCGCAGACGGGCCCCTTGTCGACATCGGCCCGCGTGGCGTCGCCGCCCGCCGGCGCTCGCGGTGACGCCCACACGTAGCTCGGGTCGTCGCCGGCGGGGATCGTCTTGAGGACGAGGCGGTACTCGAAGCGGCCAGCCGCGAGCTTCTCGCCGGCGTTGAAGTAGCCGTCCTTCCAGGCCGCGATGACCTGAGCCGACGGAGCTGGGGCGGCTGGCAGCGAGAAGGCGCCCGACTCGGAGGTCAGCGTGGAGAAGCTCGTCGCCTGGAGCCGCACCCGGGCCCCGGCCACGGGATGCCCCGCCTCGTCCACGACGACGCCGCCGAGCATCGCCGTGGGCCCGCAGCGCGGCGAGCAGCTCGCGAGCGCGGCGAGGGAGAGGGCGAACAGCCAGCGCTGCGTGGTGTGCTCGAGTGGCATCCGGCTGTCCTCGCGCGACGCGGCAGAGGCGCGGCGCCGCGTGCGCCTGGTCGCCGGAGCAAGGGTCGGGCCCGAGTGCTCCTCGCGCCGCGCCTGGCGATCGGCTCGATCCGGTCGGCGCGGGCGTGGAGTCGCGCTGGACCCGGGGTGTGGTCCGCGAGGTCGCCGGACACCCGGCGCGGGTCCGGCCCCCACCAGCTCGCGCCGGAAGGGCTCGGCCGGGCGGCAGCGGTGGATCGTGATCCTGCTGCGCCGCCGCGCCGATGGGGATGTCCGGGTCAGCCTCGGACGAGTGTCGAGGCGATGCGTGCGGCACTGCGGACGAGGTCGGGGCACCGGGTCCTGAAGAGGCCTGCCTTCATCGCGGCCTCGCGACCCTCCGGAGTGCCGATGTCCACGCCCAGCAGCTCGCGGCACACGTCCGAGCCGTGCTCTCGCCTGAACCGGGCGAGGAAGTCACGTGCGGCCTCGTAGGTCTTGTCCCGTGCGGCCTCGTCCTCGACCTTCGTGCGACCGTGCTCCAGGCCGATGGCCATCAGCGCCCCGTTGACCGCGCCGCACGTACTTCCCGTCCTGGCGACTCCGCCCCCGAAGGCGCACGCGACCCGCAGTGCAGCATCGCGACCGAGCCCGTGGCGCTCGGTGAATGCGACGAGGACGGCTTGGCCACAGGTGAACCCTTCCTCGAACAACGCGACGGCGACCTGTTCTGGGGTGCGGGTTTCCATCTGCGCGAGTCTAGCACCGGTCCTGTGCCCCTCGGCGTCACGCATCGGCGCGCAAGGTCGCGGCGACTTCCCCCATTCCCGCACGGCCTCGAGTTGCCGTAGGCTGTCGCGACGGAAGGTCACGATGAAGGCATCGATCCTGAATGGCGCCGTCGCGCTGCGCGACCTGGCCGACTCCGTCGACGCCGCGCTGGCGCCTCGGCTCGCCGCTCGAAGGTACGAGGTCACCCGGCACGATCTCGCGGCGCTCGACGTGCCCCAGTGCAACGGCGACTTCGGCTGCTGGACGGTCACGCCCGGCGTCTGCGTCCAGCCCGGGCCTCACCGCGAGGTGGCCCGCGACCTCATCCGGAGCGATCTCACCATCTGGCTGACGCCGGTCACCTACGGCGGCTACTCGTCGGCGCTCAAGCGCCAGCTCGACCACTCCATCCCGCTCGTCTCGCCCTGGTTCACGAAGATCGACGGCGAGACGCACCACGTGCCGAGGTACGAGCGCTTCCCGAGCGTGCTCGCCATCGGGCTCCTGGAGCGGGCCGACCCGGCGCAGGAGGCCGTGTTCGAGCGGCTCGTCCGGAGGAACGTCCTCAACGTTCACGCCCCGCGGTTCGGGAGCGCCTGCGTCACCCGCGAGGAGCTGCCCCGGCTCGCCTCCCTCGTCGAGCGCTGGCTCGAAGACCTCGCCGCGTCGGAGCGGCCCCGTGCCGCGATGGCCCCGCTCGAGCTCGCTGCCCGGCCCGACCTGCCCGAGGCGCCGCCGCGGCGCGCGCTCCTGCTCGCGGGGAGCCCACGCGGGCGCTCGAGCGTCTCCGCGTCGATCGCGGCGCACCTCGGGGCGCGGCTGGAGGAGCGCGGGCTCACGGTGGTCACCGAGGATCTCCCGGCGTGCCTGCGCGAGGACCGCGAGCTCCGTCGCCTCGGCGCAGCCTTCGAGGAAGCGGACGTGGTCGGGCTCGCCACGCCGCTCTACGTGGACAGCTTGCCGGGCGTCGTCACCGAGGCGCTGGAGCTGCTCGGCCGGCGACGCGCGGCGAGCGGCGCTCCGCGTGCGCGCTTCCTCGCGCTGGTCAACTCCGGGTTCCCGGAGGCGGTGCACAACGACACGGCCCTCGCGATCTGCCGGCAGTTCGCGGCGGACGCGAGCCTCGACTGGATCGGCGGCCTCGCCATCGGCGGGGGCGGGATGTTCGCCGGCAAGCCGCTCGCCGAGCACGGCGGTCGCGCGCGGAGCCTCCTCCAGTCCCTCACGCTGACGGCGGACGCGATCGCACGCGGCGTCGCCGTCCCCGGCGAGGCGCAGCGGCTCGCCCGCACGTTGCCGATCCCGCCGTGGCTCTACCGCCTGGTGGCGGACTGGGGTTTCCGCCACGAGGGGAAGAAGCGCGGGAACCTGTCGCGGATGAACGAACGGCCGTACTGACGGTCCCACACCCTTCGCCGCGCGAGCGGCGTGGTGCAGCGACGAGGTCCGCTCCGGCGCCTACGTCGAGGACGCGGTGCGCGGCCTCAGCGTGTGCGAGCCGGACGACCTCGTCGCGCCGGCAGCCCCCCGTTCCGGTCTCGCGGCCCCACGGCGCACCCTCGTGCGGGAGCCCTTCGGCGCTCGGCGAAGGGCTCCCGGACGCAGCGTCGACCTGCTACGGCTCCCCGTAGAACCGATTCACCGGGAGGGACCCATGAAGCACGTACCGTGGCACGCGCTGCTCCTCGCGGCTGCCCCGAGCGCGGCGCTCGCGCTCACGCCGATCGAGCAACTCGGCGAGCAGCTCTTCTTCGATACGAACCTCTCTTTCCCCGAGTGGCAGGCCTGCGCGGCCTGCCACTCGCCAGACACCGGCTTCACGGGGCCGCTCTCGGCGATCAATGCCGCTGGCGCGGTCTACGAGGGGGCGGTCGAAGGCCGCTTCGGCAATCGGAAGCCGCCCTCCGCGGCGTATGCCACGCAGGCTCCCGTGCTGTCCGTCGACCGGCACGGAACGTTCTCCGGCGGCAACTTCTGGGACGGCCGCGCGACCGGCGAGCACCTCGGGAACCCAGCCGCGGACCAGGCGCAGGGACCGTTCCTGAACCCCCTCGAGCAGAACCTGCCGGCGCCGGCCACCGTCGTGGAGAAGGTCTGCGCGGCGACGTACGCGGAGTCGTTCGAGCAGGTCTTCGGCGCGTCCATCTGTGACGACGTCGATCGCGCCTACGACGCGATCGCGCTCGCCATCGCGGCCTACGAGGCTTCGCCCGCGGTCAACGCGTTCAGCTCGAAGTACGACGCCGTGCTCGCCGGGACCGCGAAGCTCACGCCTGCCGAGCTGCGGGGCCTCGCGCTGTTCCAGGGCAAGGCGAAGTGCGCGCGGTGCCACCCGAGCGGCCCGCGTGGGAACGGCAACGAGCCACCGCTCTTCACCGATTACACCTTCGACAACCTCGGTCTCCCCGCGAACGCGTCGAACCCGTTCTACACGCAGACCGCGTTCAATCCGCTCGGGGCCGCGTGGAAGGACCTCGGGCTCGGCGGGTTCCTCGCGGGGCGGCTGGACCTGGCGCAGCATGCGCCCGGGACGTACGGGGCGCAGAAGGTGCCGACGCTCCGCAACGTCGACAGGCGACCCGCGCCCGACTTCGTGAAGGCGTACGGCCACAACGGCTTCTTCAAGAGCCTGAAGCAGACCGTCCACTTCTACAACACACGCGACGTGCTCCCGCGCTGCCCGCCGGACTTCGCCGGCACGCCCGGCGACACCTGCTGGCCTGCGCCGGAGGTCGCGCTGAACGTGAACACGGTGGAGCTCGGCGACCTGAAGCTCACCGACGCCGACGAGGACGACGTCGTCGCGTTCCTGAAGACGCTCAGCGACGGCTGGACGCCGTGACGGCGAGCCCGGCGCCGAGCGCTGCCCCGGCGCCGGGCTCTCCCCTCGCGGCACCGTTCGCGATCTGGGCGGATGGCGATCGGTGGGCCTCGATCACCTGATCGTCGGATCAGCGACCGAGGGTGAAGGGCCCGTCGGTCCAGCCTTCCGGTCACGGCCGAAGCAGTCATGGGCGGCCTGCGAGCGAACGCCCGGCAGGCCGTCAGCCTCGCTGTCCACCGTGCGCCGGAAGACGCGAGCGCCGGCCAGCTTGCACCTTGCGTCACAAGGGGCACGCGGGATCGCCTCCTCCGCGAAGGGCGCACCCGCCCCCTAAGGGATCTGCGCCGCTCGTACGCACCACCTTGACATCGCTCGCTTTTCTCCGACGGGGCGCAAGTTTGGATCTGTCCTGAAGCGGGACTAGAGTGCGCCCGTCTCACGAGCCCGGCCGCAATCCCCTCCGACGCGAGGTCAAAAAACCATCATGGCGGGACGCATCGGCAAGAAGAGCCTCTTCGACGAGGCCATGGAGACGTTTCACCGCGCCGCGGACCTCATCAATATGCACCCGCGCGTCCGGCTGGAGATCGAGGAGCCGGACTTCGAGCACATCTTCTACGTCACCGCCGACATCCGCGATCGGCTGGTGCCGCTCGAGGCCGAGGAGCAGGCGAAGGTGAAGGACCTGGCCCCCTCCGACGTGAGGGCGGGCGAGGCCCTCGAGCCGCTCGCGAACGGCTCCTTCATCCTGCACCGCCGCGCGCTCCTCGAGGCGGACCTCACCCTGAAGAAGGGCGTCATCAACATCCCGAAGAAGGGCTTCTTCCGGATCGAGAAGGGCGGGCCGCGCAAGTTCAAGGCCTACCGGATCCAGCACAACCAGGTGCGCGGGCCGTACAAGGGCGGCATCCGCTACCACAAGGACTGCTCGCTCGACCTCTTCAAGACCCTCGCCGCGGACATGACCTGGAAGACCGCCATCGCCGAGGTCCCGTTCGGCGGCGCCAAGGGCGGCATCAAGATCGACCCCTTCAACTACTCGAAGGAGGAGATCGAGCACCTCACGCTGCGCTTCGTCTACAAGGCGAAGGGGCTCATGGGCCCGTTCATCGACATCCCCGCGCCGGACGTCGGCACCAACGGGGAGATCATGGCGTACATGATGCGCCAGTTCACGGACGGTGAGCGGGAGCGCCACAAGCTGCGCGGCGTGGTCACGGGCAAGGACGTGCGCATCGGCGGCTCCGAGGGGCGCGTCAAGGCGACGGGCCAGGGCGTCGTCTACTGCATCGAGGAGTGGGCGCGCGAGAAGCAGTTCGACCTCAAGGGCGCGCGGGTGCTCGTGCAGGGCTTCGGCAACGTCGGCTCCGCCACGGCCGAGATCCTGGCCGCGCAGGGCGCGAAGATCGTGGCGGTGAACGACGCCAACGGGTCGATCGCGAACGATGCCGGGATCGACGTCGCCGCGCTCTTCGCCCACGCCCAGGCGAACCCGGCGAACCTGCGGCGCACCGTGGCCGGCTTCTCCGGCGCGAAGGCGATCTCGAAGGACGACTTCTGGGAGATCGACGCCGACATCCTCGTCCCCGCCGCCCTCGGCGAGGAGATCACGGGCGTGGTCGCGGAGCGACTCAAGGTGAAGCTCGTCGCGGAGGGAGCGAACGGCCCGACCACGCAGGAGGGGGACCGCGTCCTCCAGGCGCGCAAGATCGACGTCATCCCCGACATCATCTGCAACGCGGGCGGCGTGACGGTCTCGTACTACGAGTGGCTGCAGAACCAGCGGCTCGAGCACTGGACCGAGGGCGAGGTGAACCGCCGGCTCGAGCAGGCGATCAAGAAGAACTACGCCCTCATCCGGGACATCTCCCGCAACCGCGCGCAGCGGACCCCGCTCTACGACTCCCGCCCGTACTGCGTCGGCCAGGAGACCGACATCCGCACCGCCGCGATGGTGCTCGCGCTCAAGCGGATCGAGGCGCACTACCTCCTCGAGGGGTTCTCGCAGTAACGCACCGCCGGGGCGGTCCGCGGCCTCACGGCTCGTCGCCGCAGACCGCCTCGAGCAGCGCCTCCCGCCGCGCCGCGAACAGCCGCGCCGCGCGCGGGAGGAGCGCGAGGTAGACCGCCCCGCCCGCGCCCCCGAGCAGCGCCGCCCCGGCGGCGATCACCCACGGCGCCTCGAGCCGGATCGCGAGCAGCGCCGGGACGGCGAACAGGCCGCCCGCGCCCGAGACCGCGGCCATGCCGGCGAGGCCGGACAGCGCCGACACCTTCCCGCCGCGCTGCACGTTCATGGGCGCCGGGCGGGGGTTCAGGATCGACACGAAGTTCCCCGCGGCGAGGAGCCAGGGCGCGGTGCCGGCGTGGACCGCCAGCGCGCCCGCGAGCGCCCACGCGGGCGGCACGCCACCGAAGGCTGCGCCGGCGGCGGCGCTCGCGAGGAAGAGCACGAGCGAGAAGCCGTAGGTGGTGAGGTTCTTCGCGAGGAGCACGTCCGCGGCCGGGACCGGCGCGAGGTACCAGGTCCGCCCGCCGGCGCGCTCCCAGCCGAAGGCGTTGAGCCAGAAGACCTGCAGCGCGAGGTGCGCGTAGAGCGCGAACCCGAACGTCGGCAGGGCGCCGATCACGTCGCCGCCCTCCTCGGCGAGCGCCGGGCCGATCCGCCACGTCACCACCGCGGCGATGGCGGGGAGGAGCACCGCGAGCACGCCCGAGAGCGGGTGGCGGAGCAGGTACTTCCCCTCCTTCTCGAGCAGCGCCCCGAGCCGGCCGGGGAGCCGCCACCCGGCGGCGCCCGTCGCGGCCGCCCGCGGGGCGCCGCCTTCGCCCGCCAGGGCGGCGCCGAGCGCGAGGCGGAACGCGAGCCAGCCGGTCACCGCCGCGGCCAACGCCAGCCCGGCGAGCCAGGGGAGCGCGGCGCCCGGCTGCCCGACGTAGAGCGCCCGCACCGCCTGGTCCGCGAGCGCGGCCGGATACGCGAGCCAGCGCACCACGCGCAGCACCCGGAGCACCTCGAACACCGAGCGCCCCGAGCTCGCCACCCAGGCGAGGAGCGCCCCGGTCCCGAGGTAGACGGCGACGATGCCGAGGGCGCGCGCGCGCCGCCCGCGCACGAGCCGCGCGAGGAGCTCCTGGAGCAGCGCGACGAGCGCGACGGTCGCGACGGCGAAGCCGAGGTGCGCGAGGGCGAGCAGCACGACCCACGGCCCGGGGCGCGCCAGCGCCGCGCCCATGAAGGCGCCCCCGAGCAGCAGGCACCAGAAGAGCGCGAACGGGTCGCCCAGCACCGAGGCGGCGAGGCCGTAGCCGAAGATCCGGCCCGGGGGGATCGGGTACCCGAGGAACCGGCGCAGATCGAGCGCCTCCCGCTCGGACATGGAGAGCGCCACCGCCGTCCAGGTCTGCCAGACGCCGAAGAAGAGCGCCGTCACCGGCACCGTGGCGCGCAGCCCGAGCCCCACCCGCACGGCGTGATACGAGGCGAAGCCGGCGGCGGCCGCGAAGGCGAGCCCCGCGGGGATCGCGATCGCGAAGAGCAGGACCTTCGCCACGAGCTCGGCGACCCCGCCGTGCCCGCGGAGCCGGCGCCAGAGCAGGACCAGCCGCAGCTCGGAGAACGCGCGCAGCGCCCCGGCGCGGCTCACGGCGCGCGCGGCCCCTCGCCGAGCCACGACAGCGCGTGCGGCGCCGGCCGCTCGTCGCCCACCGTCCGGATGAAGACCTCCTCGAGCGTCCCCTCCCCGCGCACGTCCTCGAGCTTCCCCTCCACCGCGAGCCGGCCTGCGCGGATGATGCCGACGTGGGTGACGAGCCGCTCCACCACCTCGAGCACGTGGCTCGTGAGGAAGATCGTCATCGCCCGGCGCAGGACGAGATCCTGCAGCATGCGCCGGATGCCCGAGACCGCCACCGCGTCGATCCCCTCGAAGGGCTCGTCTAGGAAGAGCAGGCTCGGCCCGTGGATGAGCGCGCAGCCGAGGGCGAGCTTCTTCTTCATGCCGTGGCTGTACTCGCCGACGAGCTTGCCGCCCTCGTCGGCGAGCTCGAGCGCGCCGAGCAGCTCGTCCGCGCGCCGCGCCGCCTCGCGCCGCTCGAGCCCGTAGAGCTGCCCGTGGATGCGGAGCTGCTCGGCGCCCGACAGCCGCTCGAACAGCGCGAGCCCGTCCGGCACGACGCCCACGCGCCGCTTCACCGACAGCGGATCCGTCGCCAGGTCCACGCCCAGCACGCGCGCTCGCCCGTGCGTGGGGGCGAGCAGCCCGGTGAGCATCTTGATCGTGGTGCTCTTCCCCGCGCCGTTCGGGCCGAGGAACCCGTAGAACGCGCCGGCCGGCACGTGCAGCGCGAGGTCCTGGACCGCGGGGCGCCCGTCGAAGAGCCGGGTGAGCCCCTCGGTCTCGATGGCGAGCATGGGGAGGTTCTATCGGAGAAGCGCGGGCGGCGCCCCCTACTGGAGGTCCGGCGCGGTGGCCGCGTCGGGCTCGAAGTACAGGAACCGCACGCCCATGCCGCGCATCGCGAGCGGCCCGCCGGCGCCGCGTGGGCCGCGACCGAGCAGATGGCAGACGTAGCGGACCTCGGCGAGCGCGGTCATCTCCCCCGAGTCCGAGGGGAAGGTGATGCGGACCTGGCTGCCGATCGGCTGCGGCACCCGCGTCTCGACGAACAGGCCCCCCTCCGAGATGTTTCGCGCGATGCCGAGCCCCATCCCGCGCTCGCCCTCGAGGTAGACGCGGAACACCTTGTCCAGGCGAGGACCACTGCGGCGTTCTGCCGCTGCCTGTCGCGCGCCGGCTCGGCTCAGCTTGCGTGAGAACATCATCGAGGCGTCACTCCCGGGGTTCGACGGACGACGCAAGGCTAGCCCGGTGCGCTGATGTAGTCAAAAAGGCGACCATGTCGGATACATGTGGGACGGATGCCACCTTGCCATCCCATGTATCTGGAATCCTTCAGTTCCTACCCCTCGCTCCCCTGCTCGCTCACGCTACACTCCGCGCCGGACGGGCCGGAGTGCCCGCGGGAGACCCGACGACATGCACCGGAACCGCTTCCTCGCGCCGCTCAGCCTCGCCCTCGTCGTCCTGACCTTCGCCCCCTCGCGCGCCGCCGCTGGCGGGGCCTTCGAGGGGCTCGCCGCCTCCGCCGAGCGCGTCGAGGCGCTCGAGCCGTTCCTCTCGCGCTACGTCGGCAAGTGCACCGATCCGTACCTGCGCGCGGAGTGCGAGCGGAACCTCGCGACCGCCCGGCGCGCCGTCACCGGCAGGAAATACGCGGTCCGCGTCCCCGACGCCGCCGCGCTCGTCCAGCCGAAGCTCCAGGGCGAGGGGTTCGTCCTCCTCGTCACGCCGTTCGTGGACGGCGGCGGCCTCGCGCTCTCGAACGGCGTACCCGCGCGCCAGGACGCGGCGGGGAACCCGCTCGTCAACCTCATCCCGATCCGCGGCGAGCTCGCCCCGGGGCAGCTCGAGATGGAGTTCCAGAGCCCGTTCCGCGTGGGCGCGATCGAGCTCGAGATCGTCTTCCGCCCGGAGCGGGCCTGGAAGCTGCCGCGCCGGGGCGAGGCGGGCCACCTCGAGGGCGTCGCCGCGCGGTTCCTCGGCGTGCGTGTCCTCGACGCGCGGACGGGCGCGGAGATCGCCTCGAAGGTGCTGTAGCGCGACGCGGGGGGCGCGCGGACGCGGCGCCTTCACGGCGCCGCGCCCGGCGCACCGCCTAGAACCAGCCGCCGAGGAAGAAGCCGAAGCCGCTGCCGTCGAGCGTCGGGAGCCCGCTCGCCGAGTACTCCGCCCGCGTGTACCGCACGCCGAGGTCCAGGCGAGGGAGGGCGCGCGCGCCCGGGCTCCTGGGCGAGGGCCTAGAGCCGCCCGCCGACCGGCACCGCGATGTAGACCGCGGTCTGGCCGCGGCGGACGCGCAGGAGCGCCATCTCGCCGTCCTTCATCTTGCCGATGCGGGAGGCGACGTCGCCGGGCGCCTTCACCGGCTGGCGGTTCACCTCGACGATGACGTCGCCCGGCCGGATGCCGGCGCGCTCCGCCGGGCCGCCGTCCACCACCTCGCGCACGAGCGCGCCCGAGCCCGGGTCGACGCCCAGCTCGCGCGCCTCCTCCGCGCCGATGGGGCCGAGGTTCACGCCGAGCTTCGGCGCCTTGTTGCCCTCCTGCGCGGGCGCGGCCGGCGCCTCCTCGCCCTCGTCGAACTCGCCGCGCGCGACGCGCGCCTCGTCGTCGGGGCGCGTGCCGACCTTGAACGCGAACTCCTTCCGCTCGCCCTTGCGCAGCACGGTCACGTTCACCGTCTCGCCCGGCGGCACGAGCGACACCGTGCGGGTGAGCGTGCCGGAGGACTCGACCGGCTTGCCGTTGATCGCGACCACCACGTCGCCCGCCTCGAGCCCGGCCTTCGCGGCGGGGCCGCGGGCCACCGTGTTCTGCACGAGCGCGCCCTTCACGTCGGCGCCGAGGCCGAAGGCCTGGCGGAGATCGGGGTTCAGATCCTGGACCGACACGCCCATGAACCCGCGCGTCACCTTCCCCTTCTCGCGCAGCTGCGGGAGGATCGCCTTCGCGAGGTTCACCGGGACCGCGAAGCCGATGCCCTGGCCGATCTGCGGGGAGACGATGGCGGTGTTGATGCCCACCACCTCGCCGCGCAGGTTGAAGAGCGGACCGCCGGAGTTGCCGGGGTTGATCGCCGCGTCGGTCTGGATGAAGTCGTCGAAGGTGCCGCCGCCGCCGGGGTTCACGTTGGAGCGGTTCTTGGCGGAGACGATCCCGAGCGTGGCGGTGTCGCGCAGGCCGAACGGGCTCCCGAGCGCGAGCACGTAGTCGCCCTGGCGGAGCGCGTCGGAGTCGCCGAGCACCACCGTCGGCAGGTTCTGCGGCGGGTGGGTGAGCTTGATGAGCGCCACGTCGGTCGGCGGATCCTTGCCGACGACGGCGGCCCTGAACTCCCGGCCGTCGGAGAGCCGCACGAGGATGTCGGTCGCGTCCTTCACGACGTGGTTGTTCGTGAGGATGAAGCCGTCGGTGTTGAGCACGAAGCCGGACCCGAGCGACGCGCCGCGGAACTCCTCGGGCATCTCGGGCGCGGGCCGGCCGAAGAACCGCTCGAAGAACTCGTCGTACTCCTGCTTGCCCTGACCCCCCGGCCCGCTGCGCGGGCCGCGCGCGATCGGCGGGTGCTTCACCGCCGTGGTGGTCGAGATGTTCACGACGGCCGGCTTGAGACGCTCGATGAGCGGCGCGAGCGAAGCCTGCGGGACCGTGGCCTCGACGCCCTGCGCCGGCGGCTGCGCGGCCGCCTCGCGGTACAGCCCCGCCCCCGTGCCGGCGCGCGCGGCCTGCGGCGCGCCCTGGGGCTCGGCGGCCGACGCCGCCTGGCCGTCCTGCGAGCACGCGAGGAGCGCGGCGGCGAGGACGGCGCTGAAGGTTCTCCGGATGATACGGCTCATGTTCGCCCTTTCCACTCGGTGAAAAGCCTTCTGGGGATGTCGGCCCCATGACGCTCGAGGCCGATTTCTATTCCCGCCGGCGGCGGGGGTGCGCGACGAATCGCTCAGGCCCGGGCGAGGCGGCCCACCCGGACCCGCGCGGGACGGAGCACCCGCTCGCCGATGCGCCAGCCGGAGCGGATCTCCTGTAGGACGAGGCCGTCCTGCTCCGCGTCCGCGACCGCGATGGTGTCGATCGCCTCCGCGACGTGGGGATCGAACGGCCGACCCGTGACCGGGATCCGCTCCGCGCCGAGCTCCGCGACCCGCTTCTGGAGCGAGGAGAGCGACAGCCGGACGCCCTCGACCACGTTTCGCAGCGCGTCCCCGTGTGCGTCCCCGACGCCCGCGGCCGCCGCGAGCGCACGCTCGAGATCGTCGGTCGCCTCGAGCAGCGCCTGGGCGAGCGACGCGCGCTCCGCCTCGAGCACCCGCACCCGCTCGCGCTCGACGCGCTGGCGGAAGGCCTTGTTGTCCTCGAGGAGCGCAGCGTAGGCGCGCGCGAGCTCGTCGATCCGCGCCGCCTGCGCGTCGGACGTGGCGTCTCGCGGCTCGGGCGGCGCGGCGCCCTCGACGACTCCCTCCACCGGCTCCCCGGCCGGTTCTCCCTCGCCGGCCGACTCGCCGTCCGGCCGGAAGCGCCGCCGGTCGACGACCTTCAACTGCTCCTCCGCGCGCTCCGGCGCGGACGCTCCCCGTCGTTCCTCGGACATGCCTCGCTCGTCCTCCGGCCGGGAAGCTAACCAGGGCGCTGCACCTGTCAAACGGCGGGGGCGCCTCGAGCCTCCGCCCGCGGGACCGTCCCGGGACCTCCCGCTAGCTCGGCGACGGTGGATCCACCTCGATCGACTCCCCGGCGTCGTCCCGGATCTCCACGCCCGCGGCCCGGAGCGAGTAGAAGAGGAGCCAGCGCTCGGAAGGCGACAGGCTTCCAGGCGGGAGCGCCGAGTCGATCTCCCGCACGCTCACGTGCCCGCGCCGGAGGCCGACCTGGAAGAGCGTCTTGCGCGCCTCGTGGGCCTGCGAGCCCGGCCTCACCGCTCCTCCCCTCCATCGTCCGGGGCGGTGCTGGCCGCGGCGCTCGGCGCCCGCGCCTCCCAGGCCGGGCGCCCGTCGGACATCGCGATGGGCCGGTTGGGGTTCTCGGGCGGCGCCGCGGCGTGGCCGGGCCCCTCGATCGTCCCGGGGCGCGTGACCTTGGGTCCCCACAGGCGCGTGATCTCCTCCTCCTCGATCACCTCGGTGGCGAGGAGCCGCGCGGCCACAGCGTCGAGCTTCTCGCGGTAGGTGTGGACGAGCTCGCGGGCGCGGGCATGGGCGTCGAGGACGAGCGCCTGGACCTCGCGGTCCACCTCGAGCGCGGTCTGCTCCGAGTAGCTGCGCGACTCGAGCCCCTTCACGCCGAGGAAGTTCGGGCGCTCGTCGCCGAGCGCGATCGGCCCGAGCGACGGGCTCATGCCGTAGTCCCGGACCATCATGCGGGCGACGCCGGTCGCCTGCTGCAGGTCGTTGGAGGCGCCGGTCGACGGCTCCCCGAAGACCTCCTCCTCGGCGACGCGCCCGCCCATGAGCCCCGCCATGCGGTCGCGCAGCTCGCTGCGGGTGAGCAGGTACCGGTCCTCGATCGGGAGCTGCATCGTGTAGCCGAGCGCCCCGACGCCGCGCGGGATGATCGAGACCTTCGTCACCCGGTCGGCGAACGGGAGGTGCCAGGAGACGAGGGCGTGCCCCGCCTCGTGGAACGCCACGATCTCCTTCTCCCGCTCGTTGATGCGGCGGCTCTTCTTCTCGAGCCCCGCGACGACGCGCTCGACCGCCTCGTCGAACTCGAAGCGCGTGACGTAGTTCTTGTTGCGCCGCGCGGCGAGCAGGGCCGCCTCGTTCACGACGTTCGCGAGGTCCGCGCCGGCGAAGCCGGGGGTGCGGGCCGCGACGGCGCGCAGGTCCACGTCCGGCCCGAGCTTCACGTTCTTCGCGTGGATCCGGAGGATCTGCTCGCGGCCGCGCTTGTCGGGGCGATCGACCAGCACCTGCCGGTCGAAGCGGCCCGGCCGCATGAGGGCGGGGTCGAGGATCTCGGGCCGGTTGGTCGCGCCCATGATGATGAGCCCGGCGCGCGCGTCGAAGCCGTCCATCTCCGCGAGGAGCTGGTTCAGCGTCTGCTCGCGCTCGTCGTGCCCGCCCATCATGCCGGAGTTGCGCGACTTGCCGAGCGCGTCGAGCTCGTCGATGAAGACGATGCAGGGCGCCTTCTGCGCGGCCTGCGCGAAGAGGTCGCGCACGCGGGCCGCGCCCACGCCGACGAACATCTCCACGAACTCGGAGCCGGACAGGGAGAAGAACGGCACCCCCGCCTCGCCCGCGGTGGCGCGCGCGAGCAGCGTCTTGCCGGTGCCCGGCGGCCCGACGAGCAGGACGCCCTTCGGGATCCGCCCCCCGAGCCGCCGGTACTTCTCGGGCGTCTTCAGGAACTCGACGATCTCCTGGAGCTCCTCGACCGCCTCGTCGATGCCGGCGGCGTCCTGGAAGGTCACGCCGGTGTCGGGCTCCATGTGGATGCGCGCGCGCGACTTGCCGAAGGCCATCACGCCAGGGGGCCCCTGGCCCATCTGCCCGGACATGCGCCGCATCACCCACGCCCAGAACAGGAGGCCGATGCCGATCGGCGCCACCCAGATCCAGAACAGGTCGCCCATGCCGCCGCCCGAGACGGCGTCGTACGAGACCTTGGCGTTCTCGATCGCGGGGACGAGCTGGTCGTCCCCGCCTGGGATGCGGGTCGCGACGTAGGGGAGCGCGGGACCGCTCGCCCGCTCCCCCTCCGGGCGGGGCCCCTGCGTCGCGGGCTTGGGGAGCCCGCGGACCCAGTCCGGGCCGATGACCACCCGCTCGAACGCCCCCTGGGCGAGCATCTCCTTGAACTGCGAGTACGGGATACGCCGCACGCCCACGTCCTGGAATGCCCGGAACAGGAAGACGGCCAGCGCGATCAGGATGAGCCACGCGACGGGGGACGCGAGCGGGATCCTGCCGCCTGGCCGTCCGCTGCGATCTCCCCGCGCTCCGTGACCCTTCTTGTCGTCCGACGGCACTCGGCCTCCCGCCTCTTCCCCCGGCCAATGTGTGCACGCGGGGGGGACCGGCAATGGGCCGACGCCGACGGGGTGATGGCGGAGCAGGGGGTTGCGCGCGCACGGAGGCGGTGCGGCGCGGCGCGGGCGACGCTACAGCCCGAGGAGCTTCGCGATGCTCTTCTCGTCGGCGGGCGGGAACTCGTACTGGTCGAGCTCCTCCGGCCGGACCCAGCGGTGCGCGTGAACCCGCACGTGCTGGATGGGGCCCGAGACGAGGCGGCAGCGGTACACGCAGAAGTCGATGTCGTACGACTCGTAGGCGTGCTCCACGTGGATCACGCGGTCCGCGACCTCCACCTGGATGCCCATCTCCTCGCGGAGCTCCCGCGCGAGCGCCGCGCCGTCGGTCTCGCCGGCCTCGACGCGGCCGCCCGGGAACTCCCAGAGCAGAGGCAGCGACGCCGTGGGCGGCCGCTGGGTGATGAGGTAGCGGCCGTCCTTGTCGATCATCGCCCCGACCACCCGGATCTTCCGACGCATGTGCCACCTCGCGAGCCCTGCAGATTGTAGAATCGTGAGGACATGGCGTCCATCCGGTTCCTCGGCGCAGCCGGCACCGTCACGGGCTCGCGCTTCCTCGTCGAGTGGGGCTCCTCGCGCGTCCTCGTGGACGCCGGCCTGTTCCAGGGGCCGAAGGATCTGCGGCTCCGCAACCGGGCCCCCTGGCCGGTCCCGCCGGCCTCGCTCTCCGCGGTGGTCCTGACGCACGCGCACATCGACCACTCCGGGGCGCTCCCGCAGCTCGCGCGCGACGGGTACCGCGGCGCGGTCCACTGCACGCCCGCGACCCGCGACCTCGCCGGGATCGTGCTGCCCGACTCGGGGCGGCTCCACGAGGAGGAGGCGCGCTACGCGAACAAGCGCGGCTACTCGAAGCACGCCCCGAACGCCCGCCCGCTCTACACCGAGGAGGACGCCCTGGCGGTCCTCCCGCAGCTCTCCCCGCTCCGCTACGGCGAGCGCCGGGACATCGCACCGGGCGTCTCGCTCACCTTCCGGCGCGCGGGGCACATCCTCGGCTCGGCCACTGTCGAGCTCGCCCTCACGGGCCCGCGCGGAAAGCGGCTCCTGTTCAGCGGCGACCTCGGTCGCTACGGCGTGCCGATCCTGCCCGACCCCGAGCCGGGCATCGCCGCCGACGCGCTCGTCGTCGAGAGCACCTACGGCGGCAAGCACCACACCGACGCGGCGCCGGACGAGGCGCTGCGCGCGGAGGTGGAGCGGGCGGTCCGGGCGGGCGGGGCGCTCATCATCCCCGCCTTCGCGATCGGCCGGACCCAGGAGGTGCTCTACACGCTGAAGCAGCTCGAGGCGCGGCGCGCCATCCCGGAGCTGCCGGTGTTCGTGGACTCGCCGATGGCGCTCGACGCGACGCCCATCTTCCTCGCCCACCGCGAGGACCACGACGACGAGATGGCCCGCCGCGTCGAGGCCGGCGAGGAGCCGCTGCGCCCGGCCAAGGTCACGTTCTGCCGGACGCCCGATCAGTCGAAGGCGATCAACGGGGTCCAGGGGCCCTGCATCATCCTCTCCGCGTCGGGCATGGCGACCGGCGGGCGCGTGCTGCACCACCTCGCGCAGCGCCTCCCCGACCGCCGCACCACCGTGCTGCTCGTCGGCTTCCAGGCGGCGGGCACGCGCGGCCAGGCGCTCCAGGCCGGCGCGGCGACGGTGAGGATGTTCGGCGAGGACGTGCCCGTCCGGGCCCGCGTCGCCTCGATCGCCGGCTTCTCCGCGCACGCCGACGAGGACGAGCTCTCCCGCTGGCTCGCGACCTTCCCCTCCCCGGCCCGCCGCTCGTTCCTGGTGCACGGCGAGCCGGGCGCGCTCGCCGCGGCGCTCGCCCGCATGGAGCGGCTCGGCTGGCCCGCCCAGGTCCCGCGCCACCTCGAGGAGGTCCCGCTCCCGTGACCCCGCGCACCGCGCTCGTCCTCGGGGGCGGCGGCGCGCGCGGCGCGTACGAGGCGGGCGTGGTCCGCTACCTGCGCGGCCCGCTCGCCGCCGCGCTCGGCGGGCAGCCGCGGATCGACCTCCTCTGCGGCACCTCCATCGGCGCGGTGAACGCTTGCTTCCTCGCGGCCGGCGCGGACGCGCCGGCCCAGCAGGGCGAGGCGCTCGCCGACGTGTGGCGCTCGCTGCGGCTCGAGGAGGTCTACCGCTTCGGCCCGCTCGGCCTCGCCGCCCTGCCGCGCTACGTCTGGCGGGAGCTGCGGGCGCGGAGCGGCCGGCGCGAGACGTGGCGGCTCGCCGACCTCGTCCAGCCGGAGGCGCTCACGCGGCTCGTCGAGCGGCGCGTCGACTGGCCGCGGCTCCACGCCAACGTCCGCGCCGGCCACGTCGAGGCCCTCACCGTCACCGCCACGGACCTCCAGACCGGCAAGGCGGTGGTCTTCGTGGAGGGGCGCGGGGAGCTGCCGGACTTCGGGCGGGATCCCGGGATCGAGGCGCGCGCCCGGATCCTCGGCCCCGCCCACGCGCTCGCCTCGGGCGCCCTTCCCCTGCTCTTCCGGCCGGTGGCGCTCGAGGGCTCCTGGTTCACCGACGGGGCAGTCCGCATGAGCGTCCCGCTCGCGCCGGCGCTCCGGCTCGGGGCGACGCGGGTGCTCGTGGTGGCGCTCCGTCCCGAGGAGGCGGCGCCGCCGGCGCCCGCCCCCGCGCCCGCCGCCGAGCCTCCCACCACGGCCGCGCAGCTCGGCCGGATCCTCTCGGCGCTCCTCGTCGACCACACCGAGCAGGACCTCGACCGGCTCCGCCGGGTGAACCGCCTCGTGGCGCAGGGCGAGCGCGCGTTCGGCCCGGGCTTCGAGGAGCGGCTCGCGGGCCTCGCGACGCGCGACGAGGGCCCCCCGCTCCGGCGGATCGAGGACCTCGTCATCCGCCCGTCGCGCGACCTCGGCGACCTCGCGCGCGAGCACGCCGCCCGGCGCGTCGGGCAGCTCCGGCGCGGGAGCCTCGCCGCGCGGCTCCTCCGGCGCGCCGCCTCCGACGCGGACGCGGGGGAGGACGGGGCCGCCGACCTCGCGAGCTACCTGCTCTTCGATCGCGGGTACGCGGAGGAGCTCCTCGAGCTCGGCTTCGAGGACGCGCGGGCGGCGCACGGCCGGCTCGTCGTCTTCTTCGGGGCGCCCGGCGCCGCGGGGGCACGCAGCGCATGATCCCCGCCGGCCGCGTATTGCTGGACGGCGCGATGGGGACGGCGCTCCTCGCGGCCGGGCTCCCCGCCGGCGCCCTCCCGGAGGAGTGGCTCCTCGCGCGCCCGGAGGCCATCGGCGCGGTCCACGCCTCCCACGCGGCGGCCGGCGCGCGGCTCGTCCTCACCTGCACGTTCAACCTCGCGGCGCCCCGGCTCGAGGCGCGGCTCGACGCGCCGTCGCGGGCGCGCGCGGCTTCGCTCGCGGTGAAGCTGGCGCGCGAGGCCGCGCCGGCGGCGCAGATCGCGGGAGCGCTCGGCCCGACGGCGCTCGCGGGGCCGGGGCTCCGCCCCGCGCGCGCGGAGCTGACGGAGCGCCACGGGCGCGCGTGCGCCCTGCTCGCCGCGGCGGGCGTGGACCTCCTCTGGCTCGAGAGCCAGTACGACGCGGCCGAGGCCGAGCTCGCGCTCGAGGCCGCGCGCGCGACCGGGCTCGAGGTGGCGATCACGTTCGCGCTCCGGGACGACGGCGGCCGGCTCCGCGCGCCGGACGGCACGCCCGGCGAGGCGCTGCTGCTCGCCGCCGAGGCCGGCGGCGCGGTGGCCACGGGGGTGAACTGCGTCTTCCCGGGGGCGGGGCTCGACGCCCTCTCTGCGTGGGCCGCGGCCGCGCTCCGCATCCCGCTCGCGCTCAAGCCGAGCCCGGGGCTGCCCGGAGCGGTGCTCGGGCCCGAAGCCTTCGCGCGCGCGCTCGCGCCTGCCCTGCCCCACGCGCGGCTCGCCGGCGGCTGCTGCGGGGCGACGGGCGAGCACCTCGCCGCGCTCGCGGCGGCCTGGACGCGGTAGCCGGACCGCCCTCAGCCGGCGATCGCCGCGGCGAGCTCGGCCGGCGGCACGGCGACGGCGCCGAGCGCGCGGCGGAGAGCGGTCTCCGGCATCGACGGCACGACGGCGGTCTCGGGGGCCTGGCAGAGGGCGCGGCCGCCGGTCCGCGCCAGCGCAGCGAGCCCGTCCGCGCCGTCCTCGCCCATGCCGGAGAGGACGACGCCGACCGCGGAGGGGCCGAGCAGCGCCGCGCTCGAGAGGAGCCGGTTCGCGCTCGGCACGAAGCGGCCGGACGCGGGGAGCGTGGCGACGCCGCCGCACTCGATCACGAGGTCGCAGCCGCCCACGGCCACGTGCGCCACGCCGGAGAGGAGCGGCGCGTGGCCCGAGACGAGGTCCACGCGCCAGCCCGAGGCGCCGCGCAGCCACTCGACGAACGAGGGCACGAACTCGGCCTCCATGTGCTGGGCGATGACGACGCTGCGGCCGCGGGGGGGGAGCCGGCGGAGCAGGTCGGCGAGGATCCACACCCCGCCGGTGGAGCTCGCGACCGCGATCACCTGGCCTGGGGGCGCGGGGCTCGGCGGACGGCGGCCCAGGGGCGTGGGCGTGAGCGACGTCGTGGGCGTCGGGGTGGGCGTCGGCGTACGCGCAGGCGTGGGCGACTGCGCGGCCCGGCCTCGAGCCGCGGCCGCCGGCGGCGACCCCCGCCCGGCCCTCACCACCGGCACGCCGGCCATGAGCAGGATCCGCGCGGCCACGCCGCGGGCGCCGGCGGGCACGAGGTCGACGACGCCCGGCCCGCGCAGCTCGTCCGTGGCGGCCACGCCGGGCGGCAGGATGCCGATCACGGGCGCGGCGATGGTCGCCGTCGCGCGCTCCAGCCGCGCGTGGAGCCCGGCCCGGTCGCGACCGCCCACGACGGCGGCGCCGCGGTGCTGGCGGAGCAGGTTCGGGTTCGGCAGGTTCCCGAAGGAGCGCATCACCAGCGCCCCCGCCTGCGCCAGCTCGCCGTCGAGCCCGGGCACGGCGGCGAGCGCGAAGTCGTCGACCACGATGGCGAGGCTCATGCGGCGACGACCCCGAGCTTGCCGAGCGTCTCGGCGAGCAGGTCGGCGTTGAACCGCGACTTGAGCAGGTACGCGTCGGCGCCCGCCTCGGCGCCCGCCCGGCGCACCGCCTCGTCGTCCTGGGAGGTGAGGAGCACCACCGGCAGCCGCGCCGTGGCCGCCCCGGCGCGCACGGCGCGGGTGAGCGCGATGCCGTCGCGGCGAGGCATGTTCACGTCCGACACCAGCACGTCGGGCAGCCGCTCGGCGATCCGCTGCAGCGCCTCCTCCCCGTCGGCGGCGAGCCGGACGCGGAAGCCCTGCTCCTCGAGCAGCACCCGGAGCACCTCGCGCGTCGCGAGCGAGTCCTCGGCGAGCACCACCTCGAGGGCGCGCGGCGAGGCCGGCGCGGGCGCCCCCGGCGCCGCGCGGGCGCCGCGCGCGGCCGCGAGCAAGGCGCGCGGGTTCACGAGCGCGACCGCGGCGCCGTCGGCGAGCCGGCCGATGCCGGTGACGAGCGCGTCGTGCTCGGCCACGCCCGCCACCGAGGCGGGCACGAGCCCGGCCACGGCGCCGACGTCGTCCACCGCGAAGGCGGCGGCGCCCGCCTCGCCGCGGACCACGACCGCGAAGCGGCCGGCGCCCGGCGGCCCGGCGAGCCCCAGCGCCTGCGCGAGCGGCACGAGCGGCAGGATCGTCTCGCCCACCGCGAGCGTCCGCCCTGTGGGGCCGTCGTGCAGCGCGTCCCGGGCCGCGGCGAGGTGCACGGTCCGCTCGACCGCCCGCAGCGGCAGCCCGAACAGCCTTCCGCCCGCGCCGACGGTGAGCGCCTCCACCGCATAGACCTCGAGCGGCAGCGTGAAGGTGACGAGGCTTCCCTCGCCCGCTGCGGAGCGGACCTCGAGCCCGCCGCCCGCAGCGCGGGCGAGCTGGGCGACCGCCGAGAGCCCCAGGCCGCGGCCCGACACCTGGGTCGCGCTGGCGCGCGTCGACCCGCCCTCGTGCGCCCAGAGCTGCAGCACCTCGGCGTCCGAGGAGGCGGCGATGCGCGCCGCGTCGGCGCCGCGCTTCACGAGCGCCAGCCGGATGCCGGCCACGTCGAAGCCGGCGCCGTCGTCCGAGACCACCACGCTTAGCGTCGCCTCGCCCGCCTCGAGCGAGACGCCGAGCCGGCCGGTCGCGGGCTTCCCGGCGGCCTCGCGCGCGGCGGGGGTCTCGACGCCGTGGTCCACCGAGTTCCGCACGAGGTGGCGGATCATCCCGCGCGCGGACTGGAGCGTGCGCCGGTCGGCGCGCACCTCGCGCCCGGTGACCTTCACCTCGATCCGCTTGCCGAGCCCGGCGGCGAGCTCGCGCACCTCCTCCTCGAGGCCCGAGAGCGCCGCGTCCGCGGGCAGGAGGCGCAGCGACGCCACGATCGCCTCGAGCCCCGCCGCCGCCGCGGCGACGCCCTGGGCCGCGGTGGCCTCGCCCGCGCCGCCCGCCGCGAGCGCCTCGTGGAGCTGGCCGGCAGTGCGTGCGAGCGACGAGGCGAGCCGGAGCGCCTCGTCGACGTCCGCCGCGGGCACGCTGATCCGCTCCACGACCGCCTCCGCCGGCCGGGCGGCGACCGGAGGCCGGAGGTCGCGTGCCTCGACCGGGGTCGTCGCCGCGCCGAGCTCCTCCGCTCCAGCGGCCGGGGCTCGGGGCTCGGCCGGCGCGAGGCCGACGAGGGGCTCCAGCGCAGCCAGCAGATCCTCGGGGAACCCGTCGCCCCCCGAGGCGGTCATCCGGGCGACGCCCTCGCCGAGCACCTCGAGCGCGGTGCGCACGCGCTCGAGCCGGCGCGCCGCGTCGGCCGGGGCCTCCCCGCGCAGCCCGAGCGAGAGGTCCTCGAGGGCGTGCAGCACGTCCGCGACCCGGCCGAAGCCGAGCGCCGCCGCCGTGCCCTTGAGGCCGTGGGCGAGCCGCCCGAAGTCCTCGAGCGCGGCGCCGTCCGTGGCGATCCGCTCGCACAGGCCGCGCAGCCCCACCACCGTCTCGTCCGCCTCGGAGACGAAGAGCCCCACCAGGCGGGCGCGGGTGGCCGCGTCGAAGCTCACGGCCGCACCGCCTTCTGCGCCCAGGCGACGAGCCAGCCCGCGTCCACGAGCGAGGCGCCGCCCGCGAGCCGCCCCGCGAGCCGCAGCCCGTCGCCGTCGGGCGACGGCTGCGTGGCGGCGAGCCGGTCCTCGCCGAGATCGAGGGGCCCGCCCACCGCCACGGCCACGGGGCCTGCGGGGGTCGTGACGACGAGCGCCGGCGATCCCTCGAGCGCCGCCGCCCCCCGCACGGCGCCGGCCGCGTGGCCCGCGAGATCCGCGACCGGGAGCGGCACCTCCTCGACGTAGACGACGGCGCGCTCGGCGCCGCGGCCGAGCGGCACGCCGAGGGGCCGCGTGAGGCCCACCACCGCCCGCTCGACGATCGCGGTCTCGACCGCGCAGGGGCTGCCCGCGAGCGTGAAGGCCACCACGCGCAGGAGCCCTTCCCCGGAGTCCGAGCGATCTCCGTCGACGCGGGCGAGCTCTCTCGCGCGCGCCTCGAGCCGCTCCGGCTCGACGGGAACGAGGTGCGGCACCGGCAGCGCGGTCACAGTGACCCCCCGCGGTCGAGGAGGAGCGCGACGGCGCTGCCGAGCTGGCCGACCGAGAGCCCCTCGGCGCAGGGCACCGCCGCGTCCTGCGGCAGCGCCGCCGCCTGGTGGAGCAGCTCGCGCAGGACCCGCCGCGCGGTGGCGGGGTCGACGCGGAGGAGCTGCTGGCCGAGCACGAGTCGCGCGTAGAGGTCGCGCGGGTCGCGCGCGAGGGCGGCGCGCGCGGCGTGGAGCGCCTCCGGGCCGCGCCCGGCCTGCGCGTGCTCGACCGCGACGCGGACGTGCGCGGCGACGGAGTCGGAGCCGGCGGGCAGCGCCGCCGGCGCCGCGTCGGCGGCCGCCGGGCAGCGGGCGCGGGCCGGCCGGGCCGCCGGGCGGGCGCGCTCCACCCGGCGCGCCCTTGGCGCCGGTGCGGGCTCACGCGGCGAGCCGGCCCGGCCGGCGCCGAGGTGCGCGAGCGGCGCGAGCACGCCGGCCGCGTCCACGAGGTGCGACTCGGCCGCGCTGAAGACGAGCACGGCGCCGGCGTCGAGCCCGCCCGCGAGCGCCCCCGCGAGCCGCGAGGCCTCGGCCGGGCGGAAGTAGATGAGCACGTTCCGGCACAGGACGAGGTCGAAGCCGCCGAGCACGGCGGAGCCTGCCGCGGCCATCTCGACGAGGTTCCCCGTCTCGAAGCGGCAGAGGGCGCGGACGCTCGGATCCACGCGGTACCGCCCCGGGGCGCCGTCGGGCTGCACCCGGCCGCGCAGCGCGGCGGGCCGGGCGCGCTCCACCGCCCACGCGCCGAGGATCCCCGCCCGCGCCGCCTCGACGCGCGCGCGTGACGGATCCACGCCGAGCACCAGCGCGTAGGCCGAGGCCGCCGAGGGGGGGAGCCCGCGCGCCTCGAGGAGCCCCTGGAGCAGGATGGCGGCGCTGAAGGCCTCGGCCCCGGTGGAGCAGCCGAGCGAGAGCACACGGACCGGCCGCCCCTCGCGCGCGGCGCGGTCGAGCTTCTCGGGCAGCACCGCCTCGCCGAGCCAGCTCCACAGGCCGTCCTCGCGGAAGAGCCAGGTCTCGTCGATGGGGAGCCGGTCCACCACGCGGCCGAGGAAGGCCGGGTCGGCGGGGTGCGGGAGCCCGTCCGCGGCGGCGCCCGCGATGGCGTCGGCGATCTGGTCGTCGGAGAGCCCCTCGAGGGCGAGCCCGTAGGCGCCCTCGAGCGCGCGGCGCGCGGCCGCGACGGCGAGCCGGTCGGCGATCACGCCGCGGCCCTCGGCAGGACGTAGGCGCCGGCCACGGCCTGGAGCCCGGACGAGAGGCCCCGTGCCTGGCCCGAGAGATCGCCGAGCTCCTCCAGCAGCGAGACGAGGATGAGCCCGGGGAAGAGCGAGGAGACGAGGCCGATGCCGGTGGTGGCGAGGATCGTCCCCGCAGCCACCCCCTCGACCAGCACGAGGCTCGCGCCGAAGACGGCCCCTCCGACCGTCCACCCGAGCACGTTCGAGAAGAGCTCGATGCGGCGCGGCAGCTCGAGGATCCGCACGAGGCGCGCGGCGGGCGGCTCGCCGGCGCGCTCCGCGAAGGCCGCCCGCAGGAGCGCGCGGGAGACGAGCCACTGCTGGACGGACGCGATCGCCAGCGCCGGAGCGAGCGCCGCCCCGAGCAGCGCGCCGAACGAGAGCGACCCGGTGTCGACGGTGAGCGGGACGACGTAGGCCGCGACCCCCGCGCTCGGGAAGGCGGTCGCGAGCACGTGCCGGAAGACCCGGCGGTGCAGCCGGCGCAGCGCGTCGGTCAAGGACGCGACCCGGCCGCGGCGGCGGCCGCGAGGGCGATGTGGCGGTTCACGGTCTCGATGAGGGGCTGCGGCTGGATGGGCTTGCGGAGGACCTCGCGCGCGCCGGCGGCCCGCGCCCTGCGCGCGGTCTCCGCGTCGGCGCTGGAGGTGAGGATCACCACCGGGACCGCGCGGGTGCTCGGGTCGTCGCGCAGCGCGGCGCACAGGCCGTAGCCGTCGAGCCGCGGCATGCGCAGGTCGGCGAGCACGAGGTCGGGCGGGTTCTCGCGCACCTTCTCGAGCGCCTCCACGCCGTCGGCCGCCTCGACGAGCTCGACGTCCTTCGCGATCAGGTAGACCTTCACGAGCTCGCGGGTCACGCGGCTGTCATCGACGAGCAGGATGCGCTTCATGGGTCCGTCCGGGGCAGAGCAGCGAGGGCGAGCAGGCGCGGCACGTCCAGCACCGCGAGCGGGCGAGCGGGGTCCGAGTAGCCGGCGACGAGCGGGCCGCCGGGGCCGCGCGGCGCGGGGACGTGAGCGAGCACGTCCTCCACCGCGTCCACCCACAGCAGCGCGCGGCCGCCGGGACCGGAGAGCAGCACCATCTGGTGCTCCGGCGCGAGGCGCGCCTCGGGGAGCGGGCCGAGCAGCGCGCCCGCGAAGACGACGGGGACGAGCGCGCCCGCGACGGCGACGACGGGCGGCGCGGCCTCGGGCGACGGCCGGGCGGCGGGGAGCGCCGCGGGCAGCACGCGCTCGACGTGGCGCATCGGGACGAGCAGGCGGAACGCCCCCGCGCGCACGGCGACGAGCTCCTCGCCGGCCCGGAGCGGGTCGGGATCGGTGGGTCCCGGTGCGAGCGCCGGAGCGAGACTGGACGGCATCTCTCGCTCGCAGTGAAACATCCGTACCACGCGCGAGGGTCGCGGCCGCCCGCGACGCCGGACCGGGGGAACGCCCGGATTCCGCGGGGTCACGCGGAGGACAGGAAGGGACGTACGCCCCGTGCAGGTGCACTCCGGGTGCGGTCTTGCGCGACCCCGGGTGCGCGTCGACCCGAGCGCAGCGCGTCAGCGGCGACCGGGGGCGTTACCCTGCGTCCGGGTTCAGGCCGGCGCGAGGGCGCGAGGGTAGGAGCCGAGCAGGTGAAGCTGGTGGACCCGGGCCCGCACGCCGTCGAGCGCGGCCGCCGCGCGCGGCTCGAGCCGGTGCCCCTCGAAGTCGAGGAAGAACACGTAGTGCCCGAGGGCCTGCTTCATGGGGCGGCTCTCCACCTTGGACAGGTTGAGGCCGCGCCGCGCGAGCTCGCCGAGGACCTCGTACAGGCCGCCGGGCTGGTCGCGGTCGAGGGTGAACGCGACGCTGGTGCGGTCGTCCCCGGTAGGCGCCTCGTCCTCGGCCGCCAGCAGGACGAAGCGGGTCACGTTCTCGTCGACGTCCTGGATCGACTCCGCGGCCAGCTCGAGGCCGTAGCGCGCGGCCGCGGCGCGGGAGCCGATCGCGGCCGCGCCGGGCGCGCCCGCCGCGACCTGCCGGGCGGCGTCGGCGGTGGACAGGGTCGGCTCGAGGGCCGCCCCCGGCAGCCGCTCGCGCAGGAAGCGGCTGCACTGGCCGAACGGCTGCGGGTGCGAGAGGACGCGCCTCACGTCCTCGAGCCGCGTGCCGGGGCGCGCGAGCAGGTGCTGGCGGACGAGCAGGAGCAGCTCGCGCCGGATGAGCGGCCCGGGCTCGTGCACGAGGAGGTCGAGCGTCGCGCCCACGCTGCCCTCGATGGAGTTCTCGATGGGGAGCAGCGCCGCGTCCACGGTGCCGCGCCGCAGCGCTCCGTAGGCCTCCGCGAAGCTCGGCGCCGGAAACGGCTCGGCGCCGCGCGCGAGCTCGCAGCGCGAGACGGCCTCCTCGCTGAAGGTGCCGGGTGGGCCGAGGTAGGCGACGCGCATCCGGGGCTCATATCACGCTGGCCGGGCGGGGGCGCGCGGAGCCCGTCAGCCGCGGCCGCCGGCGTGCGGCTACCGCTCCGCGGCGCGCGGCGGGACGAGCGCGCCGACCGCGCCGAGCAGCTCGCGCGCGCCGAACGGCTTGAAGAGCGTGGCGTCGGGCGCGAGGAGCCGCTTCACGTGCGGGCTCTGCACCCCGGTGGTGACGATGACGCGCGCCGCCGCCAGCCGCGGATCCTTGCGGACCTCCGCGAGCAGCGAGGCGCCGTCGAGCCGCGGCAGCACGAGGTCGAGCACGAGCACGTCCGGGGGCGACGCGCGCGCCGCCGCCAGCCCTTCCACCCCGTCGGCGGCGGTCGCGACGTCGTAGCCCTCCCCGGCGAGGAGGTCGGCCACCAGATCGCGCTGGAGGTCGTTGTCGTCGACGACGAGGACGCGGATCGCGGCGCTCACCCGACGAGCTTAACGCACCGCCCCGCCCGCCCGCCCCGCCCCGTTCGATGCCGGGTCGAGGTCACCCCCGCCCTTCGCACGCCCCGGCGAGCGCGCCCGGGAGTGCGCGGATGTCGGACAGGAACGCGTCGGGCGCCGCCTCGGCGAGCGCGGCGCGCCCGCACGCGCCCCACAGCGCCGCGATCGTCCGCACGCCGGCCGCGCGCCCCGCCGCGATGTCGTGCGGCGAGTCGCCGACGAAGACCGCGCCCTCCGTCCCCGCCCCGAGCCGCGAGAGGGCGAGCCGGACCGGGTCCGGGTGCGGCTTGGCGCGGGCGCAGCTGTCCGCCCCGATGACGACCGGCACGAACGGGAGGAGGCCCGTGTGCCGGAGCGTGCGGTGCGCGCCGGCCTCGACCTTCGCCGTGACCACGGCGAGCGGTCTCCCGCTCGCCGCCAGGGCGGCCACGGTCTCGACCGCGCCGGCGAAGGCGCGGGTCAGCCGGTCGTGGTGCTCGAGCCAGTACGCGCGGTAGCGCTCGACGAGGAGGTCGACGTCCTCCGACACGCGGGCGAAGGAGGCGATCTGCGCCCGGAGCGGGGTGCCGATGCCCGCGACCCACTCGGCGTCGGTGGGGCCGGCCCCGTAGCCCTCGAAGGCATGGCGCGCCGCGGCGAGGATGAAGGGCACGGTGTCCACGAGGGTGCCGTCGAGGTCGAACAGCACGGGCGGGAGCCGGGGCAACGTCAAGGGGAGCGAATGATAATCCAAAAACCCGCCTCGCCCTCCGCCGCCGCATGACTACCTTTTGACCGAGATGACGGGCGCGGCGATCGTCAGGTGGCAGGAGGGGGGAGCGATCGTGCTGGCGGTCCACGGGGCGTTCGACGGCGCCTCGGCTTGGACGCTGCGGCTCGCGATGGACGAGGCGCCCGCGTGGCGGTACGTCGTCGACCTCACCCACGCCGTCGAGGCGTGCGAGTTCGCGGCCGCCGTCCTGGCCGCGTGGTGGAGCGAGCGCCGCCGGGCGGTGGCGCTCACCTTCCGGCCGGGCGCGCCGGAGCATGAGCGCCTGCTCGCCGCGTACGGGCTCGAGCTCGAGGAGCGCGACGCGGCGACGGTGCTCCAGGCGGGCTGGCTCCCGGCCGGCTCCGGCGTGATGGCCTGAGCGCGAGCGGCCGCCGCGGCGTCGGGTCTCCCCCTGGCGAGTCGTAGGTCCGACTCGCCATTCACCCATCGTTACTTGGGCGCTGCGATTCACCACGCCCGGCGTGCGTGCCGCGGTTCACCCACAGCGCCTCACGACCCGGAATGGGGGACAGCGGACCATCAACGGAACGTCAACAATCGCTCCATTGGATCCTGTCCCGAGAGACCCACCCACGCAGCGCGGAGGGACCATGGACCGCATCCACTTCTGCTCGGCCGGCGCACCGCTGTGCAAGGCGCCGAACGCGCTGTGGTGCACCATCCTGCGCGACGCCGTGACCTGCCCCACCTGCGTCGCCTCGCTGGCCGAGCGCGGCGTGCCGCAGCCCGCCGCGCGCGGCGACGCCGCGCGCCTCTCGCCCGTGGACAAGCTGATGCCCTGAGGCCGCGCCGGACGCGCGAGGTCG
>Ga0184637_10000245_pt1 | contig 39908 bp, 33 predicted proteins | sample PLM3_127_b2_FD_133143 | JGI IMG/M metagenome (GOLD analysis project Ga0184637, IMG submission 133143) | Groundwater sediment microbial communities from an aquifer in East River, Colorado, USA - PLM3_127_b2 | ecosystem: Environmental > Terrestrial > Soil > Riparian zone | place: USA: East River... | reverse complement strand
CCGAGCTCCAGGACCGCCCCCACCTTTCCGTTCACCTCCACCTGGCCGCTCGTCGGGGCGAGGGTTCCGGCGAGGATCTGAAGGAGAGTGCTCTTGCCGGAGCCGTTCGGTCCGAGGATCCCCCAGCTCTCTCCGGCGCGGACCTCGAACGTCACGCCGCTGAGAGCCTCGAATCGATGCGCCGAGTCCTCGGCGCGTTTCCGACAGTACGCGCGGGCGCGCGCGGGAAGCACCGTCGATCCCGCGAGCGACCGATGGACGCGCCCTACGAGGGCCAGAGACGGCCGGCGCCAGATCGCGTAGGTCTTCGAGAGGTTCTCGACCCGCACCCGCACGTCGTGCGCCCCGTTCGAGGACGCTAGCATCTACGGGGCCCCGGTCCGGCGGGCCGTCTCGGCACTCCACTTCCCTTGTCCGTCCCCGATTCTGCTGGGTCGGATAGCGAGAACGCCGCCGAGATCGATGACCATTACACCTCCGCTCTCGTGAAACTCTATCACTGAACCTTATGCACGCTTACGCTCGTCCAGCACGAGGCGCACCTTTCGCACCAGTTCGTCGCTGGAAAATGGCTTGGAAAGAAGGACGTCCCGCGACTCCTCGACCCCGTGCTTCAAAAGAGCGTCGTCGGTATGGGCGGAGATGAGAATCACCGGAAGATCCTTCGCCCCTTGGCGAACGCGTTCCGTCAGTTCGCGCCCGTTCATACCGGGCATGACGACGTCGGTTACGATCAAATCGATGTGCCCGTTGAAGTCGTGCATCACTTCAAGGGCCCGCTCTCCCGAGTCGGCTTCCAGCACGCGGAAGCCGCTGTTTTCGAGGATTTGAACCAGACCAGTGTGAACGGAATGGTGGTGTACGACAAGGCGATGAGCGAATCGGAAACCACGTGAAGCCAAACCAGTTTCGGCGTCCACAGGTAGCAAAAACCATGGGCATGAATTGATCCATCGAACTTTTCTCCGGAGAGCCCGACCCGCCTAGGTTCCGCCCATGATAGTACCAGCAGGGCGAGGTTTCGTGGTCACCGCGCCAGGATCTCTCGCCGTAAAGGCCGCCACCGATAGCGGCACTCGGTGAGGTGGAGCACCGAGTCGAGCCGCGCGACCCCGTTTCCCAACTCACCCCTCTCGAAGTACTCCCCGAAGTGAGTCTCGGGACGGGACCACCGGGCACACCAGGGATCGCGATCGACGGTCAATATATAGAGGTAGCCCCCTTTGCGATCGACTCCGAGCGCGTCATAGCACTCGACGAGAGGCTCATGGAGCTCCTCGAGAGAGGACCACACCGAGCCGGGAGATCGGTCGAGCCCCGGTCTTGTATCGAACACTCCGAACAGGCGCCCTCCGGAATCGGGAGGCTCTGGGTCGATCCCGAGCGTGAGCCGGTCGCCCTCTCGGAGCATCGTCATCTCGGCGGCGCCGAAGTCGTGAAACTTGAACTCCGCGAGCGCGTTTCCGACCGCCCGCATGACGGGGTGGTTCGTTTCGCTTCGAACGAAGTACCCGCCACGTCGCCACGATCCATCGGCGCTCGAGTAGCGGACGGCGGCGCGGTAGCTCGCCTGGTAGAAGCAGACGCCAAAGAGAGAGGGAACCCCCCTCGGCCTCAAGTCGCGAAGCGACGACACGAGCACTTGAATCCAGGCGCTTCCCTTGTGGATTTCCGGCTCGAGGGGAGGAGGGAGAAGCGCTCTCAGGGCGTCCGGCGCGACGGCATAGTTGAGGGAGAGGGCCTCCACCCATACCGTATGGACGGCGGTCAGCCAGGGGATGCTGGGGCAGTCTTCACGAGAGGCAGATGCGGGGCTCGGGTCCATCGCCGCCGCGATGTCGGCTTGCGCCTCCAGGAGCGCGCGAATCCCCGCGCTCGTAAGCTCGAGGAGCCCGCCCCGGGGAGCGATCTCTCCCCGCTCCCGTAGGGAATCGATCGCGATGGCTGCGTTACCGCGAGCCACTCCGGCGGCGACCAAAGCTTCAGAGAGATCCTGGAGCGTGAGGCCGACGCGGGACGCGGCGAGCGCTCCCAGCGCGGCAATCTTGATAGGCCGCATGGGTTCGACAGGCGCGATGGGAGCGTTCCCGCTCACACCAGCCTCGCTTGTGGCGGAGTCGAGGGCGCGACTCGGCGCCTTCGGGCGCGGTCCATGAGGAGGCCGGCGGTGAACTGACAGCAGCCCCAGATCGCTCCCAGGATCACGAACTGCCAGTCGGGGTAGAGCGACATGGCGAGGGAGGCCAGAGCGAAAACTCCGGCGATCAGAAACCAATTCTTGCCCATGAGGCCGCCCATCATGGAGAAACTGAAGGCCGATAAGATTCCAATCACCGGACCGAGCGTGAACACCTTGAATCCCGAGAGGTGATTGGCGAGGCCGGTCAGCGCCACGGTGGCGATGAACGTCGTCCAGATGAGCCAAATCATGTTTTCCACGAACGTGGTTGCGCCGGCGGTGCGAGATTTGAGGACGAAGATGGACGGAATGTTGAAGAGGAGCACCATGCTCCATAGCGCCACATAAGGCCAGGGCGACTCGTGGCCTCTCCACATCAGGAGGTTCGTTGCCAGGAAAGCTCCGGCGTTTACGATCCCGTGCACCATCCAGATCACCCCCCAGTTCTGGAGCGTGGTGTCGTCGCGGGCCTGACTCACGACCTTGCGCAACAATTCCAGGGCTTCGACAGCCTCTTGCCGGTTCATGAAGTCAGAATAAGAGGCCACCTTGGCTCTTGCAAGCAGATGGGCTATAAAAGGGCGCTCGAAATGACGTCGCTCTATCCACGCATCGTCGGCGACCGCTGGAGAGAGCTGCCGGAGCAGCTTCGTCGATGTTTCGAGACGCCCCTAAACGCGGAAATGCGAGCCTCGGGTCATTTCCGAGTTCGCTGGGGCGATCGAGCGCTGGCTCGCTGGCTCGCCCGGATGGGCGGTCTTCCGCGGGCAGGAGAGAGGGTCGAAGTCGAGCTCACCGTGACTTCCGACGCCGAGGGCGAGACCTGGAGGCGACGCTTTGGAAGCGACGAGCTCGTCACCCGGCAGTGGGAAGAGCGCGGCCTCCTGACGGAGCGAGCGGGTTCACTCGAGCTTCGCTTTCGATTGTCCGTTTCAAACGGGCGGCTCTTCTTTGAGCAGGAGGGAGCAGGACTGAACGTGGGCGGGGCGCGAATTTCGCTTCCGCGGTGGCTCGCACCCCGGGTGAGCGGGTGCGCTTGGGAGCATGGCGAAATGCAGGTCTCGGTCGAGGTGAGCTTTTCCGGCGTGGGCCTCCTGTGCCGCTACGAAGGCGGCCTCGAACGAAAGGAAATGCCGCAATGAAAACCGCGCTCTGGTTGCTCGCTGTACAGGGTGTTCTGGGAGCGTTCGACACCCTCTACTACCATGAGTGGCGCGCACGACTTCCTGGCTGGAGCGCTTCGTCGGGAATCGAGCTGCGCCTTCACGCCGGGCGCGACTTCATTTACGCCGTTCTCTTTGGAACGCTCCCCTGGGTGGCCTGGCACGGCGCCTGGGCCATCTTCCTCGCCGCGCTCCTCGCGGCCGAGATCGCGATCACCCTCGCGGATTTCATCGTGGAGGATCGGGTCCGAGCTCCCATCGGCGGAGTGTACGGAGGCGAGCGCGCCACCCACGCGATCATGGGAATGGTGTACGGAGCGATGCTCGGTCATCTCGCGCCCGCGATGGCGCTCTGGTGGGCAAGGCCGACCGCCCTGGTGCTCGCGCCCGCTCCGCTGCCCGGGGAACTTCGGTGGACTCTTACGGCCATGGCGGCCGGCGTGCTCTTATCCGGCCTGCGCGATCTGGCTTCGGCTCATGGCATCCCGAAGAGCTCGTGGCCCTGGGGGTGACGCTTTCAGTCGCTCGATTCGAGGCGGACGCGGGGGTTGAACGATTCGTCGCCCTTTTGCCATTTCAGGCGAGCCTCGTACGCGGCGAGGAGCTTCGAGCTCTCGCGCAGGCGATAGACGGCACGCTGGATGCGTTCGACGTACGGGCTCAGCTCGGCGACGCCGTGCTGGTCGATGAGGGCCACATTGATCTCGATGTTCTGAAGCGGCGTGTTGGTCAGGTCGTGAACCCCGAGGAGCGCCCGGGCCACCTCGCGCGGAGGAGCGCCAGTCGGCCTAGCTCTGCACGACGGACCGGATCGGGATCTCGCGAGCCAAATCTTGACAGGAGCAGGTCGAGAACAGCGGCCTCCTCCTTGAAATCCACAGCACTGTGGCATCGACGTCCTTCGTCGCTCGAGGCTCTCCCCATCGGGAGACCACCATGCCGCCAATCACACAGGCGGATCGGCCGCTGACACTCAGGAAGCTGAGGAGTTCCTCCGCCGCCTCCACCAGCGGGGGTGGTGTCACGAGCGCTCGGCAAGGCGCCGCAGGACGTCGTGGATCACGCGCAGTCCCTCACCGTTATCCCCGGGACCGAGGGCCATGGGCCAGAGCAATTCGACGGCGATACGAGCCGATTCGACGTCCGTGAGCTGGCGCAACTCGGACACGCGGCGTGCCTCGAGGGTTGGTCCCAGCCGTGCCCAGCTATTGAGCCACTCGGCGGTCTTTGCGCGGGCTTCGGCATCGAACAGCCGCACGGTACTCATGACGTCATTCTAGCGCGCCAAGACCACCGGCGGTCTCATCACGACTGGGGACAGGTGCATGCCGACCCATAACAAAGGCGTCACCGGAGAGATAGCGCAGGGTCTCCGAAGAGGTGATAGATGGCGAGAAGCTCGGGGAACGAGGTGTCGTGAAGGAAACGCTGTTGAGCCTTGGCGAGGGCCTGGCCGAGGGTGGAGTGTCGTCCGTTGGAAAGCTCGTCGAGGATGGCTTTGTGGAGCCGGTGAGCGGGCTCGTTCACGCTCAATCCGCTGGGGGCGATGACGGCGAGAGCTCCCCGGTCCTCGGCCTTGAGGAGCTCCTCTCCGAGGGAATCGAAATAGGGGAAGTGAAAGTAACCGTTCAAGCAGTCGAGGGTGAGGACGAGGGGTTTATGGTTACGATGCGCGAGAAGGTTGACGGAGCCGGCGTCGAAGAGGTTCTCGCTGGCCCAGAGGTGGATGCCGCCGTGTCCCATGTAGCTGATGGAGGAAGCGTCTTCCAAGTCGAAGGCCTCGAGGATGGCGCTGCGGGTGTCGGCGACGCCAAGAGCTGCGAGAGAGATGTGCCGTGTGGGGCGCGAAGCAAGGACCGAGCTCATGAGGTCTTTGGCGTCGAGGTCGAAGTCTCCCGCGGCATCGGGGTTGTCGGTAACGAGGACGACGGGACCCCGAAGGTCCGAAGCGCCGGTCTCGAAATCGAGGAGCTTCTGGACCATGGCCGCGAGCTCGAGTGGGTCGCCCGCGGGAAGCCGACCGATGGCGACGTCGGGAAGAAGGTCGTCGCCGTTGACGGAAGCGAGGGCGGGGTCGGAAGCGGTCCAGAGAAATGTCGTCCTCAGTGGCAGAGCGGGGACGAGGTTTTGAGCATGGGTTCCGAGGTAGTCCTTGAAGTCGTAGGAGGCATCGCCGAGAAGAAGGACGTAACGGATACCGCCTTGCCAGTGGTGATAGGCATAGGAGAGGAAATCGCGGATGGCCTCGGGCCGGCTCTCGCCGTAACCGAATTCGTCGAAGAGCTCGTCGATGGGTACGGAGGCGACCTCGAGACCCTGACGGCGCCTCAAGTCTAGAAGGGGTTTTGCGGTCTGGAGGAGCTCTCTCGGCCCGATGGCGACGTAATCGGCGCGGTGGGTCGGGAGCTTCCAGCGAGGGGCGGAGGCCGGGCGCACGTCGGCCCGCAATACGGATGCGGGATCGACGACGGTGTAGGAGCGGCCGGCCTCGACGTGGAAGCGGAGCGTGTTCTGTAACAGGCGGGCACCGTCGAGCCATCGCGGCGTATCGTCCGCCCCAGGCTCCGGAGGGGTGACGTCGACAACGATGGGGTTGGAGGTGAAGGGGGAGACCTCGGCCGTACCCGATTGGTCCCAGCTCCCCTCGAGGAGTCCGCCCTCGGCGAGCGCGAGCCTTGGGTAGGTGAGCGTAAATCGGTCGAGGAACACCATGGAGTACTGAGCCTCGGTGTCGCCCACGTTCTCGAGCTCGAGTTGATTGCCGGCTTCCCGTAGAACACCCGGGGGAATTTCGAGCGCGAGCGTTCGGCGCTCCTTGCCGTTCCATTGGTCTTCACCGGCGAGAGAGCCGTTCACGTAGAGCCGGACGTGGTGGTCGGGAGATGAAGGAAAATCGCTCGCTCCCTGGAGAACGACTTCGAGCTTCGAAGGCATGCTCGAAGGAGCGAGACCGCTCGCCGGGAACGAGAACGTTTTCGCGCCCGGGGCGAGAACCATGTCCCATAGCCAGAGGTCTTCGGCATCGACCAGCGCCGCCTGGTAGTACCGCTGCTCTTCGAATCGCGCGCTCGTCTGGAAGCGGCCTGCCGGAGTCTCTCCCGGCCCGGCGCTCTCCCGGGGCATACGCTCGCCTCCGCTTCGGAGCTCGAGCTCGTAGACCGCCCCCGTGCCGTAGGGATTGGCCTTTCCCCCCTCGCTCCAGAAGAGGAGCCGCGAGCCCGGACCCATCGTCTGTGAGGCCGGCTCCAGGTGAAACGCCACCGGGCTTCCTAGACGGCTCAGAGAAAGGCTCGATGCCGGAAAACCTCTTCTTCGTTTGCCGAAGAGCTCCTCAAATCGCACTTCGTACAGGCCGCGCTCTCTCGCCGCCAATCGCGCCACCACCGACCGCGCTCGTTGCTTGTTTCTCTCTCGACGCCCTCTCACTCCGTCTCGCGACACGCGCTCCGAGGGCTCGCGGCCCCGGAAGACGACCGTCACCAGGAGCGTCCGCGCCAGCAAGAGCCGCCCCGACGCACCATCCCACCTCACCGGAGCCATTTCCACTTGAGCGTTCTTCACGTCCCCCTGAAACGCGATACTCGCGATGCGAGCGTCCTTTTCGGGCAAGAGAGCTCGGGACAGATCGAGTTTCTTCGATGCCGCCGAATGCCGTAGTCTCTGAGTTCCGTCCCTCGAGGCCACTAGCTCCGTCTTCTCCGCACCCGCCGGCCGAAGCTCCAGACTCTCCATCCGGCTCGGACGAACCGAGAGCACTTCCACCTTGCGGCCCGCGACCACCTCGAGCCAGTGCCGTTTCACCGGCAGACCCAGCTCGTCGTCCGCGGCTACGAATCCCGGAATCTCGATACGAACCGTTCCGTCTTCCTGCGGCTCCGCGTAAAAACCCTCCGTCGTCAGCTCCAGCACCACTTGTCCCGCCGCTCGACTCACCACCCGCAGGCTACCCGCTTCCGGAGCGCCGTAGGTCATTCGCGAACGAGACTCGTCTTCGGGCGGAACCACCGTCCCCGCTTCCGCGCGGGGAGTCGCCGACACCGGTCCGTGGCGTTTCGTTCGCCCCGTCGTCTCGATGTCTTCCAGCAAGTAAAAGTACGTCGTCCCGTTCGATAATCCCGTATCCCGGTACCGGTAGCTCGCTCCCGCCGGCGACGAGCCAAGCCCCGGGATCACCGAGCTCGTGAGACGCTCCCACGGTCCCTCCTCGTTCATCGACCGGTACAAGTGAAATCCGAGATTGTCGAGCTCGCTCCCAGTGGTCCAAGAGAGAGCCACCGCCGAGTCCGCGGGCGAGGCGGTGAACGTCAGCAGGTCTACTTTTGTCGTGGCCTGGCAGACCCGCAGGCCGATCTGGGTGACGGCGAGGTCATCGCCGTTGAATCCGGTTGCCGCATCCCAAAGCGACAGAACGGTCGATGTCTGGGCGGCTCCGGTGGTGAAGACGTAGTGAAACCGGGTCCAGAAGTCACCCTCGGCGGACGTCTCGTTGGCGACGGTCAGGCTCGTGCCGATCTGCGTCCCGCGAGGGGTGAAGGGGTTGGTGGTCGATCCGTCACGGAAGAACTGAATGATGGGCTCATCCGTAAGGAAGAGTGTGCCGGGTGCAACAACGTTGCTGGCGTAGAGGTAGAAGACATATGTCGTGTTCGCGCTGACGCCGAGCTGCTGCTGCCAGAACATGTAAGGGGCGCCCGTGTCGTTGCCGTTGACGTAGAGCCAGTTGGTCGCCGCGCTCACCCCGCTGCTCGGGTCTCCGGAAAAGCTGGACTGATTGCTAGAAGGGGCGTAGATCTTGGGCCCGTTTTGGATGGACACCTGAGTGTCCGGCGGCTTCAAATCGTCGCCGGCGTAGGGTACACCGGCAATGAATCCTCCCGACCCGGGAGGGATGGGAAAATCTCCGTTCGCGACGAGGTTCGTCCCCAGCATGTTGCCCGAGGGACACCCCGTGCCCCGCGGCGCCGGGCTCGTGCGATCGTCCGCGCCGGCGTCCCAGGGTCCGACGCGTCCTGCACCGTCGATGTCGTCCGCGAAAATCGTGGTGAGGGTCGCGCCGGCATCGACGGCCGTGCTCCCCGATTCAATGTGGAGGTTCTCCGAAAGGGCCGTGGAGTTGAAGAAACTGACGCTTGCCACCGTTGCCGCGTAGATCCCTCCCGCCCGGGGGTTCGGTCCAAGGTCGGCGTTGAACGGACCGGAGAGCGGTGCCGCATCTCCCGTAATGTTGTGGCTGCTTCCGACGTCCGGCCAGAGCAGGTTGAAATCAGGCGCTCCGCCGTCGTCCACCATGATGTTGTTCCGCGCGAGGACCCAGGGGAACGCGGCGAGGTTGCTCCCGAGGATCTCGGCGTTGTTCCCGCCGTTCTCGAGAAACGTGTTGTTCAGGATCCGGACCCGGCTTCCCGGGTTCATCGTGGCGGCGTCGATCTCGACTCCCGAACGGGTGTTCCGATAGATGAAGTTGTCGTAGATATCGGCGACCCCATCGGGGGTGAAGTATCGGATGCCCAGGCCCAGATTGTTGTGAATGAGGTTGTGTGCGGCCACGCTGTGACTCGGCTGTGCGATGGTCACCCCCAACTGGATGCCGTGAGAGCCGGCCCCCTGGCCCCCGGTGACTTCCAGCCATTCGACGCTCACGTACTCGTCCCGAATGTCGATGCCGACGTTGGCGTTCGTCGCGCCGTTCGTCACGAGGACGCCGGTTCCGGGGATTCCGTTGTGGCGGTTGCCCGGGTCGGCGGTGAGGCTGATCGTATGGGCGGCGTCGGTCGTCGTGCCGTTGAATTGAAGGACGATGCTGGCGCCGTTCGTGAAAGAGGAGTCCTTGTATGCGATGCCCACCTCGCTCCGGTTGTCGGCGACGAGATTGGCGCTGGCGACGGGGAAGAAGGGACAAGCCCCTCCCAGGGAGATGCAATTCTCCCAGGCCTGAAGTGTCGTGAACTGACGCGCGATTGTGTAGGCCTTTCCGCTCCCCGTGGCTCCGATGTAGGGAACCGTCAATCGAAGCTGGGTGTCGCTATCGACGGCGCCTACCGTGTAGTCCACCCCCGCGACGTTGATGCGATCGCCTCGGCCCCGGTTCGAGGCCAGCCACGTGGTGCCTCCGGCGCCGGTCACGACGTGAGAGCCGTTCGTCGCGGTCACCGTGCCGACGGCGTAGTCGACCGCGGTTCCGATCGAGCGCAGGTTGCAGGCTCCGGCGGAAGGGCCGCCCCCCGCACATGCAGAGAGGGTCGTCGGCGAAGAGCAGGTTGCCGTCACCGGCGGCGGCGATGCGTCTTCGGGTCCGATGGTCTTGAAGAACGTCCCCGGACTGTTGAGGCTGTTCCAGGTAGTCTGGATCCAGTCCGCGGAGCGTGCGGAGCTGGAGACACGGACTTCTTCGATCTGCCCATCGAGGTGCTGCCCATTGCTGTCATCTCCAATGCGTGTGTACTGCGGGATGTCGGCGTAGGTCGCTCCGGGTCCGTCCGCGGCGACCTGCACGCCGTTGAGGTACAGGGTGCGAAGCTGCCCGGCGTCATACGTCCCCGCGAGGTAGTACCACTGGCCGGCAAGAAGGGCCGACGGCCCATTGAGGTTTCCGCCGGTCACGAAGTACCAGCCGAGGAACGGCTGGTTGGTGTCGCTCACCCAGAGCCCGGTCCAGTCGAAGTTGGGTCCAGGTTGCTCGTCGCGACCCTTTGTCACCAGGCCGATGAACTGGCTCTGGAGCGTATCCATCTTGAACCAGACCTCGTAGGTGAACGGTGAGTTCCCGGTTTGCACTCCGTCGGAGGCGATGAGGCGCGACTCTGCCGGGCCCACGAAATCGTCGGCGACACCGAAGAGTCCCGTTACTCCCTGGTTCACCATCCCCTTGGTCACCGCGGTGAAGGCGTTCGCGGTTGAGTCGGCGTGGTCCCCGGTCTCGTTGAGGTGGTAGACATCGCGGAAGCCGGCGTCCCACACGCCTGCCTTGTTGGCTTGCCGGCAGGTCACTGAAGCGTCACCGTAGTAGACGAAGAGAACGGTATCGCTCGCCGTCTGCAGCACCGGGACCCGTACCCAGGCGACGAGGGCTCCCGTCGCGCTGTTGAAGCTTTCGATCTCGTGGTCCAGCCGGCACGGTGAAGCTCCTCCGCAAGTCGCGGCGTCCTCCGCCCGGAAGAGGATGTCGAAGCCCTGGGCGTTCGTAACGTGCGCCGGCGGGAGGGTCACGCTCAAAAGGACGGGGAAGTTGACCAGGTCCGACGGCCCGGTAACGAGAGCGTTGTCGATGGTGAGTGACTTGCGGTAGGCGAGGGTTCCTTCCGCGGGCAGCGAGAGGGCAGCAACTAACGCGGGGACTGAGAGGTAGAGGAGTGCTATACGCCTAGATAAAGTACTCGCTCTGTTTCGTTGATGATCGCACACGGGTGGCTCTGGGAGGACGCCTCTGCAAGAAATGCGCCACACAATCGACGGGTAGATGTGGCACCAAACCCTTTTCTGTCAGCGCTTTCCGTGCGGTTTCTTGGATCGAGCGAGTCGGCGATTCCACGCACCTCTGAGGCGCGCTCCCCTCAGTCGTGCCGAGGTATAATTAATGCGGGAGGCTCTGTGAGCCGACTACGGCGAAGGCGGAATCACCGGATCCAAAAGCCGCTCGACTGCGCTTCCGATCCCCTGGAGCTCGCGCGGTTCCATCGAATTCGCGCGTTCTCGTCGTTTCCCTCCCTTCGAGGTTCGCAGGAGCGCAACGCGAGAGCGCTCCGGCGAGTGACTGGTCATCCATGGCAAAGCTCGATCGAGGCGCTCGAGTCGGTCCTCGGCGTCGACGCAGGAAACGTAGAAGCGCGGCGGGGGCTTTCGATCCTGCAGGCCGCTGACCAGGCGCTCGACTCCATAACCAGCGACGAGAGTGCGGTCGCGACTCTTCTGGTCCTCCTCGAGTACGAAGGTCAGATCGCGACGAGAGACGCTCCGTGGAAGAGGCTCGATCTGGGCTTTCACCGATTCCGGCGTCTTCCGGCGGAGATCGCGCTCCTCACCGACGTCCAGGAGCTCGATCTCAACGGATGCGGTCTCGCCGAGCTTCCCGACGAGTTGGGCCGGATGGAGCGTCTCGAGGCTCTCCACCTTCAACGAAACCATCTCGAGTCCATTCCCGACGCCATCGGTGAGCTTCGGGATCTGCGGTTTCTCGACCTCAGCCACAACCGACTTCGCGAGCTCCCCAAAGGGTTATCGCGTCTCGGCTCGCTCCAGAGGCTCTACCTCGCCGGCAACCGTTTCGAAACGCTGCCGCGTCCCGTCCGCGGGCTATGGGCTCTCCGCATTCTCGACCTGTCCAGGAACTTCCTCGGCGCGATCCCGTATTGGATCCGCGAACTGGAGTACCTGGAAGTCCTCGAAGCGAACGACAACTCGCTCGAGGAGCTTCCTCATCAAATCGGTTGGCTCCCGGACTTGAGGATGCTGCAGCTCAACCGCAACCGGATCGCGCGCCTTCCTCGGGAGATCGGTCTTCTGTCCCGTCTCGAGGAGCTCGGCCTCGCGGAGAACCGCCTTCGCTCCCTGCCACCCACCATCGGAAGACTCGGTTCGCTCCTGCACTTGTACCTGCAGCACAATCACCTGACGGCGCTCCCGCCGGAAGTGGCGACTCTGCCAAGCCTCGAGGCGTTGTTCGTCCGGGGGAATCCGCTTCCGAGGAAGCTCCCCTTGCCGCGCAGTCTGGGACGCCTGGTCCGGACGTTTCCGTACGAGCTCGGGTGGCAGCCGTCCGCCCAGTCGGGCTAGGTTTCGACAAGCTGGTAGTCTCTTTCGCTGCCGTTCTAGAAATGAGCCCGGAGACATCGAGCGTGGTTTCATGACGCGTCTTCTTTCGCGTCTCACAGGCTGAAGCACGTGCACCGTACCGCTTCTCTCCGATGGATCGTGAGCCAGCGGTTCGATCTCGTCTGGTTCGTGGGCGGGGCGCTGAGCGGATACGCGATGTTCTATCTGCATGCGGGGCTCCGGCTCGACATGATTACGGTGTGGTTTCTCTGGCTCCTTCTCCTGGACAGCCCGCATTTCTTCGGCACCTACTCCAGAACTTATCTGGATCGCGAACAGTGGCAGGAGCGGCGAGGTCTGCTTCTAGGGAGCCTGGCTCTTTTTCTCGTCCCACCCCTGGTGCTTCTCGCTTCCTTCGCGATGCATCGGGTCGGCCTTTCTCACGCGACCGTGGGGCTCGTAGCCCTCGCCGCGGGGGTGAACCTCTGGGCCTACTGGCACGTGGTGCGACAGCATTACGGAATCATGACCCTCTACCAGCGCAAGAACGATGACACCAACCCCTCTGACCGGCGCATCGATAGCTTGCTTCTGCACGTAGGGCTTTTCGCCCCGTTCGTTGCCTTCCTCGTGCGTCATCCCGAGACACGCGCCGTCGTGGGGCTTCTGCCGATGAGGAATGTCGGGGCGTTGGAACCACCCTGGGTCGGGGCCGTCGTCGCGGCCTCGGCCATCGCCGTCGTCGTTGTCGCGCTGGTGTTCGCCGCACGGCAGCTCCAAAGGTGGCGGCTCGGCCTCCCGGTGAACGTTCCCAAGATGTGCTTCCTCGCGGCCGTCGTCCCGCTCCACCTCACGATTGGCTACAGCGAGGCGGTGCTCACGGCCCCGATTCTCGGCTTCGCGGCCTTCGTCACCGTCTTTCACGACGTGCAGTACCACGCCATCGTATGGTTCTATCAACGGAACCGATACCGGAAGGGCGATGCATCGCGTTTCGGGCCCGCGGCTTGGGTGGGCCGCAGTTTCGTCACCTTCATGGCCTGCGCCCTGACCTCGGGCGCCATCCTAGGGTTCGCCGGCTGCTCCCTGGGAGTCCTACCGGGCTGTACTCCCCTCGTCAACGCGAGCGCGATGACTCTTTTCGACGGCGCGAGCTTACGGGACCTTTTCTTCGGGGTATTCCTCGGATTTCTCATGCACCATTACTTCCTCGATCAATTCATCTGGCGTCCCAGCCGTGACGAGCGCCTTCGGCTGGACCTCGACCTGGCTGCGACGTGAAGTCCGCGGATCTCCCCCTCCTGTTCGTCCCCGGTATCCTCGGAACGACGCTCGTCGATCGCTCGAATCCAGGTCGCGCGGTATGGGGAAGCGCCGGGGGCCTCTTAGCACTTCGCAAGCATTCGTTCACAAAGGGCGCCGCCGGTGAGAACGGATTGGCGCCGGGCGAGGTCCTCTGGAAATTCGGCGTGATAGCGGGACTGTACTCGATCCCGGTGTACGAAGATCTCGCCCTCCGCCTCGCGACCATCGGATACGATCGGGCCCGCCTGACGGCGCCCGTCACGGCGCGCGCTCTCTACGGTCTTTCCTACGACTGGCGGAAGGACGTGGTCGGTGGCGCGCGGGAGTTGGAGGCGGCGGTCGAGCATCTCAAAACGAAGCTCGGCGTCCCGCGCGTTGCTTTCCTTGCCCATTCCTGGGGATGCCACGTCGTTCGATACTATCTCCGCTACGGGGGAGCGGATCTCCTGTCCGATGCGCCGGAAGACCCCAGGCCGGGAGAGACCAACGCCCTCTCGTTCTTCGCCCTCGGACCGCTCGCGGGGGGGACGCTCCGCGCGCTTCACGAGGCGAATCACGGTTTCCCGGTCGCGCCCTTGCGCCTTGGCATTGCGGCCCGCCAGGCCGCGAGAACGCCGTCTCTCTACCAGATGCTCCCCTTCGACGAGGATCGGGTGGTGGACGAGGAGGGCCACCCAATGGACCTCGACCTCTCCGACGTGGAAACGTGGAGAACGCGCGCGTGGGGACCGTTCCAGCCGGAGGCGATGCGCGAGCAGGGCCCACCTCGCGTCGAAGAGTTCCTCGCGAACTGCCTCCGCCGCGCGCGGCGGTTGTGGGAGTTGCTGCGAGAACGACACCCCTCTGATGAGCGCGTCCGCACTCATACCTATACGGTCTGCGACGCGCGGACGCTCACGAAGCTCGTGCTCGCGACCGGAGGGCGGACGTTCGCGAGCAACGAAGAAGTCGCCCGTCACTGCAAGCACCTCCTACCGCTGGTCACGAGCCCGGGTGATGGCTACGTCTCGCTCGAAGACGTTCGCCGGCACATCCCGGGGAACCTCGTTTCCGTCGAGGGTTGCTCCCATCGGCACCTCTACAGGAACGATGAAGTTCTCGACGACCTGATCCGAAACCTGGGCGGTGAGACGCGATGAGGGAGCGGGCCCGTCTTCGAGCGGCAACCCCGCCGCTACGAGACGCGCACCCGAATACCTGGGCTCTCCTTCGTCTGGAGTCGATCTACGAGCCCTCGCCGGAGAGAGAGGCTCTGTTCGTCTCTGCCCTGCGAGAGATCACGAGATGGCATCTGGACCGGAATCCCGTGTATCACGCCTATTGCCAAGCCCTCCGCTTCGATCCCGAGCGAGACCTTCAGCATCCCGAGGACCTCCCCTCCCTGTCGGCGGATCTCTTCAAGGTCTTCGACCTCACCACCCTCCGCCACGTGGACTACTTCACCGTGTCGTCGAGCGGCACCGGGGGCCGTCGGACGACGATCCCGCTCGACCTCGAGACGGTGATCCGAATGTGGGCCATGGGAGAAGCGAGCTTCGAAGAAGAAGGTCTCGCGACCGAAGCGCCGGTGGACTACGTCGTCCTCGCACCCGATCCAGGGCTCTCGCCCGATCACGGCAACGCTCATTTCTTCGCCGCTCTCATGGAAGCGGCGCCCGCGCGGGAGACGATCTTCGCCCTCGTACCGGACGGCGCCGGCAGGCTCCGTCTCGACACGGAAGGGGCCGGGCGCAAAATCGATCGTTCCGCCGCGTCCGGCCGGGTCGTGCGGATCCTCGGTCTTCCCTCCTTGATTGCGCGTCTGGCGGAAACGTTCGAATCGGGCCCCGTGCGGCTCGACTCCGATTCTCTCGTCCTGACCGGGGGAGGATGGAAAAAAGAGACGCGAGGGGCTCTCCCCAACGCGTCTTTCCGCGCGCTCGTCGGACGCGCCTTTGGAGTGCCTTCTCATCGAGTGCGGGACCTCTACGGAATGACGGAGCACGCCGTTCATTACCTCGAATGCCGCGAGCACCGGTTCCACGCGCCGGTTTATACGCGGGTGAGGGTCGTCGATCCGTTGAGCGGAGCCGTGGTCGAGAATGGAAGAGACGGCGTCCTCCACCTTCTGAATCCAGGCTTCACCACCCTGCCGTTTCAATCGCTCCGGACCGCGGATGTGGGGCGCAGCGCCGATCCGTGCCCCTGCGGACGTCGGGCGCCGGCGTTCGAGGTCCTGGGGCGGGGAGGCACGTCTCTTTACCGCGGCTGCGCCGCAACGACTTTGGAGCGTCTCACCTCATGAAAGGATTCGAGTCCTTCGTCTTCGGCGAGTGGATTCGCGACTTCGTGCTGACGCCAGCTTCGATTCGTGAGATCGTCTCGGAGGCGCGGAAGCGGACCGGGGAAGCACGGTCGATGTCCGGAGAGGCTCTCGCTGATGCCGTCGATTCGCTTCAATGTCTTTGGGAGAAGCAGGGCGCGTCTCGGGCGGCCTTTCTCGAGGCCGAACCCGAGAGGACCTTCGGGCTGAGCCGGGCCATGATCGAGCGAGGCCTCGACCATCTCCTGCGGTCGCTTCATCGAGGTGTCGCCGAACGCCGCGCGGCTCTTCAACTCGGGAGTCCGCGCGCGCTCCGCGCCGAGCCTCTCGGAGTCGTCCTCCACGTCGTATCGGGGAACGTCTTCTTCGGCCCGTGCGAGTCAGTCCTGGCGGGGCTTCTGACTCGGAACGTCAATCTGGTCAAGCGGCCTGGCGGGAGCGCTGATTTCTTGTCCTGGTTCTTTCGCTCCCTCGAGGAAGCGGCTCCCCGGCTCGCCGCCACCACCGCTCTACTCGCCTGGCCCGGTGCGAGCGAAGAGATCGAGGGCCACCTGGCCCGGGAGGTCGATGGAATCGTCGTCGCGGGTGACATGGAAACGATTGCCGCTTATCGCCGGCTGGCCTCGCCGCTCACCGCGCTCGTGGAGTTCGGTCCGCGGGTGAGCCTCGCCGTCGTCTCCCGAGCGGCGCTCGAGGTCGTCGACATGGACGGCCTCGCGCGAGACGTCGCTCTCTGGGACCAGCTCGCCTGCACGGCGGCACAATGCATCTACGTCCAGGGGGAGACTGGTGCTACCCATCTCGCGGAGAGGCTCGCGAACGCTTTGAAGCAGCTCGCCCAGACGCTTCCCGAAGGCGAAGCCGGGCTCGACGAGCGTATCGAGATCGCGCGATTCCGCGATACGGCGCGCTTCGCGGAGGCCATGGGGACGGCGAGGGTCTTCTGCGGAGGGACGGACGAGCTCACTACAGTCGTCTTCGAGAAGGACCCGGGTTTCGCGCCCTCACCGCTGAGGCGCTCGGTGCGCGTCAAAACGTACGAGGAGGTGGCCGATCTCACCGCGACTCTGAAACCCCTCCGGGGAATCCTGCAAACGGTAGGTCTGGCCGTGAACGATACGGAACGTCAGGTGTACCGGGACTGCCTCACGGCACTGGGGGCGCGTCGCTTCTGTTCGATCGGCGCCATGAACGAGCCTGCCCCCGATTCCCTCCACGATGGGACGATGGAGCTTCAGCGTCTGACGCGCTGGGTCGAGCAGTGACCGATCTCCGGAATGACGTCGAAGTCTTCATCGACCGAGGCGGAGTGCCTCACGTCCTCGGACAGACCCAGAGAGCGGCGTACTTCGGCCAGGGCTACGTAGCGGCGTTCCAACGGTTGTGGCAGCTCGACCTTCTTCGGAGGACGGCGACGGGCCGTCTCGCGGAGTGCTTCGGCTCGCGCGCTCTCACCGGCGACATCTTTCAGAGGACCCTGGGCCTCGAGCGTTTGGTACAGCGAGCGGCGCCGCTCGTTCCCGAGGACGCGCGAGAGCGGATGGTCGCCTACTGCGACGGGGTGAATCTCTACACCGAGCGCAACAAGCTGCCTCCGGAGTTCGACATCCTGTCGATCGAGCCGGAGCCCTGGACTCCCGAGGACGTTCTCCGCTGCGCCGCCTTGCGATCGATCGTGAATGCCTCCTTTCGAGCGGACCTCGTTTTCATGAAGGTGATCGACCGGGCCGGTGCTACGAAGGCACGCGAGCTGTTCGCCCATTACGAGATGCCCGACGGTGAGGCCGAGTCGTGGGGAGCGGGACGCTATGACGAGCCTCCCGTCGCCGAATCCTTCCGCGTGCTGAGGGCGAGCGAGGACGCTCTCAAGCTCGTTGGCCTCCAGCACGTCGACACCGGCTCGAACACCTGGGTGGTCGATGGGACGCGCACCGAGTCGGGACGACCCCTTCTCGCGAACGACCTCCACATGGGCTTCGTCGTGCCCAATCCGAACTTCCTCGTGCACTTGAAAGCGCCTGGGCTGAACGTGCGAGGAGTCAGCATCGCCGGGATTCCGGGGATCGTCGTTGGACACAACGATCGCATCGCCTGGGGCTCGACCGCGCTCATGGCCGATGCCCAGGATCTCTTCATCGAAGAGCTCGATGAGGAGACGCGGCATTACCGCTATCGGGGAGACTGGCTCCCCCTAGAAGCGTGGGAAGAAGAGATCCGCGTGCGCGACGCCGCGGCGACTCGGCTTGCCGTACGCCTCACCCACCACGGACCGCTAATCGAGCTTCGAGGACGTTTTGGCTTGGCGCTTCGCTGGGAGCGACTCGACGCGCCGCCTGGCGATCCGACGTTTCATGCGCTGAACACGGCCCGGGATTGGACGTCCTTCCGCGAGGCGCTCCGCACCGAAAGCTTCCCTCCCACGGATTTCACCTACGCGGATGTCGAAGGGAGCGTGGGGGCGCAATCCGCGGGATTGGTTCCGATCCGGGCGGCAGGTGATGGCGCCGTTCCCGTTTCAGGTTCGAGCGGCGCCTTCGAGTGGACGGGCTACGTTGCCTTCGACGAGCTCCCGTCCACCTACGCGCCCGCCGAAGGATTGGTCGTCCGCGCTAACCAGAACCACGACGCGGGCGCATGCGGTCGATTCCTCTCGCGCCGCTGGCATCCACCCTACCGGGCCCGACGGATCCAAAATCTCGTGAGATCGACGGAGCGTCACACGGTCGAGACCTTCGCCGAGATCCAATTCGATCGCTTCTCCGCTCATGCGTCCTTCGTCGCCGAGCGCATCGCCGCCGCCGCCGCCGCCGCCGCCGAAAGTCCCGACGATGGGACAAACTGGCCAAACTGGAAAGCCGCCATCGCACTTCTAAAACGGTGGAATGGGCAGCTCACGCCCGAGAGTGCGGCGGCGTCCGTGGCGAAGGAGTGTTCCGCGCTTCTCAAGGAGAAGCTGTTCCGCCCGGTGTTGGGGAAGGGGTTACTCCTTTCGTATCAGCAGTACTGGCCCGCGGCGAACGTCGCGACCGAGAAGATCCTCACGAGCGAAGACCCCGCGTGGCTGCCGGAAGGGGTGTCCGATTATCCGTCGCTCTACCGCTCGGTGCTCGCGAAGGCGCTCGACAACCTGCGCAAGATCTTCGGGACCGAGGACATCGAATCCTGGGCGTGGGGATGGTTGAACCGCGCGCGCTTCGCCCACCCGCTCGAGAACGTCCCGTTTTTCGGCGCCCGCTTTCGCATTCCCGAAGTCGAGGTGGGCGCCGACGGAGAGTGCGTGTTCTCCGCCCGAAGCGTCGCGGACTACCTCTCCTCCCAGCAGAGCGCCATGCTCGACTGGGGGTCGGGGCGAGGCGCCATATTCGGCGCTTCCGCGCGGCTCGTCTGGGACCTGGGCGATTGGGACAACTCCTCGATGCTCCTGAACCTCGGCCAGTCGGCCGACCCGCGCAGCCCGCACTACCGCGATCATCTGGAGCTGTGGAAAACAGGGCGCCCCCAGAAGCTTCCCTTCTCCTGGGATCGGGTGATTGCGTCCAGCACCAGGCTGGATCTCGGAGACGCTTCGGAGTGACGGCCGATTTCGTTTTTGCCGTCTTAACGGCGCTCGCGGCTTGTCTCGCGCTCTACTGGGGTTCCCTCATCCTTCGTATCGTGGGACGACCTAGCCCACTCTCTGAGCTTCCCCCCTTCGTCCGTGAAGGTGCTTCTCGCCCCTCGGTGTCCGTCCTCGTCGCCGTCCGGAACGAGACGGATCGCATCCTCATCTCGAGCCTCGAGAGCCTCCTCGCTCAGGACTATCCCTCCTTCGAGGTGATCGCCGTGGACGACCAATCCGAGGACGACTCCGCGACCGTGATGAAGACGCTGAGCGCGAAACATCCGCGCCTGCACGTTCTCGAGGCGCCCGCGGGCGCGCGCGGCAAACGAGAAGCGCTCGCCCAAGCGGCCCAGAAAGCCGAACGCACGTGGCTTCTCTTCACCGACGCCGACGCGACTCTGAAGCCGGATGCGCTCGCGCGCGGGATGCAGCTCGTTTGCCGAGAGAGAATCGACGGGCTGTCTCTTCTACCAAAGACGGTGACCGTCTCGTTCTGGGAGCAAGTCGCGCTCGCCGCGAGCGGGTGGCTGGCGTACGAAGGACTCGCGCTCCGACGATGCAACGACGATGGCGCGCCCGTCGGCCTGGCGGCGGCGGGACCCTACTTCCTCGTTCGCCGCGAGGCGTATCGGGCCGTGGGGGGCTACGAAGCGCTCCGTGAGAACGTTCTTCTCGACGTGAGCCTCGCAAAAAAGCTGCGGGCCGCCGGCTTCCGATATCGCTACTTCGCGTCCGGCGGCTCGGTCGAGACTCGCATGTACGGCTCGCTCCGAGAAATCTGGCGGGATTTGGAAAGAACGCATTCCTCGCCCTGGGCGGCCGATTCGATCTCGCTCTCGCGGCTGCCTCTCTGCTCGTAGTCCTCGTGGCCTTTCCGCTGCCGCTCGTCATCCTGATGGGGGCCGCAGGTCGGTTCGCGGGATGCGCGTTTGCGATCGGGGCTTTGGCCGCCATGATGGCTGTCCAGCGCCGCGCCGGTCGCTTCATGGGCACGCTCCTCGGTCCGCTCCCACTCCTGGCCTCGGCCCTGGGCGGTCTCCTTTGGGCCGCCATCCTCGTGCACTCCGCGGCGGAGAGCCGTTCGAGCCGGGGTGTCTTCTGGAAGGGACGCTACTTGCCCGCGGTTGAGCCCGCAACCGATCCACCGCCGGAGTCGAGCTCCTGGATCCAGAGAAACTTCTGGGAAATCACCGACGAATGTTGGAGCGCGATCGAAGCGAAGCTCGAGCCGGGCATGAGGACGCTCGAGACCGGCTCAGGAAAGAGCACGGAACTCTTCGAGCGCGCCGGCTGCGAGCACACCGCGCTCGAGCACGACGTCCGGAATCGCGCGCCCTTTCCCTCCGTCGTCATAGCACCCCTCACCGGTAACCCACCCTGGTACGCCTGGGAGCCATCGCACCCGTACGACCTCGTTTTCATCGACGGCCCCACGGGCCGCATCGGCCGCTCCGGTATCCTGCGCGTCCTTCCTCGACTCGTCCATCGAGAAACCGTAATCGTCATCGACGATACTCACCGAAAAGCCGAACGCCGGCTCGCGGAAGAAATCGCGATCCGCTTCCGGATGAGGGTCGACGCTCGGACGAAAAGAGTCTTCGGTCTTTCGCGAGGGTTCTCCATCTTGTCTTCCTAGCTCAGCCAAGCTAGCGCGACGAACCGAAGGGTAGTCGTCCTCGCGGTGCCGCGGATGCCTCGACGCCGGCGGCCGGATACTCGGTAAGGCGACCGGACTTCTTCAGGAAGCGGGCGAAGACGTACAGGGCGACGATTGGCCCGAGCCACCATAGCAGGCGGCGGACCTCCGGCCAGGCCGCCTCGCCGAGACTCTCGATCAAGGTGTATGCGCGGATCCCGAGGATCCACAGGGCCAGCGCGAAGGGCGTGCCGTATTCCCGGATGACCAGGCGCCTCCAGTTGAAGCGCATGCCCTCGATCGAGGTCCGGACTCCTTTCCAGTTCGGCCAGATGCGGTTCACGCGGCGGCAGTAGTCTTCGTACTCCGCGCCGAACTTCGCGCGCAAGAAGTTCTCCTCGGCGGCAATGATGGCGGCGTACACCAACACGAAGAACGGGATGCCGATCAGATAAAAGAGCGCCGAATGGACCATGACCGCGATGCCGGTGATCATCAGCAAATTGCCGAGATAAAGGGGATTGCGGCAATGGGCGAAGACACCGCCCTGCACCAGGCGTTCGGCATACACTTTGCCCTGCCGCCCGCCGCGGATGATGTACTCGTATCCAATCGTGACCACACGCAAGCCCTGCCCAGCGATCGCGATGGCGGTCCCGAGGAGATCCAGGTACAGGTCGATGGTGCGGTCGCCAAACGCGAACCGGGGTGGACTGAGGAGGAGCGCGGTCAACCCGATCACCGGGAACAGCGCGTTGCGGTAGCGAAAGAAGAAGTTGCCCGCTGCGATGAGCCGCGGGCTCCGCGTCAAAGTCATCGCTCAGACGCGCTTCAGGCCCAGCAATCCGCAGAAGTTGTACCAGCGGTAGAAAGTTTCCACCTCCCGGCATCCGCACCGCTTGAGGAGCTCGACGTTCTCGTCCACGCGGTAAGGGATGAGCACGTTCTCCAGCGCTTCGCGTTTCTGCGCGATCTCCATTTCGTCGTAGTCGTTGCGCCGTTTCAAGTCGTAATAGAACTTGATGAAGAGGTGGTTCATCGTCGAGTCGGCCGCCAGCACCTTCTCCACCAGGATCAGCACGCCGTTGTCGTTCAGGCCGGACACGACCTGCCGGATCAGGCTGTCGCGGTACAGCGGGCGGACGAACTGCAGCGTCAGGTTGAGCACGACGACCGAGGCGTTCCCGATCGCGCAGCCGTGGTTGAGATCGGCGTGGTCGAGCCGCATCCGGCCCGATTCGATCAGTGGGAGGAAACGCTGCCGTGCCCGTTCCAGCATCGCCTCGGAATAGTCGATACCCACCAGCGTCACCGTCGGCGCGGTGCTGAGGTGGAGCGTTTCCAGCGTGGTGCCGGTCGAGCACCCGAGGTCGTAGACGCTGGTGCCTGGGACCGAGAACTCGCCGGCAATCTCGCCGATCATCCGCTGCAGCTCGCGGTACATCGGGACGCTGCGATCGAGCATGTCGTCGAACACTTCGGCGGTCTGCTCGCCGAAGTTGAAGTCGCCGATGCCATGGCTCTGCTCGGAGAAGAGCCTGTCCTTTTTGACTGTCGTGCTCATTCGTCCGGTCCTTCTCTTCGATCTCGAGATCGAGCGTCAACCATAGCAGTTCGCCCGATCAGCGGCAAGGCTCCGGCACTGGCCCACGGGATGGGCGCAGGCGTGGGTTCGAGGGCGAGCTCGTCGGCAACGTCCCGAGGGACCGGCCCCCCCTCAGACGATGCCGACTACCGCATTGAGTTTGCCGCCCCAGTGAGGCCGAGGTGGTTTGTAGACGTTGTAGACTCACGGCTGTAGACAGTGTAGACTATCGGTGAGGAGTCATAGAACGATGGGTACGACACTCGCCGAGGCCATCCGGGTCCTCCACCAGCACGCTGAAAAAGACTCCGATCTGGCGGAAACAGTTCGACTGCTCGCCGAGGATGCCGACGGGCCCGACGATCCTTTGGGCGATCCAAGCCAGGCCGTGCTTGGCGCAGCTCGTCTCGTGAACGAACGGCGCCAGCGAGAGCGTCGCGCGGCTCTTCACAACCGAACGCTCGACACTGCGGAGGTCATCGAGCTCATCGAGTCGATCCAGGACCGCAAAGGCGTCGACCGGCGGCGTCGGCGGGGTAGCCTCATGGGCTGGCGCACCGGCCGACGGACCCTTCACCCGGAGTGGCAGTTCGACCGGCGCAGAGGAGACACACGTCCGGGCCTCGAGAGGGTTCTCGCAGCGCTCGGTGAGGTTGCGACTGACCCTTGGGTGGCCGACGCCCTCATGACCGCTCCCCGTGAGGACCTCGATGGTGGAACCCTCGCCGAATTGTTCGCCCGCGGTCGGGTCGAGACCGTGGTACGCCTCATCCTCGCCTCCGGAGATCAGTCCTGATCGACGTTTCCTCGGAGCGCCCGCCAGGGCTTCGGCTCAGGCCGGCGCCCGGACCCTGGTGGCGGATCGACGAAGGCCATCCTGACAACTGGCAGTGGACACCCTTTGCGACACCCCGGCACCGGTTCGATCCTCTCTCAAGCCGCTTCCGGGTCCGTTATGCCGCTAGCCGCCCGGCGGTCGCCGCCCGCGAACGCTTCCCGGCGCGTACCCTCACCGAGGCTGACGGCGACCTGTGGCTCATTCGGCTAGGCGCGATGCCTTTGTCGCTCTACCTCACCCATCAGTCCAACCTGGATGCGCTCGGAGTTGACGAACGCGTCAACACCGGCCGGCTCGCGGGCAAGCGCGATGTGGACGCCGACCCGCTCCTGGACACATGCGGCCGGCTGATCGACGCTCTATACGACTGGTGGAACGGTCAGCCGCCACCAATCGTGTACCGTTCCCGGACCACCCCCGTCGGGCGCAGCATCGCGTTCACTGCCTTGGCCGAACCCGAGGTCCACGCCGTTGGCCATCTGCGAGACGCCACCGCGTTGCACGCCCACCTAGTGTTGAGAGCCGGGTTCACGGTTCCAAGTGAGTGGTTGGCTTGACGGCGCACTTCGTCCGTTCGGAACTGCTAACCCGGGCCCTCGACAGTGAACAGCCGAGTACGCGTGCGCCGACACGTTAGGAGTTAGAGGCAGAGAGGATGAAAGTGAGTTCGCAGGCCCTGACGACAGAGCTCGTCTCTGCGGCGGGAGAATCAGTCCTGTGCGAACGCTTTCCCCAGATTCTCGACGTTGCCCTTCATCACCGTCAGAAAATCTCCCGCGCTGGGCCTTCCACCACAGGGGTCGAAGACGACGATGCCGACGCCGTAGCCTTTCAACTTCTCCGCCGTTTCCGCGGAAGGCTCGCGCTCCCAGAACATCCAGTGCGCCTTGTGCTCCTCGAGGGCGTGCTCCAAATCGTGCCAGAAATCATTCGCCGTCATGTCGGCCGGCCTCATTGGATCGTAGCGAAGGCTGTCGATATCCAGCTGGTAGCGACGCGCGAGGTACGGATACAGGGGATAGGCCGCGAGAAGCCGACGGTCCGTCTTTCCTGCCACACGTTCGGTGAGCGCGGTATCGATATCCATGATGTCGTGCTCGAGTGACTCGAAGCGACCCTGGAAGTAGTCCTCACTCTCGGCTCTCGCCTTCGCGAACGCGTCTCGAATCGCGCGCGCCTGCTGGACTGCGAGCGTCATGTCGAGCCAGGTCAGAGACGCGGTCTCCCCGTGGCTGTGCTCGCCTTCGGGGCCGTGGCTGTGGGTGACCGCGTTCTCCACGTGGAGGATCCGGTCGGCGAATCCTGCAGACGTATCCACGAGCTTCGATTGCGAGAGGGACACCTTCGAAACCCACTTCTCGTACTCGGCGCCGTTGAGCAAGATGAGGTCCGCGCTCTGATAGCCTGCCACCGTTTCGGCGTCGGGCGACCAGTCCGCGGGGTAGACTCCGGCGGGAGCGGGGAATCGCACGTCGACGCGTTCGCCGCCGATGCGCTCGGCGAAGTACTGAAGCGGGTAGCTCGCGACGTAGACGTTGAGCTCGGTCTTCATGCCCGTCGCCTCGCGGGGCTCTTCCGAAGGCCCGCCGCAGCCCGTGGCGAGCCCCGCAAGAATCAGAATCGAATGTAGGTTCCGCACGCTTCCGCTTTTCCAGTTCACTCTGCCACCATCCCGAGCATAACGCCCCCAAAGCGGCTGACGATAGCCGTCAACCCGGCCGCGATCGCGAAGCTCGCCAGAAGGACGAGGAGCACCTCGGTCGCGAGAACGGCGGCGAGGCGCGCTCGCGGCGCGCCGATCTTGCGCATGGTTTCGATCTCCCGCCTCCGCAGTCGGATGGAAAGCGCGAATACCAGCGCCGCCGTCGCCAGCGTCGCGACTCCGAGTCCTACGGTCACGAGGAAGACGGCGTCACGGACCGAGAACATCGTATCGACGAGCTCGTCCACGACCGTCCGGGGCACGAGGATCTGGACGTCCCCCGGATCCTCCTCGTAGCGGCCCCTCAGAACGATGCCCGACTTTCGGTCGGGCGGCACGACGATCGCCGCGTCCACGGGAAACCCGTCCCGATCGCCGTGAAAGTGGAAGGAGTCGATGTTCTCGGGAGTGATCTCGGTGTAGGGAAGGACGGAGGCGTTGGCAACGACGTTCCCTTCGCCGCGCGAGAGCACCCCGCTCGAAGCGCTCGGGGCGGTGACGTCGGTATGGCCGTGGGCGATGCCGGCGATGACCCACGTGGTCTTCACGTCGGCGAACACCGCGCCGTCGTCGGGTGTGCCCGCGGGCGCGAGGACCCCGACGACCTTCATCTTGAGAGGAAAGCTTCCCCCGACGTCGAAGGCTCCGGCGGGTGTCGAGAGCACGTCGTCACCGGGGCCCGCTCCGAGGGTTTCGGCGGCACGCGAACCGAGGACGCATTCGCCGAGGAGCGCGAGCCCGCGTCCGCTCTCGATCCGGAGTCCGCGAAAGTCGAAGTACTCCGGAGTCGTGCCGACGATTCGCTGGCCTCCCGCCGTGTAGCGCAGGTTCAGCGGGATCGCGGCCGCGATACCGGTCTTCTGGATGCGTTCGACCTCTCGGTACAGCATCGGCGGAAGCGACGGCTCGCGGAAGTACAGGGCTGCGAGGGTCAGGTCGACGCCGCTCCCTCGCGCTCCGACGAGAAGGGGTGTGGCGTCCGCGCGTGCCGTCAAGACGCGCGCCGCCTCGCGAACCAGCATCTGCATCGCCGCCGGTAGAAACAAGATGAGACTGATGGACGCGACCAGAACCGCGGTCTTGATGCGGTTGTATCGCAGGTAGCGCCAGGCGAGGTAGAAGACGTCCTTCATGCGAGCTCGGCGACGTCTACTCTGCGCGCGAAGCGGCTGACGAGCTCCGGATCGTGGCTCACCACGACGAGCGGCGCCCCGGTTTGCTCCGAATAACTGAAGAGCGCATCCGCGACGTGGTCGCGGTTTCTCGCGTCGAGGTTCCCGGTGGGCTCGTCCCCGAAGATCACCGCGGGCCGAGTTACCAGGGCGCGGCAAACGGCGACGCGCTGGCGCTCTCCCTGCGAGAGCTGCCCGGGAAGACGCTGCAGCTTGTCGCCGAGCCCCACCTCGCGCGCGAGAGACATCGCGCGCTCGCGGGCCGTGGCCTCGAGCGTGAGTACCGGCGTGATCCGATACGGCAACAGGATGTTGTCGAGCACGTCGATGTATTCCAGGAGCTCGAACTCCTGGAAGACGAGACCGAGCTTGAGAATGCGAAGGTCCTGTCGGTCTTCGGCAGCAAGTCCGGCGAGGTCGAGACCAAGCACGTTTATGTTGCCGGAATCGGGTACGAGCAGTCCCGCGAGAAGGTTGATGAGCGTCGTCTTCCCCGACCCGCTCGATCCGGTGATCGCAACACTTTCTTTCTCTCCGACCGCGAGCTCGCGCACCCGAAGGTGAAATCCTCCCTCGGGGTAGGCGAACTCCGCTTCCCGCACCGCGATCACTTGGGGTTCCAGGGCAAGACGATGCGATCCTCGCTCGTGAGCTCGACTCCGGCGATTTTCCACCGGTCGCCGTCCACCCGCACCACGACGTTGCCGTTGTAGATATTCTGCCGGTGATGGACGTGCTGCAAATGCCGCACGCGCGCGCCGGCGATCCACTTGCAGGAGTAGCCGAAGCCCGAATCGGGGCTCGTCCCTTGGACGGTGTCTCCGACTTCGACGACACTCACGTCGCGCACCGTGACCTCGGCGCCCTCCCGAGTGCCCGCGGTCAGCCGCGGCCAGCTCCTCCGCGCTTCCCATCGGAGCGGTCGTCGGTGATCGGCAGGCCTTCCCGCGGGACCTGCGAGGTCATCAGGATCGATTTCAGAAGTGGGCCGCCGCAGGGCGATTCGGCCGCCCTCCCCGAGCTTTGCCATCATTTAAGGGTGGTCGTAGTAGGAATGCCAAGGATCCGGCAAATCCCACGAGCCGTGCCGGTTTTTACTTCAGCGTGTCGTGGAACGGGCGCCTGCGCGAGATTGCGAGGGTTCAGCCAGATATCATGCCGAGCACCATGGTGATGAAGAACGCATCCGTGAGCCCGAAGATGACGCTCCAGATCGCGACGTTTCACCGGCAAAGTTAGGCGGCGCCGGCGGACTGCAGCTTGCGAATGAGCTTCCTACGGGACTGCCTCAGCGATTTGGCCGCGTCGTAACCGTTGCGAAAGGCTTCTTCAACCGTCTCCGCTTCCGTGATCAACTCGGGGTCTAGCGGAGAGGTGACGACGTATCCGCCCTCTTTCGCGTCCTTCAGATAGAGGACCATCTTCCCGTCGCTGATCGTGTAACGCCTGGCTCTCATACTCGTGCTCGAAACATAGCATAGCGCGAGTAACGGATAAACCGCAGATACAACAGCTCTGGGTGCGCGAGCTCCGCTTCTCGCACCGCGATCATGTGGGGTTCCAGGGCAGGACGATGCGATCCTCGCTCGTGAGCTCGACCCCGGCGATTTTCCACCGGTCGCCGTCCACCCGCACCACGATGTTGCCGTTGTAGATATTCTGCCGGTGATGGACGTGCTGTAAGTGCCGAACGCGAGCGACGACGATCCACTTGCACGGGTAGCCGAAGCCCGAATCCGGGCTCGTCCCCCGAATGGAGTCGCCGACCTCGACGACACTCACGTCGCGCACCGTGACCTCGGCGCCTTCTCGAGTGCCGGCGGTCAGCCGCCGCCGGCTGTCGAGATACAAATCCCCCACGAGATCTTCGGTGACGCTTTGCGAAAGCGTCTCGTAGAGCTCGTTCTCGTCGCGAATATTGAACGCGTGGTAGGTGTTCCAGAGCACCTGGGTGAGCACGCGCCGGGCATGGTCTCCGCTCGGAGCCGACGGCTCGAAGAAGGGATTGCGTACGGGCAGATTGCCGACCGGAAGAAGAAAGAACGTCAGCCCGACGAGAGCCCAGTGAGCGCTCGTCGCTCGCCGCTCGATGCCGAGCACCCGCAGCACACGCCGGCGTCTCGGCCAGACGATGGCGGCCGTCGCGAGGAGAGCGAGAGCGAGGAGCGGGATGCGAACGAGCCCGAGCGCCGCGTCGGTCGCGATCGAAACGTCGAAGAAGCGAAAGTACTCGAGCGCACGCCAGGAAAGCGCGAGAAGGGCCGCTCCCAGGCCGAACCATCGGAAACTGCGTTCGATCGTGGGCGAAGCCGGCGGCTCGGACAATCTGAGAAACGCGTAGAAGAACGAGAGCGCGAACAAGCCCGCTCCAACCGCGGCCGCGACAGGAAGCGTGACGCTCTCGGCCATCGCGCGGCCGGTGCCGAAGCCGTGGGCCAATACCGCCAACGCGCCGAGAACGGCGGCGAAGCGGATCGAGGCCTTCCGAAATAGCAGAAGTCCGAAGAGCACCAAAGAGCCGAAGACCAACAGGTTTCCGAACGGTAGATCTTGACCGGCGAATCCGAGCGCGAGCCCTGCGCCCAGAAGGGTGGTGAATCCGACCAGTGCCTGGAGTCGACGCTTCCACCAGAGTGACGCGCCGGCGCCGAGCACCACCGCGAGGAGCACGAGCTCGAGCGGAGCAGTGGCGACTCCCCCCGCTTGCGGGAGGGCCGGCATGCGATGCACGAGTAATCCCACGCTCAAGACCCCCGCGGCATAGCCAGCGAAGCGCGAAATCCCTTCCGGCGCCAGTCTCAGGCGCAGAACCTGTCGAAGCTCGAGCGCTGTCGCGGCCACGAGAACGAGGCCGAGCGCGATTCCCACCGCGAAGAAGATCGACGCCCCGACTTGCTCGGCGCGAGAAAGCCCCTGGATGGCCACCGTCTCGGGCCGGGCACCGCCGGAGATCGCTCCCAGCAGGATGGCGACGACCCACGGAGGGTCGATCCAACCCGCGACTCCCTGTCGTCGCGGGCCAGGCGGATTGCGGAAACGAGCGCCGTCAAGAGAACGAAGGTGGGGGCGATATGGGGTGAAACGAGAAGCCCGTTTCGCGCCGCCGCCCATTGCCCCAACGCATGGGCGGCCGCGAACGCGACGATGCCGAACGCCGTCGAGCGACGAGGCATACCGAGGCAGGTGGCCACGAGCAGGAGCACACAAAGCTCGGTGTAGGTGACGATTCTGCGCACGCCGCCGATCGCCGAGCCCGCAGCGAGAGAAAGCCACGACGGAGGTTCCGGAACGATGAGTCCGGGACGGGACGGCTTGAGGAGCTCACTGTAGAGGCGGCCGTCGTGGGTACGGATCTCGACGAGAATCTCCGTTTGCGTTCCGAGGAGCCCTTCGATCAGAACTGCCTCTCCCGCGAGCGATGCTGGCTCGCAGACCGAGCGCCACCTCTCTGTGAAAGAGCCCGACGTCGTCTCGATCTCGCGCTCCGTCTCGTCCCGGCAACTGGGAGGGAGTGACGGCTCCGCCCGAAGTTTCCGTCCGCCCTCGAGGATCGGAAGGGTAAAGACGACCGCATAGGTGCCCCGCTCGACCTCGGTCAGCAACAGTCTCGCCGGAAAAACGACGTCCGCAGCCGCCGGGGATGCGGCGATAAGGAGAGCCGCGGCGACGAGGAGGCGGCCGAAGCTCACTTCGAATCGCTCTCCATCAAGGCTCTGACGTCGTCGTCGAATACGATGCGGTACTGCTGCGCGATCTCCTGGAACATCTGCTCTTTCGCCGCGTTGCGGGCCTCGTACTCCAGGTCGGTCACAACCTGGCCGCGGACTTCGGTCCAGTCGGGGATTCCAGAATCGGTTCGAGCAATGATCCGAACGACGTGGAGCCCGTAGGCCGATTCGATGGGGCCTTGCCAGCTGCCTACCGGAAGCTTTCCGAGAGCCGTGGTGAATCCCTCGCCGAACGCGCGCGCGATGCTTTCCTCCGTCTCGTTCGTGTAGACGCTCTCGAGCATCAAGCGGTCTCCCCAGCGATCGAGCTCCGCTACTTCCGGGTCCGTCCGCCGAATCTCTTCGAGGGCGCCCCGCGCGTCGCGCTCGGCTTCGTTCCGCCCTTCCGGATTGAAGTAGATCTGAGCGAACGTGAGGATCGAGGGCGTTCGATACTTCTCCTGGCGCAACGTGAAGTACGCGCGGATCGAGGACAACGTCAACGCCCTTCGTGAGATTCTCCAGCAACTGGCGTTGCTCGGACTGTGGCGTAGCAAGTTCTTCGAGCAGGCGGCGTTCTATGGGGGCAGTGCCCTCCGCGTCCTGTACGGACTCGAGCGGTTTTCCGAAGACCTGGACTTCTCGCTGCTCACTCCCGAGCCGGAATTCTCTCTTGGCGTGTACGGTTCGGCCCTGGAACGGGAATTGGCGGGCTTCGGTTTCGAGGTCTCGTTCGTGCCGGTGAAAGAGACTCGGCAAAGCCGTATCGAATCCGCCTTCCTCAAGACGAACACCCTGAAGCGAATGGTCTTCATCCAAGCGGATCGTAGTTTGCTCCGGGGTCTTCAGTCCGAGCAGAGGCTGAAGGTCCGGCTCGAGGTGGATGTGGACACTCCGGGCGGGTTCGAGACGGAAGCCAAGCCTCTCCTGCAGCCGGTTCCCTTCGCGGTTCGAACGTACCGCCTCCCAGACCTTTTTGCGGGAAAGATGCACGCGCTTCTCTGTCGGAGGTGGCGCACTCGGGTAAAGGGGCGCGACTGGTACGACTTCGTCTGGTACGTGGCCAACTATCCGCGGCTCTATCTGAGCCACCTGGAGCAGAGGATGCGACAGTCCGGCGACTACACCGCCGAAGGCCCGCTCAGCCCCGAGGCGCTCCGCGAAATGCTCTTGGGAGCCGTGAGGAACCTGGACGTCGATAAAGCGCGAGAAGAGGTTTTGCCGTTTCTCTTGGACCGCCGTTCGATCGCTATCTGGTCCGCAGATTTCTTTGCCTCTCTCGTCGACAAGGTGAAGTTCGTGTGACGGTGCGCTTCCACCTTTGCTTTGCCATGGTCGAGGACTCGATCTGCTTCTTGACGCTCTCCAGGTTGAATGACCCGGCGGTCTGGCTAGCACTGGACCCTGGGACTCCTCCTGGCCAAGGCGGCCGGTGACCCAACCAAGATCGATGCCGACTTCCTCGCGGTGCACACCGGCCTGGCCTCGGGGAGCTTCATCCGCAGGGCTCACCGGGCGGGAAAACAGGTCTTCGTCTGGACGGTGAACGACCCCATCAACATGTCGCGAATGATTGGCCGAGGCGTCGACGGCATCATTACCGACGAGCCCGCGCTCCTGAATCGGATGGGGGAGCGCGCGGAGCTGAGCTCCCCGGAGCGGCTTCTGCTCGAGGCGGCGTTCTGGATGGGCATGGTGCCGAAGGATCCATGGCCCGAAGTCGACGCCGGCTCCGAGGCTGTGGAGAAGGTCATCGTCTCCGACCTCTCGCTCATCCGGAGGCGTGGACGGCGAGACGCCCGATGCGCCGTCCAGGTGAGCTCGGTCGCGAGCTGTCACAACTCCGAGGCCGCACGCTTCTACCGGGACCTGGAGGCGAGCCGCATCATCTTCCCCGGCACTTACCGGATGAACGAAGCCGCCCAGGCCGTATCCGCTTCCGAAAGTGCAGGCTGAGGGGGCGTCCGGTAATCGAGGACGAGGTCAAAACCGCCCAGGTCGTAGACTTCGTGCAGGAGCTGATTCAGGGGAAGGTCCGGCTCCGGCTCGCCGGATCTCAGCGGCACGGGAACGGTTGGAATTGAATCGCGAAGGCCGAACAAATAGACGTCGGCCCTGGGTCGCCGAGCGGCCCGGCTCACCACAACCCGATAGTCGCTCGCGGCCGGCGCCTTCATCGGCAGAGGCTGGCCGGTGCGCACCAAGTCGATTTCCACCAGATTCGTCCGGCTTCCTAGCACCTTGAACCGCTTGCGCTCGTACTGCTCGCGCCCCTCCCCGGCGAGCTTGTTCGAGGGCGAAAGAATCTCGATGACGGTGATGACCTGCTGATCGGGCACGCTACGGATCTCCAGGAAGCGTTCCTTGACCTCTTCCGGCATCGGCAATTCCGCCACCATGGGCGCGGCCCGGGCCGTCGAGCTCTGAAAGGAGGCGGAAGCCTGAGCATCCGATTCCCTCTGGGGCTCGACGATCAGAACGTCGGGGATGCCCGTGTTTTGCTCTTCCGGCGGCAGGATCGCCAGGTAGGTGCGCTCCTCGATCCCGACGTGATAGCGGGGCCGCAGCAGGGGGGTCAGGAATCGCTGGATGCTCACGATGAGGCCGGTATGCACCTGCTCCCAGATGCCGCGCCGCTCCAACCACGGTTCCATTCCCGGAAATGGGGTCGGCATAACGTTCCCTCGTGTCCTGACGAGCTCTGCTTGCTCAGGCTGTCAGAAGAATAGCACGAGGCGCCGGAGCCCCGGCGAGCTTGTTCCGCGAGACGGACGGCGTCTTTCTCGCGGGTCGCCTTCCGCCGGAGGAAGGTCCTGTATCGCTGCAAGGGAAAGGCGCGGGTCGACATCGAGCTCAAGTACTACGGTCACGACCGGAAGCTCGAGGAGAGAGTGGTCGAGATCGTCGAGAGGACGGGGATGGCGTCGGATATCGTCGTGATGTCGCTGAAGCAGGAGGGAGTTCGCAAGGTACGCGAGCTGCGGCCGCACTGGACGGTGGGACTCCTCCTGGCCAAGGCTGCCGGTGACCCTCGATGCGGACTTCCTCGCGGTGCACACCGGGCTGGCCTCGGGGCGCTTCATCCGCAGGGCTCACCGAGCGGGAAAACAGGTGTTCGTCTGGACCGTGAACGACCCCATCAACATGTCGCGAATGATTGGCCGAGGCGTCGACGGCATCATTACCGACGAGCCCGCGCTCCTGAATCGGGTGATGGGGGAGCGCGCGGAGCTGAGCTCCCCGGAGCGGCTTCTGCTCGAGGCGGCGTTCTGGATGGGCATGAGTACCGAAGGATCCAAGGCCCGAAGCCGACCTCGACCCCGAAGCCCTGTCGGGTCTCGGTGAGATTCAGCGCTCCTAGCGGAGGCTCAGTGCCGGGTCTCCGAGAAGGTGGTAGATCGCGATGAGCTCGGGGAACGCGCCCGATTCGGCGTAAGCGCTCTGGGCGGCGAGCACCGCGTCGCCGAGTCTCCCGTGTCCCTGGTTGAGCACCGCATCGAGGAGCTCCAGATGGTAGCGGTGCGCGGGCCCATCGAGGCTCAGCCCGCTCGGGGAGAAGGCGGCGACCGCACCCTTTCCTTCCGTTTTCAGGAGCGCTTCCGCGAGCGAGTCGAAGTAGGGGAAGTGAAAGTAGCCGTTCAGGCAGTTCATCGTGAGGAGAAGCGGCTGCTGCGCTTGCGGCGAGAGCGAAGGCACATCGGCGACGTTGAAGACGTTCTCGTCGGCCCAGAGGTGGATGCCTCCATGGCCGATGTAGCTCAGGAGCGAGGCGCCTTCATCGAGAGCGGAAACCAGCTCGCCGCGGGTAGCGCCTCCGAGCTCGGCGATCGAGAGATGTCGCACGTCTCTTCCCGCGAGCACTCCCCGGGCGATCTCCTCTGCATGGGCCTCGAAGTCCCCGGCGCGATCGGAGTTGTCGGTGACGAGCAGGAGCGAGCCCGCGAGATCCGCCTCTCCGGTCTCGTAAGCGAGGATCTTCGCCACCATGACCAAGAGCTCTTGTACATCTGCGGCAGGCAGCCGTCCGATGGCCACATCCGGGAGGAGGTCCTCTCCGTGGATCGCGGCGAGAGTCGGATCGGAGGCCGTCCAGAGGAAGGAGGTTTTCACCAGCAACGGCGGCACCTGGTTTCGGACTCCGGTCCGCAAGTAATCCTTGAAATCGTAGGTCGCATCCCCGAGGAGCAAGACGTAGCGAAGCTTCGGCTCGCGCCATTGGTGATAGGCGTAGTCGATAAAGTCCCGGATGGCCTCGGGCCTCGCCTCTCCGAATCCGAACTCGCTAAAGATATCCTCAGTCGCGGCGAACTTCACGGTGAGGCCTTGCCGGCGTCGGTGCTCGAGGAGCGGAGCCGCTACCGAGGAAAACTCGCTCGGGCCGATAACGAGATAGTCGGCTCGAAGGCTTTCCATCTCGAGACGAGGCCGGGCGACCGTTCGAACCACGGGGCGAGCCACCTCTTGCCGAGATACTGCGACGTAGCGGCGTCCCTCTTCGACGCGGAAGCCGAGGGTGCCGTCTCCTGATATCCGCGCTCCGCTGAGCCATCGGGGATCCGCTTCGGTCATGTCGAGAACGTGGGCCGGGCCGAGCCCGGTGACGAGCGCCGTCGCCCCCTGCGTCCAGAGGCCTTCGATCTGGCCTCCGGACGCGATCGAAAGACGCGGATAGACGAGCTCGAAACGATCGAGCATGACCATGGAATACTGGGCCCCGGTGTCTCCTACGTTCTCGATCTCGAGGCGATTCTCTCCCTCCCGAAAAACTCCTTCCGGAATCTGGAGCGCGACGTTCTCGGCTTTCTTGCCGTCCCAGTCCGCCTCACCCTGGAAGGCGCCATTGACGTAAAGCCTGACGTGGTGGTCGGACTCGGAAGCGAAGTCACTCACTCCCTGGAGCCAGACGGTGAGCCGCGCATCCCCCGCGGCGACGTGGTTCAGCTGGAAGGGAAAGCTCTTCGTGACCGGCGCGAGCAAGACGTCCCAGAGCCAGAGGTCATCGGCATCGAGGAGCGCCGCCTGGTAGTATCGGTTCTCCTCGTAGCTCGTCGTCGCGAGGTGACTTCCGAGGGGCTCGCCCGATGGCGCCGCCGAGCCGAGGCGCATTTCCCTTCCGCCGGAGGCGATCTCGAGCTCGTAGACGAGCTCGCTCCCGTAGGGATTGGCGCTCGGTCCCTCGCTCCAGAAGTAGAGCCGGGATCCCGGACCGAATCGCTTTCCCGCAGGCTCGAGGTGAAAGGCCACGGCCTCTCCCTGACGCGAAAGGCGAAGCGACTCGATTCCCCTCCCTCGCCCTTTCCCGAAGAGGTCTTCGTATCGCACTTCGTGGAGACCGTTTTCGGTCGTGACCAGCCGGGCAACTACACCTCGCGCGCGGGGTCGTCGACTCCCTCGCTCCACGACGCGGCCTTGAAGGGCGAGGTGCACCGTGAGCTTTCGCGCGAGGAGAAGCTCGCGGCTCGCGCCGTTCCACCTCAAAGGCGCGATCTCGAGCTGGACCTTCTTCGCCCCGCCCTGGAACCCAACCTGGAGGAGCCTCGCGAGCTCCGCGGGCACGAGATCCGGCGTCTGCTCGTGGCGCCGCGCACTCGCTCGCCGGGCGCGCACCGTGCCCCTCGGGCTCGCCACGACCTCGACCGCTTCCGCTCCCGAGGGACGGAGCCCGGTGAACGATTCGACCGAAGAGGTCTCGACGGAGGCAATCCGGGCTCCGCGGCCGGAGGGGACTTCGACCCAAGGGCGCAGGACGGGAAGGGAGGGTGACACCGAGAGCGGCGAGAATCCGGGAATCTCGAGGAGGACGCTTCCGTCTTCCCGGGGCTCGGCGGTGAAGCCTTCGGTCGTGAGCTCGAGGACGATCTCATCGGAGCTTCGCGTCAGGATGCGGAACGCGTTCGCCTCCGGCCTGCCGTAGACGATGAGATTCGTCGCAGGAGGATCGGTCGCGGACGAAGGCGTCGCCGATACCGGTCCGTGAAGCTCGGTCGTTCCCGTCGTCTCGACGTCCTCGAGTTTGTAGAAATACGTCGTCCCGTTCTCGAGGCCGGAATCGACGTACTGGTACCGCGCGCCCTCCGGAGACGAGCCGAGGCCGGGGATCAGGCGAGTGGTCATCCGCGCGTAGGGACCCGTTTCCGACGACGCGCGGTAGACGTGGAAACCAAGATTGTCGAGCTCCGTCGCCGTCTCCCAACGGAGCGTAACCGCCCCGTTCGAGCCAGAAGCCTCGAAGGAAACGAGATCCACGCGGGTCGGTGTCGTCGCAGCAACGTCGTCCGCGCCGATGTCCCAGAGCGTCACGCGTGCGCCGGAATCGATATCGAGCCCGAAGACGCCGCTCAGGTCCGCGGCTTTGTCGATGGCGAAGCTGGTGCCGAGCAAGTGCAGGTCCTTCGACGCGGGCAAAGGATCGACGAAAGCGACTGCCGCGAGAGACACGGCGGGCTGTCCACCTCCGGCGGGACTATGGCTGGTGGCGGTCACGTCCGCGGGGCCGGAGAGGTTGTGGCTGCTCGCGGGGTTCAGGCCGGGGACGCTGTAGTTGGGGTTCGCCGTCGTATGGACGAGGTTGTTCCGGAGCAGAACGCCGGGAAAGGTACAGCTCGGAGCGCACGCGATCGACCCGCTCGGGTTGGCATAGATGCCCTCCTGCGACACGTCGTAGATCGTGTTGTTGAAGATCCGCGCGGTCAAAGGCTGGAGGATGCCGATGCCTTCCTTGCTCGTGCGATAGATAATGTTGTTGTACACGTCGACGTCCGCGAGCGCGTCTGAAGGCTGAACGCCCACCCCCACGTTCTGGATCAAGTTGTTGCGAACGATCACCTTTCCCGCGGCGGCGACGTCGGTCACCTCGATGGCGTCCGCTCCCGCTCGGTCGCCTACGAACTCGATCCACTCGACGGTCACGAAGCGGGTCATGATTTCGATCAGGTCGCCGCTCGAGCTCGTAGCCGCAAGCTGGAATCGAACGCCGTTTCCGGAGATTCCGTAGTGCCGATTGGCGCCGTCGGCGGTGAGCGTGATCGCATGCTGCGCGTCTGTTGTCGCACCGAGGAATCTCAGGAGGATGCCATTCAACGGTCCGGTGTAGACCAGGTCCTCGTAGACGATTCCGACCTCGTTGCGATCGTCGGCGACGAGGCTGGTGCTGCTGACGGAAGGAAAGAGGTTGCAAGAAGTGCCGCCGCCGTCGATGCAGTCCTCCCACGCGGCCGGTGACAGGAACTGGCGCCGGATCAAGTAGCTGACGCTGGCGTTCGTTGCGCCCTGGTAGCCTTCGGTGAGCTGAAGCGATGTCTGGGACGTAACCTGCCCAATCGTGTAGTGGACCCCTCCGGTACAGGTCGGGGGATTTCCGCAAGGAATCGTGATGACGTCGCCTCGCCCGCGATTGGAGGGAGTGAGCCACGTCGTGCCGCCGAGACCCGTCACGCTGTTCGAGCCGTTGACGACGCTCACCGTCGTGCCGTTTCCCGAAGTCGCGCCCGGCCCCGTCCCGTAGTTGATCGCGGTGTCGCCGATCGAGCGGAGGTTCGTTTTTGTCGAGTGCGGGCCGAAGGCCGCCCAGTAGTAATCGTTCGGAGCGGTGCTGCTGTTCACGCGGCTGTGGCCCCCGACCTGAAAGCCGTCCGCCTGGAGCGCCTGGATGTTATCGGGATCGCCGAGCCGGCTCTCGAAGAGGAGCGATCGGTCTAAGCCGACTCCGGTCGAGGCGGGCTTGTGAGTGCTTGGAAAGGCGCTGCCGCTCCGGGTCACGTGAACGTATTCGGGGAAGAAGCCGACGCCGGTGATGTCCCTCAAAGTGGCGCCGTTGCCGGTATACACCCCGACCGCGAACTCGCCCGGCGAGAGGTTCCACGCGGCGTAGTAGTAGGTCGTGCTGGCGGCGTTGACCCGCGGATCGAGACCGACCCGGAAGCCATCGACCTCGAGGGCCTCGATCCCGTCCGCGAAGCCCATGCTGTCGAACTGGTGAGTGAGGTCGCCGGGCATGACCGAGGAGCGCTGCACCGCCTGATGGGTTCCGCCCGACATCAACATCACGTACTCCGGCTGGAAGCCGACGCCAACGATGCTTCGGGCGTCCGTGACCCCATCACCCGGGTAGCTCCCGAGTTTCAGCTTCCCCGGCGCCGCCTGAAACGCGACCCAGTGGTAGGTCCGGCCTGCCTCGTTGACGGTCGCGTGAGTCCCGACGGTAAAGCCGGTAGCGGTCAAAGATTGGATCTTGTCGGCAGCGGGGAGGTTGGGGCCGTCCATGTCCTTGGAGAAGTCAGAAGCCATGGTCGACGTTCGGATGACCGCCTCGTCGGGGGCCACGGTCACGGTGTCGTCCATGTCGACGATCACCACGTCCGGCTGGAATCCGACGTAAATCGCGCGATCGTCGGACCCGCTCCCGGCGTAGCTCCCGGACTTCACCCGCATCACCCCCGAAGGGCTGGGCGCGCCGAAGGAGAGGAAAGCATCGGCCATGGAGAGGTACTGCGCTCGGATCCAGTTGTTGGAGCGGGCGGTCCTGGACAGACGCACTTCGTCGATCGTGCCCGCGAAGTTGAAGCCGCCTTCTGGATCGCTGTCGCCCTCTTCGCCAATTCGCAGAGGGCGGGCGGTCGCAAGAGACCCGAGCCCCGGGGTCGAAGTCGAAACGACGCTCGTGCCGTCCACGAAGACTTCGGCAGTGCCCGGTCCATCGGTAAAGCGTCCGACGACGTAACGCCACTGGTCGTTGGCGACTGAGGTGGCGCTCTGCGCGTGCGCCTGGAGCGTGCCGTCGTGGAGCCAGAACTTGGCGTTCCCCGCGTCGGTCCAGAGCTGATACTGACCTCCCGCCGGGACCTCCTTGGAGACGATCATCTGCTGGCCGGCGTTCGACGTCTTGACCCAGGCCTCGAGAGTAAAGGAGTCGGAGGCTCCCATGTCGAGCGTCGCCGCGTCGGCGACGTCGATGCTGTTGGTGCCGGCGAAGACGTCGGCGCCGTCGATCCGACCGGTGCTCGAGCCCTGGGTGGTCACGTCGACGGCGATCGAATCGTTGTTCTTGGACGTGGAGTCGAAGTGGGTGCCAGCCGTCTCGCTCAGGTGCTGGACCATCTCGAAGAAGCCGTCCCCCCACACCACGGTCGGGCTCTGCGCGTCGGGCGCGAGCGGATTTCCGTAGTACATGTAGATGAAGTCGGCGTTCGAGCTGGCATCGACCTGAGGAGCCTTCACCCACACGAAGGAGCTCCCCGCCTCGTCCCAGCTCTCGATCTCGTGAGCGAGAAGGGTGGTGTCGTCGGCGTCCACGAAGCGCACGTCCTCTCCGGCGTTGCGCGTGTCGGCATAGCTGATGCGCGAGCCGTCGAGCCGGACGAGCACCGGGAAGCTCATCAGGTTCTCGGGCTGCCCGCCGTTGAGAAACGTGAGCTTGACCCGTTTGGTCCAGTTCTGGTTCCACCATGCGGAAGCGGGAGCCGCACCGAGAAGGTGAAGCGCGAGTGCCAACCCGAGGGCGGCCGCGCCGCGCCGGGGGCGTAGGAGCGGCGCAGTTCTCATCACGACGGTCACCTGCAAGACGAATACCGGAATGGTGAAAAGAAGGGCCCCGTATCCTGTTCCCTCAGGAAGAGTTACGGGGACGCGCCCTGGCCGCGGGCCGTAGAATCGTGGGGCAAGTCCACCCCGATGCGGGGAATAGCCCGCGGATCTCCTGCACCTCATTAAATAACGATAGACTTCACTCCGTGATGAGCCCACTGACTTTGCTGATTTTGCTGCGGATTAGCGTAGGGGACTATGTGTATGTCTCCGGCCAGGGGGCGCGCGCACCCGACGGAAGCTTGCATTCTGCTTTCGAAGGTCAGGTCGAACAGACGCTCGAGAACGTGAAAGCCATCGTGGAAGCCGATGGGCTGACGATGGAGCACGTCGTCTATACGCACGTGTACTTGGAAGATATCGAGAAGGTCGGGGAAATGAACCGGAT